>Ga0116159_1002168_pt1 | contig 19605 bp, 14 predicted proteins | sample AD_JPNAS1_MetaG_FD_89878 | JGI IMG/M metagenome (GOLD analysis project Ga0116159, IMG submission 89878) | Active sludge microbial communities of municipal wastewater-treating anaerobic digesters from Japan - AD_JPNAS1_MetaG | ecosystem: Engineered > Bioreactor > Anaerobic > Digestate | place...
AAACAGCAGGATTCGAAAAATCTTCGCCACCACGTTTCGGCAGGTTTCCCCAGGGAGATTGGCGTTTTCGTTCACGCACTAAGTAAAAAAACGTACTGACATACCGAAATGCTAGAAAACAGCGGCAACATCGCCCGCCAATACATCGATGCCGTTTCCACCTTTGAGGCCTTGGAAGAGGCCCAAGAGGAAGCCGCCCAAGTGCGCGGCGGCATGTACTGGCATGCAGGGCCCGCGTCTGCACCTGACGCCAAATATCTGGTACGAACCACCCCCGCCGGGGCCGAAACCAGCCTGGGCCCGCGCACACCAGAAAACGTGGCCATTTATGAGCGCTTCACCCAGCGCAAGCGCGAAAGTGCAGAGCGCGTGTCCGGCCTCAAAGCCGCGCTGGAGCAACACCAACGCTTGAACCGCGCCCTGCGCATGGGCCGGGTGGACCCGCTGGTGGTGGCGCTGCTGGGCCGCCTGGTCAGCACCCAACTGAGCCCGCACTTTCGGGTGGTAGGCACCCAAGCGCTGTACGCCTATGAAGCTACCGCAGGGGTGCGACTGGACTCTGAAACGCTGGCCACCCGAAAACGCATCCTCTTTTCAACCCAGCTTGTCAAGGTAGACAGTTCCATGCTGGGCGTGCTGAAGAAGGTGGACAACACATTCCGCATCCGCAAAAGTCAAAAATACACCGCTGTCAATAAAGACGGCTTTGAGGTGGACATCATCCGCCGCGAGCGCACGGGCGACGACCCGCACCCCATCAAACTCAGCGACGACGACGACGATTTTTGGGTGGTTCAGGCGCGCCGCGCCAATGTGCTGCTGGATTCGCCCGGTTTTTCGGCCGTGATCGTGGCCACCAACGGCACCATGGCGCGCATGAACACGGTGCACCCGGCCACCTTTGTCGCGTTCAAGCGCTGGATGGCCGGGCAGCCTGACCGGGAAGCACTCAAACGCCGCCGGGATGTGTTGCAGGCGGATGCAGTGCAAGAACTGCTGGACAAGCATTTGCCGCAGATTTAAGTGTCAAATTGACCTCTAGCCCGCGAGGAATGTACGAAAGCAGCTACTAAAGCAGTAGTGCCTATCGACTTACCTTTTCCTTCATACGCGGCGTAAGAGGGCGTGCGTAGCCCTTATCAGCAGGCGGATTCTGATGCAACCACGCCACAACAATAGAAAACCTCCCACCTTCACGCAAAGGTTTTGCACAACATGAATTCCGGTGATCTGATGTTATTGCTTGACCGCCTGCTAGCCCAAGCTGGCAAACACGAATGAGCCTGGACAACAGCGTGGGCACGTCCCAGCCTGCCACCTCACCCGCCAGATGCGGATGCTTCTCTGCAAAACGCAGCCGCCCCACGGCCAGTGCGGATGCATCCAGATCGGCCACGGTGGCGGTGCTCACCAGCTCGGCTGACCAATCGGCCCGCGTATTCAGCCTTGCCCATAGCCGAGCCTCTTTGTCGGCATGACTGGCGAGTTTGACCTTGGCACTGTGGATGCGGATGTACTCCACCTCATGAAAACTCACCGGCTGCGCCATTGCCGCAGGTACGCGCAGCACCACCACGGGCTGGCCGTGGTAGTCAAACGCATCAAAACGGAAATCCGGCTTGGGACGCAAGTATTGGTGCAACCATAAATCCATTATTTGCGCCCCCCACCTTGGCTGAACCAGGTTTAAAGCGGGTTCCCATTACTTGGCGGGTGTCGTTTTCAATGCCCCAGACCATATAACCAAAAAGGCTCACCGTCCAACGCTGCCGCATTGGCCAGGGCAGAGGCGTACTCTCCCATGGTGTGCGGATCGCCGTTGTGTTTGAACTCCAGCCACTCGTGTTCGCCCGCTTGGGGCCTGCAGGCGGTCAAGCAATAAGGTCAGATCACCGGAATTCATGCGATTCAAAACCCTTGTATGGGGATGCACTTCAAAAATTCGCGCGTGTAGGTTTGCCAGTTGCCATCCGCCTTGTATTGGTTGTGGATGGGCTTGGGGCAACCCAGGGCGGGGGCGTGCAGATAGGCGATGCGATGGGCTGACAAGGCGGCGTAGAAAGCCGATTTTGAAAATCCTTTCTTGCGCGACAGGGGTAGCTCACGGACATCCACAACGGTTTTCACCTGCGCGGCTTGCAGGCGGGCGACTAACGCCTCAATAGTCAGGTCCGTCAAATATCCAGCAAGTACCCGTTGATTCTCAAGTTGTTGATTTGCATGGACTTTTGGCGGTGTGGCAGGACGATTTTCTCAATTCATCAAATACCCAGCAAGAGCATTCACTTAATGCGACTAATTCGTTTGCTTCGAATAATGCTACGATCCGACTTATTGCGAATGGCCAAACCCCAAGGCCGCTACGCGAAGGAAACCCCATGACAGCCCAAGAAGTACTAGACCCCGCCAATGCTGCTGAAGCCGAAATGGCAGCCGTTGCACATCAATGCCTGGTGACGGCGCTGGACCATTCCAACGCGGATCACATCAACATCATTCTGGATGTGGGCACAGACGGCGACGAGAAACACGAAACACCCGTGCTGAAACTGCCGCCCCGCGCCTTGCGCTTTTTTGCCGACGTGCTGCGGCAAATGGCCAAACAAGAGCCCATGCTGCTGGTGCCGCAAAAGCACGAACTCACCACGCAAGAAGCAGCCAATTTTTTGAACGTGTCGCGCCCCTTTGTCATCAAGGAAATCGAGGCCAACCGTCTCAAATGCCGCAAGGTCAACCGCCATCGCCGCATCGAATTTGAAGAACTGCGCCGCTACCAAGCCGCGCAGCAACAGCAATCTGAGCAGGCCCTGCAAGACCTGACTCAATTGTCTGAGGACCTGGGGCTGGCGTTTTAAGTGGCGGGCGCGGTTCACCGCCATTCTGGATGCCAACGTTCTGTACCCGCAATTGATCCGCGACACCCTGCTGAGCCTGGCCGTTGAGCGCCTGTACCACGCGCGCTGGAGCGCCACGATTCATGCGGAATGGACGCGCAACCTGGCCAAAGACCGGCCAGAGCTTGCCGACAAGCTACCACTGGTGGTCAAACGCATGAACGCCAGCGTGCCCGACTGCTTGGTGACAAATTATGAAAAACTGGCCAACAGCATTGAGTTGCCTGACCCCGACGACCGCCACGTCGTGGCCGCCGCCATTGTGGGTCATGCAGACGCTATCGTCACCTTCAACACCAAGGACTTTCCGATGGCTGTGTTGGCGCCCTACGGCATTGAAGTTCAGCACCCCGATGAGTTCTTGATGAACCAATTGCAGTTGCAGGAAATACCAGCGCTCAGAGCCATCAAAAAGATGCGTGCCCGCTGGACAAACCCTGCACGGCCAGCGCAAGAGCTCATCACGGCGTTTGAGAAACGAGGCCTGCCGATGACGGCGGATTTGCTGCGTCAGGCTGTTACGCTGATTTGATGCAAAACATGTCTGTAGCCCTCGTGGAATGTGCGCAAGCAGCTATAAGTTAAAGAGCAACCAATCAACCGATTCACCGTTTTGCCCGCCATTGGCTGGGTCAGCCTGATGACACCGCGCAGGATGGACAGGTCAATGAGCTTGTTGCGCACCAAGCGCTTGTCAAACTTGAGCAGCAACGGTCGCAGTCGTTGAAAGCAGGCCAATTGCGTATCGCGAAGGTAAAACGATGCGAATGGAACCGGGCTGTGAGCAATAGAATGAACTCAAACCCGCCGAGCATTGGCGAAAAAACAAGTCTCATGCCTACCCAGAATCATCCGGAAGTTTTATTGCAGCTTCTGTCGGTTGCGCCGCACACTGTTTCTTCGGTTGCGGGCGATGTCGAATCGATGCTCGGGTACAGCGCCAGCAAGCTTCTGCAAGGAGAGGTATCGATACTGGCGCTGATCCACCCTGATGATCAGGATGTGCTGGACGCGATGTTACACATTCAGCCGCAGTCTGCCGCCCAGCCACAAACCCACGTCTGCAACCTGCGCCTGCGTCAGGCAAGTGGCCGCATCCGTTGTCTGGTTGCGCAGTATGCGCACGAATTGGCAGCGACTGGCGTGGTTCTCAACCTGCGACTGCGCGATGCCAAAAGCCTGTTTGATCCGGTGAATGCACTAGCTGCCGACCCGGGTTTTCGCTCGATGATGGAAAGCACCAACGATTTCATCTTTTTCAAGGATCGACATCACGTCTTTACCGCTGCCAGCCAAACCCTGGTCAGCGTGACCCAGCCCTCGACGCACTGGACCGACCTGATCGGCCAGACCGATTACGACGTGTTCCCCGAGGAATATGCCGACATCTACTACCGCCTGGAAAAGCAGGTATTTGCGGGTAAAACGGTGGCGCATGAGGTTCAGGAGTACCAGACCAGTGATGGCGTGAAAGGGTGGGTTGACAACCGCAAGTACCCGATCCGCACTGCCCAGGGCGAGATCACCGGCCTGTTTGGCATCGCCCGCGTGATGACCGAACAGGTCCGGGCCGAACAGGCGTTGCGGCTGGAGCGCGACAGCACCCGCAACATTCTGGCGACGGTGGAGGCGATGATCGTCGCGCTCGACACCGGGGGGCGGATCACCCTGGTTAACCGCAAGGGTTGCCAGATATTGGGCTACCGCGAAGCCGAATTGATCGGCCAGGATTGGTTTGCCACTTGCCTGCCGCGCACCATCGATGTTGAACAGGTGCGCGACATATTCAAAATGTCCCTGGCGGGTAACCTCGCCGGGGCAGAGTACTTTGAGAACCCGGTGCTTACCCGCAGCGGCGAGGAGCGGCTGATTGCCTGGCACAACAGCACCATCCGCGACAAAGACGGCCACACCATAGGCGGCCTTTCTGCTGGCGAAGACATCACCGAGCGCAAGCAAAAAGAGCACGAACTGCAGCAGCGCGAGCAGTACCAGCGGGCCTTGCTTGACAACTTCCCCTTCGCTGTTTGGCTCAAGGATACCGAGAGCCGTTTTCTCACCGTCAACCAGGGGTTCGTGCAACTGTTCGGCCAACGCAGCGCCATTGAACTGGTCGGCAAGACTGACTTCGACATTGCGCCCACGGAGTTGGCAAAAGGCTATCAGGCCGATGATCGGGCCGTCCTTGGCACCGGGAAAAAGAAGAACGTCGAGGAGGAGATCGTCGACGCCGACGGGGTGCGAAAGTGGTTTGAGACCTACAAAGCGCCGGTTTTCAACGATATTGGCAGCGTGGTGGGCAGCGTCGGCTTTGCCCGCGACATTACCGAGCGCCGTGCTGCCGCGCAGGCCATGGCGGAATTGTCAAAAGCCCTCGCCGTATCGCGCGACTTGCTGCAGAAAGTCATTGATACCGCACCGATTCGCGTCTTCTGGAAAGACCGGGACTGCCGCTATCTGGGCTGTAATCCGGCCTTCGCCCGGGATGCCGGCAAGAGCGCACCGGCCGACCTGATCGGCCTGGACGACTACGCCATGTGCTGGGTCGAGCAGGCCGACCTCTACCGTGCCGATGACCGGCAAGTGATGGAATCGGGCCAGCCGCGACTCGACTTCGAAGAACCCCAGACCAGCCCCGACGGCAAGCCACTCTGGCTTCGCACCTCCAAGGTGCCGCTGCGCGACGCGGCTGGCGTCGTGATTGGCGTGCTGGGGCTGTACGACGACATCACCGAACGCAGACAGGCCGAAATCGCGCTGCGCCACGAGAAGCAGTTTTCTGAAGATTCCCTGAATGCCCTTCCCGGCGTGTTCTACATGTTCGACACGACTGGCCGCTTTGTGCGCTGGAATCATCAGTTCAACAAGGTAACCGGTTACACCGATGCCGAACTGGCCAGCATGCGGGGCACCGATTTTTTTGTCGGGGAAGACCAGCGGCTGGTGGCCGAAGCCATGCAGCGGGTATTCGCCCAGGGGCAGGCGGAGGTTGAGGCGGATTTCCAGACCAGGGATGGCGGCAAACTGCCCTACCACTTCATAGGGCACCGCAGCACCATTGGCGATCAAATCTACCTGCTGGGTGTTGGCCTCGATATCAGCGAGCAGCGCCGCACACGGCAGGCGCTGGAGATCCAGCGCACGCACCTGCAAACCCTGGTGAACACCATCCCCGATCTGATCTGGCTCAAGGCGGGCGACGGCACCTACCTCGCCTGCAACCCGGAGTTTGAGCGGTTCTTTGGCGCGGCAGAAAACGACATCGTCGGCAAAACCGACCACGACTTCGTGCCCAAGGCGTTGGCGGATGCATTTCGCAAGAATGATTGCGCCGCCATTGCGAACGGCGAGGCAACCCGCAACGAGGAATGGATCACCTACGCCAGCGACGGCCACCGCGTTCTGCTGGAGACCACCAAGATACCGATGCGCACGCCAGACGGCCGATTGGTGGGTGTTCTCGGGATCGGCCATGACATCACTGAGCGCGAGGCACACCAGAAGCAACTCGAACACATTGCCCATTTCGATACCCTGACCAGTCTACCCAATCGTGTCCTTCTTGCAGATCGCCTTCAGCAGGCCCTGGCGCAAGCGCAGCGCCACGGCAAGGTGCTGGCGGTCGCCTATATTGATCTGGATGGATTCAAGGCGATCAATGACAAGTTTGGTCATGATGTGGGGGACCGCATGCTCACCGCCCTCGCCGGCCACATGAAAAAATCGTTGCGCGAAGGCGATACGCTGGCGCGTCTGGGTGGCGATGAGTTCGTTGCAATTCTGCTTGATTTGTCGGACGTCGAATCCTCTGCACCGTTGCTTTCGCGCCTGATCGCAGCGGCGGCGGAAGTGGTTTACGAAGATGGCAATGCCTTGCGGGTTTCCGCCAGCCTGGGGGTTACTTTTTACCCGCAGGTGGAGGCCATCGATTCCGACCAGTTGCTGCGTCAGGCCGATCAGGCGATGTACCAGGCCAAGCAGGCTGGCAAAAATCGCTATCACGTCTTCGATACCGAGCACGATCGCACTGTGCGCGGTCATCATGAAAGCCTGGAGCGCATCAGGCAGGCGCTGGACGAGCGGGAATTTGTCCTTTATTACCAGCCCAAGGTGAACCTGCGCACGGGTGTCGTTATCGGTGCCGAGGCCTTGATCCGCTGGCAGCACCCGCAGCAGGGCTTGCTGCCACCGGCCTCTTTTTTGCCGCTGATTGCCGACCATCCGCTGGCGATTGAAATGGGTGAATGGGTGCTGGCTACGGCGATGACGCAGGTCGAGGACTGGAAGCGAGTCGGCATTGCACTGCCGGTCAGTGTCAATATCGATGCGATCCATTTGGAACAAGCTGATTTTGTTGATCGCTTGCGCCAGCAACTTTCCAGGCATCCCGGGGTCGTGGCCGGCGACCTGGAACTCGAAGTGCTGGAAACCAGCGCGCTGCAAGACATCGCCCATGTCTCGGGCGTGATCCTGGCATGCAATGAAATGGGGGTTGGCTTTGCACTGGACGACTTTGGCACTGGCTATTCTTCGCTGACCTATCTGAAACGCTTGCCCGCTGGCGTGTTGAAAATTGACCAGAGCTTTGTGCGCGACATGCTGGAAGATCCTGACGATCTGGCGATTCTGGATGGTGTGCTCGGCTTGGCCAGCGCGTTTCGCCGTCAGGCAATCGCCGAAGGGGTGGAAACCCTGGCCCACGCCGAGGTTCTGCTGCAACTCGGCTGCCCACTGGTGCAGGGGTATGCCATCGCGCGCCCCATGCCGGCATCCTCCATGCCAAGCTGGCTGGCAACTTGGCGCCCGGATGCAGCCTGGTTTAGCCGTGCGCCGATCCGCCGAGAGGACATGCCCATATTGTACGCCTGGGTGGAACACCGAGCCTGGATCGCGCATGTTTTGGGCTATTTGCAAGGCGAACGCAGCGACGCGCCGCCCCTGGATTGCAAGGCCTGTCGTGTTGGGCAATGGCTCGGGCACGCCCGCGGGCACCATGCCAACCATTCAGCAGCGATCGCGGCGGTTGAACCTTTGCATGTCGAAATCCATGCCCGGGCGACAGAGATGATCCGCTTCAAACAACTTGGCCAGACGGATGTGCTGCCGACGCAAATGGAAGGGTTTTACCGCTTGCGCGACCGTTTGCTCGCCCAGCTATTCGAGATGTTGCGCTAGTCAACCCGCAATTGACCGCAACCCAAAGAGCATTTTTGCCTTCTAGCCCTCACTGGTATTGCGCCGCCAGCTATATATAACATAGCTGATCGACAGCCGGATGTCTGGCCGGCGGTGCAGGTGCAGGCAGGCTGTCATGAATGTCCAGGTTTGTGCCGGTATCAGATCTTTGAGCTGGCGATCAACGATCGCCGACAAACTGGTGTGTCAGGGTCGGGGTGATGTCCATACTGTTATCTGCGGCAGCGCACGCAGGCGTGACTCAAAACTTTCATCAATCTGTCACATCAAGTCTTTACCATGCTGCGTTGCTCATCCATCAACCTCCGGTAACCTTAACCATGTCCCATTCAAATTCATCTTCTCGCCGTTCCGCCCTGAAAATGATGGCTGCTGCGCCCATGCTGCCGTTGGGGGCGTTCTCGGTTGGCTCGCTGCTGTCAGGTTGTGCCTCGACCACCGCAACAGGCACCGGTTCAGCCGCCGCGTCAGGCGCATTTGCCTCTGCCGCCTTTACCGCCATGCCTGCACCCAGCCTGGCCAACCCCGCTGCCATGGCGACCACCACGGTGGCATCGGGCTTGCAGTTGAGCATGAAAGACGGCAGTACCCGTGCCTACAAGCTGGCCTATCAGCCATTTTTCGTCACTGGTGACCGGGTTCCTGACGGCAAGGGTGGCACCGTGCTGGCGGGTGGTTATGTGGACATCGTGAGTCGCCCGATCATCGACAAATCGGTGCCCGGCAAAGAGCGCCAGTTTTTCTCGGATTGCCCGGATGGCACCTCGCTGTTGAAGCTTGAGCACCCCAAGGTGGCAGGCGTCAAGGGCAAGGCGGTGTTTGCCGTGGTGCAGTTTGAATATGCCAACGCTGACCAGGGCGGTGCTGACACCTATGGCACGCTGCCTTCACCGATTGCGGTGTTGACGCTCGATCAAGATCAGACCACCGGCGCGCTGACGCTGGTCAAGTACCACAGCGTCGATACTTCCGAAGCCCAGGGCCTTTGGATTACCTGCGGCTCCAGCCTGTCGCCCTGGAACACCCATTTGTCCAGTGAAGAATACGAGCCTGATGCGCCGTTTGTCACTGAGAACAAGCAGTTCAAGGCCTTCAGCAAAAACCTGTTTGGTGACGAGAACGTCGCCAACCCTTACCACTACGGCCATCTGCCCGAAGTCACGGTGCACCCCGATGGCAGCGGCACCATCGTCAAGCACTATTGCCTGGGCCGCATTTCGCACGAACTGATTCAGGTCATGCCAGACAACCGTACTGCCCTGATGGGCGACGATTACACCAACAGCGGCCTGTTCGTGTTTGTCGCCGACAAGGAAAAAGACTTGTCCGCAGGAACCTTGTATGTCGCCAAATTGGGCAGCGGTTTCTCGATCAACCCGGCAGATGTCGGCACCAGGCTGTCCTGGATCAAGCTCGGCCATGCCACCAGCAAGGAGATCGAAAAGCTGGCCAACACGCTCAAGCCTGCTGACATCATGACGGTGCTGAAAGCCGACCCCAACGATGCCAGCTTTACCAAGGTGTTCTACAACGGCGCCGCCAACTGGGTCAAGGTCAAGCCCGGCATGGAAAAGGCGGCGGCTTTCCTTGAAACTCACCGCTACGCCTACCTGATGGGTGGCAGCATGGGTTTTTCCAAAATGGAAGGCACCACCGTCAACATCAAAGACAAGGTGGCCTATTCGGCACTGCAGAACATTCAGGACTCGATGGTCAAGACCGGCAAGGGCTGGAACGCCGCCAGCGGCATTGCACTGGACAAGGCACTGGTGGCGGGTGGTGTGATGGCTTTGCCCCTGGCGGGCGGGCAGGTCGATCAGGCCGGTGCCGCCATCAAGAGCGAATGGTTGCCTGTGGCCATGCGCGCCTTGCTCATGGGTGAAGACATTGCCCCCGATGCGCTGGGCAACCTGGCCAACCCCGACAAGGTGTCCAACCCGGACAACCTGAAGTTCTCGGAAAAGCTGCGCACGCTGTTCATTGGCGAAGACAGCGGCACCCATGTCAACAACTTTGTCTGGGCCTACAACGTTGATACCAAAAAACTCAGCCGCCTGATGTCGATGCCGTCCGGTGCCGAGGCTACTGGTCTGGGTGTGGTGGACGACCTGAATGGCTGGATGTACATCACCAGCAATTTCCAGCATCCGGGCGACTGGAACGCCAAACTGCATGGCAAGGTGCAAGCCACGCTCGACCCACTGGTGCGAGCCAACTACAAAGACCGCTTTGGTGCTGCGGTGGGCTACCTGACAGCGCAAACCAGCGGGATCAAGCTTGGGTAGTTGCCCGCTGGGGGCGTGTCAATATAGCCAAAACTGGAAGGCACAGTTCACACGAACTGTGCCTTCTGCCCACGTCTGATCCTCACCCCCGGTTCGCGACAACCCTTGCTTTTGTTGACGATATTGACCAGGCCGGTCAGGGTTCTTGGGCAATAGAAGCGACCGAGACCACGGCACCAATAGCACGCGGTATCAAGCACATTTTTACATGTAGCCCTTGCCCTGTCTGCGCAGCAAGCTATGACTAGGATAGCACCGTGGCTGTGCTATTCCAGGATGCCGGTACAGGCAACGGGTTTGGCCCACTGCTTGGTCATAGCGTCATTCGTCGCGAGGGCGCAACTCCCACAAACTCAAAATGCTTCAGATGTCTTGTGCGAGTCGCGCCCTTGCGACGAAGGCCGTTCGATTCCAGCTCGTCCGGCCTGGGACCTGGATTGCCGGCGAATCAGAGTACGGGTAGCCCGCTGATGTAGCCGACTGCGGAACTCTTCTTGTTGTTCCAGTTGGCATTGATCAGCGGATCGACACCGGCACTGATGATCGAATGGATTGATCCCCAATCACCTGCATGCTGGAAATTGCTCATGATGTAGGAAAAGCCGTTGAGGTTGTCCACGATTTGCAAACCGGTGGCCTCACCACCCGCAGGCACCGATTGGAGCCGCGAGAGCTTCTTGGTGTCCACGTTGTACGCCCAGACAAAGTTATTGACGTGGGTGGCGGAGTCTTCGCCAATGAACAAGGTGCGCAGTTTTTCCGAGAACTTGAGGTTGTCGGGTGTGGCAACCTTGTCAACATTGGCGGTGTTCCCAACCGCATCTGCGGCCTGGTCTTCGCCGACCAGCGCTGGAATGGCGGCCATGGCAGTGGGCACCCAATCGCTTCCGATGGTCGCACCCGCCTTGTCCTTCTGGCCTGCAGATAACTTCAGTTCATAGGTTGCCCCGGCGGTGATCTTGCCAACCTGGATATCGCCAGATGTATCTGCCATGCTTTTTTCGATGCGCGACATGGCGATGTAGGCCACCTTGTCTTTGCGGTTGAGCGTCACACCTTCCATCTTGGTGAACTCCAGCGAGCCGCCCAGGGTTGCGGCGTAGCGGTGGGTTTCCAGGAAAGCCGCCGCTTTTTCCTTGCCAGCGGCGAATTTCACCCACTCGGTGGCACCGTTAAAGGCGATCTTGGTGTAAGTGGCATCGAGCGGATCGGTCTTCGAGACGGTGACGATGTCGCTGGCGCTGTGCGTGTCGGCCAGTGCCTTGATTTCCGCGCTGGTGGCACTGCCCAGCTTGATCCATGAGAGCGACGCAGCGCCGCCCGAAGTGGCTGAAGTCTGCGTCCATTTCGCGACGTACAGCGTGCCTGCGCTCAGGTCTTTTTCCGCGTTGGCGATGAACATGAACAGTCCGGTGTTATCGCCGTCGTCGCCCATCAGCACGGTCTTGTTGTCAGGACACACTTCAACCAGTTCACGCGCAATGCGGCCCAGGCAATAGTGCTTGACGATGGTCGCCGTGCCGTCAGGTTTGACTGTGACCTCGGGCAGATGGCCGTAGTGATAGGGATTGGCCGTGGTGGTGCTGCCAAACAGATTTTTGCTGAACGCCTGAAACATCGTGTTGGTGGCAATGTTGACGGCATCCGGTTCGTATTCTTCACTGGACAGGTGGGTGTTCCAGGGTGACAGGCTCGATGCACAGGTGATCCACAGTCCGTTGGCCGGCTTGGTGTCAACATTAAAGTGTTTGACGACCTTGAGCGCGCCAGTGGTCTTGTCCTGGTCCAGCGTGGTCACGGTGATCGGTGACGGCAGCGTGCCATACATTTGCGAAGCGGTTGGTGTCGGGCGTGTGCCGCTGGCAGCGTTGTTGGCGGTTGCGTACTCGTACTGCGTTACCAGGAACAACGTGTTGCCTGTAACACCTGCAACCGTCGGGTTGGCCAGCGAAATCAGTGAGTTGCCATCCGGGCAGTCGGAGAAAAACTGTTGTGCTGTGGCACCCGATGTGTCGATGATGGGGTTGCCATTGATGTCGTAATAGGCACCAGCAATCACGCTGGCATTGCCATTTTTGAGGGTGTCGCCGGTTTTGAAAAGAGTGTTGTAGCCAAGCGCCTGGGATTTCGTCGTGGCATCAGAGTAGGTGATCTTGACGCTGGCGCTGGTATAGCTGGCAGCGCGAAGTGCGTCAGTGCCAGGGGCCGACATGCCGATAAATTCGACCGAGCTGATGGTCACCGGGGCGGCATCGCTGCCACCACAAGCGCTCAGACCAAGGCTGCTCAGGCCCAAGGTGGCAACACCACCCAATGCGCTTTTGAGTACTTGCCGACGGGGCAAGCTGGCGTTGCTGGCATCTTTGCCCAGGGCGGCTAAGGCATGGTCAGAGCTGGCAGTGAAATCAGGGAAATGTCGGGTCATGTAAGGCTCCGGTTGAAAAGACCTGAATCTAGTTTGAGCGTGTGACAGCCGTGTGACCGGCTGCCCCCATGGAAAGCGACCTTATGAGCCAGGCCAGCCAGGTGCCTGTGGCACCTATGGATCGAACAGCGAGCATTGACCCCAGCGAGGGGTGCCGGATTTGCAGGCGCATAGCTCCGCAATGGGTCAAAAGGCCGGTGCAAAAAGGGCCGCTGGCACCGCAACTGGCGTTGCTCTTCCTGGCGGGCAGTAGCGAGCGTCGTCGTCGCGCCTACCCAACGCCCTTTCACACGCCCCGGCAAGCGCAGCCTTGTCACCAAGCTGGCCTGCTGCGGCCGTCCAGACTTTCGCAAACACGTCTGGAGCCGCAGCTTTCGCCCTACCCGGACGCGCTGCCAGTGGCCCACTCGGGCGGGTCCGACTGCGCAATTTTTGCTTACACCTTGCGCCGCAGCGCCAGCATGGTGAAGTCGTCTTCCAGAACCTCCGTTCCGGTAAAAGTGGCAACCTGGCGGCGCATGTCATCAAGCACGTGCTGCAAAGGCTGTGAATGGAGCTGACCCAGCCGGTCCTTGCAGCGGTCTTCGGAAAACTCCTGCCCTGCCTGGTTCTGCGCTTCGGTCACACCATCGGTGTAGCAGTACAAAACGTCTTGCCGGTTGAGCGTTTGGGTCATGGCGGTGAAACGCGCAGCGGGCAGGGCACCCACCAACGGGCCTTTCGGGATTGCCAGGTCGCGAAGTTCCCCGGCGGCACCAAAAAAAGGTGGGCAATGGCCCCCGTTGGAATACACCATGCGTCCGGTATCCATGTCGAGAAACGCGCAAAAAATGGTCAAAAAAAGGTTGGTATCGTTGTTGACGCACAGACGCTGGTTGAGTTTTGTCAGCAACTTGTCTGGCTGGAACGTCGTCATGGCCAGAATGCGAAGCAGGCCAATGGCACGGGCCATGAAAAGGGCCGACGCAATGCCATGCCCGGAAACATCGCCAATGCAGAAGAACAACAGGCGATCACGCACAAAAAATGCGTCAAACAGGTCGCCCCCGATGTTGGATGCAGGCTCCATGATCCCGCACACCTCAATGTCATCGCGCTCCGGGAACAAGGGACGTTGCAGCGGCAACATGCTGGCCTGGAGTTGACGGGCAACGTTGAGGTCCTTGCGCAGGTGCATCAACTCCATTTGCTCGCTTTGCGACTTGAGCGCCAGGGCGGTGGACCGACGCAAGCGCTCGCTCAGCAACACCATGAAATTCGATGCCACGCCGGGCAGCGTCATCAGGCGGTTCCAGAAGATGTCCTGTGGCACTTTGAGCACCCGCGCCTCGCTCAGTGCCACCACCAGGCCAGAGACCGGCTTGCCGTCGATGGCGGAAAGCTCACCGACGCATTCACCGACCGCAATCGGAATCGTCGCCTGCGCGCTTGAGTGGCTGCCAAGGTGAACCACGATTGCGCCAGAAAGCGGAATAAAGACATGGCGGTTGGCTTCACCCGGTCGCAACAGGGGTACACCTGCGGCAAGGTGCAGCACCTCGCAGCCCCGCAAGGCCGACAGAATCAAAGCGGCATCTGTGCTGCGAAACAGCGCAATCGCCGCAACATCGCGTTCAAATTGATCAGTTGGCACGGATGGCAAGCGGTTGGCCTGTCCGTCACTCATCCGATCTGTTCCAGCGCACCGCAAAACTCAGGTGGTTGTTTCCATCGCTGTGGTGATAACGAAGCTCATCCGAAAAGCTGCGGATCATCAGCAAGCCCAGGCCGCCAGGCTCGGCCTCGGTCAACGATGCTGGTCGGCAATGAATGCCTGCGGTCGTGATGTCAAACGCCGGCCCGGCATCAGAAACGGTGACCGTGGCCAAACTGCCACCGGCATCGCGCTCAACCTGAAAGACGATATGAACCAGGGGCTTGGCAACCGCATGGGTGCCGTGACGAATGATGTTCGCCAAGACCTCGTTCAGGCAAATATCCAACCGGTCAAGTTCGGCGAAAGGCACTTCAAAATCGGCTGCCAGCTTGGCCAGCCATTGCGACGCGAGACGGGTGCCTGGCCCGTCAGCGTCAATGCTCAGGTCACCGACCTGGCGCAGGGTGTCGGTGGTCATCAGCATGGTCAGGCCAGGGCTGCCTGGTCGGCCTGCGCCAAATCGGCAAACATGGGAATCAGCGCGTCAATGCCAGTTACTTGCAAAGTCTTGGCCACGCTTGCGTTGTCGCCAACGAACAGAATCATGCGCCCGCCGCGCAATTGAAGCGCCTTGGCGTTGGTGATGAACTCACGGATGCCAATGGATGCCAGAAAGCTGACCTCGGTCAGGTCAACAACGACCCGGCGCGCAGCCGATGCAGCCAAATTGGTGAACTTGAGTGAAATGGCCTCGGTGCCTGGCATGTCAAGACGCCCGGAGATTTTGATGCGCCGAAAGCTGTCTGTGACATCTTCAAATTGGATGGCCATGGTGAAACCTTCTCGAATGAAATGCGGTGCAGGAAAATTGCAACGGGGCGATGCTACACAGGTTTTATGACCAATTTGTGACATTCTCTGCCCCAGCAGCTTGCAACGCCGGGTTGCCTGGTGCTGCGATAGCAGTAGCAGCCAGCGCTTATTTCATAAGGTCTGCAGCCAGATTCTTCACATAACGATGGCGTTGCCAGAAAAGTTGGGGCAGCAGTCAGCGGAGCTGGTGAAGCGAACAAACCAGCCAGCGGGTGCGTGCGCCAGACCGTGCGGCATTGCGGTGCCACGCTGATGTGGTCGGCTTACGCTTGATTGCCCATCGTTGCAAATTGGCGCGCCTGCGGTGCCTGCATTTCCAGGCAGGCCCGATTGGCTTGCAAGATGCCAATCAGTCTTGCTGCCTGAGCGAGCAACCGGCACTGGCTCAAAGGTCCTGGCTGGCGGTGGCGTGAGCAGAGCCCGTCGCGACGCGTTGCGTGTGATCTCGTCGGGACCAACGCAACAACTGCGCTGACATGTTGGAGTCACATTGCGCGATTAACCTTCTGGGCTCATGGTCATGCAACCCAACCTCATTTCACACGCCTTGGCGGCCAGCCACACCACCCAGTCTGACCGAACCAGGCCAGCAGCAGAGAACCAGATCCAGACCTGCATTCCCGCCCTCAGATACTTCGTTTTTAATAGCTACCAGCGCACGCCCCATAAGGGCTGGCAGTCCATTTCATTGAAATCATTGAAGCAATCCCAGATGTACAAAAACGAGACCACACAGATATCTCCAACAGGCTTGCGATACACCTCAAAGGAAAGCGGCTCACCGTACCAAAGTGTGGGTGGCTCCGGCCACACCATGAGTTGCATCAAATGCGGCAATCACCGGCTGCGCAGCAGCGGTGCCTTCAGGCGCTACCCGACGGCGCTGCTGTTTTTCTGTTTTGATTGCAAACCAAAGATAGCCACGCGATAGGTTCAGCCATTCGCCAACACTGGCAAGCCATGCTTGGACGGCAATCTGGCACCGCAGCGCTTTGAGAGTTTGCCTGCTGGTGTCGGGGCGATCATCCCCTTTGGCTTGGTCTTGTGCCGTTGCGCCAAGGCAGCAGAGTGGGGGCTGGGCTGTGAAGAACAGACCGCCCACGTCGCGGCTTGCCGGGCGAAGGGCCAAGGCCCAATTTGGCCAAAGAAGCCGCTGCCGTCAGCGGGCTCAAGCGATAAATCGACTAGCCGCTGTAACTCAACGTCGCGCTGGCATCGACCGTGTAGGCGCGCGCCTTTACCGTGTTGACGAAGTACCAGGTGGCTGTTGCAGCGGTCGGGGTGAAGCGCATGTGCATGAAGCCACGGCGCGCGGTCTCGGCGTATTTCAGGTCGCTGACCACTCCCAGGAAAATGCCCTGGGTCTGCGCCGGGGTCAGCGTCGCGAGTTGTTCTTCGAGTCCGGGCGAGCTGAAGCTTTGGGTGGCAAACTCCTGCCCGATCACCGTGCCGTCGATCAGCGTGAGATGGCTGGACCAGGCGTTGTGCGTGTCACCAGCCAGCACCACCAGCTTCTTGCCAAGTTGACGGGCGGTCTGCAATACCACTTCGCGCGCTGCGGGATAGCCGTCCCAGGCATCCAGGTTGTAGCCGAGCAGCGGGTTGATCGCCGGGTCGAGCAGTGCCTTTTGGGTGTCGGTCAGCATTGCCGGTGCCTGGGCTGCTGTGGCTTTGGCGGTCAGGTAGTCGGAGATGGCTTTTTGGCCCGCCGCCTGCGCCTCGGCACTGGCATTGTCGGAGTTGAGTGCAGACAGCACGCTGACCGGAAAATTCATGCGCGCCATCAACACCTGCTGGCCCAGCACCTGCCAGGTGGCCCTGGATGCCGCCATTTGCCCCTGCAGCCACTGCACCTGGGTGCTGCCCATCAGGCTGCGCGTGGGTGAAGTCAGGTTGGCCATGGCGCTGGCTGCCGTGGCCGGGTTGAGCAGGTCAGAAAAACTGACCTGTTTGTCGCGTCCGAGCAAACGGGTTTCAAGCATGTGCAAGGCTGCCAGACCACCAAAGTCAAAGCTGCGGTAAATTTTTCGCAGGTCGGTGGCATCCGGCGTGCGCACCGGCAGCCATTCGTGCCAGGCAATCAGTGCGGCATCGCGGCGGTCGGTGAAGCGGCCTTCTGCGCCCTCGGTGTGGTTTTCGGCACCGCTCTGGTAGCTGTCGTTGGCGACTTCATGGTCGTCCCAGACGGCAATTACCGGCATGCTGGCGTGAAAAGTCTTGCTGTCGGGGTCAGATCGGTATTGCGCGTAACGCTTGCGGTAATCTGCCAGGGTCAGGCATTCATTGGCTGGCTGCGACTGTCGACCCAGCGCCAGGGCATCGGCGCTGGCGTAGCCGTCTGCTGCGTATTCGTAAATGAAGTCACCCAGGTGCACCGCGTATTGGGCATCGGTCCTGGGGATTTCTGCATAGGCATGAAAGTAGCCTGCCGGGTAGTTTGAGCAGGTCATCACCGCCAGTGACAGACCGGAGGCCCCGGCGGCAGGCAGGGTTCGGGTGCGTCCGACCGGCGAGTTGTGACCGTTGTGGCGAAACCGGAAGTAATAGTCCTTGCCAGCGCTCAATCCGGTGGCATCGACCTTGGCAGTGAAACCGGTGGCCGCTGATGCCTTGACACTGCCGCTGGCGGCGATGCTGGCAAATGCGGCATCGGCAGCCAACTCCCAGGTCAGCGGCACATCGTCTGCAGTGGTGGCAAATTGCGCATGGGTCCACAGGATCACCCGGTCGGCCAGCGGGTCACCGCTGGCCACACCATAGTCGAAGCGCGGCGGCTCGGGGTCATCGCCAGCGCCGCAGGCGCTCAGCACCGCACCAGCACTGGTAACGGCGGCTACCGAAGCCAGACGGATGACAAATTCACGGCGGGATGATTGAAACATGGTCTTTCCTTGAAGTTGGGGGAGAGAAATCGAACAGAGCAGGCGGCTGACGGCTCAGGTCACCACCACAGCCACGGGCGCGCTGCGCTGTCTGACTGCGGGCTCGGCGACCCAATGTACCAATTCAAGCAGCCCGCTTTCGTGCTCTGCCAGCGCCGTGCAACTCTCCACCCAGTCACCGTCGTTGCAATAGAGAACACCGTTGATGGTGCGCATTTCAGCGCGGTGGATGTGTCCGCATACCACACCATCGTGACCACGGCGATGGGCTTCATTGGCTACCGCCTCTTCAAAATCGGTCACGTACATCACCGCCTTTTTGACCTTGTGCTTGAGGTAGGCGGATAGTGACCAATAGGACAAGCCAAGCCGGGAGCGCCAGTGATTCAGGTGGCGATTGAGCCTGAGGGTGAACTCATACAGGTTATCGCCCAGGTAGGCCAGCCACTTGGCGCACTGGATCACGCCATCAAAGCTGTCGCCATGTGTCACCCACAGGCTTTTGCCATCAGCAGTAATGTGCACCGCATCGTCAGCCACTTCAATGCCGCCAAACTGGTGGCCAAAGTAACGGCGTGCAAATTCGTCGTGGTTGCCGGGGATGTAGATGATGCGGCAACCCTTGCGTGCCCGGCGCAGCAGCTTTTGCACCACATCGTTGTGCGATTCGGGCCAATACCAGCGGCGGCGCAACTGCCAGCCATCCACAATGTCACCCACCAGATAAAGATAGTCGCTTGGGTTGGCCTTGATGAAATCCAGCAGGGCATCGGCCTGGCAGCCCGGCGTGCCCAAATGCAGGTCCGAGATGAAGATCGCCCGGTAGCGCTGGCGCGGCGCAACTTCATGATCATCGGCATCAGGCGCAGGCAGGCCCATGATCAAGGGGCCGATCGCTTTGAAATCAGCCCGCATCACATCAGCCAGCACCATTTCCGAGAAAGTGTTTGCGGTAGCGCGGTGGCAGATCGTTGATGCGCATCAGCATCGGCAAATCAGCCGTGTTGAAGTCCGGGTCCCAGGCTGGCGCGCCGAGTATCTTGGCACCCAGTCGCAGATAGCCCTTGATCAACGCCGGCGGTTCAACCGCCAGGGTGGCGTCAAACTGCTCCACCGGCAACGGCAGGCGTGGCCGGACACGGTGTTCAATGGGTGCCAGGTGGGTGGTTTTGAGCTGCTGCCAGATGCTGGCAGCCACGTCGCCGCTGGCCAGACCGTTGTGCAGCATCGGAATGCTGGCACAGCCAATCATGGTGTCGAGTTTGTTGCGCACCATGAACTCTGCCAGCGCCCCCCACAGCGCCATGATCACACCGCCGGTGCGGTAGTCCGGGTGCACGCAACTGCGACCCAGTTCCACCATGCGCTCACGCAGGCTGCGCAGGCGTGTCAGGTCAAATTCGAGGTCGCTGTA
>Ga0116159_1002190_pt1 | contig 19469 bp, 23 predicted proteins | sample AD_JPNAS1_MetaG_FD_89878 | JGI IMG/M metagenome (GOLD analysis project Ga0116159, IMG submission 89878) | Active sludge microbial communities of municipal wastewater-treating anaerobic digesters from Japan - AD_JPNAS1_MetaG | ecosystem: Engineered > Bioreactor > Anaerobic > Digestate | place...
AAACAAGGGCGCCCCCCGGTTATTTTTGTCGATTACCTCAGGAAACTCCGCACGGACAGCAAAATCGCGGACGAAAGACTAAGGGTGGACGACATCATCACGAACCTGACGGATATGGCCAAGGAATATAACACACCTATCATGGTGATCTCTGAGCTTGCCCGAGATTCCTACAAATCAGGGCAGCGACTCAGCATAGCATCCTTCAAGGAGTCAGGAACCATCGAATATGAGGCGTCATGGCTGGGCATCCTTTGCGCGCTGGAGGAGAAGAATGGCGAGTATTGGCTGAAGGACAACTGGGAGAATATCATCAATCATGACGGCAATATAGACTTGCTTGTCCTTAAGGCAAAGCGAGGGACGGGATCTACTGGCAGTATACCTCTCAATCTCGACCGATCCTCCATGACGGTTTCCTGCAAGGAAGTCAAAAACAATACCGTCACCACTGTTCGACGCAAGATATCACAATACGAGAGAGGGTCTAAACAATGCAAAAAGAAGATTCCGAAATCACTTTAAACTCAATCATCCAGAGATATGCCGCGGTGAAGCAGCCCAAGTATCGTCACGCGGATCTAGAACAGTTGCGGAGGGATTATGTTCTTCTCCAGGAAATGCAGGTCTGTCAGGGAAATGATGCCCGCTTCCGCAACATCGTCAATGCCATCTCGCAGACCATTAAGAAAATGACAGCGGCAATAAAGAGCGGGAGAATCAGCGTATCCGAGAAGGGTCTGAATAAGGTAATTCAGCCGCTGACAAGGAAGAAAGACCATGTGATCCGATACCCCGTTGAATGGATTCACTATAAAAAAAATAAAGGGTATAGCTGTTTCATCAACAATGGGCTTTGGGGTGCTTGGAATTTCATGGCCATGGAAACACTGGGGTACATGCTCCTCATGAAAGAAGGGGGAGACAGGTTCCCAAAAGAATCGTCGCCGGTATTCGAGAACCTGGACAGCATCAACCGAAGAGAGGAAGAGCTTAAGGGTAATTCAAAGACATCGGGTTCATCATCGTCACTGTCTAGCATTGCGGATATAGAATCCTGGATTAAAAAGCATCGGTATTGGATATGGTTTGACGATTCCGAATTTAACAGGCTGACTGGAAAATCCCTGAAGTCGGTAGAGATCCTCAATTTGTTGCTTGATACCGCCAGGGCTGAATTCAAACTCGTCTACCCGGTCAAAGTGAAAAGCAGTAAAGGTGAAAACGAGCATCTATACAAGATGAATGTCTTCAGCCGTTTTTTTGAGCTAGTCAGCATCGACAAGGAGCGCACAGATGGAGTAGTTCAGAGTCGGGAGTATTATGTCTGCTTCAATACCATTCTCGGAGAGTTATTCGTGCACAATCTCATGGTAAAGTATCGCGACCTGTTGGATATCCGCTTATATCACCTACCTCAAAACGCTCAGGTCTTCTATAGGAGGTTTTTACTTCACCATAACTATGAGAGGACGGATATCAATCTCGAAACGCTTATAGAGCGTTTAAACCTGTCGGACAGGAATATTACAAATCTCACAGCGACGGTCGAGAAGAACATTCTGATGCCTCTCATGGATGCTGGATTCATCAAGTCGTTCACGAAGGCAAAGAATGGCGATGGCGAATTGCAATACAGGATATACCTGCCAAGAGAGCAAGATGCTGAACCCACAGAACTGGAGGCTATTGAACCCACGGCAAGTAAGGATGGAGGGTCGGTAAAATAAGGATCGAGGGTTGGTAAAAGAACAATCGAGGGTCGGTAAAAAAACAATCGAAGGTTGGTAAAACGAAATCCGATCTAACTGGATGAATTTATACATGAACTGAAATATACATATTATATAAATATATATAAATATATTTAATACTCCTTCTCCCCAAAACCTTCCCCCTTGGGTCGGTTTTCGGGTCGGAGTGACCATTTTAATTTTTACCTCTATTAGAAGAGATTTGGAGATGAACAGATGGGAACTCTTGCTGAGACAATTGAAGTCCCTATAGTACAAGTAAGATGAGCATCTCTGGTCAGGTAGGTAAAAAATTAATGGTATGAAAAAAAGACTATCGGTTGCTTTTTTTGTTCAGGCATTTTTATCTGCTGTTGAAGTACTGATGTTCTAAAATAGACCAGATTTTATTTTCGGCTTCTTGCACGCCTTCTTTGTTTTTTCTCTTAGACCAATAATGTTCCTCACAGCTCTTCATTCTGTACACATCAAGTATCTTTGCATTTCGTATATCTTGAAGTATGGGCTTTTCAGAATTAACGAATGTAAGTTCTTCTCGGGGGTCGTTGCTTAAGTGTCTCCATATGCATTTATATCCTTTTGTCTCGAAAAAAATAATGGCAGTTCCAACAATAAAATCTGTATCTAGGTAGCTGCATTCTGGGTACTTCTGCGAAAATGTATTTCTTTGCAGTTCACTAATGCCGCGAAAAAGAGTTCCTTTTTGCAATATCGACTGCTTCTGCCCTGCCATTCCGACATAGATCGTGACTCGCTCACTACCATCCTTCAGTGCATACCAACCATAAACACCTCTCTGAGGTTGAACGGGTTCATTGGGATTTTCAAAGGTTGCCATATACACTCTCTGATATTGCTAATCTTGAGTTACTATTTCTGCATCATCAGCCAAGGACATGTACCAGGTCTTGATTCATTAAAATCCTCAAACGTGAGCCAGCCTATCCTCCTCGCTATCGTGGACCATTCGATTCCCTCTCTGTGTCTCAAGTCCCGTCCAAGAGATTGAGGGTTGGACTTGTACTCCGAAATCAGCCAACCATACAACCTTGACTGATGGTTATCCTTGAATTGTAAGGGCGTAAGTAAGGCAAACAAGCTCCTATCCGGATTTCGCTTCTCTAAGCCTGCACAAGGCTCTGACGTGTTTTCTATCATCACATCGATGTTACGGGCAATTTGATTCCGGAAATTGTCGAACGATATCGAATAAGAAATATCAGATAGGACCTTCGCCTCAATCAACCAAGCAAATCCATTTGTGAGATTGAGGAACATGGCGTCGACGTGCGTAGCTCCTTCAAGAGTACGCGCGTTATTGCGCGCAGCTGCGTCAAGGACATAGGGAATGATCTGACGATTATTCAGATTCGATCGGAGCCACTTGATGTAGCTTTGAGGGGCTGGCAGGCAGACCTCATAGTATAGTTTTAAGTCACCGTCCAAGCACTCGCACCAAGTGGATAAGTCGGGCATCGGGGGTGTGGATCCATATGTCTTTTCGAGCAGCCGTCTGAGGATTTTCTTATACTCGGGATCATCCAATACTGTTTTTGTTGTGGTAATTGTCCAGAATCTCTCATCTTTCTCAATTTGACGAGGCACTCTAGATTCCGATAGAGGAATCCCCTTAGTATTGGGATGATCCGTTATATATTCATGATAGCGACTTGCGCTTTTCACATAATAGTTTAATTGACTCTCGTATTGCTTCTCATCATCGGCGATAAAATGTGATCTTAGGCTCTTCTTCGAAAAAGGAAGATATGTCCTGTCGATTATCTCGTCCATGTCATTGACCTTCTAATGTGATCCGCGCAGCCACCAATTCATTGGTTTATCAAGTGGCAACGAGTTTCCAATAGCATCTATACGTTCGGCGATCATTAAAAGAAGCTGTGACAGTTTATTTACATGAAAATGGATATGTCTATCAGGTTTACATGCCCAATTGACGTAACTTATGAATGCATCTCTTTGAGTCATTGGCCATGGATCAGCTAGTTCCCCCGCTCTGTATTCATGTGCGTATCCAGATCGTATTTCGTCGTATAGAATGTAAGCATAACTGTGATTTCTCAAATCCTTTATATTTACTGTCTTGCACATCGACAGTATATCGTTCTCATATTTATCCACATCATCACCGACAAGTACTCGCGACGGATCGAACTTGAGAAACGCATCGCTAATAATTTTCACCTCTCGATCACGTTTACTGTTGCGCAAATGCGCTATTAACAAGGGAATGCTTATCCTTTTCATATCATATTGCTGTGGTGCATAATCAACAAGCAACTGAACAAATCTTACAGCATCGCGTTTTCGACCGGGCCATACTTCCGCTGCAAGAGATGACAGCGCCGCACAAAGAATCATAACGGCTTCCCCGTAAGAGCCACCACATCCTCCAGAGTTTAGATGTTGAGCGATATCGATCTTTTTAGATACCCAATCCTTTCTCCATTTTTCGGATGCTCTCTTCATCGACAGTAACTTTTCTTATTCAGAAATGGCGTTTGTTCATGCACAGGCTTTAGTCAGACTTACGACATTTTTTCTCAATTGCGGCTTCTCCTTCACTGGTTACACTTGATCTACAATCCTAAGCGGGGAAATCTTTCAGTATGGCATTCTCGAATCCAGACCTCGAATGATTTCTGACGACGTTATAAGCAGTTCCCCATGGTTTCTATTCGGGAGGACCCCAATATGGTTGTCATCGGGGTATAGCACTTTCGATTCTGGATGATTGTCCCTCAAGTTCCACCCGATGCAGCCCTCAATGTGCTTTCTTAGCTGGTTGTCGATCTTGAGTTCCGCAAAGAAGATGTTTAGGACGCTCAGATAGCGTATCACATCGCCGTGAACCCTCTGATACGCTTCGATCTGCCTGGTCGGTCCATTGGGCGTCTTATCGCGCCACAGCCCTGCCCAGACAAGCTCACTGACTCCCTCCTGGGCTTTGTCGGGACAGAAGATCCCATAGTTGAGACCCAAGATATGGATCAAGTGCTCCCGATGCCGGTTCGCAAACGATGCCGTCTCGCCAACATAGTGGATCAAATGAGCATTGTTGTCTCTGCGCTGCTTGATCGTCCAGAGGTATATGCCAGGAGAGGCGGCAAATGGTGAGTGAAAGACAGAATTGTCACCATCCATGAACGTAAGCGGACCTTCAAAATTGAGGGAAATGTCTGTCATGATTTCCTTCGTGTTTGCTCGTGGCTCGAACCTTGGGGCCAAAATACTATTAAATCGTTTCCAGATAATATCCGATTCTCAGTCTTCGTTTCATATAACACGCCAACAAGAAATCTCCCACTGCCTTTTTAAATTATCATGATAAAATGACCTTGGTAATAAATGGTTACATATGGAAAGATTCTCTAGCGAAGTAAAATTATTTATAGATACGACTGAATGGACATTCGCGAAAACAATGCCCGATTGGCCACACCATTATATTGTAAGGAGCAAGGTCGACGAAAGTCTTTTTATAAAGCTTGTCGAGCATATCCGTCGATTTGGATATCAAGGCTGGTTCTACAAAAAACATCTGACATACTTTGACGAAGATGGATTCATGTATTGGACGATGGGTAATCCAATCGATGTAACGACTATTGTTAACAGGGCAAGGAAGGAAGATTCTTATGAATGCCGGTTAAAAAATGGGACACTACCATAAGACATGACCACCCTAAATATTCAATTCTTTTTGCACGGAGCCAATTTAAATGTCGATCCACATAATTCCGGTAAATAAACTCAGCTCCGAAGCTTTGCAAGGCGTCATAGAAGAATATATTTCCAGAGATGGAACCGATTATGGTGACATTGAGGTGTCAGCGGCAACAAAATTCAGACAGGTGAAAGACAAGTTGGAAAACGGTTTAGCTGTTCTTATTTTTGATGATGAGACTGAAACTACCAATATATTCTTGCATGATGATCCTATCATCAAGAAGCTTGATAAATGATAGTGCGGTTCCCCTCTTGCCCTAGGTGCTTTCGCAAAATACGTAGGAGACTTCTCCAAAGTGGGCTTGGCGACAAGCGATTTCTTATTGAAGAGATTCTCTTTCTTTACTATTTAAGCTTTTAACTATATGGAATCATTAGCCACTGATTACTGTCGGCAGGATTGTCTTGTTAAATTCGAGATGCAATGAAGTAAAATACTATTTTTTCTTGACTTTGCCTCCTGAGCTAATACTTTCTACAATCCCATCAACAGCTGTTTTAATCATTGGTGAAATGTACTCTTCTATTTCTGGATTTCTTTCATCCCATCTAACAACAATTGAATATCTTGTTGGTGCATGTACATTCTGGGCATGACCAACTCCCTTCCACACTATTTTCGCTGTTTCTGTATCTAGCACTTCTGCAAGAACTTTTAGATCAGTGCGCCAGAACGCCTGTCCTTCATTATAAAATCCCGAGAAACCAGCTTCATGAACAGAAATGGGTTCACGTGATAAATATATTGCGGGAACTAATAAAAAATAACGCGCTTCAACAGCATTTGAAAAAGATTTCATCGGTCTAACGGAAAGTATTTTTGAGGAATCATATGTTGCTTTCCATTGCCCGAACTCGGTTTCCATATTATTTTTCTCGATACGAGATTTAAATGTATCGACGTCAACAACTTGCACTTTTGATAGTTTTTCATTCATGGATTTCTGTAAACTGATTTCAACTCGATCGGCTAACCCAGGCATCGCAGGGACTTCTTTGATTGGCATGATTGCTATTGTGCCATTGACTCCAGCACTAAGACTATTGATCGTATATGATTTGTCCTGCAGTCTTGATCCAGATGCACATCCGAAAATAAATAGAGTAAATAAGATAAAAACGTGAATTTTACTTAATTTGCCCATCTTCCTCCCCCGGTTAAGATGCTCTACATTCAGTGTCAGTATCGAGGTGAGTATTGATTACCTCTTTCACATACTATTTCGTTAATTGTAGAATAGCACCAGATTGAAGATTTGTTGATGAAATGAGTGAGAAATAAAATACAATGTTTAATCCTGTTTCAAAGAAAATAAGATTAATTTAAATGATTCATAGTCCAGCTAATCACCTGAAACGCTCGGCTAGCTCAATTTTTTTTGTAATATTATCGATGACATTTGATGGATAATCATTCCTGATTTTAGACTCCATTTGATATTTTATTGCTGCCAGCCTTTCTTTTTCCTCTTTCTTCTGCGCTTTGCTCATATTTGAATCGACATTCAGAAACGCAGTTTCTCTATCGACATCATTGAGACAATTGGATAGAATGATTTGAGCGCATATATCACCCAAAAGAACTTTATCGTGATGTTTGCGAGATTTATCATCTAAAAAATCAAGAACCTCAGGATAATTCCCCTCCGATGAGATAAATTTTCTATAGAGATCATTGTTAGCTGATTTCAAAGAGATCAAGAAACACATGAGTCCCACGTATTTAGCCCTTACATCTATAAGTCTTATAACGATTGACAACCTAGATATAATTTGCTCCTGTTGACGTAAAGTAAAATCGAACATGTCAAAAAAACATTCAAGACATGCAATTACATATTCTCTATTTCCCTTAGCATGCTCAAACAGCTTATCTATATCATATTTAGAAAACAACGCCCTGACATAAACTCCTTCAGGTATCCCAGGAAGCTGATAATCCAGATCAATAAAGCGCCTCAAATAGCCATCGCTGTTCATCTCAGCGCCATATAAACATCGTACTGAATGAATTATTTGCTCTTTGTCGATTGCCAATACAAATATTAAACCTGGAATATCAAACAAGTGTTTGATTTTTTCTAATAGGGAAACAGTAAAGTTCGGTCTGCAACGATCTAGTTCATCTATAAAGAATATTACGGGTTTTTCTCCTGATAATTCTTTAACGAATTCTAATAAATTATCTTTGAATTTATTTATGCTATTCTTTGTTTTTTCGTATTCTTCTATTTTTTCTCTTGTGAGGTTTTCGGCGAATTTATCTATATCCTCCCGCTTGATATTGCTAAAGTCCATAAGTCCAGAAGTTGCGATCTTCACCAGCAAAGGAAAAGCATTTTTGGCATATGGTAGAGCCTTACTTTTAACATCAGAAAATATCGCCTTAATTTTACCTCGCTGTTCTATGTTGCTTTCGATTTCATCTATCTGACTTTCTATCTCACCTACTAGCGCTATAAATGGATCTTCTGCAAAATCAGCTACCCATGCATTGAAATAGAGAACTCTGAAGCCACTGTTTTTCAAATACTGTTTCCACATCTTAAGAAATACTGTTTTTCCAGTTCCCCATGAAGAATCAATGGCGAGTACGAACGGCTGTTCAATTGTTGACATTAATTGAGTTAAAATAATTGCACTTTCTTCTCTATGCAGTAAATCATTGGCAAAAGGTCTATCCTCTGGAATTTCAAACTCTGGCAATTTGATCTTCATTAGCTACTCCGTTGCAAAGAAAACCGCTCATACCCTCATCAATTTGAAGCTGATCTGGTAGCGGTAGAAGACGATGCTCGGTACCACTGCCAGCGCCCTGCGGATTCTTTGGTCATCCTCCAATGCGATGATTATACCCTTGACGCTCTGCCCCTCTTCGGCCAGTTCTTCCTGTACATAGCCCATGTAACGAAGAGTCTGACCAACGACTACATCGCTTGCCCTGCCTTTCTTTAGCTCCACTACCAATAGGCTCTTCTTATCCTTGCTAATAGCGAGAATGTCGAGTGGACCGGTATCGGTTGAGTATTGCTGTCCAACTATTTCGCCTTCCTCCTCGAAGATGTCGTATTCCCTGCCCAAGTCGGTCTGTGCCCAGTTCTGTACCAGAAAATCCTCAAGGTGCTTTTCCATGACAAAAGCGGCAGGGTCCTCCACCGTTTCGTCGGTTGATACCACCGTGGGCACGGGAAGACCACCAATCAACTTCTCGATCTCGTCGTGGTAACCTGTGACGTTGCTTACCGTACCAGGAGCACCGAGTACACTCTTCAGTGTCTCACTCATGTCGGAGCGGTTGATAATTTGGTTTAGCCAACAAACCGGACGTCGGTGCGGAAGAGTTTCGCCCTGTCGGTAGGTGTAATCGCCAATGACTTCTCCCACCCGATAGTGTCCTGACCCATCAGCACAGAGCACAGAATCACCGTTCTTGATGCCCTTTGCCACCGTCCACAAAGCCCCACAACAAAGCCCAGCGCCGATCTTCGTTTTGTCAGGATGCTTTTTCAGATAGATCGGGATGAACTCTTGGTTAAACGTACGCCACTCCTCCGGCAAGTTGTGAGTCAGGTCTTCGGTAATTCCGAAGTCAACCCCAACGAAGTTCCCTGCGAAGCACTCCTCGGCGTAGATGCTTTTTTTGCCCAGTATAACTCGGTAGTATTTCATTACACCCTGATTCTGCTGAAGTCGAGTAGCTCAGTATTTCCTGATACCGCGCAGTGCTTCGCTAGCAGTCCGTTAGAATATGAATCAGCTCTCTTTATGCGCTATAATGAAATCCCTTCCTCCGGTACTTGATGGTCCTACTGTTGATATCACGTTTTTTGATTGATTCATTTTTCCATAAACAATGGAGAATGTCATTCCATCGGAGGCAGTAATACTCCCGGACAAAACACCTGCAGAAGTTATCGATACCGATCCGCCTGATAATGAAACATTAGCTCCCGAAGAGCGATAATAACCCCCCCGGATCTGGCCCGCCGAGTCTAATTGAATGGTTCCGTATGATATCCCTTCACTAGTCCCATTGCTGGCTAGAGTAAAATGCCATGTACCACTAAGATCCGAAAGTGAAAACACCCCCGCCTCTTTTATTGCTATTGAGATAGAATATTCACCCGTACTGTATACGGTGTAATAAACTCCAAATTCTTTAGAAGCATCCATAGCCCCTTCAAAAGTGAGCGTCCCACTGGGTATTAAAGTGGCCGATCCATTAATGATACCCCCAGTGCTTATGGTCACAGTGCCATTACTTCTCGAACTAGTGAAGGATCCACCGCTGCCGACATTCAATGTTCCGTAGTATACGTTTTCAACTGTACCGCCGCTGCTAATTTCACATATGTGCCAGATGCCTTGTATGTCGGATGAAGTGAATGAATTGCTAGATTTGATGACTGTAACGAGATCATATTCGCCAAAATTAGTCAGGGATACAAAGGAACCAAAGCTTTTCGAAGCACTGAGCTTTCCGTAAAGTATCGTGGGTGTTACACCAACATTCGTATTTATAAATCCACTAAAAAGGCCTTGATTGTTGAGTGATAACGATCCGCCGGTCAGAGTAGCCGTTGTTCCCACGCTATGAAAATAAGAGCCAGAAGTCACATTTCCAGTAGTACCTACAGTAACGCCACCAGCCATGATCCCCTGGTTAGTGCCACCTGTGCTTAATCCTATGATATGGGAATACCCAGCTAGATCAGCAGTTGTGAAGGCAGGCGGTGGTGCCGGTTGAGGTGCAGGACTATCTTCGCCACCCCCGCCACAAGCAATAATGAATAGAATGGATAAAAGATAAACGATTAATCTCGTCAAACTATTGTATCTTCTCATTCCCCCCTCCTTTTTTAACGCGTGACTATAAATATCGCAGACCAACAGATGGTATGGCAGTCTGCCTTCCTAACATTAGAAGATTAAACATAATGTGGGGCTCATCATCTTTTATAATACGATAATTGACTACATGAAGTGATATGCTAGGTCAATAATGCGCCATGCTTATTTTGTAGTACGAAGATAGTATTAGCTTGACCTAATCATGGATGAAGGGGCAGCTTTGAGTAGCAGCATAAACTCAACCGCCCTTACTATTTGCAGTGCTTCGTTGGAAATCCTAGAAGTAAAAACTAATAAGTCTTTAGATAAAATGGAAATATTCTATACTCTTTTATCTCATGTGTTGATTTACGCTTCTTGCAACTTGTAAGGCTATGTCATCCCAGGTCTTTTCCAATTCACCTGTCTGGCTTGTACCTCCGATCGCAGGGTCTTTTCTTTCCGCAGTAAACTTTTCAGACCATCGAATATTTCCCAAAATAAACTCTCCCGCAAAGATGCACCTACCAACATCAATTGCAGGGGTTATGTTAAAAATACCGGCGGAATATTCGAACTCAGATTTTGCTTCAATTACTTTGATTGTCAACACCTTACTGGCAGAAGCATTTACGCCAACAGTTAAGTCTAATAGTTCTGTAATCCTGTTTGCAAGGGCTACACCCGTTGGAATCCTTGTTTGCGATGCAACCCCAACGTAGCCGCTTGCTCCCTGCACGTCAATACGTTTTGGAAAATCTGATGGCACCCAATTCAGGGCGATAGGCCCTTTATTTATTGAAGAGAAACTTTTCGCTTCTTGCATGGTTGGATATGCGACTCGGTTGTTAAATGGAAGGCTCACAGCGCAACCCGAAACAAAAAAACTAAAACCCAAGATGAATATAAAGAATTGAATTCTTCGCATTTGTCAGTCCCCCTTAAAATTAGCATTAATAAGGCACAGGGCAATGGATTACCAATTCTGTTTAAAAGTCATTCCGAGATCTGGCTTTCCAATTTAATATCCTCATTGCGAACCCAACCTTCACATTTTTCAGTGATGACTATCTTCCACCATCCAGAAATGTAGTTACCTGTCAGTGTTCCTGATTCATTAACTTTTGTCGTATAAAGAATATTTTCACTTACATCTGGCCTTTCATAAACGTTTATTTTTTCCGTGAGTATGGCTTTTTTTCCTTTGAGCAGTTCGGGATTTATTTGAAATGATTTTCTTATTTTAGACTGGTATTCAGAAAAACCTAATGCGGAGGAAGGTGCTCGACTATCCTGATTTGAACTGGCAGACACTTTTGCAATGGTCTTCTTTTCTAATATTTGACTTGGGTTTGTTTTAACTGAAAACGATGTCGCGAGATTTTGAACTCTATCATCAACGGGTGGATGTGAGGAAAAAAGAATGAAGGTAGAGGAGTCACCATAATGAGCCTTGATTCTCAAAAGTGCTGCCATGCTGTCCTCTACAGGCACATTCATAGAATTTAATACTATTTCAGCTGCTTTCCTGTCGGCATCCAACTCGAATTCTCGACTGAAGGCATTTGTTACAGCAGGATTAACAAGAAGATTCAACAAACCAATACCAGGAATGAATACATTAGCGACTCGCAATGCTGCTGTCGTTGCCTCAGACGCAATTACCTTTTTGCTATAATGTCCAAGAATATTGTGACTCACTTCATGGGCTACAACGAATGCAAGTTCTTCATTGTCCATTGCGTTCATTAATCCAGTAGTAAGACCGACAAGATTTTTTCTGCTATCCATGAATGCATTTATTTGATTTGACTCAACAACAACGTAATAATATTTGGTTCCAGGGTCGGCATATTGAGCGATTCTGCCAACCATCATGCCCGCGCGTCTTTTGACATCTTCATCTTGACATATTTGAGGCTTTGTTCCGGCACACCCCACGAATAAAAACAAGCATAGGAGGATATAAAGTATTTTACGCTTAGTATGCATAAAAACATCCTCATTTCAGACTGCTTCAAAAAGAAGGGGGCTGAACCCAACGGTTCCGCCCCCCGTGCTTTAGAAGTAATATTTCAATCCTAAAGTAACCATACTTGTTTTGTAATCAATTTCTGATCTGCTAAAATCCGGGTTCGTCGCAAAGTAACGATAACCAAGATCGATAGTCCAGTTCTTGCTTAATTCAAAGTCAATACCTGCAAGGATTTGCCAAGCAAACGGAGTGTCATCACCTTCATCATATACGGGAGTTTGCGTAACTCCGCCGATTCTACCTGTGAGTGTGCCCGTTACGTCAAACTGTGAAAACCCTATACCAACTCCGAAATATGGATGAAATTTTCCTTCAGGATACCTAGCGATAAAATTGAACATGAAATTATGTAATGTGGCATCTCCTTCTATCGCTACAAAATCTGAACCCGCTTGAGCCAAGATAGTTCTATCTATATCTGGATTCATGTAGCTGTACTCAAACTCAACTGAAAAATACTTCATTTGTGGAAAATTATAACCAATCTTGAAGCCAAGCATCCAGGTTTCTTTAACATCTAGATCAAAAGAATAGGGAGCAAGATCCCATGTAGCATCGGGGCTGAAAGAATAGCCGCCCATAACACCAAAATAAGCACCAGATTGTGCAGAAGCTTTGAGTGGGAAGAAGACTAGAAGAGTTGCGATCAAGAGCAATACAAGATAACGCGATGATTGTTTCATGATGCCTCCCTATTAGAAAGAAATGGTTATTAAATACTCTCCTCCTATAAAACTATTCACCTCCTTCCGCTAAAAATAAAAAAAGACTGCTACCAAAACGGTATCCAGCCTTTTGATGTGCCTATTCAGACATTCCTCCCCCCTGAAGAATGCAGATGGCATTAATAATTTTAGCAAACGTTACATTTCGTAACTGATCAGAAGCGATTAAGCAAGATAAATATTACGTCAAATGACATAATGGACCACAGGACTATTAAAAGCATTGACCTTGACGAGTTAAGAAGCTGCAGGAATATTGGGGAGCGTCTTGTATTTCAGCATTCTCAGTAAGCTCTGAAAAACAGGGAAGTAAATAACAAAACCCCGCCTCATTCGAGAAACGGGGTTTCGATGAAGGGACACACTCCGCAGTTAATAGGAGAGGAATATACAGTCTAGACCCTGCTACTATTGATCCCATATCGGAATTATAGGCTGCCCTGTGGAACAGTTTATTACCCCAGCTACTGATGATTCCCTCCTTAGCTAAGGAGTCCTTCAGATTGAGGAGTACCTTCTTCTCATCAATTCCATTCATTTTCATCATTTCCGTCCCCTGGGCAGAGATTACAGCCAATAGATGACCATATATACAATGCCTTTTAGAGACGATTTTGATCCGATCTTTTTCAAATATTTTATAATGTGATTAATATTAGTGAGTTAGGCAGTGCAATACTTTCGATCTATTATTGACAGATAATCCATATGAATTGAATCGCTTTTGCACAATTACTGAAACTTTTTAGACAAACACTTATCAATAGGGGCATGTAATTTGCTTTATATTTAAAGCAAAGGCAGTGGTGGCTCCTTTCTTTGGCATTTCGCAAAGAAATAGCGCACTGATTTTTTAGGAGATAATAATGAATTGTACAAAGTGTGGAATAAAATTACAGAATGATGTCAATTTTTGTCCATCTTGTGGCAATAGTGTGGTTAAAGATGTCAAATCTGAACCCATAATATATAACCCGAAACGCACATCTCAAAATCATTCAAATCCACAGAAAAAAAATAATACGATATATTTCAAATTAATATCAATTGCCGGTGTCATTCTTATTTTTGGAGTGTTCATCACTCAATATTCTCAACCGAACCGACTCATCGGCCAGCAGATAGTTGACACTAATAAAGAGAATTTAAAAAACAATACGATAATTACAATTACAAAAGAGCTTGGTGAAAGTGGAAAGATTATAAATGATTTAACTCATACAGTTATTGGTAAGATACAATTAATTAGGCAACCAGTAAAATCGGATAACTATTATAATTCAGTTTATACAGTTTACTTGAATGATAAGCCGATGCACGTACATAAAGGGTCAGATGTTGAACAAATTTCTTACTTATTAAAAGGACCATTTAAAACAAACAATGGGGATATTATTGTTCTGTATGAAGATGTATGGACGGGTGGCAATATGGACGGGTCGAAATCCGATAAATTATACTTTATAACGATTAAAGATGGAGGGGTTATAAATAAGTCGAAAGGTATTGAATCGCAGGGCAAGGATGAATATGTAATAGAAGCTCATGGGGCTTCTTTAGTTCTAAACTATATACAAAATCAATCTACTGATAATGATAATCCACATATTGAAAGAATAACATTTAACAATGGGAAGACAAAGAAAGAAAGAATATCAGCATCCAGTGAAGAAATAAAACAGGCGAGGGAAAAATTCAAGATTGGAATGGCCGAAGTTAATAAAAATAATGAGGAGTATAAAAAGCTTCAAGAGAGTAAGCTCACACCGAAGGAAAAAGCAATGAAACACGTGGAACTGCGTTATTCATGGGGTAGAGATCCTTTGGATGCAGTTATGATAGCCAACTTCACAATTAATAATATCAGTCAATACGATATTAAAGATATTGAAATAAGTTGCAGGCACTTCGGAAAAAGTGGAACATACATTGACAAAAACACGCGTACGATCTTCGATGTAGTGCCATCAAATAGAGCGAAAACTTTTGGAAATTTTAATATGGGTTTCATTCATAGTCAGGCACATAAAAGTGAATGTGAAATCACAGATTTGAAGATTTAGTGCCTCACTTTTCGTTGGAGTCTGACCATTTGAATCATTTGCCAAGCAGCATATGAGATATAAAAGGTGCCGGGGTTTATCAGTTTTCTTTATTCCAGTGCCTTTGTACCTTTTTCAGCAATCCAACATTGTCGGGCATTGAAATATTAAGATGCTTGACTTTGCTTAACATGGCCATATTTTTCGTATATTTTCACTATGTATGACCCATTGATGCCTGGACTGCTCTTATCTCATCCAGAAGCTCCTGCTTAGAAATAATGCCCTTCCTGTCAAGTAGGGCAATGAGAGCCTCAGTCTGGATGATCTCTGATATTATCAGTTCCCGGAATGTAACGATCTCCCTCGTGTCAAGTGCCTGAGCCATTTATGCTTTCACCTCAAATAGCGATTCCAGCAGCTTCCGTGTTGCTTCATATATGGCAGGATCCTTTCTTGCTCTCGGACCGGCTACATTGAGTGTCTCAATTTGATTATTCTTTAGCCAGACTCGTATCGCCGCGCATGCTTCATCAATACTCATCCCATTCAGATCGACGTGAATGAACGGCTTGTTCTGCTTCTCTGAAAGAAATTGAGTTAATGCAGATCCTCCGGTTAACCTCCCGTGTGATACGATCAATGTCCCGTCTGCATCAATGATGTTCTTCTCCGTGCGCTTTGAATAGTCGGAAGTCGGCATTTCCTGCAACTTGTACTTCCCGGGCAATCTCCCATCCTCGGTCTTTCTGCCTCTGGGTACCCATCCACCGTATGGAATATTCGATTTTATGGAAAAGTCTAATGCAGCCCTGTCAGCTCCGGTTTGACCCCCTGATATTATTCTCATTGCGTTCCTCGATCCTTTAGGCAACTACTTCTTTCTCATCCCTTCAGCATCGTACCGCAGAACCCCATCGGTCCTGACAATGATCAGCTTGTGAACCTTCCTCAAATGGGTCAGATGAACGGATACGGTTGCCTTTGTCGTCTTTGCACCCTTGGCCATCTGCTCAATAGTAGCCCCATCCAGGAGCATCTCATCAATCTTGCTTGCAGTCGTATTCTTGCCATGACGTAACCAGTTTCTTTTCTTGAGTGCTAATTCATGTGCCTTTTCCGCATATGCCGTATCCAATCTGTCAAGCTTCATGCCACTGCTCATACAAATAACCTCCCATTTATCTTTCGTAAATATCTTATCACCTATTTCAGACAGAACAATATAAAAAGGAGAGATTCCGTGCTCATTATACCCCACAAGAAAATCAAATCCCACTCGGACACGCTAACCTTCCTGCTGGATCCTGTCCGATTAATGACATTCATCCTGGATCTTCGTGCATACCTCAAGTCCACTAAGCATTTATGTCAAAAGGCAGGGTACGAGAATGACCCTAGGCAATGCAAGCATCGAGGCATGTATGACAGACCGGAGACAATGATGTTCAGGAGGTTCCATCATTTCTGCTATCTCAGAAATCTGGACTGGGTAGGCGCCAGGGAGATGATGGAGATTATGCTTGGAGAGCGTTTCTTGTGCGAGTGCGAGATGGTCTGGAGGTTGAAGAATGAGCCGTTAGCAAATTGCTTAATTGGAAATAGATATTAGATCATTATTGATCGGAGAAATTTCCAACGACAAGATACTGTCTGGTTCTCTTTCCCTGAGCTATCCTGATTTCTCCGTCAGCATTCACAAATTTAACTCTGACACATCCTGGTTTTGCATCATTAACAATATAACCGTCCTCAAGCAATTCTTGGAGAAAGAGTTGAAATGTGCCAATGTAGCGACTGGTCGAATCCGCGCTACTCGCCCATGTTAGTCTAATCGTTGCCGGATCGGCGGAAATGCGTATCGCCTCATGCTGAGTCCCGCGTCCGCCCTCCTCATTTGCATTCCATTCATGCTCAACCGGTTCATCCGGCGACAAGATTGTCAGATATCTCTTCATCTTCTTACTCCAGTGGACGAGAAAAACAGTTGTGGTCGCGAAGCAAGAAAGTTGGAAATCTTCGCGAAGCTTCTCACTTTTCTATTGGTATGCCGTGTATAACACTGTTGTAAAGTTCGTATTGGCCATCTGGACGCAAGAATAAGAATTTCTCTGTGCTAGGCCATTCATGACGCGCTGGTATTAAGTTAACAACTGTACTCATGAGGTACCGCCATACCGTTGTTTCTTTCCAATCCCCCTGAGTTCTGACTTGATTAAAGATTTGGGTATAAGAAAGTGGTCCGACAACATTTGAAAAACAGAACTTGATTGCCTGAGCGCATGTCTGACCTTGTTTACCCTTAGTCATGATGGTTAGGACCTCCTACAAAACAATTTTCACTTCTTCTGAGATACTGGGTCATTAAAATTTAATGTATAATGATACATTGATGAAAATATCACTCTCTAGCTTTTATAAGTCCCATGCTTAAAATCAAATCATTGCCGGAAACTGCAAAACCTAAACCTTCAATACCAGCAGCGCTTATTTTTAACGCAATAACGCCAAGTACAGAACCAGTATTATCTAGCAAAGGGCCACCACTATTACCTGGATTAATCGAAGCATCTGTTTGTATTAGTTCTAATTCTTTAGACTTTCGAATTCCGCTGACGATCCCCTTTGATATTGTTTCTGTGAGTCCTAAAGATAAAGGAGTGCCTATGACATAAACCTCTTCACCAACCTTTGCTTTACGATTATCTGCTATGGGCAAGTAGGGGTAATCTGACCCGGATAACTTGATGAGCGCAAGATCTTTGTCTGGATTCACTTTGATAACGCGAGACCGGATGATCTTACCGTCAGAAAATACTGCATCAAATTCTTCCTGCTTATTCAATACATGATAACTTGTAACAGCATACCCTTCCGGATCAATGATAAATCCAGTTCCGTGTCCTCTGTTTGTCTTGACAGCAAAGACAGCTCTTCCTATAGATTTGAATCTATCCTCAGATTTTTCTATTACAGGATTTCTTGCGTGATATTTGACGCTGACTTGTGTATTTGTTGAAATACCTGACTTGGAGACTTGGGGAGGATATGTTCTAAGCAAGAAAGTTTTTTGTTTTATCCCATATGGTCCCGTGGGCAAATATACTTCAATCATGTTTTCATTAGGCATTAGAAAGGATGTGCCGTATTCTTGTTTATTCGCGAGATAAAATATTCCAGTTAATACAGAATTAGAAACCGTCTTTTTCAGTAATATTTTTGTTTCGCCGACTCTCCAATGCATAGACTGTGATTCTGTAAGAACGCCGACATAATCATATTGCGCATTTATTTTTGACGTATTTTTTAATATCGCTATCTCATATTGATTGTTGTCCGTTACCCATATGCCTTCTACCGGATCAAGCTCCTTTTCGATGAAATATGTATTGATAATTTGTTTCTTATCCATTTCACCTATGGGTTTAGGGAGGCTAATATAACGTGTCACAGTGGTACAGCTCGTCGTAAAAATAATGATGAGAATAATAAACGAGTATAGATAATTCTTCTTAAGTATCATAATTGGTACTCCTCAATGTGCATTGTGTAGATGAAGTATCCAGCGATCATTGAGCTCTTTCTTATTCTCCATCATTAATCCCCTCCTTCAACTCCTTCCCCACCTTGAAATACGGCAACCTCTTGGGCTTCACCTCAACCACTTTCCCTGTCTTTGGGTTCCTTCCCCTGTAGTTCTTATATTCCCTCATCACGAAGCTTCCGAATCCCCTGATCTCGATCCTGTCGCCCTTCGCTAGAGCATCTTTGAATCCGTCGAAGATCAGGTTCACGATCCTTGTGGCGTTTACTTCGGTAAGGTTATTCTTTGTTGCGACTAGGGTGATGAGGTCGGATTTGGTCATAAATGTCCTCCGCTTACATCTTCAGACATTTCTGAATTGCTCTTTGAAGTCTTTGACCTGTCGAGTAAATAGTGCAATGTCTGCAAACAAACTCTCTGAATGAAGGTCTGCAATACGAATTACGGAACTCATTTTATCACACTCCATTACCTGATCAGTGTTCCCATAATTCGAGGAAAAATAATCAATGGCGATTGACTTCTTGAGAGATCCCATGTGAATAGTAAATTTTCCACGATTGCAGATATATAAATGTTCCAAGTCTCTCGCCAATACAGTCGCAATACGTCTGTCAAGTGTTATGGGAATGTTTATTTCCATATCTGACGCAACAACATTATTGGATTGATCCAGATTTATAAGATGTATGTATCTGCTTGTCGCGTCAAAATAAATTATCGACAAAAGACCATATGGAGTGATCAATTCGTAGTTATCACCTTCGCCTGATCCTCCACCTGGGAACGAAA
>Ga0116159_1002199_pt1 | contig 19399 bp, 21 predicted proteins | sample AD_JPNAS1_MetaG_FD_89878 | JGI IMG/M metagenome (GOLD analysis project Ga0116159, IMG submission 89878) | Active sludge microbial communities of municipal wastewater-treating anaerobic digesters from Japan - AD_JPNAS1_MetaG | ecosystem: Engineered > Bioreactor > Anaerobic > Digestate | place...
ACCGCGTCTCGGTAGCGCGCCGTGTACCGTTCGAACCATTCGATCAGAAGCCGTTCTTTGGGGGGCATGATTTTCCTGTGTGCCGAAAGGAGGAAAGGATCATCTTCTCTTTTCGGAGACGGGGCTTTAAAATTTTTCACCGGGCCGGCTCTTACAGTATCTTTTTCCCTGCGTCGGGACCGCTTTTGATAAGATAAACATCCGTAATTTTTCCCACGACAGCGGACTTGGGACGGAGCGTCTCTTTGATGCCGCGGACCCATTCGACATTCTGCCGAAAGACCTCTCCTTCCGTGTGGATCGTGATGTCGGCCTTGACCTGAAAGCCGCCTTTTTCTCCCCACCAGACAAGGGAGATTCTCGGATTCTCCTGAAGGTTCTTCAGGGTTTTGTTGAAGAACTGATCGGAGATGAGCAGCGTTTCATTATCCAGAAACTTGAACGCGCCGATGGGGACGACATTGGGGGCTCCGTCCTTTGACGCAGTTGCAAGAAACGCGATTTTCGTTCCTTTCAGGCTTTCCTTGATTTCCTCTGTTACTTTAACCATGGCAATATCCTCCGGCATTGGTTTACGTTGCTTCGTCGATCAACGGAAGCGCTTGTTTCCGGGAAACATCTTCGAAAAAATCAAAAGCGCCTTCCGAAGGCTTGCCGGTCGTTGAACAGGCGAAGCCCCGCGGGATATCAAAAGTTCATCAGTGCGGCTTTTTGCCGCTCATTTTCGTATCCAGCATTTCCTGCATCAGCTCATCGACGTTGACTTCCTTGTAACCATAACCCTGAATAAGCGCCGCGTCATACATTTCTTCCAGCTTCCGTAATTGTTCCATAGCGGTTTTATTTTGCCGGAAGTCATTGTCCATCAGCTCAGCCACGGTATTTCCGATTTTTCTCAAATCGCTTAAATCGACATGAAGGGATGTGTGGGCGAACACTTTCTGCAGAAGGTCGCAGGCTATTTTTTCATGAAAGGTCTGAATATACGGCGGGACTCTGGCCACGATGCTGGCCGCCTCAATTCCCGCCCGGCCGGCATGATTCACAAGCAGCGTGGAGAAGCTGCACGGTCCGTTGTAGTTCAGGAGAGGAAACGATTGAAACTCCCGCTTCATCTCGGGACGGCTCAGCACGGCATAGACGCTTGTTTCCCGCGTGTGGGGAACCTGGTCGAAAACGCCGCCCAGCGTATAGATGCGGCAAACGTTGCAGCGTTTGGCCATGCTCAAAATAGCCGACGTGTACTCCGGCCAGGCAACGTTCGGCTCAAAACCTGTAAAAAGGATCAGGTCGTTTTCGCCGCCGCTTTGCCAGTAAAAAAATTCATTGGCCGGTTCTTCGAGGGACTTGATCAGGCCTCCTTCAACGACGGTCTGGGGTCTCATGATCTGCGCCGAATCAAAGCCCGGGACCTGTCCGATATAGAAATGCCCGGGATCGATGGCGGCGAATTTTCGGGCGTTGAGCTTGCGGCGCAAATATTCGATGCTTCCGGTGCCGAGCTCGCCGGCATTCAGCCAGCCGCGATAGCCGATGAACAGATAGGGATTGACCAGGTCGGGTGTTTCCTGAAAAATGAGACTTTCGTTCATGAACTCTCCTTGGAAGTTATTCGCGGCTGCGGTCATCATTGCGCACCGCCGGCATGATTTTTCTAAAACCAAAACCGCTTGTTGATTATGGTTATTGCGTTTTTTGCAGTCAAGTATTTTGTTTCAGGATGATGGGTTTTTGCTTCAAGTTGAATGGTATCAGCCGGAAGAATTTTCTTCGGTTCCGATATTTATTTTTTTTGACCGGGGACAGTCGTCAAAGGAAAAACATCAATTTTGTTAAATAGTTGAATCTTGACTGGATGGGAGAAAAAATGCTTGACAGTATATAAATAAAATATATATACAATCTACATAGTCGATGCCTGAATGATTGAGGAAAAGTTGTCCGTAAATGACGCCGTTTGTTGAGGTGAAACCATGCCTCGTGAAGAAAGGAGGGTGCGTACCGAAGAATAGAATGCGCGACGGATAATGGTCAGCATTTTAAATGACAAAAGCAACGATGGATGTGGAGAAGATGCATTTGAAATGTAGTCAACGAATACTAAAAAGGAGGAATCATGGAATATCGATTTGAATTGCCTACAAAAATGATCATCGGAGAAGGATGTTCCAAGCAGTTGGGGGAAAATGTCAAGCTGACCGGTGCAAAACACGTCCTGTGTGTTTTTGATAAAGGTGTGGAAGGGGCGGGTCTTGTCGCGCCGCTCATCGCGGACATGGAAACGGCGGGCCTGAAGGTAACGCCTTTCAACGGTGTGCTGCCGGATCCGCCCATGGAAGTGATCGATCAGTGCACCCAACTGGCGCGGGAGGCCAAGCCTGACGTCTTTGTCGCCGTGGGCGGCGGCAGCTCCATCGACACAGCCAAAGCCGTCAACGCGAATCTGTCCAATCCCGGAACGCTTCGCGACCATGCCATCAACCTCAACGGCCTCAAGGTGTTTCCTTTTGAAAATCCGCTCAAACCTTTTTTTGCCCTGCCCACAACCGCCGGAACCGGCAGTGAAGTATCCCCGTCGGCGGTCGTTACCGATCACGAAGCGAAGCTGAAGGTTTCGGTCATGGCGCCCGATCTGGTGCCCACCATGGCCATCATCGATCCGGCTCTGACCGTCGGCTTGCCGGTGAATGTGACCGCTTCCACCGGATTGGACGCCTTTGCTCATGCCATGGAAGGACTCATGGGCGGTTTGGCGATTTTCACTCCGTCGCCCATGCGGGATTCTTTTGCCTTTACCGCCATCGAACTGGTGCTGGAGAGTCTTCTGCCGGCGATGAAGAACGGGAAAGACATCAAGGCAAGGACGGATATGTCCTATGCCGCTTTTATGTCCATTCTGGGAGCCGGCGGCGGACTGAGCATGGGTCATTGCCTGGGTCATGCCATGGGAGAAGTCTGTGGCATTCATAATCATGGCTTTTTATGCGCTTCCATTCTTCCTTACAACATCGAGTTCATGGCCGAACTCATTCCCCAGAAACTCAATAAACTGGCCTCCCTGTTCAAGATCGATCCGAACGGAAAATCCGTCGCCCAGATCGGGACGGCAATCAAGTTGGCCATTCAAGCCTTTTACAAGGATTGCGGCATTCCGCCGCTGAAAGATATGGGGCTGAATCTTTCCGACACGGAGGAGATCATTCACCACACGACATCGGGCACCTGGTATCTTCTGGCATCCAAAAAACCATCGGAAGAGGAACTGACCCGCTGGATTCAGGCCGTTTACGAAGGAGGAAACGCATGAAGACATACGATAAAATCTACATCAACGGCCAGTGGGTTTCCCCGGCCGGCAAAGACAAAGTCAAAGTGATCAACCCCTGTACGGAAGAAGCGATTGCCTCGGTGCCGCTGGGCAACGAAGAAGACGTTCAGAAGGCCGTCATCGCAGCGCGGCAGGCTTTTCCTTCCTGGTCCAAAACCAGTGTTGCCGATCGGATCAAGCTGATTTCAAAACTTTCCGAAGCCATCGCCGCCCGCCAGAACGAGATCGGCGATACGATTTCCCGCGAGATGGGCATGCCTTCCGCATGGTCCCGAATGATTCAGGTCGGCCTGCCCGTTGCCACACTCAACAGCTTCGTTCCGATTCTGGAAAACTATTCCTTTTCTTATCCGATGGGGCGAACGGAAATTGTAAAAGAACCGATCGGCGTCTGCGGTTTCATTACGCCCTGGAATTATCCCCTCCACCAGCTCGTGGGCAAAGTGGCGCCGGCGCTGGCCGCGGGCTGCACCATGGTGGCAAAACCCAGCCAACTGGCTCCCCTGAATGCCTATGCATTTACGGAGATCATGCAGGAAATCGGCGTGCCTCCCGGAGTTTTCAATCTGGTCCCCGGGGCCGGATCGAAGGTAGGCTACGCCCTGTCGTCTCATCCCGATGTGGATATGGTGTCTCTCACGGGTTCCACGAAGTCCGGCATTGCCGTGGCCCAGGCCGCCGCCACAACGATCAAGCGGGTTACGCTGGAACTGGGCGGGAAGTCCCCCAATGTCCTGCTCGAAGACGCGGATATTCCCATGGCGGTGACGAAAGGGGTGTACAACTGCTTTTTGAATTCCGGGCAAACCTGCATTGCCCTGTCCCGCATGATCGTCCCGGCGCACAAACAGAAAGAAATCGTCGAAATGGCAAAGGCCATCGTCGAATCCATGGTGATGGGGGATGCCTTTACGGACGGCGTCTATCTGGGGCCGATGGTGGATGACGCCCAGCGTCAATCCGTTCGCGAATATATTCGAGCCGGAATCCGCGAAGGCGCCACGCTGGTCACCGGCGGGCCGGAAACCCCCGAAAACCTTCCGAAGGGATTTTTTGTCAAGCCGACGCTCTTTGCCGACGTCAAACCCGATATGATCATTGCGCAGGAGGAAATATTCGGTCCCGTTTTGTGCATCATTCCCTACCGGACCGAAGAAGAAGCCATCGCCATCGCGAACAACAGCGTTTACGGGCTTTCCGGCTCCGTCTGGTCGGCGGATTCTGAAAAAGCCAGAGCCGCGGCGCGTCAGATTCGAAGCGGCCAGGTCTTCATCAACGGGGCCGACTTTGACATCGATGCTCCGGCCGGAGGGTATAAACAGTCCGGACTCGGACGCGAACGCAGCAAATACGGTCTGGAAGAATATCTGGAAATCAAGGCCCTGATCGCACAAAACCCTTAATCGTTTTTCAATGAAAAGATCCGGTCCGGCCGGGAAGGCATATCCCGGCCGGACAACCCAAAACCAACGGAGGACCTTCATGAACAAGGTTATGACCATGCAAAAAGCAATTGCCGAACATGTCCATGACGGCGATTTTCTATATATCGGCGGCTATATCTGCCGGACGCCTTTTTCGGCGGTTCACGAACTGATCCGCCAGGGGAAAAAAGAACTGACTATTACCCGCGGCAACGCCTCGGATGATTTCGATATGCTGATCGGGGCGGGGGCGGTGAAGCGATTTATTTCCACGTTCATTTCTCTCGGCGTTTACGGCCTGGCCCGCTGCTACCGGCGTTCGCTGGAAAAAGGCATTCCCCACAAGATTGAGGTGGAGGAATATACCAATTTGTCGCTGCCCATGATGCTGATGGCGGGAGCGATGGGCATGCCCTTTATTCCCGTCAAAGACATGGTGGGGACGGACCTTATGAACGTGAAGGGTTTTATGGGAGAGGACAAATACCGGATGATCTCCTCTCCCTTTGACGGATCCCCCGTTCTGCTCGTGCCGGCTCTCAAGCCGGATGTGGGAATCATTCACGTCCAGCAGGCGGATGAGGAAGGCAACGCGCAGATGTGGGGAATCGGCGGAGATTGCAAATACGGCGCCAATGCGTCGAAGAAGGTCATTGTGTCCTGCGAACGCATCGTCAGCCGGGACGTCATCGGGAAGGACCCTTCCCGGACGATCGTGCCGGATTTCAAGGTGGTTGCCGTTGTGGAAGAGCCTTTCGCGTCGCATCCGGGCTATACGCCCGGATTCTATGATCTGGATTTCAGTTTTGGTTATCTGTATCAGCAGGCCTCCAATACGGAAGAAGGCTTTCGGGCGTTTCTTCAGGAGTGGATCATGGATATTCCCGACCGGGCTTCCTATATCCAGCACTACATCGATCGCTTCGGCTATGCCCAGTTCCGGAAACTCCAGGCGAAACTCGATTATGGTTTTCCGGTCAGTTACGCTTACTGAGGAGGTGAATACAAATGATTGAACATCCGAAGGACTATATCAAGCCCGAACTGATGGCCTGTTGCGGCGCCAGAGAAATCCATGACGGTGATGTGGTTGTCGTCGGTACGGGATTTCCCGCCATGTCGGCCAACATCGCCAAGCATACCCATGCCCCCGGGGCGGTGATGATGCAGGAATCGGGGGTTTATGACGCCAGACCGGGACGTCCGGCCTTATCCGTCGGCGACGCGTGCCTGAATCCCGGGTCGGCCATGATCGGCGGGCTGACCGATGTGATGGGAATGTTTCTGCAGGGCGGTTGGGTGGACGTGGGATTTCTGTCCGGCGCTCAGGTGGATCGCTATGGAAATCTGAACACGACCTGCATCGGTCCCTATGATTCCCCGCGCAGCAGGCTGCCGGGAAGCGGCGGGGCCAATCCCATCGGGGCTCTGGCCAGGCGAACACTGATCATCGTCCAGCATGATCCCCGGCGTCTTGCCGAAAAAGTCGACTTTATTACCACCCCCGGCTATCTCAACGGACCCGGCGCCCGCGAACGATGGGGACTGCCTGCCGCAACCGGTCCATGGGTCATTATTACCAATAAAGGTGTCATGCGCTTCGACGCGGAAACCAAGGAAGCTTATCTGGAAAGCTATCATCCGGGCTGCACCCTGGAGGAAATAAGGAAAAATACCGGCTGGGATTTGAAAATCTCCGCGGAGGTCCACGAGACGGAACCGCCCAGGGCCGTGGAGCTGAAGGCGATTCGGGAAGTTCTCGATCCGCACCGCATGATTCGGGTTTATGAAGGCAAGGGGTATGTTTAAACTGCTCTGATGTCAGAGCATTCATCGGGCTGATGGAGCGATCAAGATAAAAGGAGAATGGTAAATGGATTTTTCATTGAATGAAGAACAAAGAATGTTGATTCGAACGCTTCAGACCATGGGGGAACGGGAAAAACTGAAGGAACGCGCGGCGCAGATTGACCGGTCGGGGGAATTTCCCGTTGATCTGCTTGAAAAATACGGAGAGATGGGATTGCTGGGAATGACCCTTTCACCCGACTACGGCGGCGGTGGACAGCCGGCGCTCCATGCCCTTCTGGCGATCGAGGAAATGGCCAAGTACAGCCCCATCATTGCGGGGCCGATCTTTGAGTCCAATGTAGGGCCGGTGCGGGTCATCGACCTGTTCGGGACCGAAGAGCAAAGAAAGACCATTGTTCCAGGGGTGTGCAAGGGAGAACTCAGCGTATCCGTTTGCATGACGGAGCCGGAAGCCGGTTCGGATCTGACCTCTTTGAGCACAAAAGCCGTTGATGACGGCGACCATTACATCCTCAACGGCCGAAAGGTCTTTATCACGGGCGGCGGACACGCAAGCCATTATTTTGTATATACCCGTTTCGGAGACGCTCCCGGCTACAAGGGAATCGGCGGTCTGCTGGTTGAAAAGGGAACGCAGGGCTTTACCTTTGGCAAGCAGGAAGATTTTCTCGGCCTTCGGGGGATGCCCTCCTGTGAGCTGATCTTTGAGGATGTTCGCGTTCCCAAGAAAAACCTGGTCATCAAAGCCGGTGACTTCAATAAACTGATGCTGACCTTCGACATCGAGCGGTGCGGCAATGCGGCCATGTGCCTGGGCGTTGCCGGAGCCGCCCTCAACGAGTCCATCGCCTATGCCCAGGCCCGTCAGGCCTTCGGCCGGCCGATCTGCGAATTCCAGGCGATCCAGTTTATGACCGTGGACATGGCCATGAAGCTGGATGCGGCGCGACTTCTCGTTTACCGGGCCGCCGCGGGTGCGGGGCAGGGACTGCCTTCCATTTACGAGGCTTCCATGGCCAAGTGCTTTGCCAACGAAATGGTGATTGAGGTGACCAACACGGCCATGCAGGTCTTCGGAGGCTACGGCTACAGCAAGGAATTCCCGGTGGAGCGGATGCTCCGTGACGCCCGGGCGTGGGGCGTGGCCGGCGGAACCGTGCAGATGCTTCGTTTGACCATGGCCAGCGTTCTGTATGGCCGTCGGTTTGATCAGCGCCGCGGGAAGTAGAGGGTAGGATTTCCGGAACCGGGCAACGGTATTTCACGTTTTTTTTCGAACCGCTCCGTTGTCCGGTTCTGAAATATTTTTTTACTTTATCAAACGATCGATTTCCATCATCAGCGTTTGTGTCTGTTCCGGCAGCAGGCCAAAGCCCATGTCTTTCCGGTACAGAACATTCAAATTCTGATCGACGATCAGATACACCCGTTTGGACAGGGGCAATATCCAGTGATCCGCGTCGTACCTTTTGGCGATTTTGCCCTTTTCATCGACCAGCAGGGTCATGTTGTGCAGTCCATGTTTGGCGATGAATTTCCGAAATGATTCAGCCGAATCCAGCGACAGGCCCAATATTTTCACTTTTCCGGCTTCGTATTTTTTGATGTTTTGTTGAAACTCAACAAACTGGCGAATTCAGACCCCGGTATCGTCTTTGGGATAAAAGGCCAGCACCACGGCGCGGTATTCTTTCACCGCATCGCTGAGCTTCCACATTTTTCCGTCCTGATCCGGCAGCTCAAAGTCGGCGGCTTTCTGAACGGGGGAAGCCATGTCGGTTTTGGCGTCGGAGCCCGCGTAGACGGTAAACGCCAGGAACACAATCACGATAAAGATGAATTTTGTTTGTTTCATAATCTTTTCCTTTTCAAGTTTACGGTTGGTAAAAAGTTAACGTTCGATGTCTGCCACGCCAAAAAATATATGATATTCCTGATTCACCGTCAGGTCAAACGAGGCGGATAAACAAACGATGTCTCTAAAAATAATACCCGGCTCGCAATTCAATGCGGTAGTCGTTTTGCTTTTCACCGAATTCGGTATTTTGTCCTCCGATCATAACGCCTGCCCGAAAGCGAAGCTCAAGGTTGGTGACGCCGGTGTACAGAAACTCCGGCATGACGTTGGCGCTAGAGTCGTCCGTGTTGATCATGCAGGTGAGAGCCGGCGTGAAATACAAAATATCGAAAGGCTCCTTCTGACTCAGACGGATGTACAGATAGTTGCGCATGGCGTTGGGACGGGCGTAACCGGAGTCGGCAAGCTGAGCCGCGCGTTCTAATCCGGTCTGGTCTCCCGTTGTTTGATACGCATCAAAACTACGGGAAACCAGACTGTAGAAATTCTGCATGTCATCCCGATCAAACCCGGCGCTGTTGTGATAAAATTCGGTGATGGCGGTAAGATCAAAAGAGGTGAGATAGCGCAAGCCGATCAGGAAGGTGTGCGCCTGCCCTTCGACAGCTTTCGCAGCACCCGTGGCATCCAGAACGGTTTTCTGGGTATTTTGTATCCACGCGTATTCACCGTGAATTTCAAGATTGGTGGTTATATTGCGCGAAAAGTCGAAGCCATAGCGGTCCGGACGGCTTCCACCGGTCATAAACATCACATCAATGTCCGTGTCATAGAAAAGAAAATACAGGCGGCCGGCGGTGTTGAGCTTGTTGTTTTGGCCAAAGTTTGAGTTGATGTGATCATAAACGGGGAAAAGCACCGGCGAAAAGGAGACTATCGTGAGCGGCCCGTCAAAGCTGCGGATTAAATCGGCCGTTGCGACAATGTATCCTTCCATCGCCTGTTCGGGATCGTCCGGATCTTTGGGCCGGTCGGCAAAGGCAACGGGGTTCCAGGCATAGCCTTTGCCCCATTTCAAGGTTTTCTTGCCGACATCGATCGTAACGGCTGGCATCGGCTTGGCGGACGCGTGGGCTTCGTAAAACGTTGTCTGCTCCGAGCCGTGCGCGTAATCGTTGTACTGCAGATCGGTATTGAGCCTTGCGAAGACCCGGAAGATGCTCTTTTCATAGCTGCCTTCCAGGCGCACACGGCCGTTGGCTTCAGGCAGAGCCTGCCGGTTTGGATCATCAAAAAAACGCAGCTGATAAAAAGCGGAATTGGAATTCAGACCGTAAAGAACGGGTTTGGCTTCGATGTAACCTGAAAAATGATAGGGCTTTTTTTCGATTTCGGAAAGATCAAACGTATAGTTCTCTTCGGCCTTGGTCGCGGATGGCATTGCCGAAACCAGCAAGGCAAGAAAAATGAGTCCGAATCGTTTCATCTAGCGCAAAGACTCCAGATTCGGCATAAAAGTGAGCGAAAAAACCTCATCCTTGAGCATCCGTTTTTTGATTTGGACCATGATCATGACGGATTTGTAGCCTTTGTAAAGCGGGCTGTCCGTTTCGATCACCGCGGGCCGGACGATGCCGCCGCCGAAATCCTTCACATTCTTGAAATAAAGCGTTTTGATCAGCATGCCAGTTTCGGTCAGACATTCGATTTTCGCTGGCAGACGTTTGGCTTTGTCCGCCCTGATTTTAAGCTGGTCATAGGCCACGCTTTTGGATTTGGCCTTGAGCAGCAGAAGATATTCTCCACCTTCTTCCTTCACGGCCAGAACATCGTATTCCGCGGCGTAATCCAGTTGCAGAATGTCGGCGTTGTTGAACACGCCGCCCACAACCGATTGCAGACTTGTAATGCGGATGGGTTTGCCGACATTGGGAATGTGAAGCCACATGTTGTCGCCCAGACGAAGCGTGCTGCGGCCTTTTTCGCTGGCCGGCGCCAGAAACACGGAGGCCACCTTGTCCAACCCTTTTTTAACTGTAAAGAGCGTGAACTCTTTCTTTTTCCCGTCCGGTTCGATATTGATGAGCTTGCGGTAGGATTCGTAGGATTCCGGCGAAAGGTTGCGGTCAATCTCCTGTAGAAGCTTTGTTCCGTCCACGGCAAAGGCGGAAAACGGCAACATGATGATCAGGGCAAAAACAAGGTAAATAGTTTTCTTCATTTCATTCTCCTTTTTTATACATGCCGCAGGGCGTCGATGGGCTCCATCCGGGAGGCCTTGACGGCCGGCTGTAGGCTTGCCAATACGGCGACTGTAATGACAATGACTGAAACCACCAGCAGATCCGGTGGGTCGAGCGTTGCCTTGAGGAGAAGGCCTTTTTGCTGGCCGAAGTCAAAGCGGATGCCGATCAGGTTGAGAAGAGCGATGAGCACGGCCCCGATCCCGACGCCCGCTCCCGCTCCGACCACCCCCATGCAGAATCCTTCCAAAATGAACATGGAACGAATTTTCCCCGGCGGCGTTCCAATCGCGGCTATCGTGCCGATTTCCCGAATGCGTTCATAAACGGCCATCACCATGACGTTCATGATGCTGATTAGCACAATGGCAATCAGCATGATCCGGATGAAAAAGGTCATGATGTCAATCATTCGGGCGATGTTGAAAAAAGGCGAGAGGTCCTCCCACGAATGGACTTCAAACAGCGGCTGCCCCTGCGGATTCACCTCGCCGGCCGTCGCATTTTTTAAATGCTGGACGGCGGCGGCCAGGCGTCCGAAATCTTTGAGCCGGATCGCCACCTCGCTGATTTCCGGTTCGGTCATGCGCAGTACCTGAGCCGCGTCTTCCATACGGACATACCCGTCCCGTCCGCCGGGTCCCGTGGCGCTCTCCAGGATGCCGGCGACAGTGAACTGCATGCCGTTGACGGACCCGTCGGCGTTGGTGGCCACAATTACGACCGGATCGCCGGGTTTAACCTTCATTCCTTTGGCCAGAAGCGCGGGAATCAGGATTTCACCTCTGCCGACTGTTGATTTGCCTTCGAGAATGCGCGAGGGCAAAAGCGGTACGGTCCTGAATTCCGCTTCGGGATCGATGCCGTTCAGGCGGATATTGGTGGTTTCGGTGAAATTGCTGAACATGGCGCCGAACTTGAGGCGGGGCGAAAAGGCTTCCACCTGTTCATCCGCGGCCAGCGCCTGCCTGATTGTCTGATAGGCGTTCGGTTTCATGTTCAGATTTAAAGGCAGGTTGTCGATGGACGCGACATATCCTTTGCGGTGGATCTGCAAATGGCCCATCATGGAATCGGTGATCTGGCCGGTGATCATAGACTTGAAGGAGCCGCTTACGGAGACAAAGACCAGCACAAAGACGACGCCGATCGTAATGAGCGAAGCCGTGAGCAGCGTCCGGCGCTTGTAGCGGATCAGGTTGCGGATGGCGATTTTGAAAAGATTACGCATGCGCTGTTCCTTCCTTCAACTCTTTTTCGGCCAGGCGGCCGTCCACGAGGCGGAAAAGAACTTCCGCCTCACCCACGATCTTTGTGTCGTGCGTCGAAAAAATAAAGGTGGTTCCGAGATCGTCGCGCATTTTTTTCATGAGCCCGATGACCGCATAGGATGTCTGGGAATCCAGATTGGCCGTGGGTTCATCGGCCAGAACCAGCGCGGGATTCGTTACCAGCGCGCGGGCGATGGCCACCCGCTGCTTCTGACCGCCGGAAATCTGGTGGGGGTATTTGCCGCCCTGATCATCCATTCCTACCGCGGCAAGCATGCGGGAAATTCTTTCCTTGCGCTCCCGGAAGGGGATATTCTGGACCATGATCAGGGGATATTCGATGTTTTCATAAACCGTCAGCACGGGGATCATGTTGAAGTCTTGAAAGATAAAGCCCAGATGATTTCCCCGAAAGGCGGCGCTTTCTTTCCGGCCCAGTGTTCCGACATCGGTTCCCGCCACGGTGAGCCTGCCGGCAGTGGGTTTGTCCAGGCAACCGATCAGGTTCAAAAGCGTTGTCTTGCCGCTGCCTGACGGACCGACAAAAGAAACAAATGAGGCGGGTTCGATTTCAAAATTAAGATTCCGCAAGGCCGGCACGGTCAGTTCTTCCGTTCGGTAGTCCTTCGTGATGCCTGCCGCCGTGACGAGTGCCATTTTCTTTCTCCCGGCTGGAATGTTTTTGCGGCGGGCGGCTCAAGAACGGGGCCGCCCGCCGCCGGTTGTCTAAAAGAATCAATCGTCAAACGCCATTTTGGTTTTCCAGACTTCCCAGACCTTGCCCACCAGGTCGGGACCGGGTTTGAGCGTTGCTTTGCCGGGCTTCCAGCCGGACGGCGTGGCTTCGGCGCCCTTGGTTTTGCGCACGTGCTGGAAAGCCTGAATCTGCCGGATGCTCTCCATCACGTTACGGCCTACCGGCGGGGTAAGGACTTCAAAGCCCTGAATGATGCCGTCGGGATCAATGATGAACCGGCCGCGGGCTTCGACGCCTGCATCCTGAAGGTAAACGCCAAATACATCTCCCACTTTACCGCCCCCGTCGGAGAGCATCGGGAAGGGGATGCCGCCTTTGACCATTTTGGACAGTTCATGATCGTTCCACATCTTATGGACAAAAACGCTGTCCACGCTCATGGACAAAACTTCGACGCCCAGTTTTTGAAATTCGGGATATTTCTCTGCGACCGCAGAGATTTCAGTGGCTCAAACAAACGTAAAATCTCCGGGATAGAAGCACAGCACCACCCACTTCCCCAGATAGTCGGACAACTTCACATTGATGAATTTCCCCTTCTGATACGCGGGCGCCGTGAAATCGGGCGCCTTCTTTCCCACTGTGACCATGCTTTTCACCTCCTTGATGACGGGTTCTTCGGTTGTTCCTTTTTTTGCCGCCGGTTTTTCTCCGACCGGTCCGCCCGTGGGACGGGCGCAGCCGGCCTTGATTTCCTCAGCCATAGATTATTACCTCCTTTCTTGTTTTTTGTTATTTTTCTCTCGGATACGGCCAGGCCATGATGCCTCCTTCCATGACTTTAACGTTTTTCCAGCCGTTGCCTTCCAGTGCGATTGCCGCTTCGTAGCCGCGCAGGGATATTTTACAGTAGCAGATGATTTCTTTGTTCTTATCCTTCGGCAATTCCTGAAGGCGCTTGCGGATCGCGCCCAGCGGGATCAGCGTCTCGCCGATGCCCAGACGCATTTCCTCGAATTCCTCCGGACCTCGTGTATCGATGATAAACGGCTTTTCACCCGCTTTTAGCTTGTCATGAACTTCCTTGCAGCTGATGCCCTTGAGACGTCCTTTCATTTTGTTCTGCATCAGGTGAGCCGTGGCGACAAAATGATCAATCGCCAGCGAAAAAGGCGGCGCGTAAGGCAGGTCGGCATTGACAAGGTCCTCGACGGTTAACTTGCCCTGAATGGCCATGGCCCACTGAGCAATTTGTTTGGCGACATTGCCGGGACCGATACACTGGGCGCCCAATATCCGGCCGCTTTTACGCTCCGCGATGAGCTTGGTAAGGAGGAGCTTGCCTTCCATGAAACCCGGCTTGTCGGGGCTGGCGTTCATCACGGTTATCATGTCCGAATAGCCCAGACGTTTGGCGACCGTTTCCGAAAGCCCCGTGGATCCCGCCGCATAGTCGAACACTTTACAGATGCCGGTTTGAATGGTTCCGGGAAAGGTCACACAGTTGGCGGAAGCGGCGTTTTCTCCCGCTACGCGGCCCTGGAGGTTGGCCAGATCGCCGTAAGGCGCGTGCACTTTTTTGCCGGTAATGCGGTTTAACGTTTCCACGCAGTCGCCCACGGCGTAAATGTCCGGATCGGAGGTCTGCATGTACTCATTGACATCAATGCCGCCCAGTTCGCCGATTTTCAGGCCCGCCTCTTTGGCCAGCTTGACATTGGGGCGCACACCGATGGCCACGACCGCCAGTTCGCAGGGCAGTTCCGTGCCGTTTTGCAATTTGACCGCGGTGAGCTTTCCGTCTTCGCCTAAGAAAGCGGCGATGCCGTTTTCGGTGATGACGTTGGCCCCTTTGCTTTTGACGTGGTTTTCAACGATTTTCGCCAGCTCCCAATCCAGAAAGGTCAGCAGTTGAGGCAGAAGTTCTATCACGGTGATTTCAATTCCCGCCAGTTGCAGCGCTTCGCAGGTTTCAATGCCGATCAGGCCCCCGCCGATGACGACGGCTTTCTTGATGGTGCCTTCGTCGCGAATCTTACGCAGAAAATCAGCGTCTTTCATCGATTGCAGCGTCGTGATGCCGTCGAGCTCCACACCCGGCACCGGCGGCATGCGCGGGACGGCGCCCGTAGCGATGACCAGTTTGTCGTAGGTCAGCTCGCCGGTTTTACCAGTAACGATATTTTTGAAAGTGATGGAATGATTTTTAGTGTCGATGCCTGTGACTTCCGTGTTTACTTCCGCGTCAATGTCTTTGGCGTTGAGGTAAAAGATCGGATTTCGCACAACGCCGGTGGGGGTGCACAAAAGTTGATTGCGGTCATTGAAAAAGCCGCCCACGTAATACGGATAGCCGCAGGACGCCATCGAAAGATCCGCGTCTTTTTGCAGAATGATGACTTCCGCGTCATTGTCGATCCGGCGGGCTTTGGCCGCCGCCTTGGGGCCGGCGGCCGATCCGCCGATCACGATGATTCTTTTTCGGTTTGCCATGAATTGCTCCTGTTGTTGAAAATGAGTAAATTTTTTCAAATGGTTATAGTGAATGGTTCAATTTTCTTGAAAAATACTTAACAGATGGCGGAAGCCATTGCATTGATCTATGTCAACGAGCCGGACGTTTATAAAAACCATTCCGGTTCCCGGCGAGGGGAAGTAAAGGCAACCTCTAATTCCTGTTTGTGCCACAGGTAATTTTCGTCGTCAAAATACTTTGCCTCCACCGGACAGTTTTTAATGCAGGCGCAGCATTTGATGCAGATCCCCGTTATGGCGGATTCATCATTTGCATCAATGGAACCCACGGGACAAAGACTGACGCAGAGGCCGCAATGAATGCAGTCGTCGCTGGTTTGGGGAACCACCTTGAGGATGGAGACGGGATTGCCGTCCTTGTCTTTGGGCCGATAATAGGGCTGGTAAGGGTTTTTCCCCGGAACGGACACGGTTTCCATAGCACTTTGAGCAGCCGTGAGCTTTTGATAAATCAACCCGGCAAATTCCTTGACGCGAGACAGGTCCTGTTGATCAGGACGGTTTTGCCCCAGGATTCTGGAAAAGGAGTGTTCGCCGATGAACGCGCCCGCGGCAATCACTTTGAAGCCCCTTGATTCCAGAATATCCCGCCATTCGATCAGCGCATCGTCATAATGGCGGTTGCCGTAAACCACCACGGCGATGGCCAGCGCGCCGTTCCCTTTGATGGTATTGAGATATTTTAACAATACATTGGGAACCCTGCCCGCATAAACGGGCAGGCCGGCCACGACAATATCATGTTCAGCGAAAAACGCAGGCTCTTTTCTGGCCTCCGGCAATGTAAAATCAACATTTACGACGGACTTGTTCCCGGAACCGGCCGCAAGCTTTTCGGCAATCCCCGTGGTAATTTTCTTTGTCGTTTCCGTGGCGCTGAAATAAAAAGTTTTAACGGAATTAATCCTCATAGCATTACCATTTTCGGGCTGTTCATATTTTATTTGGCCGGCCTCATGTTTTCCGGCATTCGGACGGCTACGACCTCGCCTTTCGCGCAGACCTTTCCTTCGGCCAGCAGGCGCGCCTCAACCACCACGCGCTTTCCCTTGACGAGTTTGACTTTGCCGCGGACTTCAAGAGGAACGCCGATCGGCGTGGGCAGCAGGAAATCCACGTGCAGGGAAGCGGTCACAAAACGAACCGGTGGATCAGAGCCCATTTCCCTGTTTTCCTCGCGGTATTTTGCGGCCGACGCGGTGCCGGTAGAGTGGCAGTCGATGAGCGAAGCAATGAGTCCGCCGTAAACAAATCCGGGAATGGCGGTATGGTAGTCTCTGGGCGTATAAACACAGACGGACTCCTCTCCATCCCAGAAACTTTTGATTTGCAGCCCCTTTTCATTGTGGCTGCCGCACCCGTAGCAGTGGCTCAAATCCTCCGGGTAATAATCCTGAAATGCTTTTTGCGTCATGCAAGCTCCTTGTCATGGTGGATAGTGAATGGTGAATAGTGGCTCATAGTTCATAGCTCGTAGCTCATAGATTCAGTTTTTTTACCTATAGCCCATCGCCTTTTGCTTTACGCGAAGGTGAGTTTTGTTCCCGCCATGTTCAAAATGAACTGCTGCGGCATCTGCTTTTCCATTTCCATAATCGCTTTTCGCCCTGTGCAGTGCGTGGGAATGATGTACGCCGGATTCATTTTCTCAAGTTCCAGGGTCGTCCGGTCGATCAGAGGTTCGAAAAACGGACCGGAGAGATGGAATCCTCCCATGATGGCGTGAATCCGGCTGATGCCGGTTGCCTTCACGGCGTATTGGACGGTGTTGACTATTCCCGCATGCGCGCAGCCGGATAAGATGACCAATCCTTTGTCTTTCAGGTGCATGACAATGGAGGAATCGTCTTCGATGGCGTCCCAGCTTTCCTTGCCGTCTTTCATGCTATGCGGAAGGGGCCAGCCTTTTTCAAAATCCGTAGTGTGCGGAATGCCGCCCAGAAAGAGAACGGCGCCGTCCAGCATCGGATACAGCCCCTCCGCTTCGATGACGGACAGGCCCGCCTGCCGGACCATATCACGCGTGAGTTGAGGAAAATAGATCTTAAATTCTTCGCTGAATTTAAGATACCGCGGCGACTGGAAAGCGGCCGGGTGCACAACCAGAGGAAGACCGGTCCTGCCGGTCATTGCGGTCAGTTTGGCCATGCCGCCGGTATGATCGCTGTGCCCGTGCGAGAGCGCCGCGGCTTCCACGTCCTTGAGATCAACGCCCAGGGTTTGCGCGTTTTGCGCCGCGCCGTTTTCAGAGAAGCCGAAATCAAAGAGCATCGTGCGTGTTTTGCCTTCCGCCGTGACTTTGACCAGCGCGGAGAAGCCGTGCTCCGCCCCGATGGAGGCTTTGATTTCGCCGTCCTTTAAAGGAGCGGCCCGGGTGACGACGGCATTGTTGTCCATGGCCGTCATCTCGATGTAATTGTCCTGCAGGGTCAGAATTTCTACTTTTTCCACAATTTTCAATGCTGCATCCGCCATAACTTTGCCCCTCCTTTTATTTGAGGCAAACCGGATAGTTTTCCGGCGCCCCGATGGAATGTCGTTGCTTCCGATCCAACGTTGCAGGTTTCGTTCAGTGGTCGCAGACGTTTTCTCCGATCTGCAGCGTGCCCGCGAAATAATCCGTAATGATTCTTTCCGGTGTTTCGCCCGGCGCGCCCACGACCACCTGAATGCCCTGCTGGGCGAAAAGCTGCTGGGCCCGCTGCCCCATGCCGCCGGCAATAATCATGGTCGCGCCTCGTTCGGCCAGCCACGGGGGCAAAAGCCCAGGCTGGTGAGGCGGAGCGGCGATTTCTTCCTGTTTGATAATTTTTTTGGTCTGCGGATCCACGTCCACCAGCGCAAAGCTCGCGCAATGGCCGAAGTGCATCGACAGTTTTCCTTCCGCTAACGGTATGGCGATTTTCATGGTTGTTTCTCCTTAGGAATCTAGCTTCTTTGTTGAGTTCATGTCCTGAATCTGATCGATAATATCCTGCATGATTTTTCCGGTTGGCGTTTGCGAAAAATGATAGATGAAAACCCGGCCGGAATCGCCGGACTGGGCGAGGGCCGGATCCATGGGAATCGCGCCCAGAAACGGAACCTTCATATCGGAAGCAATCTTTCGCCCTCCGCCCTCCGGCAAAATTTGCGTAAGCTCTCCGCACTTGGGGCAGACAAAACCGCTCATGTTTTCCACAACGCCCAGAACGGGCACATTGACCCGCCGGCAAAAGCTGATGGATTTACGCACGTCGATGGCCGCGATCTTCTGCGGTGTGGTCACGATCACCGCGCCGGTAAGCGGCTGAATCAACTGGCACAGGGACAGTGGTTCGTCGCCGGTGCCCGGAGGAGCATCGATAATCAGATAATCCAGATCGCCCCAATTCACGTCCGTCAGAAACTGCTTGATGACGCCCATTTTCATCGGACCGCGCCAGATGACCGCGTCATCGGGATTTTGCAGCAAAAAGCCCAGCGACATGACTTTCAGCCCGCCGAATTCCACCGGAAAAAGTTCGCCGGGATTGCCCTTGAGCGATTCACCCTCCAGTCCCAGCATGGTGGGGACGCTCGGGCCGTGGATGTCCACGTCCAACAAACCCACTCGCAGTCCATGGAGCGCCAGCGCTGTCGCCAGATTGACCGCTACCGTGCTTTTGCCGACGCCGCCCTTGCCGGAGAGCACGACAATTTTATGCTGAATGCGGCACAGCCTGGCCTGCAGGCGCCGTCGGTCCGCATACTCTTCCTGATTTTCATTTTTCCCCTGTTTTTTCGCCGAGCAGCTCTCCTCGCCGCACGAATCACATGTTTTTTTATCTTCCACTTTCTCTACTTTCCTCCTGTTACGGTTTTTTTTCCTGAAGGTTCAAATTCAGCCACAATTGCCGGAGATCCGAGGCGCAGGGCGCTTCTATTTCGACCACCGCTTTTTTTTGCATCTGCGCGGCGGTCACGGCCGGGTCATACCGAATGCGTCCGGCAATGCTTGCGCCCAGATCACGGGCTTTTCGCTCGATGCGGCCCGTCATTTCGTCATTGATGTCCCACTTATTGACGCAGACGGCCGCCGGAATCTGAAAATGCCGGGCCAGCCCCAGCACCCTTTCAAGGTCATGTTCACCCGACACCGTGGGTTCGGTTACCGCCAAAACCTGCGAGGCACCGGTAATCGAAGCGATGACGGGACAGCCCAGCCCCGGCGGTCCGTCCACGATCACCAGGTTATGGTGATCTTTTTCAGCCAGCCGTCGAGCCTCCTGACGAACCGTGGAGACTAGCTTTCCGGAATTTTCGGCGGCGA
>Ga0116159_1002202_pt1 | contig 19379 bp, 14 predicted proteins | sample AD_JPNAS1_MetaG_FD_89878 | JGI IMG/M metagenome (GOLD analysis project Ga0116159, IMG submission 89878) | Active sludge microbial communities of municipal wastewater-treating anaerobic digesters from Japan - AD_JPNAS1_MetaG | ecosystem: Engineered > Bioreactor > Anaerobic > Digestate | place...
GCGCGACTCCTACACAAACAGTCGGCGCCCATTTGAATTTGTAGGAGTCGCGCCCTCGCGGCGAATGACTTTGAATGTTTGAACTCTTCGCATGGTATGCAAAGACTTGACTTGTTTGAGACTAGATGCCAAGCTGAGGCAACAGCACCCATCGCAGGCTTTGCTCATGCCGTTGCCAGCCCAGCCAAGTCGCTGCTGACTCATGTTGCGCTGCGTTGGCGATGCCTGCGGCTGGGGGCCTCAACACCAAGGATTCAGAACTGAAGGCGGTTGGCCTGTTGGCGTTTCGGGGGCTGGCGCAAAGCCTGCGCAACAGCCCTTGCGGGCGGTGCAGCTTGACGGCATGACGCGCTAGCGGGCTCAGTCGGACTGCACGTTCGATTGCGCCTGGCAATCCATGCACCTCAGGCATGGGGCCTTTTGACCGAATGGGATAATCCTCGCCCATGACCATCACCTACAAAGACTCTGACGGCATCGCCGGCATGCGTGTGGCAGGTCGGCTGGCTGGCGAGCTGCTGGACTACCTCACCCCGTTCGTCAAGCCTGGCGTGACCACCAACCAGCTTGACAAGCTGGCAGATGACTACACAACCCGGGTTCAGGGTGCCATTTCGGCCCCGCTGAACTACGCGCCGACCGGCCACAACCCTTACCCAAAAGCGATCTGCACCTCCATCAACCACCAGGTTTGCCACGGCATTCCGAACGACAAGCCGCTTAAAAAGGGTGACATCGTGAATGTCGATGTGACGGTGATCAAGGACGGCTGGCATGGTGATTCAAGCCGCATGTACCTGGTCGGCGACGTGTCGGTGGCGGCGCGGCGCCTGTGTCACCTGACTTACGAAGCCATGTGGAAGGGCATCCTGCAGGTGAAAGACGGTGGCTATCTGGGCGATATTGGCCACGCCATTCAGACTTTTGCCGAAGGCCACGGCCTGAGCGTGGTGCGCGAGTTTTGCGGCCATGGCATCGGTCAACTGTTTCATGAAGAGCCACAGGTGCTGCACTACGGCAAACGCGGCACGCTCGACCAGCTCAAGGCCGGCATGACCATCACCATCGAGCCAATGCTCAATGTCGGGCGCAAGGAGATCAAGGAAATGGGCGATGGCTGGACCATCGTCACCAAAGACCGGTCGCTGTCGGCGCAATGGGAACACACCGTGCTGGTTACCCCGACCGGTTTTGAGGTGCTGACGCTGTCAGCCCACAGCCCGGCCATTCCGGCTTTTGCGGCGGGCTTTGTGCCGGCATTGGCGAGCGCTTCGGCCTGAGCACCAACCATCAACCCTTTGGCAAACCATTCATGAGCATCATCCACACCCTGCGCACCCAATACCGGACTGACAAGGCCGCGCTGCTGGCCGCGCTGGCCGCCAGTGGCTCGGCAACCCGGGGTGTCAATGCCGCGCTGCGGGGGCTCTCGAAGCTGGCCGATGCGGCACTGAAAGACCTCTGGCAAGAGGCTGGCTTTGCGGCCCCTTTTGCGCTGCTGGCAGTGGGTGGCTTCGGTCGGCAGGAATTGTTTCCCCACTCCGATGTCGATGTGCTGGTGTTGCTGCCCGACGACCAGTCACCCGAAGAAGATGCGGTGCTGAAGGCGCAGATTGAAGGGTTTATTGGCAGTTGCTGGGACAGCGGGCTTGAGATCGGCTCCAGCGTGCGCTCGGTGAGTCAATGTCTGGTTGAATCAGCCAAGGACGTGACGGTGCAGACCGCGCTGCTGGAGGCCCGCCTGATTACCGGCAGCGCAACACTGTTTGCCGATTTTCAGCAGCAGTATTTTTCGGCGATGGACCCGCAGGCTTTTTTCATCGGCAAGACACTGGAAATCCAGCAGCGCCACAACAAGTTTGAAGACACGCCCTACGCACTTGAGCCCAACTGCAAGGAGTCACCCGGCGGGCTGCGCGACCTGCAGACCATTTTGTGGGTGGCCAAGGCCGCTGGCTTTGGTTCCAACTGGAACGCGCTGGCCAAGGCCGGGCTGGCAACGCCTTTTGAGATCAAGCAGATCAAGCACAACGAATCACTGCTGCGCCTGATCAGGGCGCGTCTGCACCTGCTGGCACACCGCCGCGAGGACCGGCTGGTGTTTGACTTGCAAACCAGCGTTGCCCTGAGCTTTGGCTACCTGGCAACTGACCCGAAAGCCGACCCGCGCACCGCAGTGCGACCCAGTGAAAAGCTGATGCGCCATTACTACTGGGCGGCCAAGGCGGTGACCCAGCTCAACCAGATTCTGATGCTCAACATCGACGAGCGGCTGAACCCTTCAGCTCACGCCCTGCGCCATTTGCGGCCACTCAACGAGCGTTTTCAGGACAAGGCCGGCATGGTGGAAGTGGTCAACGACGACATCTACCAGCAAGATTCTCACGCCATTTTGGAAACCTTTCTGGTCTATCAGACGCACGTTGGCATGAAGGGTTTGTCGGCGCGCACGCTGCGTGCGCTGTACAACGCGCGTGACCTGATGGACAGCAGTTTTCGCCACGATCCGGTCAACCGCAAGACCTTCATGAGCATCCTGATGCAGCACGATGGCATCACCCATGCCATGCGGCTGATGAACCAGACCTCGGTGCTGGGGCGCTACCTGTGGGCGTTTCGCCGCATCGTCGGGCAAATGCAGCATGACCTGTTTCATGTGTACACGGTCGACCAGCACATCTTGATGGTGCTGCGCAATGTGCGGCGCTTCTTCATGGTCGAGCATGCCCACGAGTACCCGTTTTGCTCACAATTGGCGGCCGACTGGGACAAGCCCTGGATTCTGTACGTGGCCGCGCTGTTTCACGACATTGCCAAAGGCCGTGGCGGTGACCATTCGGCGCTGGGCACATTGGAAGTGCGGCGTTTTTGCCAGCAGCACGACATCACCGGCGAAGATGCCCGGCTGGTCGAGTTTCTGGTGCGCGAGCACCTGACGATGAGCCGCATTGCGCAAAAATCCGACTTGAGCGACCCCGATGTGATCGCCAATTTTGCCAAGCGGGTCGGCAGCGAACACGCCCTGACGGCGCTCTACCTGTTCACCGTGGCCGATATTCGCGGCACCAGCCCAAAAGTCTGGAACGCCTGGAAAGGCCGTTTGCTGGAAGACCTGTACCGCGCCACCTCACGCGCCCTGGGCGGGCATGTGCCCGATCTGCATGCTGAAGTGCAAGAACGTCAGCGTGATGCGCTGATCGAACTGGCGCTGCGCACGCAGCCGTTCGAGTCGCACAAGGCGCTTTGGGCGACCCTCGATGTCGGCTACTTCATGCGCCACGACGCAGTGGAAATTGCCTGGCACACGCGCATGCTGTCGCGCCATCCGGGAACGCGCGAACCGATCGTGCGGGGACGCCGCTCGCCAGTCGGTGAGGGCTTGCAGGTGCTGGTCTATACGCCCGACCAGGAAGACCTGTTTGCCCGCATCTGCGGCTTTTTTGACCGCAGCGGCTTCAGCATTCTGGATGCCCGCATCCACACCAGCCAAAACGGCTATGCGCTCGACACCTTCCAGGTCATCACCACCACCCTGACCGAGCACTACCGGGAACTCATCAGCATGATCGAGGTGGGCTTGAGCCGGGTGATTGCCGCTGCACAACCGCTGCCGCCACCAAGCCGCGGGCGGGTGTCAAGACGTGTCAAGAGTTTTCCGATCACACCGCGGGTGAGCCTCAAACCCGATGAAAAAGCCCAGCGCTGGCTGCTCAACATTTCGGCCAGTGACCGGGTCGGGCTGCTCTACAGTGTGGCGCGGGTGTTGGCCAAACACAAGATCAACCTGCAACTGGCCAAAATCACCACGCTCGGCGAGCGGGTCGAAGACACCTTCCTGATTCAGGGCGCGGCGCTGCAACACACCCGCGACCAGATCGAGATCGAGACCGAGCTGCTCGACGCACTGGCCTGATTTTTTCATCAGGTTTCCTCAGCGAAAGCGCCCGCGCGGGCCTCTGGTGTCAGTTTCTGGCTAGACCAAAGCCGTGGCTTCAAACGTGCCTGCGCAAGTCTGAGCGGTCGCAGCAGGCCCAGCCTCTGGCATGGCTGTGCCCTGCACAGCCGCCGCACGCAGCTTGCGGCGGCGGTGCAAAAGGCTCTTGAACCTAAGCCGGACGAGCCGGAATCGATGAGCCTTCGTCGCGAGGGCGCGACTCCTACACAAGCAGTCGGCGCCCATTTGAATTTGTAGGAGTCGCGCCCTCGCGGCGAATGACTTTGCATGCCGCCCTGGCGGGCGAAGGATGAGCAACGCGCCCAGGCGCGCCGCCGGTGCGTCAAACCGGTGCGTCGCACTGTCGCTCAGCGGGTGAAAGCCATCGAAGTCATTTGCTGCCAGTCATTTCACTGACTGGCTGCAGACTTTGAGAAGTTGGGCCAGCGCTCCAGGTTTAAACATTTTGGGGCTGTAGCCCTTGCCAGATATGCGCTAGCAGCTACATATTTTATAGCTATTGTGACTACAGCAAAGTCCCCGTTGGGCCGACCGCGCCACGACCCAAACCCGCTGCCCGCTTGCCGACCCCATCAAACGCCCTGAAGTCGGCCGCGTTTTTTACACTCTTTTTACAGCCGCCTGGCAAAACTCAACCCCGTTTTTATACAGCGCTGAGCACACTTCTCTCATCTCAATGACAAAGGAGTGAACATGGATCTGGTCTATCTCGGCGTTGCCGCCGCCCTGTGGGGCTTGATGGTATTGCTGGTACGAGGCTTCGTGCGGCTGGAGCAGGCCAAAGGGGAGCGGACATGATCAGCCTGGGCGTTCTTTACGGTTTTGCTGGTACATGCGCCCTGGCCTTGCTGGTCTATCTGGTCTATGCGCTGCTGCGCGCCGAGGAGTTCTGATGAGCACATCGTCATGGGGCTTGCTGGCCCTTTTTCTGACCACCTTGCTGCTGGGTGCCTGGCCGCTTGGCCGGTGGCTGGCCAACTTGAGCTCTGGCCATCTGCCCGCCTGGCTGCTGCGCGCCGAGGCCCCGCTGTACCGGCTGGCGGGCACAACGGCTGGCGAACCGATGCACTGGTCGCACTATGCGCTGGCACTGCTGGCCTTTAACGCCATTGGCGTATTGGCGGTTTATGCCCTGCAGCGGCTGCAAATCTGGCTGCCACTCAATCCGGCTGGCATGGCTGGTATCTCGCCTGACTCGGCTTTCAACACCGCCGTCAGCTTTGTCACCAACACCAACTGGCAGGGCTATGCGGGTGAGTCAACCATGAGTTACCTGACTCAAATGCTGGCGCTGGCGGTGCAGAACTTTTTCTCTGCTGCCACCGGCATTGCCGTGGCCTTTGCGCTAATGCGTGGCTTTGCCGCGCGTTCAACCAGTGTCATCGGCAACTTCTGGGTTGATGTGACGCGGATCACGGTATGGTTGCTATTGCCCCTGTCGCTGGTGTTTGCCGTCTTTTTGGCAGGCCAGGGCGTGATTCAAAACTTTGATGCCTACAAGGACGTGACGACGCTGGAGGTCACCCGCTTCCAGCAGCCCAAGCTTGGCCCTGATGGCCAGGTACTGAAAGACGACCAAGGTAATCCGGTCATGGAAGAAACCGGGACCGACAAACAGACCCTGGCGATGGGCCCGGTCGCCTCGCAAGAAGCCATCAAGATGATTGGCACCAACGGTGGCGGCTTTTTCAACGCCAACTCGGCCCACCCGTTTGAAAACCCCACGCCTTTAAGCAACCTATTGCAAATGCTGGCCATTTTCCTGATTCCGGCGGCCCTGTGCTTTGCCTTTGGACGCGAGGTTGGTGACCTGCGCCAGGGCTGGGCCGTGCTGGCGGCGATGACCGTGCTGTTTGTGCTGGCCGTCATGGTCATCACGCCTGCCGAGCAGGCTGGCAACCCGCTGATCGGGGCCCTTGGGGTGGACCAAAATGCCAGCAGTCTGCAAGCGGGCGGCAACATGGAGGGCAAGGAAGTCCGCTTTGGCATCACTGCATCGAGCCTGTTTGCCGTGATCACCACCGCTGCCTCCTGTGGCGCGGTCAATGCCATGCACGACTCCTTCACGCCGCTGGGCGGCATGGTGCCGATGGTGCTGATGCAGCTCGGCGAAGTGGTGTTTGGCGGGGTTGGCAGCGGCCTTTATGGCATGTTGATCTTTGCCATGCTGGCGGTGTTCATTGCCGGCTTGATGATCGGCCGCACGCCGGAGTACCTCGGCAAGAAGATCGAAGCACATGAAATGAAGCTGACCTCCATTGCCATTCTGGTAACCCCGCTGCTGGTGCTGGTTGGCAGCGCCATCGCCGTGCTGGCAGGTAGCGGCCAGGCTGGTGTGGCCAATCCCGGCGCCCATGGTTTTTCTGAAATTCTTTATGCCTTGAGTTCGGCTGCCAACAACAACGGCAGCGCCTTTGCCGGCCTGTCGGCCAACACCCCGTTTTACAACCTGCTGTTGGGGCTGGCGGTATGGCTGGGGCGCTTTGGCGTGATCGTGCCAGTGCTGGCCATTGCCGGTGCGCTGGCTGCCAAAAAGCGCCTGGCCGTCACCGGCGGCACCATGCCCACCCATGGCCCGCTGTTCGGCAGGCCGCTGATGGGCACGGTACTGCTGGTCGGCCTGCTTAACTACGTGCCGGCCCTGGCGCTGGGGCCAATGGTTGAGCACCTGATGCTGTGGTCAGCCCGGTAAACCGTCAACATCAAATTAGCGAGTTCATCCCATGAAAAGCAAAACTACCCTGGCGCTGCTTGACCCGGCGCTGATTGGGCCTGCCGTGCGGGCGGCCTTTGCCAAACTGAGCCCGCAAGCCCAGTGGCGTAACCCGGTGATGTTTGTCGTCTATGTCGGCAGCATTCTGACCACCTTGCTGGGTCTGCAGGCACTGCAGGCCCGGGGCGAGGCACCGGCCGACTTCATCTTTGCCGTGGCCGTCTGGCTGTGGTTTACCGTGCTGTTTGCCAACTTTGCCGAAAGTCTGGCCGAAGGCCGGGCGCAAGCGCAGGCGCAATCATTGCGCAGTCTGAAAAAAAGCACCTGGGCCAAGAAGTTTCAGAGCCCCACGAACAAACTCTTTCATGGCAGCGCCTGGCTGCCCGAACAGGCCGAGTTCCTGCGCAAAGGCGATGTGCTGCTGGTCGAAGCGGGCGACATGATTGCACTCGATGGCGAGGTCATTGAAGGTGTCGCGTCGGTCAACGAAAGCGCCATTACCGGCGAATCTGCGCCAGTGGTGCGTGAATCGGGCGGTGATTTTTCTGCTGTCACCGGTGGCACCCAGGTGCTGTCAGACTGGCTGGTGGTGCGCGTCACGGTCAATCCGGGCGAGTCCTTTCTGGACCGCATGATCAGCATGGTTGAGGGTGCCAAACGCCAGAAAACCCCCAACGAGATCGCGCTGTCGATCTTGCTGGTGGCGCTGACCATCGTGTTTCTGGTGGTCACCGTCACGCTGCTGCCGTTCTCGCTGTTCAGTGTTCAGGCCGCCGGGGCCGGTACCGCCGTCAGCCTGACGGCACTGGTGGCGCTGCTGGTGTGCCTGATTCCGACCACCATCGGCGGCCTGTTGTCGGCGGTCGGGGTGGCCGGCATGAGCCGCATGATGCAGGCCAATGTGATTGCCACCTCGGGCCGCGCGGTCGAGGCCGCCGGTGATGTCGATGTGCTGCTGCTCGACAAAACCGGCACCATCACCCATGGCAACCGGCAGGCCACCGCCTTCCTGAATGCGCCAGGCGTGACACCCCAGCGATTGGCAACCGTGGCAGCACAGGCGTCAATGACCGACGAAACCCCCGAAGGCCGCAGCGTGGTTGCGCTGGCACAGCGCCTGTTTACTCCTGAACCGAGCACAGGGGAAGGCCAGGACGTGCCGTTTTCAGCGCAAACGCGCATGAGCGGTGTCGATATCCGGCACCCGGACGGCAGCACACAACAATTGCGCAAGGGTGCGGTGGATGCGGTGCGCAGGCACATCGAAGCCCAGGGCGGCCAACTGCCGACCGAGGTGGCGCGTACCGCTGACGAGGTGGCACGCCGTGGCAGCACGCCGCTGGCGGTCTGCGAAGGCTGTACGGTGCTTGGCATTGTGGAACTCAAGGACATTGTCAAGTCAGGCATCAAGGAGCGTTTCATCGAACTGCGCCGCATGGGCATCAGAACCGTCATGATCACCGGCGACAACAAGCTCACCGCTGCGGCGATTGCTGCCGAAGCCGGTGTCGATGACTTTCTGGCCGAGGCCACGCCCGAAGACAAGCTCAAGCTGATTCGCCAGTACCAGGCCTCTGGCCAGTTGGTGGCGATGACCGGTGACGGCACCAACGATGCCCCGGCACTGGCTCAGGCCGATGTGGCGGTGGCCATGAACAGCGGCACCCAGGCCGCCAAGGAAGCCGGCAACATGGTCGATCTGGACTCGAATCCGACCAAGCTGCTGGAAATTGTCGAGACCGGCAAGGCGTTGCTGATGACGCGCGGCTCGCTCACCACGTTTTCGATTGCCAACGATGTGGCCAAGTACTTTGCCATCATTCCGGCGATTTTTGTCAGCACTTACCCGCAACTGGCGGCGCTCAATCTGATGCAACTGGGCAGCCCGTCGTCGGCCATCCTGTCGGCGGTGATCTTCAACGCGCTGATCATCGTGTTCCTGATTCCGCTCTCGCTCAAAGGCGTCAAGTACCGCGCCATGGGAGCCAGTGCCTTGTTGCGCCGCAACCTGCTGATCTATGGCGCAGGTGGCCTGATCGTGCCGTTTGTCGGCATCAAGGCGATTGATTTGCTGCTGGTGGCCATGCATCTGGCTTGAAGCCTGACTGCGCCATCACCAAAATTGAAGGAAACCTCATGAAAACCATTCTTCGTCCGGCACTTGTGCTGTTTTTCATCCTCACCCTGCTGACTGGCGTTGTCTATCCCCTGATCGTCACCGGCCTGGCGCAGGCGCTGTTTCCGGCGCAAGCCGGCGGTAGCCTGATCCTGCGCAACGGCAAGCCGGTGGGTTCTGCCCTGATTGGCCAGAACTTCACCGACCCCAAACACTTCTGGGGTCGCCCGTCGGCCACCGGACCGATGCCCTACAACGCTCAGGCATCGGGCGGCTCCAACATGGGGCCGCTAAACCCAGCACTGGCGGCAGCGGTCAAGGCTCGCATTGCCGCGCTTCGCAGCGCCGACCCCCACAACACGGCAGTCATTCCGGTTGATCTGGTGACGGCTTCTGCCAGCGGGCTGGACCCGCACATCAGCCTGGCGGCAGCACAGTACCAACTGGCCCGCGTGGCCGCTGTGCGCCAACTTCCGGTTGCGACCGTTCAGGCGCTGATTGACCAACATGTGCAACGTCCCTGGCCAGCCTGGTTGGGCGAGCCAGTGGTCAATGTGCTGTCATTGAACCTGGCGCTCGAAACGGCACAGTAACGCTATGGTGCAGGACTGGACCGTCATTTTGATGGCACTGGGTGTGTTGCTGATTCCCATGCTGGTAGCCTGGCTGCTGCTGACATTTGGCAACCGGCAGGCATCCAACTTTGATGAACATCAGGAGCCACTCAGACCTATGGCATCAATCGCCAAAATCGATCCAGGCGAGGCCAGATTGGGCCGGAAGGGTCGGCCCATAGCCCGCCCATGGGTCGACAAGCCGGTGCAAAATAGGCCACTGCGGTCGGCTCCCAGCCACTGCCCCACAGCTCCGACAGGCCCCTAGGAACATGGTCAACCAGACCGACTTGCGACCCGACCCCGATGCGCTGCTGGCCCAACTGCGCGACGAGGATCAGCGCGCCAAGCAGGGCAAGCTGCGCATCTATTTTGGTGCCAGTGCCGGTGTTGGCAAAACCTACGCCATGCTCAGCGCGGCGCAACGTGCTGCGCAAGCCGGGCAGGATGTCTTGATCGGTCTGGTGGAGACTCACGGCCGCCAGGAAACGCAGGAACTGCTTCTTGGCATCAAACGCCTGCCATTGCGCGAGCTACCTTACCGGGGGCAATCGCTGCAGGAGTTCGACCTGGACGCGGCGCTGGCCGCGCACCCGCAGGTGCTGCTGGTGGACGAACTGGCACACAGCAATGCGCCGGGTTCGCGCCACCCCAAGCGCTGGCAGGATGTAGAAGAGTTGCTGGAGGCCGGTATTGAAGTCTGGTCAGCACTCAATGTGCAGCATCTGGAAAGCCTCAACGGCACGGTGGGTGCGATCACCGGCGTTCGTGTCAACGAGACCGTGCCTGATACGGTGCTTGACCGCGCCGATGAAATCATCCTGGTCGATGTCACCGTCGATGAGTTGCTCAGTCGCCTGAAAGCCGGCAAAGTCTATCTGCCGCAGCAAGCTGAGCGTGCCACGCAAAATTTCTTTCGCAAAGGCAACCTGATTGCCCTGCGCGAAATTGCCCTGCGGCGCACCGCCGAGCATGTGGGTGACGATGTGCGCACCTTTCGCACCGAACAATTTCGCGTCAATCGCAGCGGTACCAATAGCACACCGGCGTGGAACACATCCGGTGCCATGCTGGTCTGCGTCGGACCGCATGAAGGCGCAGAACATGCTGTGCGCAGTGCCGCCCGGCTGGCCGGACAGCTCAATGTGCGCTGGCATGCGGCCTACGTGGAAACCCCGGCGCTGCAGCGGCGCAGCGCGACCGAACGCGACCGCACGCTGGCGGTGCTTAAACTGGCTGAAGAACTTGGTGCCAAAACGGCGGTTCTGGCTGGCACCCAGGTGGCGCGAGAACTGGTGCAGCAGGCGCAAAAATTGAACTGCGCCACCCTGGTAATCGGTCGCCCACAGCATGCCAGTTGGCAAAACCTTTGGCATCTGTTTCGCCCAACCCTGACGCGCCAACTGGCCACGCTGGCACCGGCCATCGACATGGTGGAAGTCGGCACGCCCCCGGCCATGCGCCGCATTTCACCGCAGCCACTGCAAGCCGCCAGTGTTGCCAGTGATGCAACCGCGCCGTGGCAGCAAGCCCTGCCGCGCTACGCCTGGGCCATGGCGGCCTGCCTGCTGACGACGCTGTTGACGGCGCCCCTGCAGAAGTTTCTGGACTTGGCCAATATCGTCATGCTGTTTCTGCTGTGTGTGGTGCTGGTGGCGGTGCGGCTGGGCCGTGGCCCGGCGATGCTGGCAGCGGTGGTCGCGGTGGCGGCGTTTGACTTTTTTTATGTGCAGCCACATCTCTCATTTGCCGTCAGTGATGTTCAATACCTGGTCACTTTTGCAGTGATGCTGGCAGTCGGGCTGATCATCGGGCAACTCACCGCCCGCCTGCAATTTGCCGCCGATGTGTCAGCCAGCCGTGAGCGCCGCGCCAGCGCATTGTTTGAATTGACACGCGAACTGTCTGCCGCCCTGCAAACCGATCAGATTGTCGAACTCGGCGAAGCCGCCGTGCAGCAAACCTTTGGCGGCCAAGCCAGGGTGCTGCTGACCAATGCCAATGACCAACTGGCACTGGGCGATGGCGTGCCAGACGGGCCCGATGCCAGCATTGCCGACTGGACCTTCAACCACGGCCAACGCGCCGGGCTGGCCACCGCCACCCTGCCATCAAGCCGCTGGCATTACGTGCCGCTGCGGGCACCGATGCGCATTCGTGGCGTGCTGGCGCTGGCACCGAGCCACCCGCGCTGGCTGCTGATACCAGAACAGGTGCAACAGCTCGACACGCTGGCGCGCCAGATTGCGATTGCCGTGGAACGGGTTCACTATGTCGAGATTGCCCAGGCCGCTGTGGTTCAGATGGAGTCCGAGCGACTGCGCAACACCTTGCTGGCCGCCATGTCGCATGACGTGCGCACACCTTTGACGGCGCTGGTCGGCATGGCCGAATCTCTGGACCAATCGGCCCCGCTGACAGCCGAGCAGCGGGCATCGACCCAGGCCATTCGCAGCGAGGCCCATGAGCTGAGCGCCTTGGTGAGCAACCTGCTCGACATGGCACGACTGGAAAGCGGCCAGGTCAATCTGCATCGCGACTGGCAGTCAGTCGAGGAAGTGGTGGGTGCGGCGATCCGTGCCGCACGCCATGCGCTGGGCGAACTGGAGGTGCGCACCGAGATCGCGCAGGATTTGCCGCTGGTGGACTTTGATGCCAGCCTGATGGAGCGGGTGCTGGTCAACCTGCTGGAAAATGCCGCCAAATATGGCGTGTCGCCCAACACGGCGCAGCCACAACCCATTGTGGTGAGTGCGCGGGTGAGCGCCACCAGCCTGGAACTGCAGGTGCGTGACCATGGGCCGGGCCTGCCGCTTGCCAGCCGGGGGCAGGAAGAAACCCTTTTTGACAAGTTCACCCGAGGCCAGACCGAGTCGGCCACCCGTGGTGTCGGCTTGGGCCTGGCCATCTGCAAGGCGGTGGTGCAGGCGCATCATGGCAGCATCACCGCCGCACAAGCGACCGGTGGTGGTGCAGAATTCACCATCACCCTGCCACGCACGCCTGCGCCAGAACTGCCCCTGACTGAAGAAAACTGAACGCCAATGTCTGCCCCGGTTGCCATCCTGATTGAAGACGAACCCCAGATTCGCCGCTTTGTGCGCGCCGCGCTGGAGTCCGAAGGCTGGCTGGTGTTCGAGGCCGAGAACGTCAGAACCGGTTTGCAGCATGCAGCCACCCGCAAGCCCGATTTGCTGGTGCTTGACCTGGGCCTGCCCGATGGTGACGGGCTCGATTTGATCCGGGAGGTGCGCGGCTGGTCCAACGTCCCGATCATGGTTTTGTCGGCCCGCACTGACGAGGGTGACAAGATTGCCGCACTCGATGCTGGTGCTGACGACTATCTGACCAAGCCCTTTGGCATCGGCGAGCTGCTGGCACGGGTGCGGGCCAATTTGCGCCGACCGCGCAGCACGGCAGGTGGCCAGATGGATGCCAGGTCGGGCGAACTTGATCCCTTGTTCAGGTTTGGCGAAGTCGAAGTGGACCGGCAGGCCAGAATCGTGCGGCGCAATCACACGGCCATCCACCTGACGCCGATTGAGTACCGCTTGCTCACCGTGCTGATGGCCAATGCCGGCCGGGTCATGACCCACCGCCAGTTGATGCGTGACGTGTGGGGCCCGGCACATGCCGACCAAAGCCACTACCTGCGCATTTACATGGGTCACCTGCGTCAAAAACTCGAAGTCGATCCGGCACAGCCGCAGCACTTGCTGACCGAGACGGCGGTCGGCTACCGCTTGCTGCCAGACAGTTGAGCTGGCCCGGCACAGGGTATCCTGGTGTTACAACAATGATAGCTGGACGCGCTTTCTTCATAAGGGCTAGAGCCGTATTTCATCATCAGCAATAGCACGCACTGCGAGCCTGATGGCGATCACTTTCAGGCGGCTTGAGCATCAGCCTGGTAGACGACCGGTGCCATACCAGCGCTTGCACCTAAGCCGGTCAAGGCGGAATCGAAGAGCCTTTGTCGCGAGGGCGCGACTCCCACAGAACATAGCGGGAGCATTGTGAGTTTGTGGGAGTTGCGCCGTCCCGACGAATGACTTCATGACTTTCCTGAAATCTTCTCGGAAAGTGCTAAGACTTTACTTGTCAGAGATCAAAGACCTCAGAGCACTATAAACAAGATAGCTATCAGCGCTTACAGGACAAGGGCTAGACCCATATTTCACTTGCATGGCAAACACGTGACCGTGAAGGTCCACAGTTAACCAGTCAGTCTGGCCGATAGCCCACTTTACTTCTGCGTCTGAATCATCTTCATGGCCGAGCTGATCAGCGCCGACACTTCGGTCATGTTGCCGGGAATGATCAGCGTGGTGGTGGCATCGGAGGCCACGCGCCCATAGGCTTCGACCGCCTTTTCAGCCACCTTGAGCTGCACTGCCTGTTCACCGCCGGGTTGGCGAATGGCGGCAGCAACGCGCTCTATGGCTTGACCAGTCGCTTCGGCAACGGCAAGAATGGACGCCGCTTCGCCTTGCGCCTTGTTGATGACGGCCTGCTTTTCACCTTCGGAGCGGGCGATAAAGGCCTCGCGCTCGCCGGTGGCAATGTTGATTTGCTCTTGCCTGCGGCCTTCAGAGGCGGCAATCAGGGCGCGCTTTTCACGCTCGGCGGTGATCTGCTGCTGCATCGCATGCAAGATTTCCTTTGGCGGTGTCAGATCCTTGATTTCGTAGCGCAGCACCTTCACGCCCCAGTTCAGCGCCGCCTCGTCAATCGCTTGCACCACCTGGGCGTTGATGATGTCGCGCTCTTCAAAGGTTTTGTCGAGTTCAAGCTTGCCGATCACCGAGCGCAGCGAAGTCTGTGCCAGTTGCGAAATGGCCACGATGTAGTTGCTTGACCCATAGCTGGCCCGCATCGCATCGGTGACCTGAAAGTACAAAATGCCGTCCACCTGCAACTGGGTGTTGTCGCGGGTGATGCAGACCTGGCTGGCAATGTCCAGTGGCACTTCCTTGAGCAGGTGCTTGTAGGCAACCTTGTCGATGAAAGGCATCAGAAAGCTCAGGCCCGGTGTCAGGGTGCCGTTGTATTTGCCCAGGCGCTCGACCACCCAGGCGTGCTGTTGCGGCACGACCTTGATCGACTGGGTGATAAAAATCACGGCAATGACGAAAAGAACGATGGCAAGAATGTCCATGGTGATCTCCAGTGGTTAAGAGTTGGGTTGTTTTTTCAGAATCAGGCGGCTGCCAATCACTTCGACAATGACGTGGGAACCGGCCTGTGCTGGTTCACCCGCCTGCAAGGCAGCGTCCCATTGCGCACCGCGGTACTTGACGCTGCAGGTGCCATCTTCGCGCCAGGCCGCTACCTGCACTGTGCCGCCTATGTCCATGTTGACATCATGATTGGCCCCGGCAGGTGCATTCGAGGGCCGCGATTGTTTCAGACTGCGCCATGCCAGCACCGAGCCGCAGCCTACCGCTGCGGCGCTGGCCCACTGCCAGGGCATGCCCAGCCCGGCGTGCGCTACCAGCGCGGCCGCAGCCAGCCCGGTTGACAGCATGAGCAGGTAGAAGGTGCCGGTAATCAGCTCTGCCGCGATCAGTGCGCCTGCAGCCAGCCACCAAAGTGTTGAATCAGCCATATTCGCCTTCACCGTGTTGCGACCACGCCATTTTCAGGCGAAAGCCCGGCGCAAGAACTCAGGCATCCGGATTAGTCCTTACACTTCGCGCCAATTTTGAATATTTAGCCTGCGACCCCGGAGCCCACCATGAAATTTCGCTTCCCCATTGTCATTATTGACGAAGATTTCCGTTCTGAGAATACATCCGGACTGGGTATTCGGGCGCTGGCGCACGCCATTGAATCAGAAGGTTTCGAGGTGCTAGGTGTCACCAGCTATGGTGATTTGAGCCAGTTTGCCCAGCAGCAAAGCCGTGCCAGCGCGTTTATTTTGTCGATTGACGACGAGGAATTCACGCCGGGGCCGGATCTGGACCCTGCCGTGTTGAACTTGCGCCACTTCATCGAGGAAGTCAGGCGCAAAAACCTCGATGTGCCGATCTACATTTACGGGGAGACCAAAACCTCGCGGCATTTGCCCAACGACATCTTGCGTGAACTGCACGGTTTCATCCACATGTTCGAGGACACGCCCGAGTTTGTCGCCCGCCACATCATCCGCGAAGCCAAAAGCTACCTTGAGGGTGTGCAACCGCCCTTTTTCAAGGCACTACTGGACTATGCCGAAGACGGCTCGTATTCATGGCATTGCCCGGGTCACTCGGGTGGCGTGGCTTTCCTGAAGAGTCCGGTGGGCCAGATGTACCACCAGTTTTATGGCGAAAACATGTTGCGCGCCGATGTCTGCAACGCGGTGGAAGAACTCGGTCAGTTGCTCGACCATGACGGAGCCATTGGCAAAAGCGAGCGCAATGCGGCGCGCATCTTCAACGCCGACCACTGCTTTTTTGTCACCAATGGCACCAGCACCAGCAACAAGATGGTCTGGCACCACACGGTGGCACCGAACGATGTGGTGGTGGTGGACCGCAATTGTCACAAATCGATTTTGCACGCCATCATCATGACCGGTGCCATTCCGGTGTTTCTGAAACCCACGCGCAACCACTTTGGCATCATCGGTCCGATCCCCAAACACGAATTTGAGCCGGCCGCCATCAAAGCCAAGATTGCCGCCAACCCGCTGGTCAAACAGCATCTGCCGGGCCTTGATGCCAACCAGATCAAACCCCGGGTGCTGACCCTGACCCAGTCCACTTACGACGGGGTGCTTTACAACACCCAAACTGTCAAAACCATGCTCGACGGTTATGTGGAGAACATCCACTTTGACGAGGCCTGGCTGCCGCACGCGGCGTTTCATCCGTTTTACGGCACCTATCACGCCATGGGCAAGCGACGCGCACGACCAAAACACGCCATGGTGTACGCCACTCAATCGATCCATAAGCTGTTGGCCGGCATCAGCCAGGCCAGCCATGTGCTGGTGCAGGATTCACAAACCGTCAAACTCGACAAGCACCTGTTCAATGAGGCCTATCTGATGCACACCAGCACCAGCCCGCAATACAGCATCATCGCCAGTTGCGATGTGGCCGCAGCCATGATGGAACCACCGGGTGGGACCGCATTGGTGGAGGAGAGCATTGCCGAGGCGCTGGATTTTCGTCGCGCCATGCGAAAGATTGACCAGGAATACGGCGACGACTGGTGGTTCAAGGTCTGGGGTCCGGACAAACTGGCCGACGAAGGCATTGGTCGCGCCGACGACTGGATCATCAAGGGCGAATCGCGCAGCAACAAGTCCGGTGGCAACTGGCACGGATTTGGCAAAATGGCAACCGGTTTCAACATGCTTGATCCGATCAAATCGACCATCGTCACGCCCGGCATGGACCTCGACGGCAAATTTGCCCGGACCGGCATTCCCGCGTCGGTCGTGACCAAGTTTCTGGCCGAACATGGCGTGGTGGTTGAGAAGACCGGGCTCTACAGTTTATTCATCATGTTCACGATCGGCATTACAAAGGGCCGCTGGAACAGCATGTTGACGGCGCTTCAACAGTTCAAGGACGACTACGACAAGAACCAGCCGATGTGGCGCATCCTGCCCGAGTTTTGCCTGAAGCATCCCAAATACGAATACATGGGCCTGGCTGACCTGTGTCAGCATGTGCACCAGTTGTATGCCAAGTACGACATTGCCCGCTTAACCACCGAAATGTACCTGAGCGACCTGGCTCCGGCCATGAAGCCCAGCGATGCCTACGCACACATTGCGCAGCGCTTGACCGAGCGGGTGGAAATAGACGAGCTGGAGGGGCGTGTGACGGTCGGGCTCGTTACCCCGTATCCGCCCGGCATTCCGTTGCTTATTCCGGGTGAGGTGTTCAACAAGAAAATCGTTGACTACCTGAAGTTTTCACGCGAGTTCAACACCCAATGCCCCGGATTTGAGACTGATATTCATGGGCTGGTGGAAGTGGTCAGACCCGACGGGCAGGTTCACTACTTTGCGGATTGCGTGAAACCCTGAAAAACATACTGCCGACCCCGCGTACGCCGTTTCCCGGTGTTTTTTTTTGCCGGTCAGTGCTGAAACATCGTGATATCAGCCAGCACATCGGCATCGGGCGCGCTGGTAAGCAGCGCTTTAAGATCAAGTTTCAACAGCAGCACCACCATCAATGGCAAGGCATCCAGGCTGGCTTCATTGACCCCGTCGCTGTCTGCCAGGCGCGCGGCCAGATGTAAAACCGCTGCCAGTTTTGACATCTTTTGGGCCAACAGCGGCTGGGCTGCGTTTTGCAAACCTTGCACCAGCGTGCCTGGAAAATCCCAGTGCCTGGCCATCTCGGCGACCACCTGGCCCTCGTCAAATCCAAGCAAGTGTCGCTGCAGCGACCAACGCACGCCGGGCTCACCCGGTTTGGCCTGCAACTGTGGCAAAACCTCCGGACGAACCCTGCACAGACTGATCTCGCCCAGCCGCAGCATCATGCCAGCCAGCCACGCCTCTTGCACGTCTGCTTCGCACTGGGCCGCCAGCCACTGTGAATATCCCGCACACAGCATGCAATAGCGCCAGAACGCCATCCGATCCATGCCAGCGGGCAGATTGACCAGACGAGCCAGGCAAATCGACAGCGCGCGGGCCCGAATCAGTGACATGCCGACCACACTGATAGCCCGGTCCAGGGTGTCCACCGTGCCCGACAGGCCGAACATGGCACTGTTGGCCATGCGCAGCAGCGTGGCAGTCAGCGCGGGATCTTTGCTGATGATGCGGGACACTGTGTCAATGTCGGCATCTTCGTCGGCAAATGTTCGCAGCAGCGCCTGACCCACCTCGGGCATCACAGGCCAATCCAGGGTTGTCAAAAAAGCGCTCAGGTCGGGGTGCGCAGCGTTGCTTGGTGTCAGCGTCATGATGTTGGGCCAGTAGGTTTGGGTTTGAAGTCGCAATACTTTGCCAATGAACACTGCCAGCAGCGCGGTGTACGCGCCTTGCAGACATAGCGTCCATGCAGAATAAGCCAGTGATGGGCATCAGGCTGAAATTGTGCGGGAACCTGTTTCAGCAACGCTTGCTCCACCGCACGTGGCGTTGTCCCAGGTGCCAGCCCGGTGCGGTTGGCCAGGCGGAAAATGTGGGTGTCAACCGCCATGGTTGGCTCGCCAAAAGCCACATTGAGCACCACATTGGCGGTTTTTCGTCCCACGCCGGGCAGGGCTTCGAGTGCCTCGCGGGTGCGTGGCACTTGCCCATCATGCAGATCAAGCAACATTTGACAGGTTTGCATCAAGTGGCGCGCCTTGGCATGGTACAGACCGATGGTCTTGATGCAAGACTCCAACCCTTCCAGCCCGAGCGCCAGCATTTTTTGCGGAGTGCCAGCTAGCAGGAAAAGCTGCTGGGTGACTTTGTTGACGCTGACATCAGTGGCCTGGGCGGACAGCAAAACGGCAGTGAGCAACTCGAATACGCTGGCAAATGCCAGTTCAGTCTGCGGCAGCGGGTTGCTGGCAGCCAGCGTCGAAAAAAACGCATCAATGTCAGCGGGTTTCATGAAGCCAGGCTGACATTGACAAATGACTCAGCCGCCGGGAAAGTGGCCTTCATCCAGCGCACATCCAGCCCTAGTGCGGCGATCACATCGTGCGGCAAGTCATCGACTGTTTCGGCAGACGCGGCAGGCGTGTCCGCCAGCAAGCCAGCCAGGTTAACGACCGCCCCCATTCTGGAAAAAGCCTGCTCAACCAGGGGGTCATAAACGCGCTCAAGCGCCTGCACAATCTGCATCGGAAAGTTCCAGCGGCGCGCCAGTTCGGCGGTGATCTGGCCTTCAGAAAAACCAATCAGCCGCTTTTCGCGCTCCCAGCGACCACCGGGCAGGTGCGGCAGTGCCTCGATCTCGGCCAATGCCAGTGGGTCGACTTGACCAATCAGCAACTCGCCCAGGCGCTGCATCATGCCGGTCAGCCAGGCCA
>Ga0116159_1002220_pt1 | contig 19268 bp, 18 predicted proteins | sample AD_JPNAS1_MetaG_FD_89878 | JGI IMG/M metagenome (GOLD analysis project Ga0116159, IMG submission 89878) | Active sludge microbial communities of municipal wastewater-treating anaerobic digesters from Japan - AD_JPNAS1_MetaG | ecosystem: Engineered > Bioreactor > Anaerobic > Digestate | place...
ATCGCACTGATCGTGGTGGACGGCCTTGCCTTGGACCAATGGCTGGTGGTCCGCGAAGCACTTGCCTCGCGTCAGCCCGGTTTCCGATTCCGGGAGCAGGCGGTCTTTGCCTGGATTCCTTCGCTTACCTCCGTCTCGCGCCAGGCAACCTTCGCAGGCAAGGCTCCGATCTTCTTTCCGAACAGCATCCAGACCACGGACAAGGAGCCCGCTCTCTGGGCGCAGTTCTGGGCGGACCAGGGCCTTACGCCGAACGAGGTCGTCTACATCAAGGGGCTGGGCGACGGTGGTCTGGAGACCGTTTCCGAAGCGCTTTCTCATCCCAAGGCAAGGGTCGCCGGGCTGGTCGTGGACAAGGTCGACAAAATCATGCACGGAATGGAATTGGGGACCGCAGGGATGCACAACCAGGTGTGCCAGTGGGCCAAGCAACCATACCTGAACACACTTCTCGATCTGCTCTTGGATCGGGGCTTCCGTGTCTACCTGACCTCTGATCATGGCAACGTCGAGGCGGAAGGTTGCGGTCGTCCGGCTGAAGGGGCTGTGGCGGACCTGCGCGGTGAACGAGTCCGCACCTATCCTGACGCAGCACTTCGCAGCAAGGTGAAGGAACGCTTTCCAGCCGCGCTGGAATGGGGCACCGTTGGTCTCCCGGAGGACTACCTCGCCCTCCTGGCCCCTGCTCGGCAGGCGTTTGTCCAAGAAAAGCAGCGCACCGTGAGTCACGGCGGCGTTTCAGTCGAGGAACTCATCGTCCCTCTTGTTCAGATCGAGAGGAGGGGCGAATGACCAGACGGACCGACCAGATCGGATTCAGTCAGCGGGTGCGTCTGGAATGGCTTGAGCAGACGGCCAACCTGATCCTGGCAGGGAATGACAAGGCTGCGGTCAACGATGCCTTGCAGGAGCTGCTGAAGGACAAGGTGTCCGTAGGCGGCCAGGCCGAGCGCGGCAATCGCGAGAAGATCATCACGATTCTCCTGAAGACGTGGCTGACGGTTCCGAGCGAACTCGAGTCATTGCGCGTCGAAGGACTGGAACTCCTCAAGCGTGTTCCTCGACGCGATCATCTGGCCATCCACTGGGGGATGGTCATGGCCGTCTACCCATTCTGGTCGGGTGTAGCCATCCAGACCGGCCGTCTTCTGAGGCTTCAGGGCTCCGCTGCCGCGGCTCATGTCCAGCGCCGGGTCCGCGAGCAATACGGCGAGCGGGAGACCGTTTCCAGAGCAGCCCGCCGCGTGCTGCGCTCATACCTGGACTGGGGCGTGCTTCAGGAGACGGGGAAGCAGGGAGTGTATTCTGCCGCGAAGCCTTTACCCGTAGAGGAGGCTCAGGCAATCGCTTGGTTAGCAGAAGCTGCTCTTCACTCGCGAGGCAACGGTTCAGCATCATTGGGAGAGATTCTCGAATCCCCGGCATTCTTCCCTTTTCAGATCGCGCCAATTCACCCCAGTCTCTTGGCGACCGCGTCTTCTCGACTCGATGTACTGCGTCAGGGATTGGACGAGACTCTGGTAATGTTCCGTAGTACCGCTGAAAGGAGGAGGTGAGACCTCGACGCCACCAACTATGTGGATGTCATTATTGCGCTCGGTTCGGTTTTCTCCAGGCTTCCTTCCGGGTAAAGATGCAGCACAAGTTGGCCAGTGGTTACTGGTGTGGAGGCCGCACGGCGAGACCTCAAGGGCGTAGTCGGCGGCGAGTCGATGCCAAGCGATGCCTATTCTCAGCTGCTCTCGATGAATACTCATCAATACGGTTGCGTCTGGGAAGCCAGATCATTCCCGATGCCTTGGCGTCGGTTCGTTTTTTAACGCTCCGGTCTCATCCAGACCGGGGTGTTTTTTTATTTTCGGCTGACTTTTCGCTTTGATCCAGGCAAGTTTCTCTGTAACGTCCTGTGTCTGAAAGCACCCCGATGGACTTGCGACAAACCTGTGGATGCAATTCGTTTTTATTTCTGGGTTCAGACTGTCAACGCTACGGAAAAAAGAAAAAGCAGTTACTCTATGTAAAGCAATATTGTTTATGATAGTGACCGCTGAAAATAATTTGCGCTTTCTGAAGAGACAACATTAAAAAGGAGAGAATATGAGCACCTTTGACAGCACCAAAACATCACTTGAATCTTTGCTGAAGGAAATATGTGATGGCCGGATTCAGCTTCCGGATTTCCAGCGGGGCTGGGTATGGGATGATGATCATATTCGCGATTTGCTGGTCAGCATTGCCAGGTCTTTTCCGGTTGGTGCAATAATGCTGCTAGAGACAGGCGGTCCGGTGCGTTTTCAGACACGCCCCGTAGAAGGGCTGGAAAAAATAGTTCCGACAGAGCATGCTCCGGAAAAACTTATTCTGGATGGTCAGCAGCGTTTGACGACACTTACACAGGCACTGGCGCTTGCCGCCCCTGTTGAAACGCGCACCGGGCAGGGGAAAAAGATTAAACGACACTACTATTTTAATATCCGCCAGGCGCTGAGCATGCCTCAGGATTTAAGCTCTGCTGTGATTGGTGTTGATGAAAATCGCCAGATACGTTCAAACTTCGGTCGAGATATTGAGCTGGATTTATCCACCCGCGAAAAAGAGTGTCAGGAGTTGTATTTTCCCTGTGATCAGACAATGAATTCAGATGAATGGGAAGAAACATTGCATCGGGTTGCACCGGAGTATTTTGAACTTTATATGGGGTTTCGACGGTCGGTATTAAAATCTTTCCGTGAGTATCAGATACCGGTCATTCAATTGCATAAAGAGACCACCAAGGAAGCGGTATGCCTGGTTTTTGAAAAAGTGAACACAGGCGGAGTGCAGCTTTCTGTTTTCGAATTGATCACAGCGAGCTATGCCGCCGAAGGGTATAACCTTCGTGATGACTGGTACGGTTCTGATATCCGTAAAGTTGATTCCAGACGAGAGGGGCTTGTTGCCGAGCCCCTGCTCTCAGAGATTCAGGCGACAGAATTTCTACAGGGGGTAACGCTACTGCACACTTTTGAACGCAAAAAATCTGACAGCAGCAGCGGGAGAACCGGGAAAGAGGTTCGTCCTGTCAGTGCCAAACGAGGTGATGTGCTTGAGCTGCCCTTGAATGCCTGGCTGACATGGGCGGATAAATTGGAGGCAGGTTTTCGTCTGGCAGCAAGATTTCTTCGTAAAGAATCGTTTTATTCGTCGCGGGAGTTGCCCTACAGTACACAAATTGTTCCTTTAGCCGCAGTACTTACTCATTTGGGTGAAAAGTGGCTTGAACCTCGTATTTATGACAAACTGACACGCTGGTTCTGGTGTGGCGTTTTGGGCGAACTTTATGGAGGCGCGGTGGAAACTCGTATCGCTAATGACTTTGAACAGTTGCTTGAGTGGATTAAGAAGGATGATCAGGAGCCACGAACAGTTTACGACGCCAGTTTTCAGCCCGGTCGCTTTGACACACTTCGTTCCCGTTTAAGTGCGGCTTATAAAGGGATTAATGTGCTGGTGTTGCGGGAAGGTGCACGGGACTGGTTATGGAAAGCCAGTATTCATGAATTGGACGTGGACGAGGTAAAATTGGATATCCATCACATTTTTCCAAGAAATTGGTGCAGGAAGCGCGGTATTCCTATGGGATCCTACGATTCCATACTCAACAAAACCCCTCTCTCCTATAAGGCGAATCGTAAAATTGGAGGCGAGGCGCCCTCTGCATATCTTCCAAAAATTCAGTCAGAAAAACACCTTCAATTGAGTGATCAGCAAATGGACGCACTTTTAGAAAGCCACGCCCTGAATCCTGCTCTACTGCGTGCGGATGACTACGAAGCATTCATCGCTGATCGTCGGAGAAGGCTGAGCGCACTGGTTTCAAAAGCAATGGGTAAGCCGGTAAGTCAAATCGGTGAAAGCGAAGTTTACGAGGAAGCCGAATAAGTCAGAGCAGTGGAAGCCTGATAAGGAGTTTTATTGTGAAACATTCTGAGCCTCCAACGGAAGGTGAAATCATCTTGTACCAAACGGCGGATTCAAGGCTGAAATGCAAAATTGTCGTATGCGGATTCAAGGCTGAAATGCTGAAATGCAAAATTGGCCTGAAATGCAAAATTGCGTTCAATAGTGAGTTCGCGAAGTGATATAATGAACCTCAAGGCATAACATGAGCAGACCAGCAGATACTTTCTCACAACTTTTTTTTGAAGTTTTTGAGTCTCTCCCCAGGCAGGGACCGGGCAGCCGGAATTCAGCGGCAAAGGCGCTTTCCTTCTGCCGTGAACTGCCGTCCGGGCCCCTCATTCTTGATCTGGGCTGCGGCAGCGGCAGCCAGGCCTTTCATCTTGCGGAACTGACTTCCGGCTCTGTTGTGGCGCTGGACAGTCACGCCCCAAGTATTGATAAACTCCGTGCAGCAGCAGCGTCGCGGGGATATGACAGCCGGATCCGGGCGGTGGTGGGGGATATGTCAAAGCCCGATCTTCCGCGGGATAGTTTTGATCTGATCTGGTCGGAAGGTGCCTTTTATAATATCGGTATCGCCTGTGCGCTGGATGTTTGCAGGCCCTTGCTTCGTGCCGGCGGTTACCTTGCCTTTACGGATGCGGTCTGGCGCAAAGAAAATCCGCCTGCATCGGTCAAGGCTGTTTTTGATCAGGACTATCCCGGCATGGGACGGGCGGAAGAGATTGTCGCATTGATACAAAAAGCAGGTTTTGCGCTGATCGGGCAGTTAATGCTTCCGGACGAGGACTGGTGGGACGATTTCTATACACCCATGGAACTTCGTATCGATGAACTGCGCCAAAAATATAGCGGAGACAAGGAGGCGCTTGCCGCACTTGCCGCACTTGCCGAAGAACCCGAAATGCACCGCCGCCATGCAGCCTGTTACGGCTATTCTTTTTTTATTGCCCGCCTTGCGAAGTAGTCGCATGTGCCTGCCGCCTGCTGCAATGCCGCCTTCCTGACAGATCTTCATGCACTCTCATTTATGCCTCAGCCTGTTTCAGTGAAAAATAACCCTTGACAAAGTTCCTTATTGTGGTATGATAATGAACAAGGAACAGCAGCATCTGCTGATAAGAAAGGGTTCTGCCATGGCACGTCTGTCACAGATTGATGAGGTGATGTTTCCTGTTGAATCGTGTCCTGTCTTTGCATGTGTGCCTACTGACCAGGGGGAACGGCACATGCCTGCATCAGATACAAAAGCGATTGTGAATATGAACACGCACAAGGTGGTGGGGGTTGTGAGCAAAGGTTACCGTCTGGTGACCAATCACCAGGCGCTGCAGTGGGCATATCAGTGCTGCGAGACGGTCTTTCCTGAGACAAAGCCAAATGAATGGCTGGTGAAAAATGCGGACTCTCCGAAGACGGGTTCTCATTGCTTTATTGATCTTGTGCATCATACGGCGCTGCTCGATTTTTGTTTTGTTCCTGCATCGAATCGTCCTGACACCTACGGCCCTTTTATCCGGCTGACCAACAGTTACAACGGCAGTCGCGCTCTTACTTTTCATATCGGCTTTTTCAGAAAAGTATGCAGCAACGGTCTGATTCTTCCGAAAGCGGTAGTCAGTTTCCGGTTCAATCATCAGCGCCGGGAAATAGGGGAGTACCTTAATTTTGCAGTGGCAAACAATCAGGTGGCGAACCTGAAGAAAGCGCTCACCATCTATCTGGGTGCGCTTCAGGATTGTAAAGTGCCGCATAATGAGCTGGTACGGCTTTTCTGCCTCATTCTTCTCATACGCCAGCCGGCTGAGGTAAAGCCCGACGATCCCATGCGTATTGAATGGGAATATGTTTACAGTCATATCACCGGATTGTGCCGCAAATATCAGAATGATTTCGGAAATACGGCATATGCGGTATTCAACGCCGCCACGGAGTTTGCGTCGCATCCGATTCAGAGCCGCTGTGTGCGCCGTGAACGCCATAGCTATCAGCGGCTTGCCGGAACCTGGCTGGCACAATTTCAGGAAGAATGTCAGCAACCGGGTTTCAGCATCCCCGATTATATTGAAAAAATGACGCGAAAAAAGAAGAGCAGCACAAGAGAACCGCCTTTGTTCCAAAACATCGACATGCCAGTCTTACCGGGCTTCCTGTAAAAACGGCACCTGACCGCCCCGGGTCGATGCCCGCACAGCAGCGTCAGGGATGAATCCGGAATCCGGGAGCCCAGCCAAGTTCCGTTTGTGCTTTACTGATTGAAACAGTGCCGTCATCTTCGGCGATATTGTATACGCCCGCCTGCCCTTTTGTCAGGGCGCGCCTTGCCGCATCCGCTGCATCGTCCACGTGGAGAGGGCCGTCTTTTGCCGCCTCGTCAAAGCCCGTGCCCGGCCCGTAGAATTTACCGTAGCGCAAAACAATCCCCGGGAAAGGCGCATTCAATACCTGCTCTTCGAGACTGATCACCGCCCGGACGGTGCCGGTAAAGGACGGATCCGCCGCGCCCAGGGGTGATTCTTCCGTGTAGGGTTTCGGACCCGGCGCATAAACAAAGCCGAGGCTTTGCGCCACCATACGTTCCGCGCCGGCGGCGGTGGCGGCGGCAATGAGATTTCGGGTGCCTTCTTCACGGATTCGTGCGTTGCGGATCAGCGCATCCGCCATTTTCGCCGGATCCAGCGCAGGCGGCAGATCGGTGAGCTGGTGCACCACCACTGCAGGCTCCGACTTTTTCACGAGCTCGGTCAGAAGCGCTTCGTCAAATACATCAACAACAGCAGGGGTTACGCCCAGGCCACGGAGCAGCTGCGCTTTTTCGTGCGACCGGGTGGTGCCGGTAACAGACCATCCGTCCGCAACAAGCAGTTTGCAGAGTCTCCGCCCGACAGCGCCGCTGGCACCGGCGATAAAGACATTGCCTTTCATAGTGTGTTTCCTTTAATGGTTGTCGGCTGCCTTACCCAGCGCTTTTTGAATTGCGCCCTGCAGGTCTTTTTCCGCCGGCGCGATCAGTCCGATCAGCCGCTGAGTGTCGTCGATCAATGCCACGGTGGGGATCTCCTGAATACCGAAGCGCCGATTCAGTTCACCGCCCTCATCCAGCGCCAGAGGAATGGTTACCTGATAGTTTTTCCCGTATTCCGCCAGGTCTTCTTTTGTAGTCCAGGGGCCGCCCGCAATACCGATCCAGTCCACCTCGGGCACAGTGCTTTTCATGGTTTCTATGGCTTCTCTCACTCTGGTGCAGGCCTGAGAAGTATCGGGGCGGCTGCTTTCCAGGTACCATTCGCACCAGGTGGAAAAAAACTGCACCGCCAGCAGATGCCCGGATTCCGCTTTGAGGGGGAGACTGCCGTTCTGCAGCGTGGCAACGGACAGATCCGGCACTTTCTCTCCGACCTGAATCACCTTTTCATGTTCCAGCCGCTCCGGCGCAAGCTCTGCGGGATCCGCTTCTTCCTGCAGCACCTGCTTTAACGCCTCAGCCAGCGCCTCGTTATCGGCGTGACCGATATATTTGAAGCGTCCGTCTTTTCCGATAAGCACATGCTGCGGGGTCACGGTCAGATGAAAGCCTTTCGCGAGTGAACCGTCGTCCATGACAATGGGCAAAGTCAGCCCCAGTTTTTCGCGGAAGGCACGGACTGATGCCTCGTCATCGCTGTATCCGATATCAATGGCGGCGATTTGTATCCGGTCGCCCAGTGTCCGGTAGATTTCTTCGAAAGCGGGCATCTGCTGCCGGCACGGAATGCACCAGGTCGCCCAGAATTTAAGATAAACGGGTTTCCTGCCGTAGATGGCGGAGAGATCAATCTGCTGACCGTCTATGGTTTTCATGACAGCCGCCGGCGCTGCTGTCCCGATGACATCCGGCGCAATTCCCAGTGCAAGCGCCTCGCCTGCCCGGGTCGTTTCCGGGTCGGGAGATGCATTGTCCAGATTCATTCCGTCAAAACGGGTTGCCGTCATCGCACCATTTTCGTCAGCCGGAACGGGAACCGCCATCGAAAGAATAATCCCTGCAATGATGATGCAGAGCCTCATCTTGTCTGTATGCATGCTGTTTTTCCTTTATGCGCTTTGGCAGCTTTTTGCCAGCCTCCCCCCGATGCGCTCCCCGTACAGTGAACACTAACATTGCGGGGCGCTCTTTCATTTCCTCACTGCTACGGATTATCATAAAGAGAGGAACCACGAAGGGACACGAATAGACACGAATTAATATTTAAGAAAGAAGTATTTCAGATTGTGGGCTGTACCATGGAAGTGTTGAATACGCTGGGGCACGGACTGCTGGAAAAGCCATAAGAAAATGCGCTGGCTGTTGAGGCTTAGGAAGATTTATGAGTTTCAGATTCAGCGCATGGTTTTGCGAGACGTTTAAAAAGGATGAACAATGATTACCGGTGACGAGAACGATTTTTCGGAAATTGTAATTTACCAAAGTGAAGACGGCGAGATCAGTCTGGATGTTGTTCTGGAGGATGAAACGGTCTGGTTAAGCCAGGAGCAAATGGGGAAGCTTTTTGGAAAAGATAAAAGGACGATATCTGAGCATATCCAGTCGATATTTTCCGAAGGAGAACTGGACGAATCAGGGGTGGTCCGGAATTTCCGGACAGCCACTCGGCACGGAGCAATGCCAGACAGAAAGCAGACGCATTCGGTGCGATTTTATAACCTTGATGTAATTATTTCAGTTGGTTATCGGGTTAGATCTTTGCAAGGTACCCGTTTTCGAATTTGGGCGACTCGGCGGTTGCGGGAATACATCGTTAAAGGCTTTGCTTTGAATGATGATCGTTTTAAGAGCGGCCATTCGATGAACTACTTTGAACAGCTTCAGGAACGAATCCGAGCCATTCGTCTCTCAGAGCGTTTTTTTTATCAGAAAATAAAAGATATTTATACGACAAGTATTGACTATGACCCAAAGGATGAAAAGACACTTACTTTTTTCAAGACGGTGCAGAATAAATTGCTTTGGGCAATTAGTGAACAGACGGCGGCTGAACTTGTTTACCGACGGACCAATGCAGCATTGCCACTTATGGGGATGCAATCGTTTGATAAGAACACTTCAGTCGGGATAACAAAGAAAGATGTAAGTATTGCGAAAAATTATCTTGACGAAGAAGAGATGAAACTTCTTGGACTTTTAGTAGAGCAATACCTTGCATTTGCGGAGACTATGGCCCAACAACACCGACCGATGACTATGAGCGACTGGATTGATCGTCTTGACGCAATAATAAGTTTAAATGGACGAGAACTGTTAACGCATGCTGGCAGAATCAGCCATGAGATGGCTGTTGAAAAATCTAGTATAGAATACAAAAAATATCAAGAATTGAAAAGAACAGTCGAGCGTGAAGAGAGTATAAAAGAATTGGAGTCTGACTTAAATCGTTTGGAATTTCACAAAAAGCCTGATGATGCGTAGCCGCTGCGATACGAAATATATCGCCCGCATATGATTCTTATTCAAAGTAGAGTGGTAGTCCGGAAATTCCGGACAGCCACTTTTCTTGATTTTCTTAGTTATAAAATAAGAGATTGTGAAATATGAAAGTTTGCAGCCACTGGAAGCTGGCCCTGCTTTGCCTCCGTTACACGAGAGGCTTGCTTCCCGTATCGAGGTGGGCGATAGTATGTTCCCAGCCTTTTCTTCTGAAGACAAGAAAGCTGAGGAGGAGGCGGAGGATATGGCTGAGGAGGATGGCGGACCAGATCACTTCCGGGGTGAGTCTGTTAAGGCTGAGGAAGATCTGGCAGAAGCCGAGGAGCGTTACGATCTGAGTGACAAAAGCGATGAGCATGGGGGGGCGTGTTGCTCCCGCGCCCTGCAGGCCGCCTGTGAGCGCCTGAGCGATGCCGAGTACAATGCCTGACACGCTGAGATAGCGGAGCAGCGTCACAGCATAGTCATAGACGAGACCGTCGGTCACATTAAAAAGAGAGAGCAGCGTACCCGGAATGCTGATATACAGAATACCCACCAGCGCCGCCCAGAATCCGGCAAGCGCTCCGGCGATAAGCACGCCTTCCTTGCCCCGTTTGGGATTTCCCGCACCGATGTTCTGCCCGATCATAGTGCCGGATGCGCCGCGCAGTCCGAAACTGATCCAGGACACAAGCGAAAAAAGCTGGGTGTAACAGATGATATACGCCGCCTGTGCCGCCGCGCTGTATTCGAGCAGGCTGATATACCACAGGAGCATGACGCCGCCGATATTGAGGAGTACGCCCTGCAAGCCGGAAGGGATGCCGATCCGCATCATGGTAATCAGAAGCCGCATATCGGGCATGAGCCGGTGCCGCTCGGGCGGCTGAATAATGGTGCGGCGTTTATAGATAAGCCGGATGCCCAGCAGTCCGCTCACCATCGGGGCGAGTACCGTTCCGAAAGCGGCGCCGCGTATGCCCAGAGGCGTGAAAATGCCGAGCCCTGTAATGAGCACCGTGCTGATGACAATGTTCAATACCGTGGTGAGCACCCCGAGTTTGAGGGGGAGCTTCGGGTCGCCCGACGCGTGAAATGCGCCTGTGAGCAGAAACATCAGAAAGAGCGGAGTTCCGCAAACAAAGAGGATCCGCAGATAGGGGAGGCAATGCAAAGCGACCTCAGGCGGCACATTCATCAGCCGCAGCAGTCCGGGTGCCAAAAGGTAGCCGATCGGTCCGAAGATAAAAGTGAGGGCAACAAAGGACGCCATGAAAGCGGTATAAAAGACCCGGCTCAGCCGTTCGCGGTCCTGTCGCCCTGCATTGCGTGAAATCAGCACATTCATCCCGTGGAATACAGAAGTGATAAACACGACGAGAACAAGAAAAACCTGCCATGCCACGCCGATGGCGGCATTGGCGGCGTTATTGTCCGATACGATGAAGTGCCCCACCAGAATATGATCGACAATGCCATGCGTGCCATTGACGAGATTGAGGCAGACCAGCGGCCATGCGAGTTTCCAGACAGACCGGAGCCTGCTGCCGCTGATTATTTCCAGGTCAAAAGATTTCAAAAGTGCGAGGGTCTTTCCGGTTGGAGGGGGATCGATGTATATGCAATAAGCCTGCTGCCGTCTGTCTGAGACCTGTCCGGGTGCGGCTGTCCGCAACTGAAAAAATGTCCCGCTCTGCCTTACTATGATAAAATGCAACGATAGCTTGAATCAATGCAACCCGAAGAAAGTGGATCAATGAAAGTTGGACTGATAGGATTTGCGCGTTCCGGAAAAACCACCGTTTTCAATGCGATCACCGGTGCCCGGGCGGAAGTGGGTGCCTACGGAAGCCGTGATGCGAATATAGCCGTGATCAAAGTGCCCGATGCGCGGGTGGATGCTCTTGCGGAAATCTATAAACCAAAAAAGAAAACTTATGCGGAAATTGAGTTTGTCGATATTGCGCCTGCCGAAGGGAGCGATCAGGATCGTGCGCTGGATTCCGCAGCACTGACCCTTCTGAAAAATGCCGATGCCCTCGCTCATGTTGTCCGCGCGTTCAAAAACGATAATGTTATGCATCCCAGAGATACCGTGAATCCTGTCCGTGACGTGCAGTCTCTGGAAGAAGAACTGCAGCTCATCGACCTGATTGTTCTGGAAAAACGTGTGGAGCGTCTTGAAAAAGAGCACCGCAAAGATCAGGAATATGAGCTGATGGTTCGGTGTAAAGCCCATCTTGAATCGGGCAAGCCGCTGCGCACGCTTGATTTCAGTGCCCAGGATGCGCTGTTGCTGCGGAGCTATTCACTGCTGTCGCAGAAGCCCATGATGCTTTTGTGTAACAGCGGCGATGACGGGCTGGGCGAAGCGGATCCGGGCGGGCTTTCGGAAATAGCCTCCGCGCTCGGTCTTGATCTGATCAGTTTTTGCGGTGCACTGGAGATGGAAGTCAATGGACTTCCTGAAGAGGAGCGGGCTGCTTTTCGTGAAGAGCTGGGCATGGGCGAGGAATCCCGCACCCGCTTCATTCAGTTCGCTTACAGCATGCTCGGGCTGATCAGTTTTCTTACGGCAGGGGAGCCCGAAGTGCGTGCCTGGACCATTCGCAAAGGTGATCATGCCGTGGATGCCGCCGGTGTGATTCATTCGGACATCAAACGCGGTTTTATCCGTGCAGAAACAGTTGCCTATGCGGATTTCATGGAAGCGGGCTCCATGGCAAAGGCAAAGGAAAAAGGCAAAGTACGGCTGGAAGGCAAGGATTATATCGTACAGGACGGCGATATGATGCTTTTCCGCTTCAATGTCTAGCGTCTGAAAGAGAGGTGCGGTGCCGTTCCTCCGATCTGCTCCCACCGGTCGCAGTTCCGGTCGAAAGGCGTTCCGTTTTCCTCTTTCATCACCCAGCAGCCTGCCTTCGCATCCAGATCGTATTCCAGTGTGGTGCCGCCGGGTCGTGCAAACCGCCCGCTCAGCGCAGCTTCCTCCGGGTTGGCTTCCTGTATCCAGGCAAGGAGCGCATCCGCTGAAAGGTCTGCTTCATGAAAGAGTGCCAGCAGGCAGACCTGATCCTGATTTTCATAAAGGGCAATCACAAGGGGCTGTGTTATCGGCGCCCGAAAAATGCGCCAGCCTCCGGCAGCGGCTTCCGGCGTCCAGCCTTCCGGCACATGGGCAGTTCCCCTGATACAGGCGAAATCTGTATAAACGCCTGTGGCGTTCCAGCTTCTCCGTTTTCCTGCTCCATTCAGATGGATACAGCCGTCCAGATAGCGCTGTCCGTCTTCCAGCATCAGCGTGATCGGCATGGCAACGACAAGCGAGCGCAGTCCGCGGTTGAATCCGCCTGCTGTGAGAAGCCATCCCGGTCCGGCACTGTAAATTTCCGGGCAGCCGGAAGCACCGTGGGAAAAGCGGACGAAATAAGGTTCTTTTTTTTCCAGTGCCCATTGCCGCAGCGCTTCAGGCAGGCGGTAGGGCAGGAGGGAAGCAATGAGGCTCCAGTCGCTGTAGTTGCGTGCCCAGGGAATCACCCGGGGATCATCCGGCTCGACCCCTGTCCAGGCATAGAAGAAAGCAGTATGCGGATCGCTGTCGAGTTCCTGTGTATCGGCACGTCGGTACTGGCGCCGGAAGGGGGGAAAGCGTCGCAGCTGCAGGCTGCCGAGTGCATAGGTAAGATTCTGCCGGTCGAGGATGAGCCGTGCCTTCTGCCGGACAGCCGGTGATGCGGCAAATCCCTCCAGATTCAGCAGGGCATGGATGGTGTAGCCTGAATAGGGACGTGAATTGAACTCGTAAATGCCTTCCGTAAGGACAGCCTCCAGAAAACCGAGGAGCCAGCTTTCCAGTCCGTTCCGGGCATTATCCCAGCGCGGGTCCGCCTGTTCCGCTTCGGTTCCTTTCAGGTGCAGCCACTGATTTTTCAGGTACCGGCTGCTTTCCGCAAGAAGGATATGGTTTTCCGTTTCCGTGATCAGTCTGCAGGTGCCCGGTACTGTGGTTTTGGGTTTTCCTCCCGACTCCGTCAGGAGCACGTCCAGCAGATGTGCTTTCGTTTCGGGATAAAGCCGTTCCGGCTGATCACCGAAAAGATAGAGCAAGGTCGTCCAGGCTGCAAGAGAAAAATCATAATCCCCTTTGCGCAAAAGCCAGGAAGAGCCCACGCCCGCATGAGGCCGCCGCTCCCGCAGCAGCGCATTGATCCGCTCTGTGTCCTTGCCTGAGGCAAGCCAGGCAAGAAAGTTTTTTGGAGAAAATGTCCTTTCGGTTGCCTCTTCAGGCCGCACCTGGGCTGTGACGATGTCCAGAAGCTGCAGCCCTACAGGCGGAAGGGGGGAAGGGGGCATTGAACCATTCATTTCAGTATCAGGTTCAGGCATAATCTCGCCCGGTTCCATGGTATGCATGCGGAATCTGCCCGATCCGCCAAAGATGTGGATGCCCGGCAGGATCAGCGCCACCGGAATGGCGCCCGGCACGGTCAGCAGCACTGTAATAAAGAGGAGTGTTCTTTTCGGAATTTTTCTTGTCTTCACAGACGGATTCCTTGGTTTCAGAAGGTTAGAGAAAACGGGCTTCTTCCGGATTGATCCACTGAAAGAGGCTGCAGTTCACTTTACGGAGCAGCAGATCCAGTCTGACCAGTGGCAGGCCCAGCACATTCTGGTAGCACCCGTCGTAGCCCGCTACCAGCAGGCTGCCCGGCCCGTCCACGGTGTAGGCGCCAGCCCGATCCAGAGGCCGCACGGTCTCCACAAAACAGTCGATTTCCGCTTCGCTCAGTTCTCTGAAGCGTACGCCTGTCCTTTCCGAATCGGTAATGAGCTGCTCCGATGCCCGATGATACACAGCAAGTCCGGTCACCACCTGATGCGTGTTGCCTGAAAGGCGGCGCAGCATAGAGCGCGCCTCGTCCAGGTCGGCGGGCTTGGACAATACTGCGCCGTTGAGAAAAACGAGGGTGTCGGCGCTGATAATGAGGTCGTGGCAGGGATGGGCTTCGGCTGCCGCTCTGCATTTACGCTCCGCATTGCCGATGACGATGGATTCAGGGGATTCACCCTCGTCGATTTCTTCAGCCTGTGCCGCCCAGATGTCGAAAGAAGCACCGAGCGCCTTCAGCAGTGCTTTGCGCCGCGGCGATGCGGAAGCAAGCAGCACCGATAGTCCATTTCTTGTTTTCATAGAATACCTGTGAGCACCAGAGGGTGTCATTGATTTAATCTGAGATTTTTGGCATAATTTTATACAGACATCAAACCAGCCCGGTCGGGAAGGTCCCGGGTCAGGCTGTACTGTTCCAGACAACTTCAAGGAGTTTCAAAGCATGAAACATGTAAAACAAGTGACCCAGCCCCGCAAAGCCATGTCCACGACTGACATCCTTACGCTGGTCGGCTCCATTTTGAGTGGTGTCGGCACCATCCTGATCACTGTGGCGCAGTCTGTCGGCGGGAGCAAATCCGTCGGCTGAGTCTTTTTCGCCCTGCGACATTTTTCGGATCCGCCCGGCATGCGGTATCCGTTTCTGAAAAGCTGCCGTCCTGCTGTAAAAAAAACAGAGGGGCGGTGGCTTTTTCATATCTGCTCCTGTACAGGGGGGCAGAACTCGGGGCTCAGGGGCGTGTGAAGTAAAACAATGCACCCGCAAGACTCAGCCCGACCAGCACAATGGCTGCCCGCAGTGTCCAGAGGATGGCAGGGCGCATGGCAGCTCCGGCATCTTCCGGCACCGCCGCCGCTTCAGCAGCCGCCGGAGCATCCGAAACAGGCCGCAGTCTTTTTTCCAGATTCTCCGCCATGGATTTTGCCCGCTCTGCCAGTTGAATATCCTTTTCTTTGACCGGACTCCATCCTGATGCGGTTTCCAAAATGGTGTAACCCATGCTTTTCCAGGTCTTTGCCAGACGTTCCCGCCGCATGGCAGGCGCTTCATAGCTGACGGCGGCACGTCTCATGGAAGTGCGCACCACTTCATGAGTCCGCCAGGGGATATCGGGCACAAATTCCACTTCCTGAGTGGGCTTGATTTCCTGATTACGGTCGGTGACCCATTGCCCGCCAACCTGCATGGCTGCATAAAACGGAGCAGCTCCGCTCAGGGTTACTGAAAAGGTCGGAATCTCCGCTGGTACCGTTCCTGTGAAGAGCGCATCGGTCTGGCTTACTGCGGAAAGGACAAACAATAACATCATCATACAATATGAATCCCTGGTGTTTTTCCATCGGATGCACCACTGCCTTTAGTATACCCGAAATTGAACGGAATGTTCTTCAACAGGTATCATGTTATTGAAATAAAAAGTGCAAACGCTCAGGCGGAGCAGTTTTACCGGCGTGGGACGGGGGCGGGTTTCCCGGTTTCCGGGTACGCTGAAGCAAAACAGGAAAGAACACAGCAGAAAGGCATGTGCCATGAAAAAAAATATTTATCAGAAGATCTGGGAAGCCCATCTGGTGTGCGAGCCGGAAGGGGAGGACGCCATCCTCTACATTGACCGGCATTATATCCATGAGGTGACATCGCCTCAGGCATTTGAAGGGCTGAGACTGTCCGACCGCAAAGTCCGCCGGCCCGACCTGACCTATGCGACGATGGATCACAATATCCCCACCACAGACCGGTCGCTTCCTATTGCCGACATTCTGAGTCGCGCCCAGGTGGAAACGCTGAAGAAAAACTGCGCCCAGTTCAATATTGAATGCTTCGATATGTATGATCCGCGCAACGGTATTGTCCATGTGGTCGGACCGGAACTGGGCCTGACCCAGCCCGGTATGACCATTGTCTGCGGCGATTCCCATACGTCCACCCATGGCGCTTTCGGCGCACTGGCACACGGTATTGGCACAAGCGAAGTGGAGCATGTGCTTGCCACGCAGACCCTTCGCCAGAAGGCGTCGAAAACCATGGAAGTGCGTATCAACGGAACCTTGCCGCCCGGCATTACCTCCAAAGACATTGTCCTTGCCATCATCGGCAAAATAGGTACTTCCGGCGGCACCGGCTATGTGATTGAATATACGGGTGAGGCAATCCGCAATCTCAGCATGGAAGCGCGTATGACCATCTGCAATATGAGCATTGAAGCAGGGGCGCGCGCCGGCCTGATCTCCCCGGATGACACCACGATCGCTTTCCTGAAAGGTCGGGCGATGCTCCCGAAAGACCGCAGTTTTGAAGCGCTTGCGGAAGAATGGAAGCAGTGGGCGTCCGATCCCGGATGCAGCTATGACACGCTGGTAGAACTGAATGCGGAAGATATTGAGCCGCAGGTATCCTGGGGCACGTCGCCGGAAATGGTGGGGGGCATCTCCGGCACAACGCCTGTGCTGGCGGATGTTGCCGATGTGAACAAAAGGCATGCCTACGGAAAGGCGCTCGAATACATGGGACTGGAAGAGGGCATGCCCCTTCAGTCCATCGCCATCGACACTGTTTTCATCGGGTCGTGTACCAACGGACGCATTGAAGATCTGCGCGAAGCGGCTAAAGTGCTGCGCGGTTATAAAAAGGCAGACTCCGTACAGCGGGCGCTGATTGTGCCCGGCTCGCAGGCGGTAAAGCGGCAGGCGGAAGAAGAAGGACTTGACCGGGTTTTCCGGGACGCCGGCTTTGAATGGCGCGAGTCCGGCTGTTCCATGTGCCTTGCCATGAATGATGATAAACTGGCTCCGGGCGAACGCTGCGCTTCCACCTCCAACCGGAATTTCGAGGGTCGCCAGGGCAAGGGCGGCAGAACTCATCTTGTCAGTCCCGCCATGGCGGCAGCGGCTGCCGTCAAAGGCGTCTTTACCGATATACGCAACTGGAAATATCAGGATTAACCCGAACATGCCCGGAACCGTTTTTCCGGTAAGGAAACCATGCGGATCCCAGGAAGGAATACATCATGAACCCTTTCACCATTCATAAGGGACTTGTGGCGCCTCTCGATGCCATGCACGTCGACACCGATCAGATCATCCCCAAGCAGTTCCTCAAACGGATCGAGCGGACGGGCTACGAGGATGTTCTCTTTTTCGACTGGCGTTATCTTGACGACGGAAAAACGCCCAATCCCGAGTTCGAGATGAACGCACCCCGCTATCAGGGTGCCAGCATCCTGCTTGCCCGGGACAACTTCGGCTGCGGCTCTTCCAGAGAGCATGCCCCCTGGGCGCTCTTCGATTACGGAATCCGCTCCATTATTGCGCCTTCTTTCGCAGATATCTTTTTCAACAACTGCTTCAATAACGGCATGCTGCCCATCCGCCTGTCCGCAGATCTGGTGGAGGAGCTGTTTCAGCAGACCCGTGCCGCCGAAGGGTATTCCCTCGAAATTAATCTGCCGGGGCAGAAAATTATCCGCCCCGACGGCTCGGCGATTTCCTTTGAAATTACGCCCTTCCTCAAGCAGCGCCTGCTCAATGGATGGGACCAGATCGGGCTGACCCTGCGCTATGAGGATGCGATTACGGCGTACGAAGAGAAACGTGCCGCTGCGCGCAACGCCTGATCCGGATGCTGCAGGAAAGGAACGATCATGCCGGTCTATACCTATCAGGTGATTAATGAAGACGGGAGTGAAGGCGAGATTTTCGAAACAATCCACGGAATGAACGACCCGCCTCTTACCGTGCATCCGTCCACCGGGCAGCCTGTCCGCCGTATTTATACGGCACCGCATATTGCCGGGTGGAGCAACTCCCGTAAAGCGAAAGAGCTGACCAGCGATGCGAATCTGGAGAAGCATGGCTTTACCAAATATGTGCGTAACGGAAAAGGTCATTATGAGAAACGTACGGGCAAAGGTCCTGATCACCTTCAGCCCTGATCTTTTGATTTGTAGTATGGAATACAAATAAAAATCAAAAGAGCCAATGCGTGAAATAAGGAAGAACAGATGCGGGCTGGCACGGAAGTGCGCTTTAGTATCCGAAACTAATTTCACATTTAATAGTTGAATCCTTAAAAAGAGGCGCAGGCAACTCTTTATCTGCCCTGGGACAGTATACTTCAGGTGCGCGCCCCCCCTGATTTCAGCAAAAAAAATACTTTGAAAAAAGTACAAAGAAGTCTTGAATTTGAAATCCCTTTGGTATATACTTAAGTTGTTGCTGATGGGCTGAAACAAAATGACGTTTGAATTGTAACGTTATTGAGCAGCAACGCTTTTAAAAGTTGAATCTTATTTACTGAGGTAAAAAACCTATGCCCTCGGGCATTTTTCAGGGGTCGATTTTCCTCTGCAACGCTCTGTTCCCCTCAGAGCCAAAACACCTCACCGGAGATGCCGGTCCCCCCCCTCCCGGCATCTCCCCCTTTAAAAATTAATCAGAAGGTTTTCCTCTGCAACGCTCTGTTCCCCTCAGAGCCAAAACACCTCACCGGAGATGTCGGGCCGCCCCCTCCCGGCATCTCCCCCTTTTTTTATCAACCGGAAGATACTTCCGGTTTTTTTATGCCTGCTTTCCTGAGAAAAATATTTTAACGTGCAGGGAAGTGGTGTTTTACACAAGGGCTGGTTTATTATGACGGGACACCCTGGAGGCATTTGTATGATAAAACGGATTGAGTTGCGCGGTTGTGAAGCCGGAAAAGAAGAAGCAGTCGATGTGGTTGTGCGCGATGACGGTAAAGTGGAGAGTGTCACTCCGGCAGGCAGGCATGCCCCCGACTTCGGCAGCGAAGCGCATGTGCTGGGGCCGACCCTGTTTGATATGCAGGTGAATGGGGCGCTGGGAGTTGATCTGCAGGACCCGGCACTGACGGAAGAACGCTTTCGCTTTCTCAATACTGTGATGCAATGCGTCGGTGTGGAACGATGGATGCCGACGCTGATCACCGATTCGATTGATGCGCTGGAAGAAAAATGCCATCGTCTGGCGCAG
>Ga0116159_1002234_pt1 | contig 19181 bp, 15 predicted proteins | sample AD_JPNAS1_MetaG_FD_89878 | JGI IMG/M metagenome (GOLD analysis project Ga0116159, IMG submission 89878) | Active sludge microbial communities of municipal wastewater-treating anaerobic digesters from Japan - AD_JPNAS1_MetaG | ecosystem: Engineered > Bioreactor > Anaerobic > Digestate | place...
GCGATGGAGGAAGGACACTGATCCTTGCGGGTGGATTATCCCCCCCTTCTACAATCACAAAGGAACAAAAGCAGCTGGCGGCGGACGCAACCAGCTGCTTTTTTTTGCCGGACGGCAAATTTAATGCGTTGATATTCGGAGGCATTTAAGAAACATTCCTCTCTGCACTTGACGATGCCGCGCAATCGTACTATTGCCCATGCGAAGGATTCTTTTACTGGAGTGATTATGTACAGCCTGGGAATCAACATCGGCTCCTCGAACGTCAAGGCCGCTCTGCTGGAAGGCCGCAGCGTCGTGTGGAGCGCCGTGGAGCCGCACGAAGGCAACTTTCCCGATACGCTCAAAAAGATGCTTTCCGGCCGCGACTGGCCTGCGGGCATTCCGACGCTGGCCACCGGCACCGAAGGACGCAGGCTTTTGAACATTCCCGGCGTCATCGAACCGCTCTGCATCGAGGCGGCCCTTCAGGAGCGGGGGGATTCCGTCGACGCGCTCGTCTCCCTGGGCGGCGAAGACCTGGTGGTCTATACGATTGATTCGAACAATAAAATCATCACCAGTTTTTCCGGCAACAAATGCGCGTCGGGCACCGGCGAATTCTTCAGGCAGCAGCTGGCCCGAATGAACATGACGCTCGGCGACATTCGCCGCATTCCGGATAACTGCCGCGTCCTGAAGCTCTCGTCGCGCTGTTCGGTTTTCATGAAAAGCGACTGCACGCACCGCCTGAACAAGGGCGAAGCCACGACGGGCGATATTGCCCTTTCCCTGTCCGACGTCATGGCCGTCAAGGTCGTCGATTTCCTCAAGCGGGCGCGGATTGAAAAAGGAAAAGTTCTGCTGGTCGGCGGCGTCACGCAAAACCCGTACATTCTGCGCTTCATTCGGGAGCGCATGCCCGAGATCGAATTTATCGTCCCCGAACAGGCGCCCTGGTTCGAGGCTTACGGCGCGGCCCTGATGGCCGCTTCCGCAGGCAGCCCGCTTCCGGCCCCGGAGAAGCTGTTCAGACAAAGCTCTGTTCAGTTCAAACGGTTCAAAAACCTGAAAAGCGCTGAGGGCAGAGTCACCTACCTGCCGTCGAAGAAAGGAAAAGTCGTCGCCGGACGAGAATATATCCTTGGCGTGGACGGGGGTTCCACCACGACGAAAGCCAGCCTCATCGACTTTGAAACCAGTGAAGTCACCGCGTCCTTCTACGGCCGGACGCACGGCGATCCGGTGCGCGCCCTCAAACACTGCCTTCGGGAGATTCAGAAACAGATTCGGGAGGAGATCGGAGATGCTCGGATCCGCATTACGCTCGCGTCCACGACCGGATCCTCGCGCGAAATTCTCGGCGTTTTTCTGGAAACGCCCGCCGTGTACAACGAAATCATCGCCCATGCCGTCGGCACTTCCTTCTACCGCGACCGCATCGACACCATCTTTGAAATCGGCGGCCAGGACGCCAAATATGTCTCGCTCAAAAACAAGGTGCCGATCGACTACGCCATGAACGAAGCCTGCTCCGCGGGCACCGGGTCCTTTCTGGAAGAATCGGCGCAGGGCGATCTGAACATTCCCGAAGCGGCCATGATCGGCGACATCGCGCTGGCGGCCGACGCGCCGTTGAAATTCGGCGAGCACTGCTCCGCGTTCATCAATTCCGACATCCGCAACGCAATTCAGCAGGGCGCTTCCCGAGAGGACATCACGGCGGGCATTGTCACCTCCATCGTATCCAACTACCTCAACCGGGTGGTGGGCAACCGGACGATCGGCCGGAACATCGTTCTGCAGGGAGGCGTCGCCAAAAACAAGGCCGTGCCCCTGGCTTTCGCGATGCTGCTGGACAAGGATATTCTGGTGCCGCCCGACCCGGAGCTGATGGGCTGCTTCGGCGTCGGCCTGCTGGCCCGGCAGAAATTTGAAGAAGGGATTCTGGTCAAGCAATCCTACGACATCGACGCGATTCTGGCCACGGACATCGTCTATGAAAAGGAATTTCCGTGCAAGGCCTGCGACAATTTCTGCCCGATCCGCGTGCTCCTGGTCAACGGCCACCGCTACATGTTCGGCGGACGCTGCAACAAATACGCGAACCTTCGGAAGAAAAAAGCCTTCGACGAAGCCTCCGTAGCGGATTACATCGAAAAACGAAACGACATTCTCTTTCGGGAATGCGCCCCTGATCCGGGCGCGCTGGCCCGCAAAAAAGACGTGATCGTCGGCATTCCCCGCTGCTTTTCCATTTTCACGCTCTGGCCGTTTTATTCCTGGTTTTTCCACACGCTGGGCGTCGAGACCCTTCTGTCCGAGGAAATCCCGCAGGAGGGAACGGCCCGCGTGGAAAGCAGCTACTGTTTCCCGGCGGAAATCGCGCATGGCGCCGTCCAGGACATCTTCAACCGGAAGGTGGACTATATCTTTCTGCCGCATTTCCGGGATATGGACAGCTACGAGAAGGCGGCGCCCGCCAATTTCTGCCCCATCACGCAGAGCCTGCCCTATTACATCCAAAAGGCTTTTCCGGAGATTCCGGAAGAAAAATACCTGACGCCGGTCGTCAGCTTCATGTACGGGCTGGAAAAGGCGGTTGAACCGTTTGTCGCCATGGCCGCAGTTCTGGGATTCGGTGAAAGCGAGGCGAAAAAGGCCTTTGCCCTCGCCTATGAAAAACAGATGGAGTGCTTCGCCAAATTTGCCGAACTGGGAAATCAGGCGCTGGCCGAGGCGCGCCGGGCCGAACGTCCGGTCATCGCGATTCTGGGCCGCCCCTACAACTCCTTCACCGCCGACGCCAACATGGGCATTCCCCGGAAATACACGTCCCGCGGCTACTCAGTCATCCCCTTTGACATTCTGCCCTTTGCCGACCAGGTCATCTACCCCAATATGTACTGGTACTACGGCCAGCAGGACATGAAGGCCGGCACGCTCCTGAAGAACGAAGACAATATCTATATCACTTACATCTCCAATTTTTCCTGTGCGCCCGATTCCTTCATGCTGCATTATCTGAAGTGGATCATGGGCGTGAAGCCGTTTCTGATTCTGGAGCTGGATTCCCACACGGCCGACGCGGGCGTGGACACGCGCATCGAGGCGTTTCTGGACATCATCGAAGGCTACCGCTCCAAAATCGACGACATCCGCGAGGAGCGATACGACAACGGCCTGCGCTTCATCAACCGTCCCGGCGAGGAAATCCATATTCTCGACAGCGCCACCGGCGAAAAAATCCCGATCAAGGGAAATCCGCGGGTCAAACTTCTTTTGTCCAACATGGGCCGGCTCTCCGCGGAGCTCATCGGCGCGACCATCCGCGGCCTGGGCATCAACGCCCGAACCATGCCGGTGCCGGACATTTACACGCTGCAGATGGCGCGCAATCACGCCTCCGGCAAGGAATGCCTGCCCTCGCATCTGGTGTTGGGCAGCGCGCTGAAATATCTGTCCTCCGACCAGTACCGCAAGGATGAAATTTACATCCTCTTCGTGCCGACGACCACTGGCCCCTGCCGGACCGGCCAGTACTTCGTGTTCTATGAAAACCTCTTCCGGGACCTGCGCCTGGAAAACGTCGTGGTCTTCACGCTGGAAGCGGACAATTCCTACACGGAGCTGGGGCCGGAATTCACCAAGTACGCCTGGTGGGCGGCCGTCATCGGCGACTATATGAAGGATGTGGAAACCTCGCTTCGAACGTGCGCCGCCGATCCCGAGTCAGCCATGAAGATTTACGATCAAATCTGGCAGAAGATGCTCTTGGTGGCCGAACAGGATATTACGCGGGTTTTGCCGGTCCTGAAGGAAATCGCGCAAACCATCTCGCAAATACCGCTGGCCAGAAAAATGGAGGACTGCCCCAAAGTGCTCATTGTCGGCGAAATCTACGTCCGTCGCGACGACTTCGCCGTGGACGAACTGATCGGCCAGTTCAGCCGCCACGGCATTGTCGGCAAGGTGTCGAACGTCGCCGAATGGTTCTACTACTGCGACCATGTCCGCCGCTACGAACTTCACAAGCGCCTCAAACTGCTGCCCTGGCACCGGCGCTTCTTTGCCCGGGAGTTGCGGGACATCATCGACTGGCGCATCGAGCATATCTACAAAAAACGCGTGGAAAAAAATGTCAAAGACGCGCTGGGGGCGACCGGCCTGGTGCCGCGCACGCCGCATGACATGCGGACAATCATGAAAAACGCGGAAAAACATTTCGTCAGCCGGGAGTTGCATTCGGAAATCGCCATTTCCAGCGGCGTCGCCGCCACCGCCATGATGGACGGCTACTCCGGCATCGTCAACATCTCTCCGTTCGCCTGCCTGATCGGCCGCGTCATCGAGGGGCTGTACACGCCCTGGGCGAGGGAAAGGAAGTATCCGACCATTTCGATCGAGATCGACGGCAACCTGCTGCCGCCCAACGTCCTGTCCAAGCTGGAAATTTTCATGCTCAACGTGAAAAGGTTCCGGGGCAAGGGGGATGCCTCCACCATGGTGGAACGCGAAAACGCACAGACGCCGGCCATCAGCCGGAAAATCATTCGGTAAAACCTTACGGCCGGCTTTGCCTCCTGCCTTGCCTTTTTTCGCTTAATCTCTTTGTGCATTTTATGGTATGCCATTTACAAAAACGAAGAAGGAAACGGATCCATTGAGCAGCCCCGCAACCGACATTACCGGCATCATCCTTTCCGGCGGCAGGAACACCCGGATGGGCGTCAACAAGGCCTTCCTGGAAATCGGTCCCTCCCGCATGATGGATCAGACGCTCGATATCTTTCGCCGGCTCTTTTCCGAAATCCTCATCATCACGAACGACCCCCTCGCCTATCTGGAGTTTGACGACGCAGCCGTCGTGACCGACATCTACAAGGGCAAGGGGCCGCTGGGCGGAATCTACACCGGGCTTTTCTACGCGAAGAATCCGCTTGCCTTCGCCTGTCCGTGCGACATGCCTTTCTTAAATGAAGATTTTATCGCGTACATGATCAGCCGGGCGGGAAAGCATGACATCATTGTACCCGAGCTTCCCCAAGGCTATCAGCCCCTGCACGCGATTTATTCACGAAGCTGCCTGCCCTCCATCAAGCGCCTGCTGCTCATGGACAAACTCAAGATCACCGGCTTTTACCGCGACATGCGCGTGCTGACCATCGGCGAAGAACAGATCCGGCCGTTCAATCCGGACGGACGTCTTTTCTCCAACCTCAACACGCCGGAAGATGTGGAAAAGCTCGGCGGAAAAGATTTGAAAGACTCCCGGCCGCCGTCCGCGGGCGGCGGTCCGAAGGAATCCAAGACGCAATAACGACCAGGGCGTCATGCGCCTGAAAGGGGACGAATATGTTTGAAAAAGAGTATCAGGAAAAACTCACCACTCCTCAGGAAGCCGTATCGAAAATTGCCGAAAACGCTTTGCTGGCGCACGGCAATCTGCAGGCGGAGCCCCCGGCGCTGTTGAAGGCCATCGAAAACCGAATCCGCACCAATGACCTGAAAAAGCTTCGGGTATTTCATCTCGGCACCAGCGTATATGCCTCCGGGACCATCCTTTCACCGGAACTGGCCGACTGCGTCGAGGCCTATCCTTGCTTTGTCCTGACCAAGGAAAGGGGTTTGGTTTACGGGGGCCTTTCACAATTCATCCCGAACTATTTTCATCAGCTTCGCCGCCTGATCGAAGAGTACATGGATGAAATGGATGTCGCCATGACGACGGTCAGCCCCATGGACAAAGCGGGCTTTTTTTCTTTCGGCACATCGGTGGATATTACGTCCATTGTCTGGAAGCGGGCCAAACGCCGCATCGTTGAGGTCAACCGGCATATGCCCCGCGTTTTCGGAGACGCGCTGGTGCACATCTCGGATGTGGATCAAATCGTCGAAAACCACCAGCCGATCTGGGAATCTCCGCCCGCGCAACCGGATGACATCGACCGGGCCATCGGCAGAATTGTCGCTGAAATGGTCCCGGACGAAGCAACCATCCAGCTCGGCTTCGGGAATCTTCCCAACGCGGTCGCGACGCAGCTCATCCATCACAAAAATCTGGGCATTCATACCGAAGCCTTCTCGCCCGTCATGGTGGATCTGGTGAAAAAAGGGGTCATCAACGGGAAGAAAAAGACGCTGCACCCGAACAAGCATGTCTATTCCTTTGCCCTCGGGGATCATGAAATGATGGAGTTCATGAACGACAACCCCGCCTTTGAGGGGTATCCCGTATCCTACACGAACGATCCGGACGTCATTGCCAGAAACGACAACATGATTTCCATCAACGCCACCCTGCAGGTGGATTTAAGCGGGCAGTGCAATTCGGAGTTTCTGGAAGGAGCCCAGTTTTCAGCGACGGGCGGCCAGCTCGATTTTGTGCGCGGGGCGTTCAACGCGAAGGGAGGGAAATCCATCCTGACGTTCCGCTCCACCGCGAAGAAAAACACGGTCTCCAGGATCGTTCCCCAGCTGGACGCCGGAAGCATCGTCACGACGCCGAGGATGGATACCCACTATCTGGTCACGGAATACGGCGCCGCCAACCTGAAAGGAAAGTGCATGAGGGACCGCGCTCTTGCCATTATCGGCATTGCGCATCCGGATTTCCGCGATCAACTGATGAGGGAAGCGGAAAAAATGAGGCTCTTCTGATGGGTTTTTGAATCCTCAGCCTTCCAAACGGGTTTTTCCCCCAACGACAAGGACGATGCGGATCGGGGAAGAAACCGGAACCCACGGAAACAGGCTGCCCTTGCGCTTGAATTCCTGTTTTTCATTTTGATCGCGTTATGCTAAACTTTGTCCGCCGGGAGGGATTCCCCGCCCAGGCAAATGGAAGGTCGGCCCGAAGAACGGACGGAAAACATCAAACCAACGCCACGGGAGAAACACTCTGCCCGGCATCGAATAAAGGAGAAAACGGATGCGGCGAAACCATCTCCGAACACCGTTCATTGTTTGCATCACCCTGCTGTGTTGTTTTTTTTCGGCTGGAACGGTTTTGGCCGACAGTCCCCCGCAGGTGAAAACCGACAAGGAGGTTTACGCCGAGGGGGAAAAGATTCAGGTAAATTTTTTCAGCGCTCCCGGGTCTTCAAGGGACTGGATCTGCATCGCTGCGGCCGGTTCCCCCGACAATGAAGCCGGAGACTATCAGTACATGCCGCACGGCGAAAGCCAAGGCGTTCTGGCCTTTGCAGCACCCGTCCCCGGCAAATACGAAGTGAGGGCCTATTACAATTACAGCCGGAACGGTTATGTCGTCTCAGCTCGGCACGGCTTCTCCGTCGCGGCCAAAGGAGCCCCCGTAACGGCTCCGGCGCCTTCCGCCAGAACCGCAGCGGCGCCTTCAACGGCCCGGACTGTGGAAAAACGGGTGGAAAGCGCGTCCGTAGAGGAGTTCTCCGGGGCGGATGGCCCCGCCAATGTGGCCGTTTTTCATTTTATACCGCTCGGCATGGACGCATCCCCCTACGGCATCACGGTGACCAATACCCTGATCAATTCGCCCGGCATGCAGCAGGCCTTTCTCGTCCTTCCCAGAAAGGACCTGGAATTGTTTCTTTCCGCCAATAATCTTCAGCAAAACGACCAGGTGGACAACATGGTTGAGGTTGGAACAAGACTGGGGATGAATTTCGTGATCGCCGGCACAATCACGAAGAGGGGTTCGACCATTACAACCAGCTACAAAATTGCCAGCATGGCGAGGCGCGGCGTGATTCACAAAGGGCAGTTCACGTCCTCCGGCGAAGCCGACCTGATTCACCATGTCGAGAAAATGAGCGATACCGTCATCGATGTCATTCGGCGCACGGTCCGCTAGCGTTGTGCGTCGGAAATCTCTTTGGGCGGGGATGATTCCATTTCCCGGAATAAGGATTTGCAACATCATTTCCGACATTTTGCATTATGAAGGAGGCAAAAAATGAAACGACCCGCATCTCTGGTTATTGCAATCATCCTGTTTTTGATGGCGGCCGCCCAGTTGATCCGCTTTATCGTTGGCCTTCCGGTGACGGCCGCGGGGCAGGAAATCCCCTTGTGGCCCAGCGCCCTTGCCGCCGTTTTCCTGGCGGCGCTGGCTGTCTGGCTGCTTCAGGAAAGAAAAAATTCCTAAACGTCATTCAACCGCCTCGCAGCAAGCTGTCGATGTATGAAATGAACATGGTTATATCGCAGCAAGCTACGGAGAATAAACTCTCGTCCCGCGGGAGCGGGATTCAAACCTGCTTAAATCTGGAATCGTCTAATAAATTATGCAATTATGTGTATTCCTGCATAAAAAACTTGACAACCCCACCTCTTCCGTGTAGAGAAATCAACCCATGAATGAATGTTCATTCATGAAGCAAAGCGGATTCGGAATGATGAATAAAACCGACAAGCGTGCCGACATCATGGACGTGGCCCTGAATCTGATTGCCGAGCGGGGTTTTCACGATTCACCCATGGCCCTCATTGCCAAGGAGGCGGGGGTGGCGGCCGGAACCATTTACCGCTATTTTGAAAGCAAGGACGAACTGATCATCGCCCTGCACCGCGATCTGGAATCCAGAATCAATGAAATGATTCTTAAAGAATATCCGGCCGAAGAATCCATTCGGGAAAAATTTCTTTACATGAACAGAAAACTCCTGAAATATTTCATGGAACATCCCCTTCATTTCCGCTACATGGAGCAGTTTTTCAACTCCCCCTACGGAATGTCCCACCGCAAGGAACGGCTTTTGGAGAAATCGGACAGAAACAGGATGATGATCGACATATTCGAGCAGGGCACGCGGCAAGAGATTCTCAAAGCCCTGCCGATGCCCGCGCTGTTTGCCCTGGCTTTCGGTCCGCTGCCCTCGCTGCTGCGCGATCATATTTTTGGTTTTATTCATTTGGATGAAGAAATGATTGAAGAGGTTACCCAGGCTTGCTGGGATGCCATCAAAAAATAAAAACAGAGGTGCCGAATGCAGATTTACGCCATCGCCTTACGAATGATCTTCATCAGTCTTCTTGCCGCGGGATTTCTCCTGAACGGCTGTTCGGACAAGGGCAAGGGAGGGCCCCCTCCCCCGACGGAAGTTTCCGTGGTGACCATTCAGGCAAAGTCCGTTGCCACCACGACCGAACTGCCGGGAAGGACTTCGGCCCATCTGGTCGCGGAAGTGCGCCCCCAGGTGGCCGGCATCATCCAGAAGCGCCTCTTCTCGGAAGGCGCCAATGTCCGGGCCGGACAGGTGCTTTTTCAGATCGATTCCTCCCTGTACCAGGCGGCGCTCGACAACGCGAAAGCCTCGCTTGCGCGCTCGGAAGCGCAGTTGTCCACCATTCAGCTCAAAGCCGCCCGCCTGAAGGAATTGCTGGCCGAAAAAGCCGTGAGCCAGCAGGACTATGATGACGCAGCCGCCGCGCTGAAGCAGACCCAGGCGGATATTCAGTTCGGAAAGGCCACCGTGGAAGCGGCCCGCATCAACTTGCAGCACACCGCCATTGGGGCGCCCATTTCCGGGCGCATCGGCCGGTCCAGCGTCACGGAGGGCGCGCTGGTGACCACGCACCAGCCGCAGCCCATGGCCACGATTCAAGAGCTTGATCCCATGTATGTGGATGTCACTCAGTCCACGGCTGAAATTCTTCGCCTGCGCCGCCAGCTTCAGGAAGGCCGCATCGAACACAGCATGAAGCACCTCGATGGCGTCCGGCTTCTGCTGGAAGACGGCTCGGAGTATCCCTGGAAAGGCGTCCTTCAGTTTCAGGACGTCACCGTCGATCCGACCACCGGATCGGTTGTCCTGCGCATGGTATTTCCCAATCCGAAAGGCATTCTGCTGCCGGGCATGTTCGTCCGCACGGTCATTCAGGAGGGAATCCGCAAAAACGCGATCCTCGTCCCCCAGCAGGCGGTTTCCCGCGATCTCAAGGGAAATCCTTTTGCCTTTGTCGTGGATTCGAAAGGAATCGTGCAGCAGCGGCCCCTCACGCTGGACCGGACGGTCGGCGACGCATGGCTGGCAACCTCGGGCCTGGAATCCGGAGAGCGCGTCATTGTCGAAGGTATTTTGAAAGTAAAGCCCGGCGCCCCCGTCAGAGCCGTTTCTTTTAAACCTTCCGCGAAAACGAACGGGAAAGGCCAAAACCCGGCCCCGCCCGATCAGACCCGGTAACGGAGGCGTAAATGCTATCCAAATTCTTTCTGGACCGTCCCGTTTTCGCCTGGGTCATCGCCATCGTCGTCATGGCGCTGGGCGTTATCGCGATCTATATTTTGCCCGTCTCCCAGTATCCGCAGCTGGCGCCTCCCTCCATCGCGATTTCATCCTCCTACCCGGGAGCCTCGTCCGAAACGGTTGAAAACAGCGTGACGCAGGTCATCGAGCAGAAGATGACCGGTCTGGACAATCTGATCTACATGTCCGCCTCCAGCGATTCGGCGGGCGGCTCCCGTCTGGAGCTGACGTTCGCTCCGGGAACGGACCCGGACATTGCCTGGTCCAAAGTGCAAAACAAGGTCCAGTCCGCTCTGCCCAGCCTTCCCGACGTCGTCGAAAATCAGGGAGTGCAGGTCAGCAAATCCACACGGAACTATCTGATGATCGTCGGGCTGATTTCAGAAGACGGCTCGATGGACGGAACAGACCTGAGGGATTACGCCAAGTCCAACCTGGAAAAAATTATGGCCCGCGTCCCCGGCGTCGGCGAGGTGGAGGTTTTCGGCGGCGGCTATGCCATGCGCGTCTGGCTCAATCCTAATGAAATGACGGAGTATCATCTGACGGTTGACGATGTTCTGGCCGCGCTCAAGGCCTACAATGTGGAGGTATCCGCCGGCCAGTTCGGCGGGGCGCCCGCCGTTCCCGGCCAGCGCTTGAACGCGTCCATCGTCGTCCAGAACATGCTTTCCACTCCGGAAGAATTTGCCGCCATCCCGATTCGGACCAATCCCGACGGCTCCGTGGTTCGCATCCGCGACGTGGGACGAACGGAATTGGGAACGGAGATTTACGACATTCAGGTTTCATACAGCGGCAAGCCTTCAGCGGGCATCGCCATCCGCCAGTCGCCGGGCGCGAACGCGCTCGACACGGCCGACGCGGTCAAGGCGAAAATGGCCGAGATGAGCCGCTTTTTCCCTCCCGGAATGAAAGTCGTTTATCCGAACGACTCCACGGTCTTCATCAAGGTGTCCATCAATGAAGTGATCAAGACGCTCGTGATCGCCATTGTGCTGGTGTTTCTGGTCATGCTGCTTTTTCTGGGCAGCATCCGCGCCACGCTGATCCCCACCATCGCCGTGCCGGTGGTTCTTCTCGGAACCTTCGCCGTGCTGGCGCTTTTCGGCTTTACCGTCAACATGCTGACGATGTTCGCCATGGTGCTGGCGATCGGCCTGCTGGTCGATGACGCGATTGTCGTCGTCGAAAATGTGGAGCGCATCATGACGGAGGAAGGGCTTTCCCCCAAGGAAGCCACGGCCAAATCCATGGAGCAAATCACCAGCGCGCTGGTCGGCATCGGTCTGGTGCTCTCCGCCGTCTTCGGCCCGATGGCGTTTTTTCCCGGCTCCACCGGCATCATCTACCGCCAGTTCTCCATCACGATCATGTCGGCCATGCTGCTTTCGGTGGCCGTCGCCCTGATTCTGACGCCCGTACTGTGCGCCGGGCTCCTCAAGCCCGTCCAGGCCGGACATCAGCCGGCGGAAAACGCCGCCTCTTTCGCCCGGCCGTTTTTCCTGTGGTTTGACCGCGTTTTTTTCAGACTGCGCGACCGTTACGTCGGACTGGTCGGCCATTCGCTTTCCCGGAAAAAACGCTACCTGGTCGTCTTTCTGGTCATCGTCGCGGTCATGGGCGTTTTGTTTCTGCGCATGCCCAGGGCCTACCTGCCGGATGAAGATCAGGGAATCCTGCTGGCACAGGTCATCATGCCCACCGGCGCCACGCTGGAACAAACCGGAGAAATCACGACGCAGATCCAAAAATACTTTGAGGAAAATGAAAAAGAAGCCGTGGAATCGCTGATGACGATCACCGGCATCGGATTTTCCGGACGCTCGCAGAACAACGGCATGGTATTTATCCGGCTGAAGGACTGGCATCTGCGCGACCGGGCGGATCTGAAAGCGAAGGCGATTGCCGGCCGGGCGATGTTCGCCCTTTCCGGTATCCGCAACGCCATGGTGTTTACCTTCCAGCCTCCGTCCGTCATTGAACTGGGCACGTCCATCGGGTTCGATTTTCAGCTCCTTGACCGCGGAGGGGTGGGGCATTCGGCACTGACGAACGCCCAGTACCAGCTTCTCGGCCTCGCGGCAAAGGATCCGCGGGTTGCCAAAGTCCGGCCCAACAGCATGGAAGACGTCCCGGAATACCGCATCGACGTGGACTGGGAAAGAGCCGGCGCACTGGGGGTTCCCATCTCATCCATCCACAGGACGCTGTCCGCCGCCTTCGGCAGCGCCTACGCCAACGACTTCATTCAGGGCGGGCGCATCAAACGAGTGTATATTCAGGCCGACGCCCCGTACCGCATGCTGCCCAAAGATCTGGAAAATCTCTATGTCCGCAATACGCAGGGCCGAATGGTGCCTTTTGCATCCTTTGCCACGGGCCGCTGGACGTCGGGGCCGCCCCGGCTCACGCGCTACAACGGCTTTCCTTCCATCAACATCTGGGGAGAACCGGCCCCGGGACGCAGTTCGGGAGAAGCCATGCAGGCGATGGAGGAGGCCATGGAAAAACTTCCTTCCGGCTTCGGCTTTGACTGGAGCGGCCTTTCCTACCAGGAGCGGATGGCCGGCACCCAGGCGCCGCTGCTGTACGCCTTTTCCATTTTTGTGATTTTTCTGTGTCTGGCCGCTCTGTACGAAAGCTGGACAATCCCCATTTCGATTCTGCTCGTGCTTCCGCTGGGCGTCATCGGCGGCATTATCGCGTCCAGCGCGCGCGGGCTCGCCAATGACGTGTATTTTCAGATCGGACTCCTCACCACACTGGGGCTGACCACCAAAAACGCCATCCTGATCGTCCAGTTCGCCAAGAGCGGTCTGGAGCGCGGCATGGGGCTTCTGGAGGCGACCCTGGAAGGGGCGAAGCTGCGCTTTCGTCCGATCGTGATGACGTCGCTGGCCTTTGGATTCGGCGTCCTGCCGCTCGCCATGACTACCGGGGCGGGCGCGGGCGCGCAAAACGCCATCGGCACCAGCGTGCTGGGCGGCATGATCACGGCAACCCTGCTGGTGGTGATTTTTTCGCCGCTGTTTTACGTTCTGATTGAAACGTTGTTCGGCAGAAAGCTGAAAACGGACGCGGGTAAAACCGGCGCGCCTTCTCTTTTTGAACATTTACGGCAAACCATTTTGACCGGACGCCGGAAGAAAAAATCAAGCCGTACGGATAAAGCGGATGCTTCAGAGGTTGAGCAACATGAATAAAAAATGGCTTTTGATCCTGATGGTTCTTTTGGCGGGCTGCACGATGGCGCCGAAATACGAGCGTCCGGAAGCCCCGGTGCCGAACGAGTGGCCGGCAGGCCAATCTTATGGGGAAGAGAAACAGGCATTGGAGACGACTCAACCGGGGTGGCGCGAATTTATCACCGATCAGCGCCTGCGGGAAATCATCGCCGACTCTTTGAAAAACAACCGTGATCTGCGGGTCGCGGCGCTGAACGTGGACAAGGCCAGAGCCATGTACGGCATCGGACGGGCCTCGCTGCTGCCTTCGATCAACGCCTCGGGCGTCTGGTATCGGGAAAGAATCCCGGCCGATCTTTCCTCTTCCGGCAACTCCGTCACCGCCGAACAATTTAACGTCAGTCTTGGCATGGCTTCCTGGGAAATCGACTTCTTCGGACGCATCCGCAGCCTGAAAGACCAGGCCCTGGAACAATACCTGGCCACGGATCAGGCAAGCCGCAGCGCGCAGATTCTGCTGGTGGCCGCGGTGGCGCAGGTTTATTGGACGCTGGCGGCGGACCGGGAGGCCCTGAGCCTCGTTTCCTCCACTCTTTCGGCGCAGGAAGCGGCCTACAAAATGATCCGCAAGCGTCATGAAGTCGGACTGGCCTCAGAGCTGGATCTGCGCCGGGCTCAGACCCAGGTGGATACGGCCAGAGGGGATGTCGCCCGCTACACGCAAATGGTCGCGCAGGATGAAAACTACCTGAATCTTCTGGTCGGCTCGCCGGTCCAAAAGGAATTATTGCCGCCGAATCTGGCCGGCGTCAGCCCGCCCCGGGATATTTCAGCCGGCCTCTCTTCCGAACCGCTTTTGCGGCGGCCGGACGTTCTGGCGGCGGAGCACCGGCTCAAAGCGGCCAACGCCAATATCGGCGCGGCCCGCGCGGCTCTCTTTCCCCGGATTTCGCTGACGACGTCCATTGGAACCGCCAGCGCCGAACTGTCCGGGCTTTTCAAAGCCGGCTCGGACGTGTGGACCTTTGCGCCGCAGATCGTGATGCCGATTTTCGATCCCCGCGTCTGGTATGCCTACGACGTCACCAAAATCGAAAAGGAAATTTCCATCGCCCAGTATGAGAAGTCCATTCAGACGGCCTTTCGGGAAGTGGCCGACGCGCTGGCGGAAAAAGGCATGGTCAATGAGCGCATCGCGGCGCAGCAATCCCTTGTTGATGCTCTGGCCGTCGCCTACCGCCTCTCCGAGCTGCGCTACGAAAAGGGCATCGACAGCTACCTCTCCGTTCTCGACGCGCAGCGCTCGCTGTACGGCGCGCAGCAGGGCCTGATCCTGCTGCGTCTGGCTTCCATCAACAATCGCGTGGCCCTCTACAAAGCACTGGGCGGAGGCGCGTCTCCATGACGAAAAAGCGGCGCCCCTGTTCGGCAAAGGAAATCAAATATTTTCTGTTGAATCGGGTTCTGACGTCCGCCATTGTTTTCGTTTTGCGGATTTACGCAAAAACGCTCCGCGTGCGGATCGAGGGCAAGGAAGAAATTCTGAAGCATCTGGCCGGCGGGGGCCGGGTCATCTTTGCCAGTTGGCACCAGCGCCTTTTCGGAGGTTTTTTTGTTCCGCGGTTTTTTCAATGGACGCCCTGCATCATGATCAGCCAGAGCCGCGACGGAGACTTCATTTCCAAAATCGTCTCCCGCCTCGGCTGGATTCCGGTTCGGGGCTCCAGCACCCGGGGCGGCGCGAAAGCATTGAAAGCCATGCCGCGGACGGCGGCTGGGGAAAATGACGAAAAAACGCAAACCCGCAAACCTAATTTGACAAATTCAACCTGGATCTGACACTCAACTGCGACGGGGAGCCGCTCTCTCTCACCAACTACCGGTTTATTGGGTTGCTAAAACAAAATGTGCGAAAGATTGTTGACACTACCCGAAAACAGACAACCGATGCTGAAATGTCAAGATTAAAGATTTGACCCCTTACCCTTTCCCCTTACCCTTTTCTCACCGGCACCGGCTGAATCCATTTTTTGTTGTCGCCGTCGTAGTACCATTTGTCGGGAAAGCCGCGTCGGCGGATGAAGGTGGGATGATCGGCCCAGCGCAGGAGGTCCTGGTAGGCGGCGTGAAGCCGGCGAAAGGCGGCGGCCGTCCCGCCGGCATCGGGATGATGAATTTTCGCCTGGCGGCGGTAGGCGTTGCGGATGATCTTATCCAGATCGCGGGATGCGAGATCCGCTTTGGACATCTCCAGAAGCAGTATGCTTTCCGGTTTGACGCAAGGCGCCTTCATCCACCGGGGGCGCTTGAGTCCGTCGGCCATGGCCAGTCTTTCGGCCATCTCCAGAACGCGCCTTGAAGCCAGGTAGTTTCGTGTGGTCCTCTTTTCCTCGGCCCACCAGGCGTCCCCCAGCAGATTGCTCATCCTGCCGAAATCATCGGCCGGCTTTGTCCCCGCCGTGCGCTTCGTCTGGAAGCGAAACACCTCCCGAATGCCGTGCGGAACCACGTCGAGAACAATCAACGTATCCGTAAAATAAAATGTTGCGTAGCGCGTGTTCAGGGCCTGCAGCAGTCCGCTTCGCGTATTGAGCCTCTGCCGCAGATGCTGGCGGCATCGGACGGAGCAGTAGCGGCGCTTCCCGATGTTGCCTTCGCCGCAGGAAAGGCAAACGCCCTGGGGAAAATGATGGGCGGATATTTTGCTTTTGACCAGCATGCGTGAATCAGCCGGCGGGTTGAAAAACCTTTCCTCCGGCCTTGACTTTCCTTCAATGATTTACCGGGCCGCCAGGTATCCCCTGGCCAGCGCCTTGTTGACATGCAGAACGCCTTTGTTCATCTCCTTCATCGGATAATCGGCGGTGATCACGGGCAGCGCGTCGGCGTCGGCCTGGGTTTTGACCACCGATCCACCCGGCACATATCGTCCGTCGGCCACCCGGACGCCTATTAAAATAGCGCCCGGCTCAATGACGCAGTTTTTTCCGACAAAGGATTTAAAAACCAGCGCCCTCATGCCCACAAACGTGTCGTCCATCACGACGGCCGGTCCGTGAATATGCACCTGGTGCGCCAGCGACACGCGGTTTCCCACATACACCGCGTATTTCCTGCCGTTCACTTCCATTTTATTTTTTTCCACGGGCTTTCCGTCCAGTTCCGTTTCCAGCGCGTGAATAATCACGCCGTCCTGGATATTGGAATCATCTCCCACGTGGAGCGGCTGGCCTTCGTCGCCGCGCACGGACGCCATCGGCGAGACCATGATGTTTTTTCCCAGTTCCACATTGCCGATGACCGCCGCCAGGGGATGAATATACGTGCCCTCCCCGATCACCGGCTCGGACACGGTCGCGCTGAAATCGGTTTTTACGTTTTTCTCAATCATGCTTGCCCTCCGCTTCTCTGTAATAGGTCCGCGCCGGCTTGTCCGGAATCATGCGGCGCGTGCTGATGTTTCTCTTTTTTCTTCAAGGCTTCGCCCTTTCCCTGGCCACCAGATCTTCCCAGGCGGCCGCCACCTTTTTTTCCGTCTCCTTCGGATCGCATTGGTTGTCGATCACGATCGTCGCCAGCCGGATCTTTTCGCCTATCGGCATCTGGCTGGCCAGCCGCAGTTGAGCTTCTTCCCGGCAGACGGAATTGCGCGTCATCAGGCGTTCAATCTGGCATTCGGGCTCGACCACGACCAGAATCGTCAGCTCAAACAGGTGCTGCATGCCGCCTTCAAACAGGAGAGGCACGTCGGAAAAAACGACGGCGTGAGGGGTCTGCGCCTTGATCTTTTCGAGGCGGGACCACCATTCCTCAAACACGCGGGGATGAACGATGGAGTTGAGACGCCTGAGCTTTTCCGGAGAGCAAAAAACAATGGACGCCAGTTTGCCGCGGTCAATGGTCCGGTCGGGCAATAGGATTTCCGTTCCGAAGCACTGCACGACATCCCGCCACGCGGGTTTTTCCGGCTCCTGCACTTCGTGGGCCAGCTTGTCGAAATCAATCAGATGACCGCCCAGGCGCACAAACATTTCCGCAACGGTTGATTTTCCGCAGGCAATCCCGCCCGTTAATCCGACATTCAGCATGCGTTACTTCTTATTGCGTTCGTAGATGATCCGCAAACCATCCAGCGTCAGCATCTCCTCAATCTTATCGATCGTCCTGGCTTCCTGCGCCACTACCCGCGCCAGCCCCCCCGTGGCGATGACCAGAGGGTTGCTTTTGACTTCCGCCTTCATCCGGTTGACAATGCCGTCCACCAGGCCCGCGTAGCCGAACATGATGCCCGCCTGAATGGCGCTGACGGTGTCCTTGGTAATGATGGTCCTGGGTTTGCCGAATTCGACGCGGGGCAGCTTGGAAGCCCTCTCAAAAAGCGCCTCGCTGGAGATCACGATCCCCGGCGAAATGCAGCCGCCCATGTATTCGCCCCGGGGCGACACATAGTCAAACGTCGTCGCCGTCCCGAAATCGACAATGATCGTTTCCTGGCGGTACTTTTCAAAAGCGGCCACGGCATTCACGATCCGGTCCGCGCCGACTTCCTTGGGATTATCATAAAAGATCGGCATGCCCGTCTTAATGCCGGGGCCGACGATCATCGGCTTGATATTGAAATACTTGATGCACAGGGGTTCCAGAATATTCAGCATCGGCGGGACGACGCAGGAAATGATAATCGACCGAACGGATTTAATCTCTTTCGCCTTCATGCGGATAGACTGGTACAGATTGTAAATCAGCACGCCGTACTCATCGATGGTATGATCGATTTCCGTCCGAATCCGCCAGTCATGCAGCAGTTGATCCTGGTCAAAAAGCCCCAGGACGGTATTGGTATTGCCGACATCAATCACCAGCAGCATGCATCCTTACTCCTTCCCGACAGTTGCGTCTCCCGCCGCAACCTTCACCATTTTTTGTCCCTCCGCCAGAAGCACCAGGGAACCGTCTTCATCCAGGTCAACCGCTTCTCCGCGGATCGTTTCCTTCCCGAATTGGACCGAAACCGGCTTGCCTAGCATCGCGGTCCGCTCCAGCCACTGCTTTCGAACCGGAGCAAAACCTTTTTGAGCGAGTTCCCTATAACATTTTGCCAAATTTTCATACAGGAGAATGATCAGCTCCAGTCGGGAAATTTCCCGGCCGGCCTCCATCGACAGGGATGTGGCGATTCCCCGAATATCCTCCGGAAATTCTTTCCGTTTCCAGTTGACGTTCACGCCGATGCCCGCCACGACGAAATCGACGGCGTCCCCCGCCGTTCTCATCTGCGTCAGAATGCCGCACACCTTCTTTCCGCCGATCTGCACATCATTTGGCCATTTCAGGAAAACGCGGCCCGGACAATAGGGTTCAAGCGTTTTTGCAACGGCCACGCCCGCCGCGAGCGAAATCTGCGGCGCAAGGCCGGGTGAAAAGCGCGGGCGCAAAAGGATGGACGTGTAAATGTTCGCGCCGGGAGGCGAATGCCAGGTCCGCTGCATCCTTCCCTTTCCCGCGCTCTGGCGCTCGGCGATCACCGCGGTCCCTTCCGGCGCCCCCTGCATGCCCAGCCGGAACACTTCGTCGTTGGTCGAGCCGATTTCTTCGTAATAGTACAGCGTGTGGCCGATGAATCGACCGGCAAGGCTTTGCTTCAGGGATGACTGGTTCAAAGGCATAAAGTTAAGAGTTTTAAGTTTTAAGTTAAGGGTTGTTCGCTGTCGGAACGGTTGTGACTCAATTCCTGCTTCAGCCTTCAGCCTATCGCCTATCGCCCCTCGCCTCTTACCTTCAACGA
>Ga0116159_1002239_pt1 | contig 19140 bp, 7 predicted proteins | sample AD_JPNAS1_MetaG_FD_89878 | JGI IMG/M metagenome (GOLD analysis project Ga0116159, IMG submission 89878) | Active sludge microbial communities of municipal wastewater-treating anaerobic digesters from Japan - AD_JPNAS1_MetaG | ecosystem: Engineered > Bioreactor > Anaerobic > Digestate | place...
CGCAGGCGCCCGATTTCGCCGTGGACCCACTGCGTCGCCGGGTCGCAGCGCCGTTGGTAGCCGACCATCAGCCAGGCGGGGCTGGCGCGGACCGCCTCGACGATCCGCTCCCCGGCCGGGACGGACGAAGCCAGCGGCGCTTCCGTCAGCAGCGGGACGCCGGCCTTGAGCAGTTCTGGCAACAGCAGGCCATGGCGCTGAAACGGCTGGGCGGCGACGATGCCGTCCAGCGCTTCGTGCGCCAGCAGCTCGCGATGGGTCGGATAAACGCGCGCGACGCCATGGCGGGCGGCCACCTGGCGGGCCATCTCGGGGCGCAGCTCGGCAAGCGCAACGACCTCGCAATCGGGCAGCGAGGCGAAGTTGCGCAGGTGCGCGCACTGGCCCATCGCGCCGGCGCCGACGAAACCGATCTTCAGCTTGCGGTTCATCCGGGAAGGGTCCTCCGTGACTTCGGTCGGGAAGCGGCCTTCCCGGATCGACGCGACGACGGCGGGGGGCGTCGCACTCGATAACGAGGAGCCGGCTGCGGCGAACAGGCCGGCATCCGGTTGGGTTTTTATACCAAGTTCACGAGACAGGAATCGCGAGACATGCGTGGAATGCGGCATCCCTCCCCTGCCCCGATGATCGTATGCCTCGCATCAATAGGCTTCGGCGGGCGGAAAGTCAAGCGCCGCGGAATGGGATTAATTCCTTACGAATCGAAGATTCCAATCGAAGGACCCTCTGCCAGTCCCGTCAGCGACGGCAGACTTCAGCCCGCCACTTCAGTGCTTGTCATTTCCCAAATCTCAAACCCCCCAGGGGCTCAAATCCTGTGCAGGCGATTTCGACTCGGTTGCCGGCTGAGTCCGCGAAGCGGACGACTGGAATAAAGCGCAGGGTGAAGGCCGAAGGCCGGAACCCTGCGTGGCCGTCTCCAACGATCCAAGCCCCTGGAAGGGGCGACCGCAGCTGGTCTGCATTCGGGGAACGACAAGCACTTCAGTGGCGGGAACCCTGAAAGTGAGGGCGAAAGAATCCCGCAGGGACGCACAACCGCTCGGTTTGATCGCGAGCTCCAGAACCGAGGTGCATATGCTCGAACAAATGCAATTCGGCCCGGAACGGCGGTTTTCCGCTCCGGGCCGAGGTTTCTTCCACGGGATGACTTATTGATACAGTTCCCACGCCTGGGCGGCGTTGCCCACCTGCAGGATCGAACTGATCATGCCGGGGTTGCGCAGACCGCCGCGGAAGCCGTTCCACGTCTTGCCGGCGGGCACGACGGGCGCTTCGGTCTCGACGACGCGGATCCGGCCATCGTGGCTGCCGAAGACGACCTCCACCCGTCCGTCGAAGTCGAGATCGCCGACCGACCCGGCGGTGGCGATGAGCGTCGTCGCCTGAGCCATCACCGCCGGCTGATCGGCCTTGGGTCCGCTCTCGCCGCAGACGGCGTAGAGGCTGCCGCTGCTCGAACCGATGAGCGGTTCGGGCGTGCCGTCGCCATCCAGGTCGGCGAAGAACGGCGAGGCGAAGATCTGCGACTGCGTGGCGACAGGGAAGCCGGGCAGCGTCTTGCCGTCGGCGCTGAAACCGTAGAGGTTTTCATCGTACGAGCCGACGAAGACCTCCAGCTGGCCGTCGCCGTTGACGTCGGCCAGCGACGGCGACGAGGTGCCGCCGTAGCGGCGCTGGGCCGGCCAGCCGGGCTTGATCTGCCCCTCGGCGGTCAGCGCGTAAACGGGGGCGTCGCTCATCGCGATCACGATGTCGATCTGGCCGTCGCCTTCCAGGTCGCCGACGGCGGGGCTGGCGAGGACCTCGCCGCCCAGGTCAACCGGCCACCCCGGCATGACGTCGCCGGCCCAGGTGATCGAGAAGACCTTGCCCGAGAGGTTGACGGCGATGATCGCCAGGCCGTCGCCGGCGGGCAGCGGCGCCAGCGCGGGCGAGGGGGTCATGAAGTGATGCGAGCCGATATCGCGCGTGCCGCCCAGGTCCACCGGGAAGCCGGGCCGGATGGAGAAGTCAAAGCCGAGGGCATACAGCAGCCCGTGGCCGGTCTGCACGATGATCTCCGGATCGCCGTCGGCATCCAGGTCGCCCACGGCCGGCGTCCCCTTGATCGTCCCTTCGAGGTACAGCCGCTCGCCGGCCGGGGTCAGCTCGACGCCGTCGTGCCGGTAGGCCACCAGCGCGCCGTTGTCGTAGCCGCGGATCACGTCAAGCAGGCCGTCGCCGTTGAGGTCGACGACGACCGGGCTGCACTGCGAATCGACCAGGATCTCGGGGAACGGATCGATGACGACTTCGCTGTGATTGAAGGCGTTTTCGATCACGATCAGGTTGAGGTAATGGCCGTAGACGATGTCGACGAAGCCATCCTGGGTCATGTCGGCAAGGACGGGGGTCGCCGGGATGGCCGATTCGAGCTTCTGCTGGAAGAGCAGGCCGTCGACGGCCTTCGCCGCCGCGGTCCGCTTCAGCGCCTTCGCCAGATCGATCGGCCAGGTCTTCTCGTCGACGACGTTGACCAGCGGCCAGTTCTGGTTGGTCGTCATGCCCGACTTGATCCACGGCTCGAAGTCGAGGTGGGATTCCCAGATCGGCGTGTATTCAACGGGGTATTCGAACGCCGTGGGCAGCAGCATGGCCTGCGGCAGCGGGAAGCCGATCAGCGGCGACGCCGGCCACTGCGAGCCGGAAACGATGTCCAGCGTCGCGGTGTTGTGATCCCAGCCGTGGTAGATCGTCGAGCCGGAATTAACGACGTAGAGGTTGTAGCCGTAGATCGCCGAGTTGTGCTCGTCGAGCGTCGTGGCCGGATCATCGACGATGCGTTCGTTGGCCGGGGCATTGCGCGGGCGGATCGTGATCAGCGCGTAGTGCCCTTCGGTCCGCTCGGCCAGGCTCTGCTGCTCTTCGGTGTTGGTGAGCTGGCCGCCGCCGCCGGGGAACGGCGGGAGCGCATCCTTGGTCAGCGGGAAGATCTGCAGGCTGCGGGCGGGGTTATCGGCGCTGACGAAGATGTCCTGGCTGACGAGGACATCGTTGGCGTCGAAGCGCTGAATCGTGGCGGTCACGCCCCCCTCGAGCCCGAGATCGAGCCGGGCGATATGATTGAAGATCGCGCCGCGGGCCAGCGCTTCCACGCGCATCTCGATCAGTTCGAGCTTGTTGTTCGCATCATAGGTTTCGGTCACGTCCGACCGCATGACGAAGTCGTTATATTCGAAGTCGTTGTAGAGCTGCTGGGCGACTTTCAGGTCCTCGAAGACGATCAGCGTGGAGGAGCTCATCGTCTTGAGCGGCGTGATGTCGCTGGCGGTGTTATTGGCCGGATTCGGATCGGCGCCGTTGGCGCCGTCGTCGGCGATCGTCACCGTGTTGGTCGTGACGGTGTAGTCGCTGGGCAGCGGATCGAGCATGTTGACGGCGAAGACCAGCGGCGCCGGCGGCTCCCACGGGCCCACGCCCAGATCGCCGACGTCGAAGGTATAGACGCCGCCGCCCTGATCCATCCACCCGGGCGTGCTGGCGCCGGCATTGAACGTGGTGAACGCCGGCAGGGTCTCGGTCACCTGGACGCCGGTCGCGTCCTGGTTGCCCTCGTTGATGTAGAAGATCTCGTAGCTGACGAGCTGGCCGCCGGCTTCGACGCGCGCGCTGTTGTCGTCCTTGCGGATGCGCAGGTCGGGCTCGGCGATCAGCGGCGTCGTGTCCATCGCCATCGCGTCGTCGATCGGCATGACGGGCTGCTGACCGGAGTAAACGTCATCGATGACGACGACGTTCTCGATCTGGATGGCGCCCGCCGGCACCGGGTTCTGGACGGTGAAGGCGATCTGCAGCACGCCGGTCGTATAGCCGCCCAGCAGGCCGACGTCGTACGTGACCACCGGACCCGCTTCGACCCAGCCGGGCGAACTGGAACCGGCCGCATACGAGGTCAGCGCGGGGATGGTGTCGGTGATCCGCACCTCGGGCGAGTCCTGGTTGCCCAGGTTGGCGTAGGCGATGGTGTAGACCACGGTGCCGTCGGGCTGGACGCTGACGCCGCCATCCGTCTTGCTGATCGCCAGCTCGACCTCGGCATCGACCGGCGTGGTGTCGGTGGAGCTGTTGTCGTCAGGGTTCAGGTCGGGGCCGCCCTGGCCGTCATCACTGAGTGAAGTGATATTGGTGATGATCTCGGTGAACGGACCGACCGGATCGTTGACATCGACGGCGAAGATCAGCGTGCCAGTGGTGCCGACATCCAGGCCCCCGACCTCGTAGCGGTAGACGCCGCCGCCCTGGTCGACCCAGCCGGGAGAACTGGCCGCGCCGTTGAAGACCGTGTCGGCGGGGACCGATTCCATGATGACGACGCCCGTGGTGTTCTGATCGCCGTGATTGCCGTAGGTCAGCAAATAGCTGATCGTGCCGCCGGGGATGACGGTGACGCCGCCGTCGTCCTTGTCGATGCTCAGATCAGGGCCGGCGATGACGGGCGTGGTGTCGGAGGTCATGTTGTCGTCGAGCGAGAATTCGGGGCCCTGCGAGCCATCGTCCATGATCGCGGCCTCATTGACGATCAACTCGACGCCGACGGGAACGGGGTTGACCACATCGACGGCGAAGATGGCCGTGCCGGTGGTGCCGCCGTCCAGATCGAAGACGTTGAATTTGAACTGGCCGCCGCCCAGATCGATCCAGCCGGGCGTGCTGGCCGCCGGGTTGAACACGGTGTGCTCGGGCAGCGTCTCCAGGATCATGACGCCGGTGGTGTCCTGATCGCCGAAATTGCCCCAGAGGAGCGTGTAGGCGACGGTGCCGCCGGCGCCGACGGTCGTGCCGCCGTCGTCCTTCAGCAGGCTCAGATCGGGGAACGCCGCGACGGGCGTCTGCATGTCAAACCCATTGTCGTCGGGGTTGGCATCGGGGCCGTCGGCGCCGCTGTCGGCGATCGAGACGGTGTTGAAGATGAACTCGACGTACTGATCGATGGGGTTGTCGACGTCGACGGCGAAGGTCAGCGTGCCGTTCGTGCCGCCGCCATCGAGCGTGCCGATGTCAAACGTGAAGACGCCGCCCCCCTGGTCGACCCAGCCGGGCGTGCTGGCCGCGGCGTTAAACGAGGTGTTCGGCGGGAGCAATTCGGTGACGACGACGCCGGTCGAGGCCTGATCGCCGTTATTGGCGTAGAAGATTTCGTAACTGATCGTCTGGCCGGGGACGGCGGTGGTAATCCCGTCATCCTTGCTGACGGCGAGATCAGGCATGGCGATCAGCGGCGTGCTGTCGGCGGCCGGGGCGCTGTTGGCGTCCTGGTCGGTGATTGTCGCGCTGTTGTCGATCGACGTCACCCCCGAGGGCACGGGGTTGTCGACGGTCACGGCGAACAGGACCGTTCCGGTGGTGTCGACATCGAGCGCGCCGATCGGGAAGGTGAATTGACCGGGGTTGACTTCGATCCAGCCGGGCGTGCTGGCCCCGGCGTCGAAACTGGTGTGCGCCGGCAGCAGATCGGTGATGACGACGCCGGTCGTGTCCTGATCGCCGGCGTTGGTGTAGAACAGGGTATAGATCACGGTCCCGCCGGGTGTGACGGTCGTTCCGCCGTCATCCTTGCTCAGGAAGAGCAGCGGGGAGGCGTCGAGCGGCGTCGTGTCGCTGGTGATGTTGTCCGCGGGGTTCTGATCGGGGCCGTTGCTGCCGTCGTCGTCAATCCGCGCCTCGTTGATCAGTTCGGTCAGGCCAAGGGGGGCCGGGGAGTTGACGTCGAAGGCCAGGTTGAGCGTGCCGGTGCCGGTGGTGGGCAACGCGCCGACGGCGAAGGTGAGCGTGCTGCCGGCGTCTCCCGAGCCGGTCAGCACCCAGCCGGGCGAGCTCAGCGCGGCGTTATACGTGGTGTGCTCGGGGACGACATCGGTGATCTCGACGCCGGTGGCGTCCTGGTCGCCGTTGTTGGCGTAATCCAGCGTGTAGAGAATGGTGCCGCCGGGCGTGGCGGTGGTGGCGCCGTCGTCCTTGATCAGTTCAAGATCGGGGGCCGCGACGATGACGGTGGTCGTCGGATCGTCCAGAGCGACCGTGTCGGGATCATCGGTCATGCTCTGAACGCCGCCGCTGGTGACCGTGCCCTGCTGGGAAATCAGCTCGACGCCGGCGCCGAGCGGGTCGGCGGCGGCGACGTCGAAGGTGATTGTGACGGATTTACCGGCGGGGATCGAGCCCAGGTTGAGGGAAATCTGCGCCGGCGCGGTGGTCACCGCCAGCAGGCTCAACAGGGTTGCCCAAAGGAGCTTCCGCTTCATCACGGTACCTTTCGCGGTCAAACATCAATCGGGTCGGATTCTGATCCCGCAGGCGACCGTCCGCAAGTCGGGAGTCGATTCAGCCAGACGATTCAGTTGCCTGAGGTTTCATTCAGTGGAAACTATGGATCAATGCCCCCTGAATGTCAATTTGTCCCTCCGGAGGCGGCCCGGCGACGCCCCCGGTCGACCTCGCGGTCGCGAGAGCCCGCCGGGGCGCTCGGCTCGACCGGCCGTGAGCCGCCGAACCGCCCAGTGTTTCGCTCTGTCGCCATGCTGTTGGATCGCTCCATGAGCCAGGCTGTTCATCCCATCAGGGATCGACGGGCGGCGTGTCGCAGTCGGCATCGGTATAGTTGACATCGGACCGCGGCAGGGAAGTCACCACCCAGGTGTCGGGCGTCCCCTGATTGCGTCCATTGATGAAAGCCTCGACCACCGCGGCATTGGTCCCGGAGAGGGCGCCCAGCCCGTCCAGATGGAACGGGTTGTCGCCGGGGGCGGCGCCGAAACGCTGCACGAGTTGGTAATCGGGCGCGCCGCCGGCGGTTCCGTCGTTGACGGTGTTCTGGGCGATATCGATGCAGAGCGTCTGGCGATCGGTAACGGCGCCGCCGCCGCCGAGCATGTTGATGCCGCAGCCGGGTTCGGTGCCCGTCATCTTGATTGTATTGTTCTTGATCGTCGCCTGCAGGTTGCCGTTGACTCCCTCGCGGGTTTCGACCCGAATCCCCTCCAGAAAACCGCCATCGAGATTGATCGTGTTGTTGAGAATTTCAACGAGCATTGTGCCGGCGCCGCGCTGGACGACCTGAATCCCTTCGCCGAACCCTTGGAGGGGAATCGTTACGCGATTGCCGCTGATCGTGCCGTTCAGGCGGCAGTTGGCGGTTGCATCGGCGAGCATTTCGACGTTGATGCCGTCAGCGAAGGGCGTCAGTACAGTCCCGAAGGGGCAATTATCCCGAATCTCGAACGCGACTTGGGCATCCTGGTCGGCGGTGAGTCGCGAAAAGTATTTCGTGCCTTCCGCTCGGTTTGAGACGATCGCGACGTTGCCCAGGGCCGACCCGCTGAAATCGAAGTCGATTCCCGTATCGAAGGTTGACCCCAGATCGTTCGATGTGATCTGGGCGTCGGCCAGGACATGGTCGCCGCTGCCGACATACGACATAACCCCAACCAGGTTCAGACTCATCCGGTTGCCATCGACGGTAAGCAAGTCGACGGTCCCCGTCGGATTCAGAATCGAGATCCCAAAACGCTTATTGAGATTGATGTAGCTCTCCTTGATCGTGACGGTGCCGGTCACGCCCGTCGTGACGCCGTCGCCCAACTGAATCCCGCTGCCGGTCTTGGCGACGGCATCGCCGTTATCATTGACCTTGCAGGCCAGCACCGTGAAGCCGCGGACATCTTCGCCGTAAATCCCATGGCCGTCGTTGGAATCGATTGTCAACTGCTGCAGCTGGACCGGTCCGGTCCGACTCAGTGTAACGGCGTCGTCGGTGCAGTTCTGGATGGTTCCGCCCGCCCCGGTGGGGGCCAGGCCAAAGTCGCCGGTGACGGTAAATGGGCCGTCGCCGGTGTTGTCGAGGATGATCGCGTTGGCGGCGCCGTTGGTGGAAATCGACTTGAAGGTGACCCCGTTGTCGCCGATGGTCGTGTCCTCGATCCTGAGCGCGCTCCCGGTCGCCGTGCTGATCGAGTTCGTTGCGCCGCTCACCGTGACGGTTCCGCCCTGCTCGGCGTTGAAGCCGACGCCGGAGGTGGTCGTGATGCTCAACTCGCTCGGCTGGAAATTGATCGTCGACCCGGCATTGTCGACCAGATGGATGGCGTCGTGGGTCGCCGTGCCGAGCATGATCTGACCGCCCAGGTTGATGACGCCGCCTGAATTGCTCGCGCAGCTGATGCCGTCCTGCCCATTGAGCTGACTGATGCCTGATTGCTCGTCCAGGTCCACCGAGCCGCCGCCCATCCCCATGATCAGCAAGGGGTTGCCGACGATGTTTTCGATGTGAAGATTATTCAAGTCGATTGAGGCAAGGACATCATCGCCGGCGCCGCCATGGATCACGAACGGCTCGTGGGCGGGGTCGGCCGGCACGGTCGGACGGATGGTCGTGTTGTTGATCTGGTAGTTGCCCGTCGCCGGACGGAGCGGCCCCCCTGTGAATTCAATGCCGCGCATGCCCGAGAAGTATCCATTGGAGAAGAAGACATCGCCCGCCGCGCCGTCGATCTCGATCCCGTTGCCGCTATCGGTGAATGAGAGCGTGGTCGGACCGTCGAGGTGCACCAGGCCGCCCGTCGTCTGGTAGACCTGCAACAGGTAGCTGCTCGTATTGGTGATGGTTCCGTGATAGTAAAACTCGACGTCTCCCCGGACGATCTCGATCGTCGGAAGGGCTTTGTCTTCAATGTGGCCGGACTGGATCTCGACTCTTCCGGTCACCGTGGCAAGCCGGATGCCCTGGTTCCCGCCGGAGGACTGGAGCTGGGACAGGGTCACATCGAGCGCTACCGGATCAATGTCGATGGCCGTGCCGTTGGTGGTGCTGATCGATCCGTCGGCGATGGACAGCGCGAAATTGCCGGGCTTGCCGCCGCCGTCGCGCACCCAGAGCCCCTCCCCGCCGCTGTTGGTGATGCTCAACGAATCGAAGCCCAGCGCGCCGAAAACGCCGCCCAGTCGCAGACCGAAATCGGTGATCGTCGGGTCGCCGATCCGGGTGACGCCGCCGTCTACGGCGACCAGGTCCGGGCCGGGATCGGCGTCGAAGGTAACATTTGAAATCAAAATGCCGCCGAACGCGGCGCTATCGACCCCGTTGTTGGCGAAACTGCGGATGGTTACCGTCGCGATGCTCAAGCCGTTGATAGCGATCCCGGTTGCCGCGGAGCGGACGATGTTGTCGTCGATGAACAGTTCGATCGCGCCCGCCGCCCCGGTGATCGCAATCCCATCAAAGGCGGCGGCGATCTCGTTGGAGGTGATCTTGATCGTGGATGCGCCGGCAACGGTGTTGGTAATATCGATTCCCAAGCCAGCGGTAACGTTGAGCGAGAGGCCGGCAATCTCAATATTTCCATTATCGATTGCGTCGACGCCACTGCTCACGCCGCTGATTTGAGGCCGGCGCCCGGGGTCCCCCTTGAACAGCGTTTGCGACCCGAAGACCAGGTCGACCCCCTCGCCCAGCAGCCTTTGATCGGTCTGCATGCTGAACCCGACGTTCTGAAAACGGTCGCTGCCGTCGCCGTAGAAGACATAGACCGTGTCACCGGGGCCGGAAGCCAACCCGGCGTTGTCCAGGGCGCGGTAGGGATTGGTGGACCGGCCGTCGCCGACCGAACCAACGGAGTTGTCGACATACCAGATCATACCGGCGACGTCGACATGGGCCGTCGCGACGGTCTGGACGAACCCATCGCTGACCGTGAAGTTGAAGCTGTCGGAGCCGTTGTAACCGGAGGGCGGAACATAGGTGAACGTCCCGTCGGCGTACACTTCATAGTCGCCCCCCTGGAGCGAGTTGCCCGAGCCGGCGAGCACGGCGAGGATTTGCGGCGGGCTCTCCAGATCGGTCACGTTGGCCAGCAGGTTCGTGCTGGTGGTGGTGAAGGCGGCGCCGTGGGCGGTCGCGACGCCGCCGACGCCGACCAGTTCGGTATTGCCGATGGCCGACAGCATCGCGTCCGGGACATTCGGGGGCGTGCTGATAACCTCCAGCGCGACCTTCGCCGTGTCGACGGCGGCGTCTTCGTCGGTGACGCTGAACAGGAACTGGTCGATGCCGACGAAATTGGAATCCGGCGTGTAGAGCACCTGGGCCGTCGTCGGGGACAACGGTACGATCGCCCCCAGCGTGCCCGAACTCGGCGGGGTGGTGATGGCGAAGCTCAGCATGTCGCCATCGGCGTCGCTTCCCGTCAGCGTGATCATCGTCGGCGTGTTGGCGAACAGGGTCACCGAGGTCGGCACGGCGATCGGCGTGGTATGGATGGAACCGAGCCGGAGCGTCGTGTTGGGGTCCAGCGTCAGCACGAACGTGGTGTCGGTGCTGGTCGGCCCCGTGTGCGGGTTGGTGATGACGGTGGTGTACCTCAGCGTCTCGCCGGGATTGAGCAGGCCGTCGTGGTTGGTGTCAGATGTGAGCTCGTCGTCAAGCGTGGCGGTCAGGGCGGGGGCGGGGGCCAGCGGCCCGGAGAACTCAATCGAGCCGGCATCGCAGCCGTCGCCTTGCGGGCGGATCGTCCCGCGCTGATCGACCTGCACGATGCAGGATTGCGGAGAGATCAGGTCAACCACGATCGAGCCCTCCAGCGGATTGTGCGACTCGGTCGCTCCGCCGTTATCCTTCAGGGTCGGCTCGAGGATATCGTCGACGGTCAGATTGAGCTGCGTCAGTTCGATGTCGGGGTCCCCCTCGATCACCTGGGGCGTCTGCTCCTGCGCGGTCACGCCGTGACCGTCGAAGCCGGAACTGCCCAGCTTCGTGCCAATGATGTTGTTGCCGCCGCTGAAGAAGATGCCGGCGACATCCGAGTCGTAGAGCGTCGGCGTGACCCCCGTGGGGGCGATCTCGAGAGTCTCCTCGAACGGAATAATCTCGAACGGTTCGGTATAGGAATGGTTGCCGGCGACGATCGTCGCCTGGATCGAGAGCCCTTCGGAATAAATCCCGCCGCCGGCCCCCTCGTTCGTCATCGAGGTGTCGGCCGTATTCTGCGTGACGGTGCAGTGCAACATGGAGATCGACGTGAAGAAGCCGATATACATCCCGCCGCCCGAGGTGCCGGCCGTGTTCATGCTGATCGTAGTGTTGGAGATGATGCCGACCAGGCCCGGAAAGTCGATCAAAATGCCGCCGCCATCGTAGCGCGCACTGTTGTGGGAAACCGTCGACTGATCCATGTTGAATGTGCCGCTCGCTTCGTTGGAGCAGGCGATGCCGCCGCCCCACTCGGCCTGATTGTGGCTGATGGTGGACTGGGAAATCTGCAGATCGGCGCCGTTATAGATCGCGCCGCCGACGCTCCCCGCCTCGTTGTCGGACAGCGTGCAGCGGTTCAAGCTGAGGGTTCCGTGATTCACGATGGCGCCGCCGGCAAACTCCGCGACGCCGTTGCGCAGGGTCAGCTCATTGATCGTCAAGTTGCCGCCGTCGATGTAGATCAGCCGGAAACTCGCCTCGGTGTTGGCACTACGTTCCAGGATGCCGCCGCTCCCTTCGATCGTCACGCGATGACCGCCGTCGAACAGGATCGGCGGCAAGCCGTTTTCCCCCGCCGCGGGCGAGGTAAGCGTAATGGTCAGTCCCTGAAGGTCGATCACGTCGTCTTCAGCATTGAGATTGGCTTGATCGATGGCCAGGGCCAGTTCGGATTGGTTGGTCGGGAAGAAGATGGCGCCCCATCCGGTGGAGGTCAGCGCGAAGAGCAGCAGATAGAGCCAACGCTGCGGCGCGGTGTACCGGCGGCCACCGGCGGCCGCGGGAGATTGAACCGATGCTTCGCGCTTGAAGCGATCCATGATGGGCGACCTTTCCAGGTGGACCACGAACAACCTGCACCAACCCGGCGGCACCGGGATAGCGCATCTCGTGCAGAATCAAAACCGTAATGACCGGTTGCCAAACGAGAGAAGTCTACTGGAAAAAACGCGTCCAATGCAATTGCATTGCGCGGGGAAACGGGGATGCCGGCGGCCAAAAAGGATGCCTTCGTCTTAATAAGGGAGCGGCCGAATCAGCCCCCCCCGCGGCACAACTGGAGGTGAAACGAGACAAGGGAGGCATATCTCAATGGGCTTGCTTCCGGCCGACTGATCCTCGCGGGGACCCGTGCCGCAGGGTCTTTTGCAGGTGCGCCCGCCGCCCGGCTCGCCTACCATGGGAGACCGATGCTGAACAGCGATGACCCGCTCCCCTCGCCCGATCCGGTCCGCGCGTCGCGCCTGCTGACGCCGCGCCGGCTCCTCGCGCTCGCCACGGTCTACCTGCTTGTCACGCTGACCGTGTTGATCATGCTGCGAACGGGCTACGGCATCCTGAAGGAAGAGGTGCGGACAAAGGCGCGCGATCTGGCGACGCTGCTCAGCTCGCAGATCGACCCGGCGGCGCTGGCGGAAATCCGCGACCCGAGCGACACGGACAAGCCGGCCTTCCGACGGATTCTGATGCAGATCCGCACGGTGAAGGACGTCTACCCCGACGTCCGCTACATTTACATCATCCGTCCCGACTCGGTGGACCAGCCGACCTCGTGGCGGTTCGTGATCGATGCGCAGCCCCACGACGTCGACCTGAACCAGGACGGCACGATTCAGCCGAGCGAGCGGGGGGTGCTGCCCGGAGAGCCCTACGAAGAGGCGGCGGGCCAACCGGCGATCGCCCTGGCGCTGAAGCGACCGGCGGCGACCAGCGGGTATTTTCGCGATGAATGGGGGACGTATCTGTCGGGGTTCGCGCCGATCCGCGAGGAATCCACCGGCCGGCCCATCGCCGTGCTCGGCATCGACATTACGCAACAGACCGTCCGCGCAAAGTTCTTCGCCGGCAACGTCGTCGCGTTCCTCGCCCTGATCTTTCTGCTCGGTCTGGTTACGGTCACGATCTTCGCGCTCTACGGCAAGGCGCAGGCGCTGGAGATCGTCGGCCGCCTGCACGAGCGCGTGGGCAGCCAGAACGATCAGCTCCAGGAGGCGAACCGGCGCCTGGCCGCGACCGTCGCGGAACTGACCGACCGCGACCGGCGGATGGGACGCGAGCTGCGCCAGGCCCAGGAAGTCCAGCAGCGTTTCCTGCCGCGCGACTATCCGTTCCAGGACCGGCTGCGGTGCGCGAGTTTCTACCGGGCGAGCCGGCTGATCGGCGGCGATCTTTACGACCTGCTCCGCGTCGACGACCAGACGGCGATCTTCATGATCGCCGACATCTCGGGGCACGGGGTTTCCTCGGCGCTGCTGACCTCGGCGCTCAAGATGCTGATCGACCGGCGCAGCGAGGCGCTGATCCGCCCGGTGGCGGGGGGCTCGGCGGCGCTCGTCAGCGACCGCTACCACGTCGATTGCCTGCAGGCTTTCATGGCCGAGGTCAATCATTCGCTGGCCGAGATTCTGATTCCGGGCCAGTTCATCACCTGCCTGCTCGGCGTGATCCATCTGGATCAGAACCGGCTGTTGCTGGCCAATGCCGGCCATCCCGCGCCGCTGTGGACGCACCGGCCGGCGGCCGCCGAGCCGATGCGCGTCGCGCCGCTTGAACTGCCGTCGAACCTGGCGCTGGGGCTGGTGGCGAACTGGAAATTCCAGGTCGTCGCGCATCCGTTCAAGCCGGGCGAGCGGTTGTTTTTATACACGGACGGACTGGTGGAACGGCGCAACGGCGCGGGGGAGGAATTCGGGGCCGAGCGGCTGGAACAGGCCGTCGCCGCCACCACCGCGCTGCCGGTCGATCGCGCCGTCGGCCAGGTGTTGCAGGCGCTCGAGGAGTTCGCCGACGGCGAGGAACCGCACGACGACATGGCGATTCTGCTCATCGAGCGGACCGAGGCGTGATCCCAAGCTCAAAGCGCTGCGCCGGACGGAAAGCTAACCTGCCGTGAAAATCCCGCGCCGATTGCCGGCGTGTTTGCGCTTGTCATTGAACTTCCGGAAGTTAACGAGCGGCGCAATCGTTTCGGGCCGGTGCAGGATCTGGAGCATGCGCAGCGCGGCGCCGCTCGGCGACCACCACTGAGCGGTCTCTGCCGCCGCACTCCCAAAAGCTTCGTCTGGATGAATGCATCTGGCGGCAGTTCGCGTGACCTCGCGGGATTTCCCTTACACCTTCATGATCTCGGCTTCCTTGGCCGCCATATGCTCGTCGACCTGCTTGATGTGCTCGTCGGTGAGCTTCTGCACCTGATCCAGAAGGCGTTTCTTCTCGTCCTCGCTGACGCCGGCCTCCTTCTCGCTCTTCTTCAGGGTGTCGTTGACGTGGCGGCGGATGTTGCGGATGGCGATGCGCCCCTCTTCGGCGATCGCATGCGCCCGCTTGACCACGTCGCGGCGGGTTTCCTCGGTCAACGGAGGAACGTTGAGCCGGATGATCTTGCCGTCGTTGTTGGGCGTCAGGCCGATGTTGGCCTGGAGAATCGCCTTCTCGATCGGACCCAGGGCCGAGCGGTCCCACGGTTGGATCGCGATCGTCTGGGCGTCGGGGGTGCGCACGGTGGCTAGCTGGTTGATCGGTTGTTCCTGGCCATACATGGCGACGCTGATCCCGTCGAGCAGGTGGATCGTCGCGCGGCCGGTGCGCAGCGCACTCAGGTCGTGATCGACGACCTGCACCGCCTTGTCCATTTTTTCGCGTGCTTCCTTCAGTAATGCCTCAAGCATGGTTCCATCTCCCCTGGTTCGGGTGGGCTGATCCAGAACGTATCCCTCTCCATGATAAAACGCGGGCGGATCAAGGCCAGAAAAAACAGGCCCGCTCAGTGCACGAGCGTGCCGATCTTCTCGCCGCGGACGGCGCGCATCACGTTGCCGGGCTGATCAAGGTTGAAAACGAGGATCGGCAGGCCGTTGTCGCGGCAGAGCGAGACGGCCGAGGTGTCCATCACGCGCAGGTTGCGCTGGACGACCTGGTCGTAGCTCAGTTCGTCGAATTTGACGGCGCCGGGCACTTTCGCCGGGTCGGCATCGTAGACGCCGTCGACCTTGGTGGCCTTCATCAGGATGTCGGCGCCGATCTCGTTGGCGCGCAGGGCGGCGGCCGTGTCGGTGGTGAAGAACGGGTTGCCGGTGCCGCAGCCGAAAATGACGACCTCGCCGCGATCGAGATGACGGATCGCGCGCCGGCGGATATAGGGCTCGGCCACCTCGCGCATTTCGATCGCGCTCATCACGCGCGTCGCGACGCCGATCCGCTCCAGCGCCCCCTGCATCATCAGCGCGTTGATCATCGTCGCGACCATCCCGATATAGTCGGCCGCGGCGCGGTTCATGTCGGGGACGGCGCTGCCGCGCACCAGGTTGCCCGCGCCGATCACGACGCCGACCTGGACGCCAAGCGCGGTCAGTTCCTTGATTTCGTGGGCGAGGCGGTTGATCACCCCCGGATCGATCCCGAACGCGGCGCCGCCGCCAAGGAATTCGCCGCTGATTTTGAGCAGGATCCGCCGGTAACGGGGTGTCGAAGCGTCGTCGGTCGCGCCGCTCATGCGTCTGCCTTTCGTCCGGGAGCGGGGGTTCGCGGGTGCGCGGTCTGCTGTCCGAGTGTAAAGGACCGGGCGAAAAAGAGAAGATCAAAATCAGCGCCGGACGGCAGGACGCCGGGCAAGCCCCGCGGACACACGGGTCTGAAGCATCATCCGACGTTGATCCTGAACCGGGGGACCACTACGAGGTTGAATCGGAACCGGCGGCGGGCGTAAAATAAGATTGGCCGGTGGAGCAGGCTTCACCGGCGGCCCCCCCAGGGGTTTGTGCAACGCGCGGAGATTGCAGACGATGCCGATTTATGAGTATCAGTGCGACCACTGTGAGCATGTGATGGAGGTGCGCGAATCCTATTCGGCCGAGACCCGGCATGAATGTCCAGCCTGCGGGAGCGGCCCGATGCGGAAGCTCCTGTCGGCATTCAGCGTGGGCAGCGGACGTCCGGCGCCGGCTTGCGCAGGTCCAACCTGCGATCCCGCTCCCTCCTGTGGCGCCGGCGGCTGCTGCCCCTGTTTGGGGGATTAACTCAGCTATTAATCCTCTGGAGGAGAACGGCCCGTTGCCTCGGCGACGGGCCGTTTTCCTTTGGGGCAGGCATCGGCAGTACGAATTGCTCATGAACCTGCGATTCACAACGAGGGATGAAAATGGGGGGGGTGAACGGCCGATTCGTATGATCCAGGCCCGCCGGAGCTAACAGCAGGGCAGTCCCGTCAGGGACGGCAGTCAGTGGCGGGAACCGGGATCACCAGAGCGACCGAGTCCCGTCGGGACGGCAGAACCCTATGTCCCTTGCGTCCCTTCCGAAATGCGATTTCCTCCATCAAAGCAGCCGAAATTCATCGCGCAGCGCCGGAATGACGACATCCAGCCCCAGTTCGGCGCGCAGCGTCTCGGCCAGCGTCCGTTGCGCCGCCGGCTCGCCGTGGACCAGGAACACCTGCTTCAGGTTGGGGCTGTGCTCGCGCACGACGCGGGCATAGTTGAGCAGGTCGTGACGGTCGGCATGGCCGCTCATCGTGTTGAGCGTGACGACCTCGGCGCGCAGCGGATGCGGCTCGCCGAAGATATTGACGCTCGGCTGGCGCTCGACGATCTTGCGCCCGAGCGTCCCCTCGGCCTGATAACCGACGAACAGGATGCAGTTGCGCGGTTCGGCGATTGAATTGCGCAGATGATGCAGGATCCGCCCCCCCTCGCACATGCCCGAGGCCGAGATGATCATGCACGGCCCGTTGATATTGTTGAGCCGTTTGCTCTCCTCGACATCCTTCACGTAGCTCAGGCGATGAAACCCGAACGGGTCGCCCTCCAGGACGATCCGGCGCATTTCCTCGTCGTAGCATTCCGGGTGCAGCCGGAAGATGTCGGTCACGTTGACCGACAGCGGGCTGTCGACATATATCGGAATCGGCGGAATCGCCCTCCGGTTGGTCAGCGCGTTCAGGTAGTAGACAATCTCCTGCGTGCGCTCGACGGAGAAGCTGGGGACGATGATCTTGCCGCCGCGGGCGGCAACGCGCTGGATCACGTCGAGCAACTCGGCCTCGGCGTGGGCGATATCGTCATGCTCCCGGGCGCCATACGTCGATTCCATCACCAGCCAGTCGACGTGGTGCGGAATCTCGGGGTCGCGCAGGATGGGGAGCCCGGCGCGGCCGATATCGCCGCTGAAGGCGAACCGGACCTCGCCGCCGTCGCGACGGATGTCCAGGATGATCGAGGCCGAGCCGAGAATATGGCCGGCGTCATAGAAGTTGACTTTCACGTCGCGCAGGATGTGGTGCGGGTGATGGTAATCGAGCGTTTCGAACCGGTTAAGCGAGCGCGTCGCGTCCTGAATCGTGTAGATCGGCTCGATCGGCTCCTCCCCCCGCTTGCGCTTGCGTTTGTTGAGCCACTCGGCGTCCTTTTCCTGGATGAAGGCGCTGTCGAGCAGCATCACGCGGCAGAGGTCGGCGGTGGCGGCGGTGCAGTGGATCGGCCCCTGGAAGCCCTGCTTGACCAGCGTCGGGAGGTTGCCGCTGTGATCAATGTGGGCGTGCGACAGGAGGGTGGTGTGAATCGCGCGGGGGTCGAAGCCGAAGTGGGTGTTGTGCTCCCACGTATCCTTGCGCCGCCCCTGATACAGGCCGCAATCGAGCAGAATCGGGATCTGATCGATGGTGAGCAGGTGGCGCGAGCCGGTGGTCGAGCCGGCGGCGCCGTGGAAGGCGATGGTCAGTGATTCGGTCATGGGCGCGGGGACTTTCGGCGAGATGGCGGCTTGCGCATGATAAACAGGTAGTTGAAGCCGCGCAGATAGTAATTTCCCGCGATCGCCGCCTCGTGCCAGCGATTGCGCAGCAGCGTCCGATTGCGCCGCACCACGGAGATAATGTCAACCGGTTCGAAATGCCGGCGCAGGCGGCTGAACAGCTCGAAGCCGATCGGATGGAGCGGCCGGCCTTTCTCGAATGAGTCGCAGCAGAACAGCCCCATGTGGCGCTCGGGGCGCAATATGCGGTCGATCTCGGCGATGACCTCCCCCATCGCCGCGTAGTAGGCCGAATCGGCGGCGTGCAGCTTGCCGATGTCGGCGGGATCGTCGCCGTAGTCGACGTGCGTCGAATAGGGGGGATCGATGAAGACGAAATCGACCGACGCGGCCGGCAGCGGCAGGCTGCGCGCGTCGCAGTAGGTGATGTCGGGGCGCGAGGGATGAACGTCGTAGCCCAGAGCCTTGCGGTCCAGTTCGCGGGCGACGTCCAGCGTCGTGCCGCTGCCGGCCATCGGATCGACGACCAGATTGCCCGGGCGTGTGTAGCGTTGCAGCAGGTTCCAGACGACGTAGGCCGGCGTCGCGCCGCGGTAGTCCTTGCTTCCCTGGGTCTCGTCGCCGTATTGCTGCGCGGGAAAATCCCACAGGGTGGTGGTCTGAAGCGAGGGCTGGCGGCGCGGCACGGGCGGGCTCCCTGACGCGGGGATGCGATGCGGGCCGATTATAGCGGGGCGATCCGGCGTTGCACGGGAGAAAGTTCTCGTCCGCCCGCGATGGGGTATTCGGATCGGAATCGGTATCGCAATCGCTATCGCTGTCGGCCTCGATCCGACCCGCCTGCCCCAACGCCGCCTCCGATCCCCGAAACGGAAACGGCCGAGGGAGCGGATGCTCCCTCGGCCGCAACACGGTTTCTTCAAGCGCCCGCGTGGGCTTACTGGAACTGGACCTTGATGTAGGACTTGTTCATGCCGTCGACCAGGACATCGGTGGAAGCCATCGAGCCGACGCGCGACATGACGTCGTTGACGAACGAGAGCCCCTTGGCCGTGTCCGGATCGCTCGTGTCGCCCAGATAGGGGGAAATCATCGGCATCACGGCGAGGAGGATCCGGGCGATGTTGACCTCGCTGTAGCTCAGCCGGGGATCATCGCCGGCGCGGCCCGCCAGTTCGTTGTAGATCGGCGACGTGCTCACATCCTGGCCGCTGCGTTTGCGCGCCAGCGCCGCCTGCAGGCCTTCGAGCGACGGCGAGATGACCCAGTAGCCGTCAACGCTGGCATGCGACGGCGACAGGCCGGGCAGGCCGGTGGTGATCGTGCGGACGTCGACCCCCTCCACGTTCATCGTCGTGAACTGCGGTCCCTGCGGCGCCGCGTCAGCG
>Ga0116159_1002241_pt1 | contig 19134 bp, 10 predicted proteins | sample AD_JPNAS1_MetaG_FD_89878 | JGI IMG/M metagenome (GOLD analysis project Ga0116159, IMG submission 89878) | Active sludge microbial communities of municipal wastewater-treating anaerobic digesters from Japan - AD_JPNAS1_MetaG | ecosystem: Engineered > Bioreactor > Anaerobic > Digestate | place...
TCAGCGGTATTCGGTTCGAGAATATACAAATCGGAATCTTTGTTGATTCTGGCCTGGTTGATAAAGCAATACTGGGTATCACCGTAAGATTCGTTGGTTGTGTTGTAGAAGAAATAACCGATACCGACGGAGCTGGACAAAAACGAAGCGTGGTAAGGCGAAGGAACGTCGTTTTTGTCGATTTTGTCCAATGCACTGCTCCAGACATAACCGCTTTCTTTGTTTTTGAGTTTGACGATATTCAGACGTTCGTTAAAATACATTTCGAAGCGGTCGTTTTGATGAATCAACTGGTCAAGGTTTCCCGCTTCGTCGATGGTTTCGATTAAGTCAGCGCCCTTTTTGGTGTTTACCGTCAAATCGTCGACTTTCGTAAAACGGCTGGAAGTATAATAATCGGTCAAAGTATCCTGAGCGCCCACTTTCTTAACAATGGTCTTACTTTGGCCGAAAGTACTGACCGTCAAAAGAAGCACGCAGGAAAGGAAACAAAATCCGAAAACAATCAATAAAATTTTCTTTCTTTTAGCCATTGCTCAACACCTCGATTACGACTTCTTTGACGAAGTTTACCACTTGCGCGCCCAACATATAAAGCAAAAAGCCGAAAGCGACAAACAGAATCATTGTGATCAGGGTAATAAAAATATTTTTGTGGTTTTCCCGGAAACTCAGTTCCTGGATTTCTTTGATCATGATATAAACGAGCAGGAACGACCATGCCCAAAGGAATACTTTCAGGGCCTGGTAAATGAACTGTTCGTTTAAAGTCAAAACATTCGAAAGAATGATGACAAACGGATAGAACAAAATAATCGGGGCAAACGAGCAGATGGTCGCGATATATACGTCTTTGAATCTGCCGCACCCTTCGGTTATCGAACTAATCAGGTAATTGCAGATAACACCGAGGAAAATCGGCATCACGGACAGGAAAAGAATTTTCACAATCGAAATGGTTTCGACATCCGAAGGATTGAAGATGAAGCCCGTAAATACGTTGCTCAGTATCATTTCGACATAAAAGACGAAATAAAGTATGGTGGCAGCAAAAACCGACATTTTGCCGTGTTTTTTTACTTCATAGAAACCGTTGATTGGATGTTTGATAAAAGTTCCGATATAAAGCACCTCGCCGATAATCTTCACGCTTTTGATTTTTTCCCACATGCGATGCCGCTCTTCGGAAAGATGCGAAAAGAGAGCGGTTTTTCTTCCAATATAAAGCACCAAGGCAAGCGCCAAAATACCGATAAAGATATATGTTCCGTAAGTCATAATCCAGAGATTTCGGATTTCCCAGAAAGCATCCGAATAGCCGCTCGTATTTCCCGCCAGGCGGAAATGATACATAGCCTCTTCGTAATTGGATTCGCGCAAATAGGCGTTTCCGATTCCGTTATGAGCCAGGTCGAACATATTGTTGCGTTGCAAAACCTGTTCCCAAGGAACCCGGCTTTCGCTGTACAAACCTTCCTGATAATAATAAATCGAAGTATGAACCAAATCCGCAAACTCGGACGGTTCGAACACCTGAAGGTAATCCTGGGTATTCAAATGGTCGATGGCATAGATTCGGTAGTTTTCGTCCACCGCGATCGACCGCGGATTGGCAAACAGACCGATGAATTTTCCCGTCGGGTCTTTGCCGCCGAAAGCAAACAAGAGATTTCCTTCCGAATCGTATTCGTAGATATATCCGCTTTCGGAAATGGTATAGATGTTTCCGATCGGACCGACGAAACAGTCGTTGAAATCGCTTTGGTCGTACATCGTATCCGGAAACAGATTGTTCCCCGCAATATTCAGCTTCTTCAAAGCGTTTCCGCTTAAACCCCTGGTGACGGTGTGAATCAGCCCGTCCTGATTGATGGCCAGATTAGTCGGTGCAATCGGAGATCTGACCATTTTGGCTCTTTGGGCTTTGGTGGAAAACATAAACCTGATGACATATGAAAGGTTCGGAGTGATGTAGTTAGCGCCGAAATATCCGAGAAAGGCTCCTTCGCTGGTGATTTGGACCAACCCGTTGGCGTTCCCCGCATCCACGATATACATAGTGCCGACATCGTCCACCACGATTTTGGACGGCCTAAAGAACGATTGCGTACCGAAAAGCGGATGATCGGGTTTGGCTATTTCTTTTACGACATTTCCCGAAGCATCGAAAATAAACACTTTCTGGGCATCGTAATCGGCTACATAGATTTTCCCGTCGGAAGTGGCATAGACACCTTCCGGTTTCTGCAAAATCCCTTCGCCGATCTGATAAGCATCTTTTAAGGATTTGTCGAAAACAAGAATCCGTTTGTTTCCGGTATCAGCCAGATAAAACAACTGGTTTTGTGGTTCGTAATACAGATCTTCCGCTTTCGCCAGACTGTTTACGGAACTGTTTGCGACATTGAAAGAATAGATTATTCGGTTCGGCAGATACGCATCCTGCGTCGGCACGATTTCGCCCTGGTTGTTGGTGGTCCAAGTTCGGTAGGCCACTCCGTTGTCGGAAGCATTTACCCGAAGCGGAATCATCAAAAAGCAACTCAACAAGACAATAATCAATATTTTCTTCATCGCTATCACCTATTTGATACCCGAATGAGCCATCGTGTCCATGACTTTGCTTTGGACAATGATGAAGAAAACAAGGTTAGGCAAAAACATTAGGAGGGCAGCCGCGGCTGCCATTCCCTGACCGGCCACCGTGGAATTGGTCGCCAGAGTCGAAAGATAGAAAGCAAGCGTCCGTTTCGCTTCGCTGGTTACGAAAAGACTCGAAGTTTCGACGTTGTTCCAGAATGTTTGGAAAGCCAAAATTCCGACCGTAGCCAAAGCAGATTTGATCAGCGGCAGAATAACTCTTAAATATATCTGAAAATCGTTTGCGCCATCGAGTTTTGCGGCTTCGAGGAGTTCCTGCGGAACCTGGTCGATAAACTGCTTGACCAGGAATAATCCGACCGGGAAAGCAAGCAGCGGCAAAATGTGCGCAAAGATTGTATTCGTGATTCCGGTAGTCGCAATGGTCAGATATCTCGGAATAATCACGGCGACCGGAACAAACATCAAAGCCATCTGATTGATTTTAAAGAGCGGTTCTTTGAGCTTGAATCTGAGTTTGCTCAACGCATAACCCGACATCGAAGTAATGAAAATGGTTGCGGTTACGCCGATGGCGGTTACGGTGATGCTGTTGAACAGATAGCGGCTGAACGGTATACCCGAAGCCGAAGTTTCGCGAAAGAGATTGACGAAATTATCCAAAGTAGGTCTTTTCGCATAAAACTTCGGGGGCCATTCGAACAACTCGTTCATCGGTTTTAAGGCATGGGCAAAGATAAAGAGGATCGGCAAAACCATGATTAAAGCAAGCGGAACCAAAATCAGATAAAATTTGATCTGACTTTTGTCAAAACGATCGGGATTGATTTTTGTGCCTCGAAATGACATATATCCATCCTCCTTAATCGCGGGTTCCGAATAAGCGGTAGCTTATTTTGGATACCAGCATTACCAAGAGAAGCAAAATAACCGATACCGCCGCCGCATACCCCATTTCGTATTGGATAAAACCGAAATCTTCGATATGGTTGTAAATCAGTTGCCCGGCGTATTGCGGGGTAGGGTTGGAACCGGTCAGCTGGACGCCGATGGCACCGGCGCTGAAGGTCGAAACAACCGACATTACCGCTCCGAAAAGCATTTGGGGTTTCATCATCGGAATGGTAATATAGATGATTTCCTGGAAACGGTTTTTGAGTCCGTCGATATAGGCTGCTTCATAGAGTTCGGAATTGATGTTGAGCACCCCGGAAAGCATTCCGAGAAATCCTACTCCCAAACTTCCCCAAAGAGAAACGAAAATCATGATTCCCAAAATATAATTCGGGGATTGCAGCCACTGAATCGGTTCTTTGATCAAACCGAGATTTAGAAGCAAATTGTTCAGATACCCGGCCTCGTTGCCCGAGAAAATAACCCGCCATAGCACCGCCATCGCAATACCCATCGTCATCGACGGCGTATAAAGAATAATAGCCAAAACGGTTCTTGGTCTGTGCGGTATTTGGGCCAAACACCAGGCAAGGAAAAACGACAGTATATATCCGCCCGGACCGACAATCAAAGCAAATTTAATCGTATTGGGCAGAACCTGCTGCATGAAAATTTTATCCCGGGTAAAAAGATAAATATAATTTTTGAACAAAACGAATTTCGGAAAATTGACGCTGTCGAACTGCGTCAAAGAAAGCAAAATCGCCATGATAATCGGTACAATGATAAAAACGGTAAAGAGCAGAACATACGGCCAAAGGAAAAGAAAGGCGTTCCTTTTTTCAATCTGGTAAACATTCAATCTAGGTTTTTTCCTGACGTCTTCCATGGTCTACTCCTTCTGTTTCAACCATTCGTCGATGTTGTAAATGGTCGGAACAAGATAATCTTTGATCTTTTTTCCGTTTTTCATATAACCGAACTCTTCCATTTTCCGGGCGATTTCCCGGTTCGCCTCGATTACCGCATCGCTCAAAGCAATCCGAGGATTGGCGCCGTTGAAGACGATTTTGCTGAAGGCGTCGCTGATGGAACGTTCCACCATGTAAGCGGCAGGGATTCTAGATGCTTCCACGGCCCACTGCCACTGAGCTTCGATAATATCTTTGTGCGCCTGTTTAATCGGCAGGTTTCTGAACGCTTCGATATTGGCGCTGAACCACATATATTCTTCGCCGTACATGCTTTGCAAAGCCACGATAAATTCGGTCTGAACTTCGGTCGACATCCACCATTTGACAAATTCGAAAGCCTGTTGTTGCTTTTTGCTTTGCTTGAACAAAGTGATGCCGAGACTTCCCGCCGGCGCATAACGGACGATTTCGCCGTTTTCCGTTTCGACTCCCGGATGCAGAGCCAAATCCCAGTTGCCCTGGATTTCCGGAGCAGCCACAAGAAGTTGCAAATAAGTAACCGAATTGGCAATGCCAATCGGAAGCGTGCCGTAACGGAAGGAATTGTAGAAGTTGGTTACTTCCTGAGGGATATTATAGATGGTAAAAAGGTTTGTCATGAATTTCAAAGCGGTGATGTTGGCTTCGCTGTCCAAGGTTGTGGACATGCCGTCTTCGGCATACAGATTGCCGCCGAACTGATACAAGAAAGGAAGCGTGGCCACAAACGGTTTTAAACCGGTGTAGGAAGAAAGAGGTTCGTAGAAGTTTAAACCCATTCTCTGAAGCGACGGCAGCATGCCGACCACATCGTCCCAGGTGGACGGAACCTGCATGCCCTGGTCGGTTATCAGATCTTTGCGATAGAAGAGCACCCAGAAATCCTGGGTTTCCGGAATGCCGTAAACACCGGTATCGTAGACATAAGGGATTATGGCCCCTTTCGTTATGGTGGATACCAATTCGCCGAAACCGTCGAACTGTCTTAAATCCACGGTCATGCCTCGAATGGCCAGGTCATACGGTATCCAGTTGCTGATTCCCATCGCCACATCCGGCAAATCCTTAGATGCGTTGGCCAGAACAAGTTTGTTTTCGTCCGGCATGATGGAAAACTTGACCTTAAGCCCGGCATCGTCTACCATCTTCTGCATGATTTCGATATATTGACGGCTCCTTCTTACCCATACTTCGATTTCGTCGTCTTCAACTTTTGTCACGCCGTATTCTTCGTTGAAGAAAGATAAAATAAACCGTTTGATACCTTCCCAGAGACGGACGAAGATATTGGCCCTCGGACGCGGAACTTTGACACCCTCGCCCAAGAGATATATTTTTTCGAGTCCCAGAGGGTTTTGGTAAAACTTAAGCATCGTATTGCCCAAATACTCGGCAACGGATGCGTCGCCGTCGGTAAACTGGGTCAAGCGGTTAGGAAGCTGATTCGGTTCTTCAGCCAGTTTTAGCAGTTTCTTGCTGGCCATTTTGAGAAGCGCGAATTCGCTCGAACCGTTTTTCTTAGGAGAATAAGTGTTTCCGTATTCGATGATATTTTGGATTTCGTTGCTCCAACCGGTCAAATCGCTTTCGATATTCGGCAGATATTTGGTTATTACCCAGTCGCGGTATTGGTCGGCTTTTCCGCCGGTAAGCCGTTTGATTTCCAGGGACAGACTTTGCATTTCTTTCATGATGCGAGCGATTTCCTCGATGACAAAGCGGTACGGATCCAAACTGCACACCATGGTCAGGGTGTTTTTGCCTGCGGTCAGATAGAAATAAAAGTTTCCTTCGTCATTGTGCAGAATTTCGTTGTTCCACCTTTTGGTATACATGAATGGATAATTCGACATTTCTTCGAAAGGCATTTCGCCGTTAATCAAAATGTTTCGGAAAGTCGGAAGGTCCAACAATCCGTATTGGATGTATTTGAAACCGATTTGGTAAAGACCGGTCTTAGGCACTTCGATTTCCCAAGTTATGGCTTGTCCGCCTTTGCTCCAGGCATCGTGGGCAACGACATTCAACAGACGTTTGGTCGTATGGTAATTCGGTGCGGCGCTCGGGTCGCGTTCAGAGGCGATGCGAATCGCCACATCGTTTTTGAAAGAGATATATTCCGGTTCGACAATCAGCAAATCGTCAAACTTAGGAGTTCCTCCAGGAACGCTTTCCAAGTATTCCCGGTAAGACTTGGGCTGTTTTTTGCCGGTCAGAGTGATTTTTCCAAACTGCATTTTGCCGGTATTGAGTCCCAAAGTTATTTTGTTTTCGCCTTTTTCGAAGTATCCCGCCAAAGTACCCTGGTGAAGGCGGCTTCCGTCGTAAATCATTCCGTAACCATTTGCATAACTGTACCAAATGTTTTCTTTGTCGGATGACGGAACGATTTCGTTTTGATAGCGGTCTTTTTTAAAATCGGCGGTCGTCGGCTTCCAATTGCCACGGAAAGCGATTTGGCGGGCTTCGTAGTACTGATACTTGTCGTTAATCAGCAAATAGCCTTCCGAGTCGCCGGTCTGATAGGAAGCAAAATAATAATCGATATATATGTTGTACAATCCGGCAGCCGGAATATCGAGAATCAGGTCTGCGGATTGTTTGTTTTCCAATTCCAAGACAGATGTTTCGTAAGGTAAAAGAGGTTCTTTCAAAAGGGAAGAGTCGAGCAGAATATCGGGAATCCGGTATTCCAAAACATCGATATTCGCCCAACTGTTTTGGTGCGTGTTTAAAAAACTTGAATAATTGCTTTCGCCTTCGTTATTCAAGATGGTAATCGGTGTGTTTTGATCAGAAGCGTCTTCAGCTTCCGCATACGGCCGGTAGCTTCCGGCCATAACGATTGCCGCGCTTAGCGAAAAAATTGCGATAAAAAGTATTGTTAATGACTTTTTCATATTCACCTCTATAGAAAGAGGAGGGCGGCTTGAATAGACCGCCCCCGCTTTATTTTAACTCAAGCCCAGATCTCGATATGCTTGTTGTACCTGTCGGTTAATTTCGGCACTCCAAATTGAGGCTAATTGTTCGGCTTCCATGTCCCAGAATCCTTGCGTTTCCGCATTCTCGTAAACCCAGCCCCAGAAAGCTCCGTAACCAGGCAGCCATTTATCGCAGTCTGGAACTCCTTCGTCGATTAATTCCAAAATTGCCTGCATTCCGTAGTACGGTGTTTCTTCCAAATCGTCTTTGATTTGATTCCATACTTCCGGATAATCGGCAACCGGATACATTGTCACGGTTTGGTTGAGTTCTTTCATGATGCGAAGCCGTGCATTCCAGCCTTCCCGTCCGAAAGACATCCATTTGACAAGTTCGTATGCTTCTTCAGGGAATTTGGTTTTGCTGGAGACGCACATGTAGTCAAGAATAATCGGCATCTTTTGTCCGAGCGTTCCGCCTGGGAACGGATAGAACTGAACATCGATGTTCCGGGAAGCAAAGTCTTTCATGACGGTTACGGCTTGCCATGAACCTTCGATACCGAAGAGAACCCTACCTTCCCCGAACGGATAAGCGGAAGGATTACCGAATTCTTCCTGCTTTTCTTCTTCGGTCAATTGTTCTACCCACCGGTTGGCAAAGAAAAGATCGGTTTCTTTTCGGTATTTGATCCAAAGCGGATTTTCATAGTCGAAACTGGTTCCGTTCCAAGTGTCATAGCCAAGAGATGCATCATCTTGTGGAGGCATGATTTGTTCGAAACCGAGAGTTCCGACACCCCCGTTTGGCGCAAAACCGTTAATTCCGTAAATGGTTTTGCCGTTCAATTGGGTGTTGGCAAAGTTGGCAACAATATCTTTGAATTCTTCGTAAGACCAGTTAACGCCAGGGTCGCCGGTCAATTGTCGAAGAAGCGTCAAGTTGACAAGCATGCCTTTGACGAATTGATAAGAAGGAACTGCCAAACGTTTGCCATTGTAAACGCCGGTTTGCGAAATTTTTTCGTAAACAAGTTGTGCATCAGGGTCTTTGTTCCAATAAGTGGAAACATCACGGGCGATTCCCGCCGCGATAACATTAGGCACGTTGTCGGTTACAAAGACATCCGGAAGGGTTCCTGCCTGGCTTGCTTTGATCAAGTTTTCCGTGAAAACATTTCCCGTACCGGTAATGGTCGTATCGCGCAAAACTTTGATGTGCGGATATTTTTCCATAAAGGCATCGATCATGGCCTGTTCCAAAGTGGCGTCACCCCAGGAAGCATAAGTAAGGGTGGTTTTCTTTTGTTCGCCGCCGTTATCGTCGCCCCCGCCGCAACCCACAAGCGCAAAGCACGCAAGAAGCGTTAGGACAAACAAGAAATACTTTTTCATTCTAACCTCCTTAAATTTATGCAATTACAAATGTTCCGGATTGAGGAGACAAATCGGAATCCAAAGTATTGACTCCGTCACCGACAGCCTGAAGTTTGGCATAGTAACTACCGGCCGGTAAACCGAGTTCGCTAAGCGGAATCAAGCCGCCGTTGGTAACAGTCAAAACTTTGACTTCGGTTCCGTCTTCGGAATAGATATATGCTTTGTAAGATGGGGCATCTGTCGGGCCGCCCCAGGCGGTTCTGAATTTGTCAACTTCGTAGATTTCGACGACAAATCCGAACGGAGTGGCTAATTTTTTTGGTTCTCCTTCGTTGACGGTAGGAACCGTGAAATGATCGCTCGGTGCCGATAAATCGGAATCAAGATAGTTTACGCCGTCACCGATAGCCTGAAGTTTGGCATAGTAGTTTCCGCCTTCCAGACCGAGTTCTTCAAAAGGGGTATTTTGACCGTTGGTAACGGTTAAAGTTTTTACTTCTTCGCCGGCTTCGGTGTAAATGTACAGTTTGTAACTTACCGCATTTTCCACAGCGGCCCATGCGGTATAAAGTGTTGTATCGTTCATATTCGAAGCCACAAGTCCGACCGGAGTAGGAAGTTTTTCCGGTTCTTCGTCTCCTTCGTCAACCCACGGAGTTGCTTTGAGTTCGCTGATTTCCGCTTCCAAATCGCCCATGTTGACAGCAGGAATTTCGGTACCGAATTGGATTTTTACCGGGAATTGTGCTTCCGGTGCAACTGTGACTTTGACTTTAATTTCGTTCATTCCTTCAACGATATCAATGACATTGCCATTAACCGTAATCTTACCGGCTTTGTTCGAATTCAGTTTAAAGGTCAATGCATAAGTTCCGCCGTCTTTGACTGGAAGACTGAAATAGAAAAGCTGAGCCGCAAACCATGCGCTTCCGGCTGGTTGGGTAATCGAAAGTTTCAATACGCCTTCTTCCATTGTGTAAACAATATTGCTCGGTGCGCCAGCCCAGCCGCCCATATCGTACCAAATTACTAATTTATATGGATTTTCTTGGGCAACTTTTTCTTCGGCGATTCCGCTTTCCTGATAAAGCGATTCATCGGTAACTGTACCTAAAATGTTTTCAGGATCGGCATATTCCGGTTCCGGAACTTCTCCGACTCTTTCAATCTTGACATCAGAAATAGCCAATTCGATATCGCCAATCGGACCGTCTGCATTCGTTCCGAAAGTCATGCCGAGAGTAAAGGCCATTTTATTGTCAACTTTAATTGGAATTTCGAAATAATTCTCGCCTACAACTAATTCTACATCAGCCCCAGCAATCGAAATTTTTCCTGCTTTGTCGGAGGTAACTTTGATTTTCAGAACAAAGTCGCCGCCTTGTTTGAACGGTAAAGTGGTATAGAATACCTGGTTGGCCCAGAAGTTAGGGTTGCCGTTTTGTTTTGCATTGATGGTCAGGACGCCATCGACATATGTATAAGTTAACTCGGTAATTGGTCCTAGATTCCAGCTTGGGTCCGAATTATTCCAAATATGCCATTTTAACGGATTCAGTTTGGAATTATCTTCGCTTCCGGCGCCGCTTTCGCTCCAAACGACTTCGGTGTCCGGTGTGCCGAACAGATTATCAGGATCCGCATATTCGACATTTTCCTGAGGATTGATTGCGAAATCGCTCATTTGCAGCATAATGTCGCCGACAGGATTATCGACGATTCCTGCTTGCAACGAGAAAGTGAATGCGGAACCGGATGCTACGGTAATCGGAACTTCAACAAGGTTTTCGCCTTCGACCAATTCAACCTCTGCCTCGGCCAAAGTGATCTTACCGGCTTTGTTGGAAACAACTTTTACAGTGAAGATGAAAGAGCCGCCTTCTTCAAACGGTAAAGTGGTGTAGAAGACTTGGTTGGCCCAGAAGTTAGGGTTGCCGTTTTGTTTGAAATCAAGCATCAAAACGCCATCTTGGTAAGAATAATTAACGGTTGTTGTTGGACCGATACCCCAGGATGGATCGGAAATATTCCAAATATGCCATTTCAACGGATTCAGTTCAGAATTTTCTTTGCTTCCTGCACCGCTTACGCTATAAACGACTTCGGTGTCCGGTGTGCCGAACAGATTATCAGGATCGGCGAATTGTCTCGGCGGATTGACTTTTACGGTTACGGTTGCGGTTGCTTCGTTGCCGGCGGTATCTTTGACTTTGTAAATCAAAGTATAAACGCCTTCGGTTGTCAACAAGCCGTTTTCGTCAACCGGAATTTCATCGCCGCTTACTTCCAATCTGTCGGTTATGTCTTTATCGAAGTCATCGTATGCGGTTACAGGAACATTCAATTTTTCGCCGACATAGGCAATGAATTCTCCCGATGGAGCGGTAATTGTAGGCGGAGTTGTATCTTCGCCGAGCGAATCGACTTCTTGCATTACGATATTGTCAAGGAAACAGGTTGTAAGAATTGCTTCGTCTTTCATCTTACCGAATTCGAAGAGAAGCGAAATCTTGGTCATGTCTGCTCCTTCCTTGGTTGAAGGTTGGAAGCGGAACGAGAATGTTTGCATTGTCGTGTCTAAGTGGAAGTAACGTTCAATCGGGTCAACCGAATAGAACCACGGAGCCGAGTCGATCAATTGACCGATTTGGATATGAAGCCATCTCGGAACATTGGCTCTTGCGTCGAAACGGACTTCGTAGAATTTGTCCGGATCCAATTGAAGATCGTTGTAATCGACCCGCGGAGATGCCTGCGCAGCCGCAATATTCGTAATATTAACGTACAATTCTTCGTTTTCGACACCGAAAGTACCGGTTCCGTTTTCGAACTGCGACAAAACAAACGGATCGGTATAACCGGACGAGAAGTCGCCGTTAAAGATCATATTGTCGGTTATCACATCGGGTTTCTTGAAGATAACCTTAAGCATGGCGTATTCCTGCGTCAAAACTACGCCGTTGATTTCCAATTCGTAACGGACGGAATATTCGCCCGATTGAATCAGTTCACCTTTTTCGTTCATCGGCGCTGCCGTGTAGTACTTGACTTTGTCGGTCACGTCTTTACCATACTTGTCGGTAGCGGTGATTCCGGCCATGAAATCGAAGACATCGCCGGTATAGGCTGTCATTTGAGATTGGACGCCTTTAATTTCCGGTTCGAATGTTTCCCGTTTTTCGCAGGCGAAAAGGGAGAAAAGAACCACTAGAGATAATACAACAAATACAGATTTAATAAATTTTTTTCCCATAAATCCTCCTTTATTTTTTTAAATTTGTTGTCCTAGCGTTACTTTGATGTACGTATATACACCGTTACGCACATCGATGGCATCTTGGCCTTTTAGGCTCGTCGATGCAATTTCTTTCACCATTTGATTGTTCACCAACTCGTATTTTAATACTTTGATCCGTTCATCAAAAGTTGAAAGATCACCTGAATAAAGATATATTACGTCGATGGAACCCAAAAACTTTGTTTTCAGAATTCCGTCTCGGAAGAAAGAGGAAGGAACAAGCGGTTTTAACGTAAGAACCAGTTCGCTGTCCTCAACCGTAAATGGAGATTGCCCAAACATCATGTGGAACCACATGCTCACCACTTCCGCATTACATCCGCTTAGACGAGCAACAAAGCCCATTCCGTGGGTTTCGGGATCCGGATTGTTGGTCGTGGCGATGAATGAGACATTTTCATATATACTTCGCCCGTAGCGGTTCGGGTCCATAAAAGGCGGCATCGAGGTTGTGATATTTTCGTAGAACCTGTCGTACTGACCGCTTCTCAATAGACCGTACAGATATTTAAAACTCATGTGAACGAAATTCGATTCGCGTTCCAGCCAACCTTTGGTAAACGCGCGGATGCGTCCGATTTCCAAAGTTTCGTTGTCCAGATCGGCGCTTGTTTTGTATAACTTAAGCTGCGAATCAAATAGGTCGCTGTCCCGGATTCTTCGGTAAAGCTGCTCAACCGGATATTCCGGAAATAAGCGGGCAACTTTTAAGAAACGGGCCGGTGCTTCCAAGAACCAAGGAAGCGCCCTCATGTTGTAATCCCAAATTTCCACTTTCTGCAAGCCGTACGGCGTGCGGCCCGGTTTAGGGACAAACTTCGTCGGAATATGAATCAAATAAGTCGGGATGATTTCGTATCTTTCAAGCAGCTCCTTCAAATGAACCATGATGTAACGTTTCATTTTTTCGAAATATCCAGTTAAATCTTTTAAGCCGAACTCTTTAACGAGACCACTCAGGAAATACTTGGTCCGTCTGCGGTAATCTTCCAGCGCATCGAGTCTTACTTCCCAGAACCCGAGTTCGGTCAGTTTCGCTTCTTCCCTAAGATCCAAGCCTTCGCGGATGATTTCCATCAGATTCGCCAGTTCCTGGCAAACGGTTATTTCTTTTGCGCCGAATCTTTTGGATGCGTCCACCAAAAAGTCGACGATTCTCAAGAGTTCGATTGTTTCGGATACCCCGGAAGCAAGGAGTCCCGGCAAGCCGTTCATCGCATCGTTCCAGCCCGGTTTGTTTGCTTCCATCATGATACCGAAACCGCTTTGGTCAAGCAAAGCGAACTTGACCGTGGCAAGACTGATTAATTTCTCCAATAGGTTGCAGGTATATATATCGCCGTCTTCGGTTTTGTGATAATTGGATTTTCCCTCCACAAAACCGATTTTCCGTTTTTCTTCCGGGGTAAAGAATCTTAAAGCTCCGTACTGACGGATTTCGCCTTTTGAGGTCAATCCGATTTTTTCTTCTCTCGGCAAAACTTCCGCCGGGCTTTGGTAATACATATATGTATCGTCGTCGAAGAGAAGTTCTTCCAACTGATCCGGGTATTTCAAAAGATAACTTTCAATCAAATCGAAATTGTATGTAAAGTGATCGATCCAATAACCTTCCCCGAAAGTTGCGTTCGTTTCTTCCAAAGATTCGGTAAAAATGCTTTTCAGAGCTTCATCCGGGGATACTTTCAGTTTGGTTTCGTTTCGCAGAAGTTCTTGATAAATTTTTCCCGGGGTGAATTCTTTGCTTAAAATTTTTCTGAAATCCGGAACCTCGGTTTTGAACAGATCTGCAAGCAACAAATCGACATCGATTTCGTTGTTTAAGCGGTAGGAAGAACCGTTGATGCTTAACGGGTTATACCCGTCGAGCTGAATCAGATTCATGAATTGCCTGATATTCGCCGTTCCCAAAAAACGGTTGAACAAGACGTCGTTTCGGCGGTTCTGATTGATGTCCCGGTAATTTCCGTTACCCTGGGTGTAATATTCCGGCTCCAGATTGAACCAGTTATAATCTCTTTCCGGATCGCCGTGCTTTCTTGAATACAGATAAAACGGTTTGGGGTTTTTGGCACAGCCCAGATTGATCGGGAAACCTCCCCGCAGGACATTGTCCAAAAAGCTCTGTTTCAGATATTCGTCGAAATCGGGATAGGCCGTGACGGTTTCGATTCCTTTTGTAAGTTCAAGCACCAGTTCTTCCGCTCTGCGGCTTTTCGTTTCGAAGAAACTGCTTTTCAAAAATTCCGGAAGATAGTTTTCCAAATCGCCGTACTCGTGCGCCATGCCGATCATCGATAAAATCCTGATTTCTTCGCCCGGGCCCAAAGTTTTGGCCACCCCGAAGAAGGCGCAAGGTACTTTGTTGAAAGGGTATTGCGGGGTTATCAACAAATCGTTTAGGTCATTTTCGATAAAACCGTAAGGAATTTGTTTGGATAAATCGTGTTTGAAGACCAAATCAGCATCGACAATCGGCTTCAAAAGCTGGTTTTTATCGTCCTTTGCTAAGTAAAAATTTCCGTCATCGGTAGTGTGGACTTCCGCTTCGTCGGCGCTTGAAGAACGCATTTTGAAGAACGGAGTATGGTTTTCCAGGTGCACGACATCCATCCAACTGCGCATCAGATTGCCGACATCTTTGTAAGCTCCGTTCGACAATCCCCGCGGAAGAACCTGGCTCAGTCCGTCGAGAAGTTCGATTTTTACTTTCCTGTTGGCGAGATTTTTAAAAGTCAGCGTACGCATCAAGGCTCCAAGCGGCGCTTCCGGAAGGGTGAAATATTCGACCGTAATCAGATATTTTTGGTCTTTGTCGGTTTCTTCCAACAAAAGATGCGTGCTTGTAAGGCGCATTTTTCTGATCTGCTGGCCGAACCCTAGCTTGGTAAACGGTTCGATAAAGTGTCCGTTGGCTTTTAAGAAAGTCCTGAAACCCTGGGTTTGCACTTTTTCGTAAGCGATGGCAGCCGGGTTAAATTCGAGGATAGCCCCGTTTTTGTCTTTGACGCCGAACGAAGTTATTCCCTGCCCGCGATTGCAGTAGAAGGCCCAGATCGGAATGCCGTTTTTTCCGGACACGCCCGGGAAAAACGATGAAAAAGGTTTCTTGAGATCGTAATTATCCATTGTAAAAGGTTTTAAAAGGAGCATTTCAATCACCTCCGTTTCTTTGATATACCTTTATGTAATCGACAATAAATTTTCCGGGGAAGACCGTTGTTTCGTCGGGATTCCCGGGAAAGCGGCCTCCAATTGCCAGATTGACAATCAGGAAAAACGGTTGGTCAAACGGCGCAGGATATTTTCCGTGGTTCGTAAACCACGTGTTGACACCGCCGATCAAAAAGTCGTCGACATACCATTTGATTTCTTTTTTTTCCCAAAGGAGTTTGAACGTATAAAACCTCTCCGGATCAAAATCGGGAATAATGTACCTTACGCCGGCTTCGGAATGAGGTTTTCCAAAGTGAATCGTGCCGTAAAAGAGTGCCGGGAAATGGCCCAAACTTTCCATGATGTCGATTTCCCCGCAGGACGGCCAGGGACCGTACCGGCTGTTCTCGGGCATCATCCAAAGCGCCGGCCACATTCCTTTGCCGGTCGGAAGTTTGGCTTTAATTTCCACAAGGCCGTATCGGAAACTGAATTTCCCTTTGGTTGTGATTTTGCCCGAACAGTATTCCCACTCGTTGACCGTTCTTTTTTCGCCGGTAATTACCAGCATATTCTTTTCGATTTTCACATTATCCGGATGATAATACTGCAATTCCTGATTGCCGAACCCCCCTCCGCCTTCATTGATATTCCATCTTTGGGGATTTAAGGAATCGCCTGCGAAATTTTCTTCAAAAATCAATTTCCATTCACTCATCGAGGCACCACGTCTGAATCGTATGGGCTGGAATAAAGCCGTCTATTTTTTGGTTGTTTATAGCAATCTGATAAGCGGTATTACGATCGGTTTCGTTGAGAATGACTACGACAATCCGTCCGTCCGGATTTACCCCCGCCAAAACTGAGAGATCTTTATCGCTTACCATCGAATCGATAACAAAAGCGGAAGGCAAGAGGAATTTGCTGAAGTGGCCGATATAATAATAGGAACTTTTGAAAATGACTTGATTGTCTTTGACGATCATCGGCGCATCGCAGAAATTCCCCACATGGTTCGGTCCGCCGTGTTCGTCGAGCACCAGATTCCAGTCGATAAATCCTTCGCAGCCGCGGGTAAAATCCCCGATAATGTTTCGGGCATAGCGCTCGCCGGTTTGAATTGAACCTAACCTAACGCCGCCTTCCTGGCATCCTTCGGTAAAGATGACATGGAGCGAAGGGATCGTTTCTTTGATTAAAGCCACTTTGTCGAAATCTTCGCTGACATACCAGTGGATTCCGATACCCCAAATCCAAGGAAGCACCTCAGGATCTTCCGCAATCCCTTCCATCCATTTTGCGATGAGGTCGCGGTTATGGTCCAAAAGAATTACTTTTGTTTGCCTGAATCCTTTTTCTTTCAACAGTGGTCCCAATACTTTGGCAAAAGCGATTGCTTCTTTCGGAGTATATATACACGACTCCCAGACCTGCACCGCTTCGGGTTCGTTCTGGATGCTCAGATATTCGATTTCGTGGCCGTGCTTTTTCATTTCTTCCAGATATTTAATTAAATATCCGGCCCAAAGGGGATAATATTCTTCTTTCAGTTTGCCGCCGTAATTCATTCGGCCGTTTGTTTTCATGAATGCGGGAGGACTCCACGGCGCCGCCATCAGTTGTAAATCAGGCTGCAATGTTTTGGCGGCCTTTACAAACGGCAGCACATATATCTTTTCTCTTTCGATTGTGAAACTGTTCAAAGATTCGTCGCATTCTTCGATGTAAGTATAACTGTTTAAGGAAAAATCGCAGCTGTGGACGGAAAGTCTGCCCAAATTGTATCTTAAGCCGTCTTGTCCGAAGTAGCCTTCGATAATCCGCTTTTTCGTTTCGTGGTCGCTGTTGTAATAAACGTACGAGGCACTTTCCGTAAAGGCTCCTCCGAAACCGATAATCCTTTGTTTTTTTCGGTTCGGATTAAGATATATCGTAGTAAACGGACCGTCGGTTTTTATTGATTTTTGCTTATCCGTTACATCCAAGAAATATTCGTTTTTCCGGTAATCGGTCTGATAGCACTTTATTTTTTGAATGGTCATTTTGGTTTTCCCTCGCGGAATGCCTCGGTTAAAAGTTCTTTGGTCCGATCGTCGAAATAGATTCTCGTCGAATTATGGTAATTGGTATTTTTGTTTTCGTAAATCAAAACTTTCGCATCGACCGTCAAAACATGGTGGTGAAAGACTCCTTTTTTGACGTTGTAAAGTTTGTTTTTTTGCATTTCCTTAATCTCGAAACCCGTGATTATGCCGTTATCGACTTGAGCCAAAATCAGGAAACATTGGCCCTCCATAAGCATGAAGATTTCGTCGGTTTCGTTATGGGCTTCCACGTAGGAAATATTATCGAGTTTAAGTTCGTCGATATAACTGAGCAAAGCGATTTGCGCATTGTTGACGCTTGCCAAAGGAACAAATCCGTTGCCGGATATATCTGTTACTTCAACTGCTTTATCCATTTTTTCTTACCTCAAGATAATCGATTGTAATGGCATCGCCGGTGTTCGACGAAGCGATTTCCAGTTTGAAAAAACATTTGCCTTTGCTTAACATATATGTAAAAGGTATTTCGATTGTTTCGTACAGACCCCAGGTCGGTGTAAGCGCGAAGGTATTGGCTTTTTCGCCGTTACCCTCATCGTCCACCTGATAAACGGACAATTGGTTTCCGGCCCGCAGGACCGTGGCATAAAGAGAAATTTCGTATTCGGCATCCTCTTTAACCGTAAGTTCCAAAATCAGATAGCCGTTAATGCCGCTGTTTTGTCTTAGGGTTACGCCGTATCCCTCGGTTAGGGAAGCGATTCCCCCTTCCACGATGTCATAAGCATTTTCGGCTTCCACCCTTCCCGGAATGATGTTTTCACCGGTTGTTTTGATTTGGATATTGCTGGTGATGGAATAATTGCCCGCCAAATCGACGCTGATGATGCGCACTTTGTAAGTCGTGTCGCTTTCCAGATTTTTGATCTGATAACTTGTTTTGTTGGTTGCGCCGATTTGTCTGCCGTTTAAGACGATTTCGTAATGGCTTATTCCGACATTGTCGCTGGCCTGCGACCAGGAAATGTTAATCGAGTTTTGGGTCGTATGCCATTCGGTCAACTCCACCACACTTGGGGCTTTTTTGTCTTCCCCGGTATAATCTTTCTGATAAACTCTGACGTAATCGATTTGCATATTGGCGCTTTCGAAGTTAGGATCGACTTCTTTGCCGAGGTTACCGCCCATGGCGATATTCATGATCAGATAAAAACGTTGATCGAACGGCCAATAACGTTGGTTGTCTTTGGCGAATTTCGGATTATTGTAAGTGGAAACCAAAATGTCGTCCGCATATATCTTCAAAGCATCCGGGGTCCATTCGAGACTGTAGACGTGAAATTCGGTCGCAGTGTTTTCAAGCGAAATTTCTCTTCCAACACCGTTTCCGCCGTAGTTGTTTTCCGTATGAACGGTTCCGAGCACGCGGTTCGGTTTATAACCGACCGCTTCCATAATGTCGATTTCGCCGCTTTTCGGCCAGATGCCGTAGACGCTGTCGGTAGGCATCATCCAAATGGCCGGCCAGGTACCTTTCCCTTCCGGAAGTTTGGCTCTTACTTCCACGCGGCCGTAAAGCCAATCGCCTTTTTGGCGGGAAACGACTCTTGCGGAAGTATAGTCAGAATTGTCGTAGCGTTCTTTAAGAGCGGTGATAGTCATCACGCCGTTATCGACATAGACATTTTCGGGACGGTTGGTATATGTCTGAAGTTCGTTGTTGCCCCAACCCCAATTGCCGACACCGAGATCGTAGCCCCATTTGGTGCTGTCGGGAAGTCCGGTATAGTTGAATTCATCGGCCCAGACCAATTGATAACCCCCTTCGAGATACGGAACGGGCGAATCCGCAAGCTCCTCCGGCCCCATAGGCACGCGTTCGA
>Ga0116159_1002270_pt1 | contig 18983 bp, 21 predicted proteins | sample AD_JPNAS1_MetaG_FD_89878 | JGI IMG/M metagenome (GOLD analysis project Ga0116159, IMG submission 89878) | Active sludge microbial communities of municipal wastewater-treating anaerobic digesters from Japan - AD_JPNAS1_MetaG | ecosystem: Engineered > Bioreactor > Anaerobic > Digestate | place...
AGCAGTGCCTGGCGTGACCGGGCTGGCACTGCCGCTGACGATGGCAGACCGTGCCGGGTCTGGGGCCGTTGGCACTTCGGTAGCCCCGGTCAAGCCCGGGAGGTTAACAGGAAAATGGCCACCAGCCCTTGCTGCATATGCGCTGGCAGCTTCTTTTTTTATAGTAACTTGGAGATCGGCAGCGTCCGCCGCCAGCGGCCCGGCCTCAGGCTTCAGTGGCAACCAGACGCGCACGCCCATCTCGGCCAGCATGGCGCGTTGACGGTCATCGAGGTCCAGACTCATGGGCTGATTCTCACCGGTTCAGGGCGAATCGAGCTTGCAGCTCATCACCAGTGCGTCTTCGCGTTGCCCGTGGCTAGCCGGGTAATACTGCTTGCGTCGCCCAACGTAGCGAAAGCCGTGCACCTTGTAAACATGGATGGCGCGGGTGTTGCTCGGGCGCACTTCCAGCCAAAGCCAGCGGGCACCCTGACCACGCGCCCACAACGCCAGTGCGTCCAGCATCACCTGCGACCAACCCTGGCGCTGGTAGCTCGGGCTGACGGTGATGTTGAGCAGATGGGCCTCCTCAAAGCCCTTCATGGCGACAAAATAGCCCAGCAGGGTGTCGTTGGCCAGCAGCAGTTGCGCCTGGTAGCCGCTGTTGAGGCAATCGGCAAAGTGACTTGCAAGCCAGGGGTGGGCATAGGCCTGCAACTCCACGGCCAGCACACTGTCCAGCGCGGCAGCGGTCATCGGCTCAAAGCGCGCCTCGGCGGCTTGCAAGCGTGCATTCATGGCTGCAGCAGGTCAGATTTGAGGGCCGCGCGCTCGAGGGTGGTTTGCGCCACTTTGTCACGCACATAGGTTGGCAGGGCAAGTGCCGCCGGTAGTGCCGCGCCGACCGCCAACAGGCGGGGTGCCAGGCGCAGCAGGGCAGCCGCAGTCGGTGCGGCGTTGATTCGCTGCGCCGGACAGGAGGGCAGACGCGCGCCATACGCCTCAAACACATTGCCCGCCAGCACCCAGAGGGCAGCACCGGGTGGCGGTGAAAACGCCAGATGCTCTGGCTTAATCACACTGCAACCCTTGTCAGGCAACCAAACTCCGCTCTCCAATATATAGCTGTTGGCGTACATTTCAGCCATTCTGGCATCCAGCAAGGCGGTGACAACCAGGCCGGTGCTGGCGTTCAATTGGTCGCGCGCGTCTTCGGCAACGGCCAGCAGGGTATCGACCGGCAGCAGCGCCACCCCGGCCCCAAAACCCAGCCCTTGCGCGACCGAGCAGGCGGTCCGAACGCCGGTAAACGAGCCCGGCCCAGCGCCAAACACAATCGCATCAAGCTGCCCAAAACGCAATTCGGCCTGCCCCATCAAGGCCTGTATCTGGGGAATCAGTTGGGTTGAGGTCTGCGCCCCACCTGCTGACTGGTACAGCCAGGGCTGCGCCTGCCCCCGGCGCTGCACCGCAATCGACATCCGCTCGGTGCTGGTATCAAAGGCCAGCAGATTGAGCAGTGGCGCCTCAAGCTGGCTGGCATTGGCCTCGATGAACCTGGTCAAATTAGCCCCCAGCCCTTATGCAGACTGCGCGGTAAGCTATTGTAAGTATAGCAATTGAGGCGGTCTGACGAGTCCCGCAAAACATCCTGCCCAGGACCTGCTGCAGACCCGCGCGGCGGCCTTGCAGCGCAAATGGCAATCGTGGCGGCAAACCGTTGAAAAAAACCGTTACGCGCTTGGAACATGGCCTTATTATCCTTGGACACCAGCATCGCCATGTGCAGACACTTACACCGTGACGTGAATCTCGTCGAGCTGGCTTGGGCTCAGGAACTGCTCGCCGTAGCGGCGATAGACACCCTGTTTGACAAACACGTCAAACAAATCCGGGTCAATGTGGCCACCTTGTTTCATGTCGTTCATGATGGCCATGGCCTGCGACAGCTTCATGCTGGGCTTGTAGGGCCGGTCTGATGCGGTCAGGGCCTCGAAAATATCGGCAATGCCCATGATGCGCGCCTGCACCGACATCTGCTCGCGCGACAAACCCTTGGGGTAACCCTTGCCGTCCATGCGCTCATGGTGACCGCCGGCGAACTCAGGCACGTTTTTCAGATGCTTGGGCCAGGGCAGCCGTTCCAGCATCTTGATGGTCGCAACAATGTGATAGTTGATGATGTCGCGCTCGGCAGTGGTCAGCGTGCCCTTTCGAATGCACAGGTTGTCCATTTCATCGGCAGACAAAAAGTCGGTGTGCACGCCATTGGCGTTGCGCCACTGGTACTGGCTGCCAATCTGGCGCACCCGGATGATGTCGGCATCTTTCATGCCCTCGCCGCCCACATTGGTGGTCCGCAAGAACTCGCGGTCTTTGTCAAGTGTCTGCTGTGCCTCCAGTGATTGCGCCAGCAGCAGTGCTTCGGCCTCCGGATCAATCGGCGCACGCAATGCCAGTTGCTGGCGCAGCGCGGCAATTTCGGCATCGCGCTTAAGGACTTCAAAGCGGGTGTCAATCAGCTCAATGCGGTCGAACAGGGTTTGCAGCTTGGTGGCCTTGTCCACCACGTGGACCGGGGTGGTAACTTTGCCGCAGTCATGCAGCAATCCGGCAATTTTGAGCTCGTAACGGTCCGCCTCGCTCATCTGAAAGTCGGCCATTGGCCCGCTCTGCACGTCGGCCACGGCATCAGCGAGCATCATGGTCAGCGCTGGCACCCGCTGGCAATGACCGCCGGTGTAATGCGACTTCTCGTCAATGGCCAGATTGATCAGGCCAATGAAGGCCTCAAAGAGATTTTCGAGCTGGGTCATCAGCAAACGGTTGCTCAATGCAATGGCGGCCTGGGATGCCAGCGACTCGACCAGGCGCTGGTCGGGGGGGGGAAAACGCCAGCACCTCGCGCGTGCCAGGCTTTAACGCGTTGATCAGTTGCAGCACGCCAATCACATCGCCCTCATGGTCACGCATCGGAACCGTCAAAAACGACTTTGATCGGTAACCGGTGCGCTTGTCAAACACCTGGGTGCCGGAAAAGTCGAACTCGTCGGCGCTGTTGTAAGCATCTTCAATGTTGACGGTGACCCCGTGAATCGCCGCATAGGCCGCCACCAGCGAATCGTTGGGCTGGCCGTCGCTGCGTAGCAGTGGAATGTCCGGGAAATTGATTTTGCTGCCCGTGGTACCGCCCATGGCAATGTCGAGCGAATCCGTGCGCATGATCTCAAAACGCAGCGTGTGCCCGTTGTCGAGCATGCGGTAAAGCGTGCCACCGTCAGCATGGGTGATGGTTTTGGCCGCCACCAGGATCTGCTCCAGCAATTGATTGATGTCGCGCTGACGCGACAGCGAAGCACCAACGTCGTTGAGATGCTCCAGGCGCCCAAGCAGGCCATGAACGGAACTCGATTCGCAGGCGGTTGTTGCACTCATATGGCCCTTCGTGATTGAGTCTGCACAGTGTCCGAACGGAAAGTCATTTTATATATAAAAATCATATAGTTAGATGACTTTCGCCAAACCGGGGCTGCTGCAGGACAACGGCATTGATACGCCTTCGAAAAAACCGTCCCGAAAGCAGCCAGTCTTTTGACCAATACCTTCAATTTGCAAATAATGTAACTTATTGATACATATCAACGAATCAGGGTTTTATTGCGACATTGTCGAGCCACGACAGATGGTACCGATAGGCGGGCAGACAAGTCGCAATGACCCGCCGCAAGGCACACCGGCAGCGGTTGTGATGCCATTTCCAACCCATCCAAGTTGTTGTTTTCTCGCCTTGCCTTGCGTTTGCAAGACTTGCGCCAGGGTGCCTGACCACGCAAGATCTGGCAATGATCTGGCAATGCGATGCGCCAGCAGCGCGTGCGATGATGCGGTGCAGATTGAACCTGGGTTGAACACAGCATCGCTGGTGCCGGGCATGGGCCTGCCGCCAGATCACACAAAGGGATGAACAATGACGCAGCATGAGTGGGGGTGGTCGAGTCTGCCAGAGTCCGCTGGGTTGCAGCGGGCGCGGCTCGCCTGGGCGCTGGCTGGCGCACTTTTGGGGGCCACGCCAGTGTTGGCACAGGCTTTACCTGCAGCGGTGAGCAGCGCTTTTGCGCGAGCTCAGATTCCGCTGGATGCGGTGGCCATGCTGGTCGCTGATGCCGACGGCAAGACCGTGCCGCGCCTGAGTCACCGCGCCGATGTAGCGATGAACCCGGCCTCGGTCATGAAGCTGGTCACCACGTTTGCGGCGCTGGACTTGCTTGGCCCGGCCTATGTCTGGCGCACCCCGGTGTGGCTGGATGGCCGGGTGCAGGACGGGGTGCTCAGGGGCAACCTGGTGATTCAGGGTCAGGGCGACCCCAAGCTGGTGCAAGAGCGCCTGTGGCTGTTGCTAAAGCGTCTGCAAGGCTTGGGCATCCAGACCATCGACGGTGACATGGTGCTGGACCGGCGCAGCTTTGCCCAACCTGAATCAAGCCCTGCCGACTTCGACGGTGAACCGCTGCGTCCCTACAACGTGGCACCCGACGCGCTGCTGTTCAATTTCAAGTCGGTGTCAATGACTTTCATGCCTGATTTGCTGGCCGGTGTGGTCCGGGTCAGTTACGACGCGCCCTTGTGGGGCGTGCAGATGCCCGCCAGCGTGCCGCTGTCAACGGTCAAAAATGCCGCCTGTGGTGATTACCGCACTGGGCTCAAGGCTGATTTTGGCGACCCGGCACGGCTGACTTTTGCCGGCAACTACCCGGCGGCCTGTGGTGAAAAAACCTGGCCAGTGGCCTATGTTGATCCAGTCAGCTACAACGCCCGCAACCTCGAGGGCTTGTGGCGCAGCATGGGCGGGCAGCTTGTCGGGCGGGTGCGCAGCGGACCGGCACCGACCAGCGCTGCCACATTTGAACTGGTCAGCCCGCCACTCGCCGAGGTGATCCGCGACATCAACAAGTTCAGCAACAACGTCATGGCACAACAGGTTTTTTTGACGCTCGCGCTGCCCCGGCCCAACCCGGCCGACAGCGCTGGCAGCACACCGTTCACACCGGTGACTCGCGACATGGCGCGCGAGGTGGTGCGACGTTGGTGGCAACAACGCATCAGCGTTGATGGCGTGCCGGTGCTCGACAACGGTTCAGGCCTGTCACGCCTGGAGCGCATCAGCGCCACAGGCCTGCTCAGGCTGCTGCAAGTGGCGTACGCGTCGCCCGCCATGCCCGAGCTGATGTCTTCGCTGCCCATCGTCGGCATCGATGGCACCCTCAAACGCAGCCGTGCCACAGCGGCCAGCGGACATCTGAAAACCGGCAGCCTGCGCGATGTCACGGCCATCGCAGGTTATGTGCTGACGGCCAGCGGTAAGCGCCTGTGCCTGGTGGCCATGGTCAACCACACCAACGCGCCCGCCGCCCGCCCGGCGCTGGATGCCTTCCTGCAATGGGCGGTCGGCGACAATGCCGCTCTTTGATTCCGGCACGGCGTGCCCGTCACGACCCCAACCACATGACTTTCACAGATTTCATCGGCACCTTGGCGGCCGTCCTGACCACCGGCAGTTTTTTGCCACAGGCCTGGCATACCTTCACCACCAAGGATGTCAGTGGCATTTCACTGGGCATGTACAGCGTCTTTACCACCGGGGTGGCTGGCTGGCTGCTGTACGGGCTGCTGCTGCAGGCCTGGCCGATTGTGATCGCCAACGCGATCACCCTGGCACTGGCCAGCGCCATTCTGGCGATGAAGCTGCGCTACCGCTAGCCACCTTTGCGGCAAGCGCCCGACCCAAGCGCAAAGTGGGTCAAGCGACGGCTTATGCCTGCTCGGCCTTGATTGCCAGTGCCTGTTGGTAAAGCACATTGCGTGGCGCGCCGGTGATCCCGGCAGCCAGTTTGACCGCAGTCTTCAGCGGTAACTCAGCCAGCAGCAGCCTGAGCACCCCCGTGTCGGGCTGCCGGTCTGGCACCAGTACCGGCGGATGCAGGACCAACGCGAATTCGCCACGCGTGCGGTTGGCATCCTGGGACAGCCAGTCCGGCAGGCCTGCGGCAGCCAGCGTGGTGATTTCTTCAAACTGCTTGGTCAGTTCGCGGCCAATCGTCAGTTGCCGTTGGCCCAATACCGCCAGCGCCAGCGCCAGCGCTTCGATGCGATGCGGTGCCTCCAGCAACACGACAGGGCGCATTTCAGTGGAAAAGGCCGCGATGGCACTGGCGCGCTCGCCGGCCTTGGACGGCAAGAACCCGGCAAACACGAAAGCACCGTGTTGCTGGGCATCGGCGACGACGCCCGCCACGCTCAATATTGCGGTGACGCTGCTGACCCCAGGCACTGGCACCACCGGCAAGTCTGCCTGCCGCACACCGGCCACCAGGCGCGCGCCAGGGTCACTGATGGCCGGTGTACCGGCATCGCTGACATAGACCACCCGCTGCCCCTGGTTGAGGCGGTCCAGCACCGTCTGCACCGCCTGCGCTTCGTTGTGCTGGTGCACCGCCAGCCATTGTGAGGCTGGCTTGTGAATGCCGTACGCGCGCAGCAGGGCCTGGCTATGGCGGCTGTCCTCGCAGGCGATCACATCGGCCAGTTGCAGCAAATGCAGTGCCCGCAGGCTGATGTCGGCCAGATTGCCAATCGGGGTGGCCAGCACATACAGCGTCGCAGGCGGATAATTCTGGCTGCCTGCCGCGTCAGATGCGGCACTCAAAGCTGTAGCGAAACTTGCCGCCAAACTGGCATCACGGGTTGTCATCAATGGTTTTTCCTGAAACAAAAGTACGGCTCAAGCCACGTACCACCAAGCAGTCTGGCGATGCCAGCGAAGCGCTGGCGCTGGCCCACCTGCAGCGTGCCGGGTTGGTCCTGCTGGAGCGCAATTATCGAACCCCAGGGCGTGGTGGCGGCGAGATTGACCTGATCATGCGTGCACCTGACGGCACCTGTGTTTTTGTCGAGGTGCGCCAGCGCAAGATGGCCAGCCACGGTGGCGCAGCGGCCAGTGTCAGTTTGACCAAGCGGCATCGCATTGTGTATGCCGCACGGCACTATTTGTTGCGCTTCGCCAGCTTGCCGCCCTGCCGTTTTGATGTCGTGGCGGTCGATGCGGGAACGCTTGAGTGGCTGCAGGGCGCATTTGATGCCGGTTGACGAACCCGGTTGCCACATCGGTATGCCCCGGTTCTGCCAGAAGGCTGTCGGACGGATGAATCGGGCTGCCAGCACGACCCCCGGCGAGGCCAGTTTGCGCCGGTTTTGCAGGCCGATGGCCCAGTTGCGCGTCAAGGGCCAGGTGCACAATGGGCCGTTCCCGGTTCGCAGCCGATGATGCACAGGTTCGACGGTCTGCCAGGCCGGCAAATGGTCAAAGACCAGCCCGGGCGCGATCAGGCTTGAGACAGGTATCATCACCGCCATGCTTGAGCAACGCATCCAACAACATTTCATCGACAGTGCTGACCTGAAATACCAGGCGGCACCGGTCTTGAGCAAACCCATTGCCGATGCCGTGCAGGCACTGCTTGCCTGTGTCACCAGTGGCGGCAAGGTACTGGTCTGTGGCAATGGCGGTTCGGCCGCCGATGCCCAGCACTTTGCCGCAGAATTTGTCGGCCGGTTTGAGCGCGAGCGCCCCGAACTGGCGGCGATTGCCCTGACCACCGACAGTTCGATCCTGACCGCCGTTGCCAACGACTATGGTTTTGACATTGTTTTTTCGCGCCAGGTACGCGCGCTGGGACAAGCGGGCGACGTGCTGCTGGCCCTGTCCACCAGCGGCAACTCAGGCAATGTGCTCAAAGCCATTGAGGCCGCGCATGAACGCGAGATGGTGGTGATTGGCCTGAGCGGGCGTGGTGGCGGCAAAATGCTGCAGGCGCTGCGCGATACCGATGTGCACGTTTGCGTACCCCACGACCGTACTGCCCGCATTCAGGAGGTGCACTTGCTGACGCTGCATTGCCTGTGTGACGCAGTGGACACCCTGCTACTTGGCGATTTGGAGAACCCACCATGAAACACACAACTCAACACCTGTTCACCCTGCTGGCTTTGACGGCCAGCCTGGGCGGTATCCTGACCGCCTGCGTGCCGGTGATCATCGGTGGGGCCGTCGTGGGCACCGCCATGGTGGCATCCGACCGACGCACCTCGGGTGCCCAGCTCGAAGATGAAGGCATTGAGCTGCGCGCGGCCAGCCGCCTTCAGGAGGCGCTGGGTGACAGGCTGCACGTCAACGTAACCAGCTACAACCGGCGTGTCTTGCTGACCGGCGAGGTGCCAGCGGCTCAGGACAAGCAGTCGGCGGAACAAATTGTGTCAAAGGTTGACAACGTCGAGTCTGTCGTCAACGAACTGATGGTGGCCGGCAACAGCAATATCTCTGACCGCTCGTCAGATGCACTGATTACCGGCAAGGTCAAGGCCGGGCTGGTCGATGCCAAGGACCTGTTTGCCAACGCGTTCAAGGTCGTGACCGAACGTGGTGCCGTCTACATGATGGGGCGGGTGACCCAGCGTGAGGCAGACCGTGCCACCGAAGTTGCCCGCAGCACCAGCGGTGTGAAAAAGGTGGTGCGTGTTTTTGAGTTCATCAGTGAAGATGAACTGCGTGGCATGATGCCCAAGCCAGCACCGGGGGCAGCCAAAAACTAGCGCCCGTCCTGGTGCAACTTATTTCAGCCGCTTGATCAGGCTGGAGGTGTCCCAGCGATTGCCGCCTAGCTGCTGCACGTCCGCGTAAAACTGGTCCACCAGGGCGGTTACCGGCAAGCGCGCGCCGTTGCGACGGGCCTCATTGAGCACCAGTCCGAGGTCCTTGCGCATCCAGTCCACGGCAAAGCCAAAATCAAATTTGTCAGCCACCATGGTTTTCCCACGGTTGTCAAGTTGCCAGCTTTGAGCTGCGCCCTTGCTGATCACATCGAGCACCTGGTTCATGTCCAGACCGGCTTTTTCGCCAAAGGCAATGGCTTCTGCCAGGCCCTGCACCAGCCCGGCAATGCAAATCTGGTTGACCATCTTGGCCAATTGGCCGGCACCGCTCTCACCCAGGCGGGTAAAAGCTTTGGAATAGGCCCGGGCGACGGGCTCGGCGGTCTCAAAATCAGCCTGGTCGCCACCACACATCACCGTCAAAGTTCCATTTTGGGCACCCGCCTGACCGCCTGACACCGGCGCATCGACGAACCCCAGACCCTGACTTTTTGCCTGTGCATACAGCTCGCGCGCGACGTTGGCTGATGCCGTGGTGTGATCCACCAGCACCGCGCCCGCCGACATTCCGGCAAACGCCCCATCGGCACCGAGCGTGACACTGCGCAGGTCGTCATCATTGCCAACGCAGCAAAACACCAGCGCGGCCCCGGTGGCCGCCTGGCGCGGTGTTTGTGCCTGATATATTGCGTCATTTCTGACTGTAGCCCTTGTGTAGTCTGCACACCAAGCTATTGATTTAGAAGCGGTTCGGTTATACACCGTGACGCTATGTCCAGCCTCAGCCAGATGCCCGGCCATCGGATAGCCCATGACACCCAGCCCCAGAAAGGCGACACGGCGCGCCGTCACCGGCGTATGAATTTTGTTGCTCATGACAGGTTCTCCGAATAAAGCTAGCTCAGACAATCGTCATGTTCTCGGTGCCCGCCGCCAGGTCCCGGTTTTTGCCGCGCTGGCTATTGAGCTTGATCTGCAGCCGCAGATCATTGACAGAATCGGCATTGCGCAGCGCATCTTCATAAGTGATCTGCTCCGCTTCATAGGCGTTGAACAAGGCCTGATCAAAGGTTTGCATCCCCAGGTTGGAGCTTTTCTTCATTACTTCCTTGATCTCAGAGACCTCGCCCTTGAAGATCAGGTCAGAAATCAGTGGCGAGTTGATCATGATCTCAACCACCGCCACCCGCCCCTTGGTGTCGGGTTTGGTGATCAGGCGCTGTGACACCAAGGCCCGGACGTTGAGCGACAAGTCCATCAACACCTGCGGCCTGCGCTCTTCTGGAAAGAAGTTGATAACCCGGTCAATCGCCTGGTTGGTGCTGTTGGCGTGCAGGGTGGCCAGGCACAGGTGGCCGGTTTCGGCAAAGGCGATGGCCAGTTCCATGGTTTCGCGGTCGCGGATTTCGCCCATCAGAATCACATCGGGGGCCTGGCGCAAGGTGTTTTTCAGCGCTGCACCCCAACTGTCGGTGTCAATACCGACCTCGCGTTGCGTCATCACGCAGTTTTTGTGCATATGGACGAACTCGATCGGGTCTTCAACAGTGATGATGTGACCAAAGGTAGTTTCGTTGCGATGGTCAACCATGGCCGCCAGGGTGGTGGTTTTGCCAGAGCCGGTGGCACCGACCATGATGCACAGGCCGCGCTTGCTGTTGACGATTTCTTTCAGGATAGGCGGCAGTTTCAGGCTGTCAATGGTCGGAATCTTGCTGGGAATGGTCCGCAGCACCATTCCCACCTTGTTTTGCTGCAAAAAGGCGTTGACCCGAAAGCGCCCCAGATTGGGCGGCGCAATGGCAAAGTTGCACTCCTTGGTGCGCTCAAACTCGGCCACCTGGCGGTCATTCATGATCGAGCGCGCCAGCGCAATCGTGTGCGTGCCATTGAGCGCCTGCGCCGACACCTTGGTTACCTTGCCATCAACCTTGATGGCGGGCGGCAAATCAGCCGTCAGAAACAGGTCGCTGCCGCCGCGCCCGACCATCAGCTTGAGCAGATCGGTGATGAATGTACTGGCCTGATCGCGTTCCATGAATGAGCCTTCGTGCTGGGTTAACGTGAAATAACTTATCGGTGCAGGGGTGGCGGGTGCCGAGCAAAGCTAGGCGGGAAAGTTCTCCGGGATCTTGGCCTTGGTGCGGGCTTCGGCTGCGCTGATGACGTTGCGCCGTACCAGGTCTGTGAGGTTTTGGTCAAGCGTCTGCATGCCAACGCTGTTGCCGGTCTGGATACTGGAGTACATCTGCGCCACCTTGGCCTCGCGGATCAGGTTGCGAATCGCGCTGGTGCCCAGCATGATCTCGTGCGCCGCCACCCGGCCCTGGCCGTCCTTGGTCTTGCACAGGGTTTGTGAGATCACCGCCTGCAGCGACTCGCTCAGCATGGCGCGGATCATTTCTTTTTCTTCGGCCGGAAACACGTCGATGATCCGGTCAATGGTTTTGGCCGCACTGCTGGTGTGCAGCGTGCCAAACACCAGGTGACCAGTCTCTGCCGCTGTCATGGCCAGCCGGATGGTTTCCAGGTCGCGCATTTCCCCGACCAGAATCGCGTCCGGGTCTTCGCGCAGGGCTGAGCGCAGCGCCGCCGCAAAGCTTTGCGTATGGGGGCCGACCTCGCGCTGGTTGATCAGGCATTTTTTCGACTCAGGGTCAAACTCGATCGGGTCTTCGACGGTCAGGATATGGCCAAACTCGTTTTCATTGAGGAAATTGACCATCGCCGCCAGCGTGGTGGACTTGCCGGAACCGGTCGGGCCGGTCACCAGCACCATGCCACGCGGCTTGAGCGCCAGATCGGCGAAAATTTTGGGGCAATTGAGTTGCTCAAGCGTCAGGATTTTGCTGGGAATGGTCCGGAACACCGCACCAGCGCCACGGTTCTGGTTAAAGGCATTGACCCGAAAACGCGCCAGACCCTCAATTTCGAAAGAAAAGTCAATCTCCAGAAAAGCCTCGTAATGCTTGCGCTGCGAGTCGTTCATGATGTCATACACCATCGCATGCACTTGCTTGTGATCGAGCGCCTCAACATTGATGCGGCGGACATCGCCATGCACCCGAATCATCGGTGGCAGCCCGGCCGACAAGTGCAGATCGGACGCCTTGTTTTTGACGCTGAAAGCCAATAGTTGGGTAATGTCCATGAAACCCCTATTTGTTTGTTTGTTACGCTCATCCCATTATGACCACGATTCAATCTCAGATCAGTGCCGTGCGCGCACTGATGGCAGATGCCTGCCGGGCCGCTGGCCGGGCAGACGATGCCGTCAGCCTGCTGGCAGTTTCAAAAACTTTCGACGCTGATGCGGTGCTGGCCGCCTTTGCCGCTGGCCAACGCGCCTTCGGCGAAAACTATCTTCAAGAAGCTGTGCCAAAAATCACCGCGCTCAACCACTTGCCGTTGCAGTGGCATTGCATAGGCCCGGTACAGAGCAATAAGACCCGATTGGTGGCTGAGCATTTTGACTGGGTGCAAACCGTTGATCGGGCAAAGATCGCTGAACGGCTGAGCCAGCAGCGCCCGGCGCATTTGCCACCGTTGCAGGTTTGCATTCAGGTCAACGTCGATGGCGGCGCGACCAAGTCTGGCGTGTTGCCGGATGCCGCCCTGGCCCTTGCGCAAGCCGTCGCGGGCTTGCCCGGGCTGCGTTTGCGCGGGCTCATGTGCATTCCTGAACCTGCTCCTGATTTTGCAACTGCCTGCACAGTATTCAAAAGGGCCAGAGCCTTGTTCGATGCCATGAATGCAAGCGGCCTGGCACTCGACACCCTGTCCATGGGCATGAGTGCGGACCTGCAGGCGGCGATTGCCTCGGGCAGCACCATGGTGCGGGTCGGTTCGGCGATTTTTGGCGCGAGACCGCATGCTGTCAGCGAAACATCACGGCCCGTGCTCCCAGCCTGAAACCGATTTGATAATATTTTTATAGCTAGCAGCGCTTATTTAACAAGGGTTTGAGGCCTGTTTGGCCTATAACCGATCGGTTGACCGGTGCTGACGCTATTGGGCAGGCATTGGCATAGGCTTGATTGCACCGCAGTCAGTGGACAAAAACTTGCCGCTGGATTCGAGCACCGACGTCTGGGGTTTGCCCTCACGGGTGGTGTGAATGGTCATTTTTGAGCTGTAAGCCTCAGGGCTGGAGAAAGTGACCACACCTTCGCCAGTGGCTGGAGGGTCGGTACACACCGAGCTGAATTTGACCGTGTTGCCGCTTCTTTGCACATTGGTCTGCTTGCAGTTGCCCTGGGACTGGGACACCTGGTTGCGGTCAATCATGGCCTGTGTCATACAGACCTTGATGGACATGCCACCACCGGGGCGGCCCAGGCTGACACCGTGCTTGGCCATCATTTCTTCCATTTTCTTGCGCTGTTCAGGCGGCATGCTGTCCATGTGCTTTTGCGATTCGGCCATGGCTTTGGCGTGTTCATCAGAGCCACCAGTCGATTTGGTGCTCATTTCCCACAGGCCGGGTTTCAGGTTTTGCGCACCTGCGGCCAGTGCGACCCCAGCCAGCAGGCCAGCCATCAGGCTCAAACGTGCTTTACTCATGATGATTTCCTTTCAAGGGATGTTCATTATCAACCGGCTTTTCACCCCGCCCGAGCCAGGTGTTGCGCTACCAACTGTGTTGCTGCGGCAAGGCCAAATGAACAGGATGACCACCTTTTCAGGGAAGGCGCAGTCAGACAGGTATTGGCCGAGCTTGCGCTAACGCCTGTACCGTTTGCTGGTGTGGCCAAGTCAATCGCTCCAGTCATAAGTGATCGTGACGGGGGCGTGGTCTGAGAATTTCTGGCCCTTGAAAACTTCGGCCTGTCGGGCCCCTGCCGCCAGCGCCGGGGTCGCCAGGTGGTAGTCCAGCCGCCATCCGACATTTTTGGCATAGGCCTGACCACGGTTGCTCCACCAGGTGTAGGCATCGTCGGTGGCCGTGGGGTGCAATTGCCGGTACACATCGACCAGCCCGCCATCAGTCAGCAGGCGTGTCATCCAGGCCCGCTCTTCAGGCAGAAAACCGGAGTTCTTCTGATTGCTTTTCCAGTTTTTCAGGTCGATGGCCTGGTGTGCGATGTTGACGTCACCACACAGTACGAACTCGCGCTGTTGTTTCAGGCTTTGCAGGTGCGCGTACATCAGCGCCAGAAACCTGTACTTGGCCTGCTGCCGATCGTCGCCGGAGGTGCCGCTGGGGAAATAGGCGCTAATGATCGAGCGTTTGCGCGTGGGCGTGTCAAACCGCAACTCAAGGTAACGCCCCTCGGGGTCGAACTCTTCAGACGCAAAACCGGTGACAATCTCGGACGGTTCGTGGCGTGTGTAAACAGCGACACCGGAATAGCCTTTTTTTTGCGCGTAATGAAAATATCCAACGAGCCCGGCCAATGTGTGAAACTTGCCGTGGATGTCATTGTGCTGCGCCTTGACCTCTTGCACACAAATACAATCCGGTGCCGATGTTTTGATCCACTGTTCCAGCCCTTTGCTGGCGGCTGAGCGAATACCATTGAGGTTCAAGCTGGTCAATTTAAACAAGGAATTCCCCATGTCAGAGCGGGTTGTCGCACCAACCAGTCCCCGTCAGGTGCAGGATGAGCTGGCGCAGGAGTTTGTCCAGTTTTCAGTGGATTGCGGTGTGCTTCGGTTTGGTCAATTCAAAACCAAGGCCGGTCGCTTGAGCCCCTATTTTTTCAACGCCGGTCTGTTTGACGACGGTGCCAAATTGGGCAAATTGGCACAATTTTATGCCCATCGCCTCTTGGCCAGCGGCATTGAGTTTGACATGATCTTTGGTCCCGCCTACAAGGGCATTCCACTGGGTGCAGCGCTGGCGGTTGAGTTGGCCCGCCTCGGGCACAACCGGCCTTTTGCCTACAACCGCAAAGAAGTCAAGGACCACGGCGAAGGTGGCGCGCTGGTGGGCGCACCGCTGGCGGGACGGGTTCTGATTGTTGATGACGTGATGTCAGCGGGTACCGCCGTGCGGGAGTCCATTGCACTGATCCAAAGCGCCGGTGCCATTGCCCATGCGGTGGTGATTGCCCTGGACCGGCAAGAAAAAGCCACTGAGGGCGGGCAGGATGTCCCACATAGCGCGGTGCAATACGTCAAACAACAATTGGGGCTGCAGGTCTGTGCCATTGCCCGGCTCGATGATCTGATGCAGTACCTCCAGCATCAAAGTGACCCGGCCTTGCTGGATGCCCATCAGCGCGTCCAGCAGTACCGCGAACGTTATGGAGTCGATGGATCATGACGCGCTTGACCGGCCGCCTGCCATTGTTGCTGCTGAGTGGCCTGGTGTGCCAACTGCATGCTGCAGAAGCCGTCAGCAACACGCCTCAGATCTATTCCTGTGTGGATGCGCAGGGTCGCAAACTGACCTCCGACCGCCCGATCAGGGAGTGTCTTGACCGTGAACAGAAAATTCTCAATCCCAGCGGTACTGTAAAGCAAAAAATTGGCCCCGTTCTAACGGCCCAGGAGCGCGCCGAACTGGAGGCCAGGAACAGGGCCGAACAGGTAGAACGGGCACTTCAGGAAGAAGAAAAGCGCCGCAACCGGGCGCTATTGACGCGCTATCCCACCCCGGATTCACACCAGAAGGAGCGGGTCGAGGCACTTGAGCATATCGCCCGTGTCAAGCAGAGTGCTGCGTCCCGGGCCGCCCAACTGCAGCTTGACTTGACCAAATTGATGGATGAGATGGAGTTTTACAAAAAGGACCCTACCAAGGCGCCGGTAAAGCTGCGCCGCCAGATCGAAGAAGTGAATCAGGCATTGGCATCGCAGGATCGCTTCATGGCAGAGCAGGACTCGGAAACCAAACGCGTCAAAGATCGTTTTGATGAAGAGTTAAACCGGCTCAAGCCACTTTGGCGCAACACCTTGCCCAAGGCCCTTTGACTGGGATTTGGCGCTCGTTCACGCTTCCAGTTTCTGGCGCAGCAGCTCATTGACCTGTTGCGGGTTGGCCTTGCCCTGGCTGCCTTTCATGATTTGCCCGACCAGCGCATTAAGCGCCCGGGTGTTGCCGCCACGGTATTCGCCCACGTTTTTTGGGTTGGCAGCCAGCACAGCATCAACAATTTTTTCCAGCGCGCCGGCGTCGTTCATCTGTTTGAGACCTAGCGATTCAATCAAGTCATCGACTTGCTTACCAGCAGTACCTGCAGCGCTTAGGGTTGGAGACGGCGCAGTCAAACTCGCAACAGCAACGTTCACGCCTTTCCATAAATGATCGAAAGCGACTTTTGCATTGTTGTTGGAAATCGTGCCATCATGAATACGGCTGACCAACCATGCCAACGTTTCCGGCTTAACTGGCGCATCTGTAATTTCGATGCCATCCTGATTGAGGCGACGCGAGACCTCGCCCATGATCCAGTTGCCAACCAGCTTGGGCTGCCCGCAAAGCTTGCTGGCCGCTTCAAAATATGAAGCAATCTCGCGGCTCTGGGTAAGGGCTGTCGCGTCGTAATCAGATAAGCCGTAATCTGCGCAGAAGCGCGCTGCCATGACACGTGGCAGTTCGGTCATCCCCGCCCGCACTTGCTGAACCCACTGCGGTGCAATCACCAGCGGCGGCAAATCCGGGTCGGGGAAATAGCGGTAATCTGCCGCATCTTCCTTGCTGCGCATGGCGCGGGTTTCACCGGTGTCCGGGTTGAATAACACCGTGGCCTGCTGGATGGCGCGGCCATCTCCAAGCTCTTCAATCTGCCAGCGAATCTCGTAGTCAATCGCCTGCTGCATGAATTTGAAACTGTTGAGGTTCTTGATTTCGCGTCGCGTGCCCAGAGGTTCGCCGGGCTTGCGCACCGACACGTTGGCATCACAGCGGAACGAGCCTTCTTGCATGTTGCCGTCGCAAATGCCGATCCAAGTCACGATCTTGTGCAGTTCCCTGGCATAAGCCACTGCCTCGGCGGTGGATCGCATGTCGGGCTCGGTGACGATCTCCAGCAGCGGCGTGCCGGCGCGGTTCAGGTCGATGCCGGTCTGGCCAACAAAATCTTCGTGCAGCGACTTGCCGGCATCTTCTTCCAGATGCGCGCGCACCAGTCGCACCGACTTTTTCTCATTGCCCAGGTAAAACTCAACTGAGCCGCCTTGCACCACGGGAATTTCGAACTGACTGATCTGGTAGCCCTTGGGCAGATCAGGATAAAAGTAATTCTTTCGGGCAAAAATGCTGCGCGGCGCAATGTGGGAGCCCAGCGCCAGGCCCAATTCAATCGCCCGCTCAACCGCACCTTTGTTCATCACCGGTAGCGTGCCGGGCAAGGCCAAGTCCACGGCGCAGGCCTGCGTGTTGGGTTCGGCACCAAAGGCGGTCGGGGCGCGGCTGAAAATCTTGGATTGGGTGGAGAGCTGGGCGTGGGTCTCGAAACCGATGACCACTTCGTAGCCTTGCACCAGCGTGGACTGGCCTGGTGCTACAACAACGCCATTTTCAGTGACAACAGTGTTCATGGTCAGACTCCTTGCGGTCGGGCAATGTGCCAATCGGTGGCTTGCTGAAAGCGGTGCGCCACATTGAGCAGGCGTGCCTCTGTCAGGTGATTGCCGATCAGTTGCAGGCCGACCGGCATATTTCCCGCGCCAAAACCCACCGGCAGGCTCATGCCGGGCAGGCCGGCAAGAGAAGCTGGCAAGGTGAAGATATCGGCCAGATAGTCGGCCAGCGGGTCATTGCCATGGCCACCGAGCTGCCAGGCCACGGTGGGCGCTACCGGTCCGGCAATTACGTCACACTGTGTGAAGGCCTGCTGAAAATCATCGGCAATCATGCGGCGGATTTTTTGCGCCTGCAAATAGTAGGCATCGTAATAACCGTGCGACAGCACATAGGTGCCAATCATGATGCGGCGCTTGACCTCGTCACCAAAACCCTCGGCGCGGGTTTGCAGGTACATGTCGGTCAGGTTGGTGTACTGCGCTGCGCGATGACCAAACTTGACACCGTCAAATCGACTCAGGTTGCTTGATGCCTCAGCCGGTGCAATGATGTAATAGACCGGAATCGACAACTCAGTGCGCGGCAGCGAGATCGGCACCAGCTTCGCACCCAGCAGCTCATATTGTTTGAGCGCGGCATTCACGCTAGCTCGCACATCATCGGCGAGCCCTTCACCAAAGAACTCAGCGGGGATACCAATGCGCAAGCCGTCAATGGAGTCGCCCAGCTTCAAACTGAAGTCTTCAGTCGGCACGTCAAGCGAGGTCGAATCCCGATCAGGGTCCGGGCCGCACATGGCGCCCAACAGGATGGCGCAGTCTTCTGCCGTGCGGGCCAATGGCCCGGCCTGATCCAGGCTGGAAGCAAACGCCACCATGCCGTAGCGCGAGGCCCGCCCATAGGTTGGCTTAATGCCGGTGATGCCGCAAAACGCGGCGGGCTGGCGGATCGAGCCACCCGTGTCTGTGCCAGTCGCCGCAGGGGTCAGACGTGCCGCCACTGCCGCCGCGCTGCCACCCGATGAGCCGCCTGGGGTGCGGCTGCTGTCCCACGGGTTTTTGACCGGGCCAAAGGCCGAATTCTCATTGGCTGAGCCCATGGCGAATTCGTCGCAATTGAGCTTGCCCAGGGTCACGGCACCGGCTTCGGCCAGGCGCGATACCACGGTGGCATCAAAGGGTGAGCGGTAACCGTCGAGCATCTTCGATCCGGCCGTGGAGACAAAGTCACGGGTGACAAAAATATCCTTGTGTGCCAATGGCACGCCCAACAGCGCTCCGGTCGCGCCGGTTGCCAGCCGGGCATCTGCCGCGCTGGCTTGTGCCAGCGTGACATCTTCAGATACACCCAGAAAAGCGCCAAGGTGCTTGTACGCAGTGGCACGGGTCAGAAAATGCCGGGCAGCCTCCACCGCAGAAACCTTGCGCTGGCGAAGCAGTGTGGCCAGTTGGGCCACCGTCAAATCATGCAGATCGGTTGATGTTTGCGTCATGATGAAAATGAAATTGCCTTACTCAATGACTTTGGGCACCAGAAACAAGCCATCTTCCACGGCAGGGGCGCTGCGCTGGTTGGCTTCTCGCTGGTTTGGTTCGTTCGCCACGTCGTCGCGCAGGCGCAACGCCATGTTGCCCATCACGTCCACCGGATGCGCCAGCGGCACGATGCCGGTGGTGTCAACGGCGCGCATTTTCTCGACAATGCCAAAAAAATCATTGAGTTGAGTGCACATGCGCGCACGCTCAGCAGGCTTGAGACCGAGCCGGGCCAGATGGGCCAGCCGGTCGATATCGGCGGGGGTCAGCGACATGGTTTATTCAAT
>Ga0116159_1002296_pt1 | contig 18790 bp, 10 predicted proteins | sample AD_JPNAS1_MetaG_FD_89878 | JGI IMG/M metagenome (GOLD analysis project Ga0116159, IMG submission 89878) | Active sludge microbial communities of municipal wastewater-treating anaerobic digesters from Japan - AD_JPNAS1_MetaG | ecosystem: Engineered > Bioreactor > Anaerobic > Digestate | place...
TCGCAGGAATCGCCGGTTGTCCGGGTTGGTTGTTGTTGTCAACCCACATTCCGATGGCTTGCCAATCCTCCGCGAGCATCCCACCGAAAAGCCGGTCGAAAGCTTCCGGCATATCACTGCGGAAGTTCAGTTTCACACCACGATCGTCGAGATACACTTCCCGCGCAATCGTCGATAGAGTCGGTCGAGAGTCGCAAAGCGCAAGGAAGGCATAGGCTTTCTCAGCCCAGAAACCAGCGCGGGTTTCCCAATCCTCGAACTCCCAGGAACCACCACCGTTCGGCCCAGAGTCATAGGCGTCATCCACATAGCGCCCATCGATGGTCTGAATCGTGAAGTCCGCTCCCGGATCCACCCAGGGCAAGGCATCATAAACACCGGAGGGGTCTCCCGCACGCGGACGGTAGTCGCCCGGCTGAGGCGCGAGGACGTACGATGCCAAAGCGTTGAAAATCTCGGTGTTTGCCATGACATCGGGACGAGACCAGTTGTCGTCGCTGGAGAATATTTCGTAGTACTGTTTACCGAAGCTCAACCAACGTAGGTTGGTATTGGCAATGGACCAGTGATACGACCGTAGCAATTCGAATGTATCCATGGCATACCCCGCGGCTCCCCAACTGGGGGGCGAGCCCCTACGATGCCTACGGAAGTAAACCGAGGGATAGTTGGCATTGAAGTTGCGGATTTCGTTGACCGCCACTTCGTAGGTATCCGCTCCCGAATCCAACATATTCGTGTGGACGTAGGTGGGAGAATAATGCTCGCCGATGCGGTACGACCAACGAACCGTATCCGCGTTCCCACCGGGCAAGTCCGAGCGCGTATGCCACAACACCATCGGCTCTTCATCGTATACCGTGGGACAGGAATCGCTGACGAAATCATACCACGAGGCGTAATCACGCGGGAAAGGCTGACAAACTTTGTCATGGACCACACGCCACTTGGCCTGAGCTTTTTCTTCCGGCGTGGCTTCTCGACAGTCGCGCTCCGGATTGAAGGTGTTCAAGGCTCGATTCAACTTCGTGTAATGCCAACTATGCATGAAAGGATCCGGCCCAAACGGCTGGGAGCCATTGTCAAACGTCACAGAGTCATACACGAGTTCGCTTTCCGAAAGCTGCGTGAACATACGGGAAGCGAGACGGTACTGGTCGACCGGCTTGTCGGGATCCCGGCGGGGAATCACATCGTTATCGTAGGTTTCCAAGACTCGGCCGTAAATCGCCTTCGTCATATGGTAATCCCACGTTCCCAATCCCGCCGTTTCCGAGAAACGCTCAGATTGATACTCCATCGTCGAGGTATTGGCGAAGTACTCAATCATCGGTCTGGGTTCGGGACCATAGCCCTGCTCGTCGAGCGTGTGCGGGTCGAGATAGCGCGGACCCATGCAACTATCCTCAGCGTTCGGGTCCCGAGCTTTTCCCTCGCAGCTTGCCGTTGCCTGGCCTTCGTTGGTTCGAAGTTGCCAATACTGGGGCATGTAGTTGGTGGAGTCCCACGATGAGGAGAATTGGTGGCGCATGCCGAGGGCGTGACCCATTTCGTGAATCATGACGCCCTTGAAGCTCTCTAGCCGAAGCTCCTTGCGCATTTCAGCGATACGCTCTTCGCGGGAAAGGTGCCCATACTTCTGTAAGAAGTAGTTCGCCAGCGGAGCGTTCACAATCTGCCCCATCTGCGCCGTCTGCTGCATTTCGGAGAAACAGGCACCCGCGCGCGCAAACCGCTCTTCCATTTCCCTTCGGATGAGCTGCATCTTCGCCGCATCCAAGCCACGCAAGGGGGAAGCGGCATTCATGACCGAATCGGTGAGCTGCGCCGAAGGATCCAACTTGGCCGCCTTGAGCCACGCCGCGTCCATCAGATCGTGCTCCAATGGGGTGTTGCGCAACGGCTTCAAGAGCTGGTCATTGCGCAACGCCTGCATTTTGCGCAGGTCTTGATCCGCTTTGAGTTCAAGTTTCGCGCGCATGGCCGCTTTCGCGACTTCGACTCGACTCTGCGAGACTCCCCCGGAGGAAGGAGCGGATTGAGCCAAATTGAAAGTGTCGATCGCTTCGATCCTCTTTTGGATCTCCGCGTCCGATAGCGGCTCGGCCGGTAGCGGCCCACTCATGACTTTCGCATAACGGCCATGAGACCCACCAGCCATATACTCATCCAACGTCATGTCTCCCATCGCCACCAGCAACGTATCGAGCATGCGGGAGGCTCGGGATTCGATATGAACCGTAAGGGACGTGTTCCCGATGAGTTCCCCGGTCGTGGGATCCGAATGCAGATCCGTAACGCCGCCAAAGGGAGAGTTGGTCGCCCAAGGCCAGTCGATCAGCATGAACTTCCGCAAGTCACCCGTTCGTGCGGTGGCTCCCGCCTTGCCGCACGTCGCGTGATCGTAGCCTCGCACAGGGTTATGACACAAGGTAAAGACCGGTGTCTCATCGACCGGCCAGTCCACCAGCCACCCGCCATAACTCACCATCCGCTTTTCCGGATGGAAATACTGACCATGGCATTGACCCCGGTCCCCGTCTCCCGTGCGACGGCATTCCGCGGAACGCGCCATGGCGACGGCTGCCGTAAACATTTGGTTCCACGTGTAAACGACGTCCTCCACGGCTCCGCGGTCCATGGGGTTGCCGTTGGCATCCAAGGTGTCTTGGTACTCGAACGGCATTTCCTTGTTGACCCACCAGCCAAGGGTCTTGACTTTGCGGTCCCGGTAGGGAATCGTGCATTTTCCCGCTTTGCTCAACACATCCTTGATATAGGCGACTTCTTCAGGCGCTCGGCCTTCTCGCTCGGCAGCAGCGACAGCACCTTTTATCTCGTGGGGCTTCCACGAGATAAACGTGTCGCAACGAGACCCCTTGGAACCAACGTATCGTTCACATTGATCGGCTGTCCCGTCGTTGTTGCCATCGTCATTCGACGTGCAAGCGATATCCACATGGGATTTTTCCCAGATGTTGATGACATGCATCGGGATGTGGTAGCCCTTGTCCGTAAATCCATAGGCGGGATCGTAATCCGAGATGGGGGCTCCCCACTGAACCAACACCGAAGAGCCGGCGGTACCGAAGTTATTGACCACATCCTCCGCGGCAAGGCTGTTGATGAACGGTTCGAAGTCCCGGTTCGGGTCGATGCGCCAATACGTAAGGCGAAGATTCGCCGCTTGCATGTTGCAGTCGTTGATGTTCGTACCGGAAATCATTCCGTACACGATGCAAGAAGGCAACGAGCCCCAGGAAAAGTACATCTCTCCCGGTTCCACGAAAACCCGGTTGGTGACCTCGATATACCCCTCCTTCTCGTCGACGAAGGGAGCGTCCTCACTGGTCGGGTCCGTGACCTGATAGCGCATGGGGGTAATTTTGGGATCGCCGAACCACTTGCTGAACAGCTCATCGAGATACATCGGGTTGGCCACTTCGTTCGTCGACCAATCCACCCGGAAGTACTCGCGTTCGTACCACGGACGATCCGAGGTGTTTTCTTCCGTGATGTTCAGCTCTTCACCGGTCACCGGGTTGTAGGCTTTGCGGATGTCGAAGTGGCTCTCGATGCGATACGCGGCCACAACCGTTCCGTTCGCTTCCCCACCAGGAAGGCCCTTGTCATCACGACCACGACCGATCTGATACGCCTTCCGAACGAGCAGCATGTTTTCGGTAATCTCGAAGCGTACGCGATCGACGCCGGAACCCGTGCCGTAGTAAAAGGAAGGCTGATCGTAGGACGAGCCCACAGAGTAAGCTCGCATGAAGAACTCCGGATCGTCGGAGCTGTCGTGGAGATCTTCCCCGACAAAGAAGCTCTTTTTGAGCACGTTGGGCTGCACCCTGTCGATGGGTTCACGCTCCTCGGCGCATCCCATCATTGCGAGGCCTAGCAGCAGCCCCAGCGCCACGCCTCGTACCTTCATGCGTCTATTCATCCCGCAACCTCCATTCATTGCTGGACGCTTATCCTGACTTGATCGGTAACGCGTCTTGGATTCCCGGTGGCCGCCGACAGACCAGCCGTTTCAGCACCCGACGCTGTTTATTTTCTGACCGGCACCAATGTGGCGACGATCAGATTAATAATGTGACTGCCATACATCATTTCGCAGGGTCCCGGAGGTCGACACACCGGGTCGCGCTGGTAGATAGCAAGAAGGATACCGGCTCACAAGCGAAAATATCTCATGGAAAAATCCTGCCGAAACACCTCAGCGCTACCCCTCTAACGCAACCGTCGTCAGCCAATTTACGGTCGCTGCCGCGCCCCCCGGACCTAATTCCGTTGCCACTAAGACATGCCAGTATCATCAAAACTCCCTTTCGACCCCAAACGTCAGCTTTGCAACAGTCCATCCCTTTGACCCGTTAGCAGAACAACACCCGCGCTCTCCCACAACCCCGTTTTCTGTTGATTGCGGCTTACATCATCTGCTATCAGAGGCGGCGCGCTTCGTGCATTCAGACGATGCACCCATAAGTGCGCTCGGCGTCGTCCTCGGACCCGCCGATCGACTCAGGAAAAAAAGCGCTGCTGATTTTTCACGGCGTATGGAGATGCGAGCAATGCGGTCAATCAATACTCTGACAACGCTGAGCGCCACCGCACTAGCGTTGACTCTCGCGACCGGTGCCCAAGCACAACCCGGCGATCCCGCCCCCGCCCCGGCGACAGCGCAACCAGCCAATCCCGGCTTGTCCCTGTCTTTCGGCGGATCTTCTTCCTCTACCGCACCGGTCCAAGATTCGGGTGCCCAACCCACCGATGAGGAAAAGAAAGAAGCCGAGCAGGAAAAGCTCCCGTGGCGCGGCACCTCCCTCACCCTTGACCAGTCCTTCACTACCCAGACTGTCAACATCGGCGACAACGTCCAAAGCGACAACCCGCTTTACGAAATGAACTTATCGTTTCGACCGCGCTATTATTTCTTCGAACAAGGCCCGCATAGCCTTCAGGCTCGCCTGCGCCTCGAAGCCTTCCGCGAACTCACCAACGCCGACTACACCACCCGCGATCAAGAAACCCAGATCGGTAACACCACCCTCGACGTCATCTATACCGCCAAGCTGTACAATGCAGACGGTTTCCTGACCTCGGTCGGCATCGGTCCTCGCATTCTTTTTCCCACCAATAAATATACGTATCGCGGCGGAAACCGCTTGCGTATCGGCGGCGGTGTCAAAGCCGCGCAGGGCGTGCCCCTCGCCGGCGAAAACGCCACATGGTTCCCTTCCGCCTCCTTCGAAGCCAGCCTCTATTATATGAAGTACATCAACGCTTCCACCACAAGCACCAACGATGACTTCTCGCGGGAGCGACAAGACGCCGGAGGGCGAACGGTCGTGTCCAACCAATTCAGCGGCCGGGCCAAGGTTAGCCATGAACTTACGCCCCTTGTCGGTGCCGCCCTCGATATCACCGACAAACTCCACCTGTCGACAAGCTATGTCTGGATCCTCCACTGGGCTTACGGATTCGACGACACTGAAATCGATATCACGACCGGAAAAACTACCCCCAACCGCGTCGATGATCCCCAGACGTATCGTGTCACCCCCTGGTTCCTCGCCGGACTCGACTATGACATCATCCCCGAGGTCGGAGTAGGGATTGGCTATTATAACGCCACCGATCAAATCGGACCCGAGGGAACACGACGCAATCCTCTGTGGAGCCCCGATGCTCGTCTGTTCTTCGATATCACCGCCAACCTCGACGAAATCTACACCACCGCCTCCGGTAACCGAAAAAATGACGCGGCAAACCGTGGACTGACCCGTCAACAAGCACGCGCCAATAACATCGGCACCTGGTAGTCCATCCCACCATCGGAATAGCGTTCGATCCGCTCGCCTGCCTCCACGATTCCTCCCTGCCTGCCAATGCCCTTCTTGGACAACCTCGCTCGAGTCGTGTACCGTTTTAAGAAGTCTTCATCCGCTAGTACGTTGACACGAGATCCGTCGAATGCCGCTCAAGTTTCTCGGCCAAGACACAGGGGTCTTGCCCCGCATCGACCGCTACGAACTCATCGCCGAGCTTGCTAGCGGAGGAATGGCCTCCGTGTACCTCGCCCGCCTCGTCGGAATGGGCGGTTTCGAACGCTTTTTCGCGATCAAAAGACTCCACCCCCACCTCGGTCACGAAGAAGCTTTCGTCAGCATGTTCCTCGATGAGGCTCGCATCGTCGCTGGTATTCGTCACCAGCATGTCGTGCCTGTCCTCGAGGTCGGAGCTTCCGATCATGGCTACTACCTCGTGATGGAATACATCGAAGGCGAAAACCTCGGCACATTCCTCACCCAAGCCATCGAAACCAAATCGCCCATCCCGCCCAATGTCGTCGTGCGTATCCTTCTCGATGTGCTTGCAGGATTGCACGCGGCTCACGAGCATGTCGATGCCGATGGACATCCGATTGGCCTTGTCCATCGCGATGTTTCCCCACAGAACATCCTCATCGACACCAATGGTGTCGCCAGAATTGCCGACTTTGGCGTCGCCCACGCCACATCGCGACTCAGCAGCACTCGTTCGGGTCAACTCAAAGGAAAAGTTGCTTATATGGCGCCAGAACAAGCGCGCGGAGAAGGCGTTTCCCCTCGCTCCGACGTTTTTGCCGCCGCCATCGTCCTGTGGGAAAGTTTGACGAGTCGTCGCCTCTTTCTCGCCAACAATGAGGCCGTCACCCTCAACCGTTTGCTTTTCGAACCCATCCCCGAACTCGAGGAAGTCGCCCCCAGTATTCCCCGTGGTATCGCTCGCGTACTCGCCAGAGCCCTGCAACGAGACCCCGCCAAACGTTACGCCAGCGCCGCGGACATGGCCGATGAACTGCAAGCAACCGCTCGCGCCAGCGGATGGCTCGGCTCCGCATCAGACGTGAAATACTACGTTAGAAACGTGGTCGGCGTTGCCATGGAACGTCGACGTGCCTCGATCCGGGAACACTTGTCTCGTGTATCCAGCGAATCGAGTGGCACCGCAAACGCTCCCGGCATGCTCGAACGCCCCGACATACCATTCTCGAAACCATCCAATTCCAGCGTGTCGTCCGCCACCATGGCTGTATCGACCGCTTCATCCATCACGTCCTCTTCCGATACCCACTCCGAGACTCCGACCGCCAGCCGCAAGCGCTCATCGTCGCTGCTCGTGGCAGGCCTAGGATTCGGCCTATTGATTGTCGTCGCCGTCTTTTTTGCACTCAACACCAATCGCTCCCTCAACCAAGGAGCCTCGATGCCCAGCGCTTCCACGGTCTTGCCCACGACAAGCAGTACCGCCTCGCTGCCCATCACACCACCATCGTTCTTTTCGCACACGATTTCCGAGCTAGCTACGACTTCCGCCCAGCCTTCCGCTTCGTACCCAACCACGCCGATCGCATCCACACGATCAACCCGACCAACCTCCGGAAATGGAAAAACAACCACAGCCTCCCATCCTTCCGCCTCTGCAAAATCTCCTTCCGAACCTACCACCGCAACGGCGACCCCCACCGCAACCTCCCTCGACGACTTGAGACAAAACCCATATCGCTAGAGATACCTGCTTGCGATCACCTCAGAGATGAGCACGGATCTCCGTCGTTTTCACACTTCTTGGATCAATACCCAATTGCGATACTCTCACGATCATGTCCACGTCGACCGCACCTGGTTACCTTCGGTTGATCGGTTTCAGCGGCACGAACAAGGTGATGGCTGGCGAACTGTCACGCCTAACCACCCGAGCCGGCATCTCCCACTGCTTGCCGGAACCTCGCAAAGATGGCCTTGGCTCGCTCGTATACCCATTCGATCCCCATATCGCCGCCCTCGCCGTTCGGTACCATCGCACAAGTACCCGTGTGTTGTGGGACCTTTATGAGAGTCGAGCCACTCGTCTCGAACCCTTGTACGACGATCTAGTGCGTCAAATCCGAGACGATGACCGTGGTTGGGGACAGTCTGGATATGGAATCAGCGTCACGACTCATGGCGTCCAAGAATTTGCCGCAGGCGAACGGCAGATCGTGGGTACCGTCAAAAACGCTTTGATCGATGGCTCGAAGCAACGACAGGTTACGTTTCATGTCAATCCCAACGCTCCCGATCTGTGGTTCGATGTTCGGTTACGAGACCAGGTGTTAGCAGTGTCGATCGATCTCGCAGGGCGTCCGATGTCCCAACGAGGTTACCGTCGAATCGGTGGGGTTGCTCCGCTCAACGAAAGTCTTGCCGCCGTGCTCGTGATGTTGAGCCGACATCAACCACGCACGGAACCTTTGGTGGATCCCATGGCAGGAAGTGGAACGATCGCGATCGAGGCCGCATGCATGGGTCGAGCAACTCCAGTATGGGTTGCGCCTCGCACGGCCGCCTGTGAGAAACTCCCCGCCCTACGCTCACTGATGACGGAGATGCCCAGCCCCTTGTTCCCAGACACACAACCCATCGTCATCGCAAACGAATTGACGGAAGCAGCGCATTCGTTGTGCAAAGAGCATGTATCGAAAGCAGGCGCCTCCGCCTACGTCCACTCGCTGCAAGGCGATTTTCGACACCTCGATCCTCGATCGATATTCACAATATGCCGACAACGCGGCAACCAGTCCCCAAGAGGACTCATCTTGACCAACCCTCCCTATGGTGAGCGTTTGAAAACAGACAAACTACAAACTTTGTATCGAGATCTTGGTCAATGGTGCCGACAGTTCCGAGGATGGAAAGCCGCCTTCCTGATTGCCAATCCGAACTTCGTCGATGCTTTCGGTGGTCGCCCGCGCATCGTAAAACCCCTGAGCAATGCCAACCTACGCAGCTCCTTCGTGCTGTATGATCTATGATGTCTCATCGACCTTACGGAAGGTTCATGCGAGTTGGATTCATAGGGTCCCCGAACCCATCCTGGAAGTTGCTCGCAGACCATGGCATCCTTGGTTCCATTACAGAATCGAACGCTAGCGTCGAAACTTCTGTTCGGAGAGAATGCTATGAACCAACTTACCTTGCTCACATCGTTGGTACTTGTCGTTTGCATGGGATGCGGTTCCCCTCCCCCATCACAGACTCCCACGGTTGCTCCCACGGCCAAACCGCAACCAGCCGAGGTAGAACCAGAACCCGCGGACGAAACCGATACTTCGGAGCCGGATACGGAGGCCAACGAAGTGCAACCCACCATGCCACCCCAGGAGCCCATTCGTCCGCCATGCCACACCCTCGAGAAATCAAGGTGCAGCATTTCTCAAGGCTGCAAGTGGTATGAAAAAGGCAGCTCGGGGGAATGCATGGATGAATGACACCTCCGGACCAACCTCGGTTCGAACCGCCATGCTTCGCTCGAACAACTACGAAACAACCTTGAAGCAAGGTCGCAAACATGACTTGCCTCCCTTTGCATGAGGATGCGCTGCCACAAAGGTCGTCTCATCCAACAAGCTCCGTTGCATGGGCACAAACCAAGGGGACACGATGAATCTTCGAACTTGGCTTGGAACCTTCACCCTCTTCGCCGTTGCCTGTTCAGGCCCTTCCTCGACTCGCCCACAACATGGTGATGCCGGTTCCACATCGTCTCATGATGCCAACGCCAACGATGCCAACGCCAACGATGCGGGACCGTGCCTGTCCATCCAAGGTGCTGTATTCGCCATCGATACACTGTATTTCGGCGATCTGGATTGGGATGGCCGCGAAGATAATTCCGCCTGGATGCTTTTTGGATCCAATCTCGATGGGCTCGATTCTAATGCCAGCCCGCAAAATCATTGCCAACCCGCGGCCGGTGCATCTCCAGAATCCGTATATACCGACGGGAAAAATGGCATCGACAACTCCTTCGGAAAAACGATCGTGCCGTTATTGGCGTCCGTAAGCCCAAGTTTTTCCAGCCGGGTCAATGACGCCATTGCGAATGGTGTGTACTCGTGGCTTTTCAAACTCGACCCCTTTGACGCGAAGGAAGCGTCCGTATCCACCAAAGTATTCGCGGCTGATTCACTCGAAAACCTCCCGTCGTTCGATGGAACCGATTGTTGGCCGATCGCTCGCTCGAGCTTGAACGACGTATCCGATATCGAGTCCGCTACCGTCTCTTTTCCTGGAAGCAAACTCGTCCAGGGTCAACTGACCACCAGCTCACTCAACAGCTTCCAACTCACAGTCCCCATTTCCGGCACCACTCTCGTTCTGACCGCCCACCACGCAAAGATCGAGATCACCTTCGAAGACGATCCCAGTGCATCCTCTCGCGGTCGGCTGTCAGGCATCGTCGATACCGAAGAGTTCATCGAAGAAGCACGCGATGTACTCGGATTCATGAATCCCGATATGTGCTCCGGCCCCGCGTTCGAATCGGTCGCAACGTCCATCCGACGCGCATCCGATATCATGAAAGACGGTACACAAGATCCCGCTTCCACTTGCAATGGGATTAGCATCGGGTTGGGCTTCACGATGACCCGGGCCGGTATCCGTGGAGTAGGTCCCGCTATCGAAGCTGGCGTGGATCCGTGCCCATGACCCCTTCCCTTCCATGCCCAAATCGTCGGCTGACAGATGTAACTAATTGATTTTATTTATATTTTTCGTTCCCCATCCAAGGCCGGCACGACAACTCCCGTGCAAAACGCCGCTTGCCAATGCACAGAAGATGCAAGGTTGGCTTACCCTGATTTTCGGCCAAGGCGCGGCGCGCACCTGTCGCATCGTTGGGTTTGTCAAACACGGGCGGCGACAAGATCCCATCGGGAGGCCTTCGGGAGGCAATGGCTTCGGGATTCACCTCGCTGCACCGAGTGCCGCACCAAATCTTTTCACGACACCACACACTTTGCCATCGAGTGCGTCGCGATGGAATCCTGTGCTTGGAAAAATGATCAGGGCGGGCTGATGGTCAACGACACGGTATCGCTATAACCATCGTAAGAAACCTCCCCGACCTTGTGATATACCCCACCTCCCGAAGACGCATAAATTCGGAACGCCCCCACTTCCGCCTTATGCACCAACCGATCATTCGCGTCTTTGCATACCCCCGTGTACGTCACGGAAGTTGCCTTGCCCAAAATCCCCGAACCAATGCATGGCCCGATGGTCGACCCATCCCGCAAAACAAGGTCAAAAGAATAGACATAGGCGCCCCCAAGCGAGTTCCAAGAGACGTGAACCGCATTCTGGTTGACCGCGGTACCATCGTCTTTCCAGACAATACGTTGACGATACGTATCTCGTCGAACCAGGTTGCCTTGATGGAAAACGCCCACGTGGAAAAAGTTGAAAGTTTCGCCTCGCCAGGTCGTCACGGAATTGTGTCCATGGGTCTCCACAAGTTTGCCGTTCAATCCATAAGCAGGCGTCGTCAGTCGATGAGCAACCGTCAGACTTCGACGCAAATCCGCGGCGGTGTTGCCGATCATGTATCGCGTTGTATAGGGTCCCCGAAAATCCGCCGTGCTGAAGAATAAGTACAGGCGGCCTTGGCGCGAAAACGCCTCGGGAGCTTCGTTGATGATCCCTTCATCGGGATCTCGCGCTCCCTTGATATCCGGTCCCGTATGAAAAAGTTGATCGGAAGCGTCTGACAACCGAATGGACGTGACATTGTTTCCACCTGCGAAATACACGTAGTACAAACGACCGTCCAACACGGCGGGATCGATTCGAATGGCGTTGCCACACAACTCCGGGCAACCCGCCGCGGTATAGGTCCGCGGGCCTTTCGTCCCTGGAAATAGTGGCTCCGGTTTGCCGAAGTCGAACGTATCTCCCGACGCAAAAGCTCGAAAGGTCGCCACATCCTTGCCGGTCTGCTCGATGGGAGGACAAGGACCATCGAATTTGCCAAGCTGAAGCGCCGAAAAGTACAGCGCAATCCCTCCAGCCTCTTGCACAATCGCCGGTGCCCACATCCAACAATATCGATGGGCAGGATCGATATCGCTCGGACGATATACCTTGAATTCATCCCAATGGATAAGGTCGGAAGACTGCCGGAAACGAAAGTCCGTGGCTTGCCCCTCGGACGTACCCGATAGAACGAAACGCTCTTCAGTGAGCTTGAGCACATCGGGATCCGCAAGACCTTCCACAATCTTCACTCGTTTGCCGTAATCGCCGTTCAACGTCTCACACGCGACTCCCTCGAATCCTTCATGACACTCGCAAGCTCCCGTCGAAGTCGAGCAGGTGCCATGCCCCGAACAATCCACGCCATCACAGGAACCAGTGGCAGCCCCTTCGGTTTGTCCATCTTGGCTCGCAGAAGAATCCGGCACATCTCCCTCGGGATAAGAGCCGTCGGGCTTCGGAGGAGCCTCATGATCCGAAACGGAATCATCGGAAGCATCCTTGCCGCTCAGATCTCCCGCGTCACCTGCCGTCCTCTCATCACCCCCATCGCCGTGAACCCAATACGATGGTCCCGATGAATCCTCACCACAACCCGCGATCATGCTCAGCGAAGCGGACATGCCAAGCAAGCCAAACACGGCGAGCGGAAACGGTCCGAACATCCAATCGGTACAGCTCATTTCTTCATGATTTGTGGAAAACGAAGGCGTGTCAATCCACAGCCGAAAGCTACACCATCGCGGGTGAAAGAAATCCCGCGTGCTGATTTGCGGAAAGAAGAGAAAAAGCGAGACACGAATGGCTCTGCTTACAGCTCTGAGAGGCTGTTTAACCGAATAGCCTGAACTTTCGTACCAGAGCCGCGCACGTTCCCGTTTGGCGTGCCAATACATTGGGTCACTTGGCCACCACAGGGGCTCCGGAGACATCGCTGACGCACCCCTGCGCAACAACTCCGTCGTTCGAGCTGCGTTTCGTTTTGTCGTACGTTGAAATCAAATCAGGCGGTGCGACGAATCCGCAGCACCGCTGCCCGCGCGTCGGGCCCGGGTCGCAGTCTGCGCTACCCAATCGCGAACATGACCCCCTCGATCACGTTTTCTTCGTTCATACAATAGCGCTCGTGGCCCTTCCTCGTGCGACGATAACCTCCCATCCAACCGAAACTCCGCCCCATGACTCCGTGCTTACGCACTGACGCAAAACCTTTGATCTCGGCACTGCGTTGGGTCACTTCGAGAACAATACCCGTTGGTGGCTCGGCCAAGTCGATGACCTATCCCCCGTACGCGCCATCCACCAGAATTATCTGTATCATTGGAAATGCGCTGGGAGCACCGTGAATCAACGGAATAGCGCCATCACGACCCTGCCCATCGGCTGGCGTTACACTGACAATCAACACCAGACCGTGCCCGTCGACAAGGATATGGCGCTTTCTGCCCCTTATCATATTACCCTTCCGAGTGTGGTCATGGGGCGCCACTGACGCCTACGGAAGCAGGTCGTGGGGCAAATGCCAACTTCATCCTCCACGCCCGCCCATGTCATCACTCAATCAGATTCTTGAAAACCCTGTATATAATCAAAATTGAATTTTCAGGTAATCATGGCCTGCGACATAATCATAGGCCATGGGTATTCGCCTCGCCTACCCCATTTCTACACCCGCAGGACCAGCGCCTTCATGCTACCATGCATCGGCACTTTTTCGGGAAGGATGTGATCATGCGCTCACCCTTGTGCTTCGAGTGGATTGGGGTCGTAGGGCTCGTTTTCACCATCATCGGCTGTGGCGGCGATGACACCGAGTGCGGCCCAAACACCGTGGAAAAAGATGGAAAATGTGTTTCCAAAATCCAATCTTGCGCACCTGGAACCCACCTCGTGAGTTCCCGATGCGTTCCCTTATGTACAGACGCCGAAATATGGGACGGCAGCTCCTGCGTCCCCAAAACCCAGTGCGGTCCCGGCACCCGACTGCAAGCAGACCGATGCGTTTCCGTTTGCGAGCCCACGCAAACCTGGAATGGAACGGCGTGTGAGACCATGACCGAATGCGCGCCCGGCACATCCTACAACGACATCACGGGCGAGTGTGAACCCAACGAAAAGGCATGCGCGCCCGGCAGTTCCTGGGTCGACGGCCAATGCGTATCAGACCTCGCCTGCGGACCGGGAACCAAGGCTGAAAACGGACAATGCGTGCCGGAAGGATTGCCGGTCGCCGATGTGGTCGAGTCCAGCGAGCCCGACGGTGCGGCCGAATTCAAAATCCCCAACCCGGGGAAAACCATCATCCTTGGGGGTGTCATCGATGAGCCCCCGGGATTCGGATATCCAGATTGGGACACTTTCGTCTTTGACGCCAAAGCAGGAACGTACTTGCAACTCGAAGCCTATTCCGCAGGCCCCCTGCGCCCCGCTTTCGTCCTTGAATCCAAAGCGAGACATCCGGATGGATCGCCCCGTTTCTCCCGATATGGCGCACAGGGCGAGGGCGTTGTCACACGGCGGGAGGTCTATCTGCCCTTTGACGGAACGTATGAACTTCGCGTGACGGACCATGACCACTTGCTAGCAAGCCTTTTTTCGAACGTCGGAGCGCTTCCGGTGGGGGGCGACAACTACGCTTATGTGGTGGAGATTCAGAACCTCGGAGCACCAAAACCTAAAAAAATCAATACGTTACCAGCCACGGAGAGCGGTGATCTCGCCGATGGCTCCTTGTACTTTTATTCATTTCCCGGAGCCAAAGCTGCGACGGTAGTCAGCGGCCGTTCCGTAGGCGTTCCCCCTCCCGCCAAGGTCAGTGATATTTTTCGCGCTCTGATGGCGGTAAACGGAAGTGGTCAGTCTATCCATGAGCGGGTGACTTCCCAAACCCAACAGGACACGGAAGTGCTCGTGCTTGGCGGCTCCTCGGAACCGATGATCGTGCAGGATCACTTGCTTGCCATCGGCCCCCACCAAGAGTTTCTGCTCGAAATGGACGAGATCGTCCCTAAGGATTGCACGAAAAACGACTGCAAATCCGGAAGCCTCGCGGATAACGAGCAAGCCTTGTGGAAGTGGAACCTCGCCGAAGGCGATTTTCTGACCGTCGGAGCTTATTTACCCAATGAAAATCGGTTGATGAAAGCCTCCCTGCTCGATAGCAACTTGCAGTTCACCATGGATGACAGTTGGGTGAGTCCTTGGGATGTCGGGGTGGGCTACCTATACGCTTCGGAAGCCACATCTGCGTATCTATGGCTTCGAGAGGTCGAAGGAGAAAAAGTGAATGAATACCTCGTAGATGCCAGAGTGGTGAAAACGCCCGCCTTTTCGTCCGGCCAGACCTATAAAAACCTTCCGCTGCATGAAATGCCTCCGTACACCTTGCGGAACGCGGGTATCGGACATTTCAAGGGGGAAGCTGGGAAGGTGGTGTTTTTCAGCGGATTTTCGACGAAACCGGAGGGTGCCTGGCAAGCTCCCCAAGAATTGTTGATGACACCTCATCTCGAACCCATGGGACCGGTCATCGATACCAAGGCGTGGAACTTTCCCGATGGATTCGTCACGCCGCTATTTGGTTATATCAAAGACGATGGGCATTATCTTCATTACGTTTTCGATGGAGGCCCCCCGTTTTCGGGAGGAACCTACGAAACGCGGATGACGATACGAAATACGTTTCCTTTGGGCAAGCCGGCGCAGGGCGCTCCGATCGAGGTGAGCAATCATAACTTGTCTCAAGGCCTGGCCCTCTACACATTCGAGGCCAACGCCAAGCAGTATGTGGATATTACGGTCACTCCAACCTTGATATCCGGATTGGTTCCCGATCTTTGGATCTTCAACTTCGGGCGTCCTGAATTTGCATTCGTCAATTATCGCTGGGTCGGGGACATGAGTTCGCCTCGCCTGGGCCTGATTCATCGAGAAACCGGAACATCGAGCAAGGCCATCACCGCCGGATACCAATCCCCTTACGATGGTATTACGGTATTGCTCGTTCAATCGTCCGGCGGTTCGGGCTCCATCACCGACGTATTCGGATTGAAAATCGAAACGCCTCCACCTCCAGGCAACGATACCTGCGCCAAGGCGGGCCCCCTTACCTTGGATTCCAGCGGCCATACCTCTTTTGGTTGGAATATGTCGAGCGCCACGAATACCATCACCCATTCGGGCTGCACGGACTACCCCTCCGATGGCCCCGACACGTTTTTCAGTGTGAATTTGAAAGAAGGCGAAACGATTGACATTGAGATGTCCACCGACACATTCAGCGCTTCGCTCTACTTATTCACCGATTGCTCCCAGGTGAAAGCCACTTGCCGCGGGGCCTCGGAATACGGCAAACCTCGCCGCGTGACCTACACCGTTCCTCCCGGTGGTGGTGGGAAATACATCATTGGAGCCGATTCCCATGAGCATGCCGGCTGGTTCGACATGGATGTCAAAGTCTCGAAACACTGAGAAACAGGAGCAGAACATGAAACACGAGGAAAACTACGCGCGATTCATTGTCATCCTGGCCTTGGTGTCGACGGCCTGCGGCGGAGATGACCTGGAATGCGGCCCTGGAACCCACCCCTACGGAGACCGTTGCGTGGCAGACGTCTCCTCCTGTGGCGATGGCACCAAACTTGTCGATGGCCAGTGCGTCCCCTTATGCGCCGATAACGAGATTTGGACAGGAAAACATTGCGTTCCGGACTACCAATGTGCTCCAGGAACATCACCCGTGGCGGGCCAATGCGTTCCCACCTGTACCAAAGACGAGTATTGGAACGGCCAAAGCTGTTCGAAAACTCCCCGCTGCGCCCTTGGAACGGTTTTCGACGAAAATACAGGTAGTTGCGTTCCAAACGAGCTGATTTGCGCCAAGGGTACCCACCTGGATAACGGGCAATGCGTACCGGATACTTCGGCCTGTGGCGACGGCACCCATCTCGAAAATGGACAATGCGTCCCCAACCGTCTTCCCGCACCCGATGTCGTGGAGTCCACGGATCCCACCGGCAAAGTTACCTTCGACCTGCCGGATCCCGGCAAGTCGATCACCTTGGGAGGAACCGTGGATACACCCATCGATCTCAATGGGGATTCCATCGTAGATGCGGATTATGACCGCTTTTCTTTCTCCGCTCAGGCCGGCACCTGGATCCGCGTCCATGCCACCTCCGAGGGAGCCGCGCATCCGGCCTTTGCCCTGGTTTCAGACGATACCGATGCGCAAGGACAAGTCCTTTATGCTCGATATGCCGTCAATCCCCTCGGCGTGGATACGGAAAGGGAATTTTACCTTCCCCGATCCGGTAACTATACCCTTGTCGTCTCCGATTATACTCATGTCACGAGCGATCTATTCGGATGGCTCGCTTTGCCCGTCGGAGGCGATGACTTCACCTACTTGATCACTGTGGATAACCTGGGCGATCCAACCCCAACCCCCATCGCTTCCGTTCCGGCGTCCAAAACTGGAGACTCTGGCGCTGGCGCCCTGGCGTTTTATCAAATGAAGGACCTGAAACTCCATGACGCCCGGGTGGCTCAACATATGGGCAAACCATCGGGCATGATGGCCAGTGATACGTTCGGCGCACTCATGCTTTTCGGTCCGAAGGGGACTTTGGTGAGGGAAAGTCTTTCCTATTCGCTCACGGGCGATGCCACCATCCTGTTTGCGGCCACCGAGCCGGGCGACCATCTGCTGGTGGTGGACCATCTGCTCAGTATTGGACCCTTGACGGATTATGAACTGCGGGTAGAACAGGTGGATACGGTGGATTGTGGAGCCGCGAATTGCGCTGCGGGCACCCTCGCCCAGGGCACGAGCAAACTACTGTATTGGGATTTGAAGGAAGACAACGTTTTCGCGATGGGAGCCAAGGTTCCCGATACGGAATCGTCTTCTCTTCAGGTGCAAAGGATGGACGCGGGCCTGGTTCCTGTCGGAGAAAAAACAAGTGCAAGCAAATACGGTCCCGCCAAGATTCGCACGTACATCGAAAAAGACCAGCGTCTTTACCTGCTGCTGACCGGCTACAATGGCAATGCCATCGCCAGCTATGAACTGGATGTGAAAACACCCACGGTGGACCGATTGACGTCCGCTACCACCCATTCCGGTCTCAAAGTTCACGAAATGCCCTTGGATATCTACCCTTCCGCGGGAATGGGCCGATGGGATGCCGCGGCCGGACAGGTCATCCTGTCCACGAGCTTCACCACGGCTTGGCCAAATTGGACCCAACCCCTCGAAGAGTATCTCACCCTTGGATTCGAACCTTTGCCCAAACTCCGCGACACGACCGACCCGGCGTTCCCGAACAGCATACTGCCGCCGTTGATGGCCTATATGCCCAAGGCCGGACGTTTCTTGTACCAAACCAAAGATGACGCCGGAGGAGATATCGTGGGCGCTTCGTACGACACCACGTTTCACGCTCTCACACCTATTTCCCTCGCAACCCCCACCGCCGGAAATCCCGTAAGCAAGACGAACCAGGGATTGATCCCCACCGCGGGCTGGTCACTCTTCGGCTTCTCGGTCCCCAAAGGCCAAACCGTCGCCTTGAAAGTCACTCCGAAGGGCACGGAACCTTTGCAAGCGGAAGCCTGGATCGTAACACCAGGACGCCATCAATATACCTCAGGAAACCATTCCTGGGTGGCAGACAAAGAGGAAATCGGTCTTGGGATATTGGCACGACAAGCAGCTTCCGCACCCGGACAGGAAGTCCAACTCCTTGTCGAAGCGCCCTACGACGATACTCAACTGGTTTTCATCCGAAACATCGATGCGGGAGATCCCACCGGAAGGGCGTGATTGATCACCCGGTCAAACTGACGCTCAAGCAAGCCGGTCTTTGAGCCGTTGCTGAGGGGTTTACGCGATAGCGCCATCTCGTCGGGTCGCCGCCACTCCCACATCATGGCGGCGA
>Ga0116159_1002300_pt1 | contig 18755 bp, 15 predicted proteins | sample AD_JPNAS1_MetaG_FD_89878 | JGI IMG/M metagenome (GOLD analysis project Ga0116159, IMG submission 89878) | Active sludge microbial communities of municipal wastewater-treating anaerobic digesters from Japan - AD_JPNAS1_MetaG | ecosystem: Engineered > Bioreactor > Anaerobic > Digestate | place...
AATTAACAACTTTATAAAAGAACATAATCTTGCACAATATGTACAACTCAAAGGAGATCATTGTTTTGGACATTGTGTAAACGGTCCTGTTTTGAAAATCGACAATAATATCTACGAAAACGTTGATTCAATGAATGTTATAGATATTTTAAATGATGTTTTTGACGGATATTATTAGGTTTGCGAAATTTGAGTGTGTAGCTTGATAAACATCTACGACATAAATTTGTTATGTTTGGCAAAAGGCTCAATAATTAAGAAATAAGCGCAACCAACATTATAAACTCTCAAATTAACTAATATGCAAGTAATAAAAATAAACCCCGATAAATGTAAGCTGTGCTATGCATGTGTAAGAGTATGTCCTGCAAATGCTATCAAAACAAAGGAAGAAAATTGTGAGATTGTTCCCGAACGCTGCATTGGTTGCGGTAGCTGTTTGCGTATTTGTCCATATGATGCCATTAAAGACTTAGACTCTAAAAAAGAGGTTAGAGCACTAATTCGTTCTGGAGAAAATGTTGTGGCGATATGTGCTCCAAGTATTTCCGGAGAGTTCGATGATATTACAGACTATACCAACTTTGTGGGAATGATAAAAGCTCTTGGGTTCAAGTATGTGTGCGAGGTATCTTTCGGAGCCGACCTTGTTGCATTAAAGTATCGTGAGCTTTTCGAAAATTTTAAGGGAAAATATTTTATTACAGCCAATTGTCCCGCAATGGTTGGTTATATTGAGAGATATCATCCCTCGTTGATTGACAATATGGCACCACTTGTGTCGCCAATGATTGCTACCGCACAAGTAGTTAGAGAAAAATATGGTCAGGATATTAAAGTGGTTTATATAGGACCATGTACTGCAGCCAAAGGGGAGGCACACTATATATCAGACAACAAACGTGTTGATATTGTTCTTACATTTAAAGAGTTGCGTGAGATGTTTGCCGAAGCAGGAATAACAGAAAATAATGTTGAGTTTTCTGATTTTGATCCACCAATTGGTGGTAGAGGCAGTCTATTTCCTATTAGTCGAGGAATGTTTCAAAGCGTTGATATAAACGAGGATTTACTAAGCGGACAACTAATTTGCACTGATGGTAAAACCAATGTTTTAAGAGCATTAAAAGAGTTTGAACATTTTAGTCAACTAAAACAGCATTTGGATCTGTTTTACTGTGACGGAAATTGCATAATGGGTCCGGGTACTAGTAAAGGAGGGAAAAAGTTTGTAAGACGCTCGTTAGTAATAGAATACGTCAAAAAACGATTGAGCAGATACAATAAAGAACAGTGGGAAAAAGATCTTAAAAAATACCTAAACTTAGATTTTACGAGAACGTATCAAAACCGAGATATGCGACTCCCAGAACCAACCGAAGAGGAGATAAAGAAAGTCTTGAGCCAACTTGGTCGCGATAATTCAGAGAACAAATCGGGCTGTGGTACATGTGGGTATGAATCATGTCGAGATTTAGCTGTTGCCGTAAGCAACGGACTTGCTCGTATAGACATGTGTCCCACATATATTATTCAAAGTAACATTAGATATAAAAAACGTCTTAGATCAGCCAACGAAAAACTCAGTAATACTCAAAAAGCTCTTATAGAGAGCAGGAAATCGACCAAACAGGAACAGGAGGCGTTACAAGAAGCTTCAAAAATTACTTTGGGATTACTCAATGAACTTCCGACAGGTGTTGTAGTCGTCGATGAAAAAGTTAAAATTTTGCTTTCAAACAAAAGTTTCATAACCCTTCTTGGCTCTGATGCCGTAGAAGTAGCTGAAGTTATCCCTGGATTAGTAGGTGCAGATCTTAAAACTTTGGTTGCACCATATGTTTATAACTATTTCAGTTTCGTATTAGAAACAGATGAAAGTGTGGAAAATAAGGATATTCATTTGGGAGAAAACTTTCTAAACCTGTCAATTTTTCCAATTAAACCAAACAAAATTGTTGGTGCAATAGTCCGCGACATGCATGTCCCAGAAGTTCATAAAGAGGAAGTTATCAGTAGAGTCAATGAAGTTATTGACAAAAATATGAAACTAATTCAACAAATAGCATTTCTTTTAGGTGAAGGAGCCTCAGAGACGGAGCATATGCTCAATTCAATCATAGAGTCATATAAAGATATAAAATCCGATAGTAATTCGCATTAAAAAGCAGGGTGTGTTATTAAACGAACATTTCAATTCAAATTAATACGCAACGGAATGGTTATAAGGAGAGTTAGTTCCATACGACCATAGATGAAAAAATATAATCATATGAATGGATCATTCTATGTAGAAGTAAATTGCCAGCAAGACAACTACGAGAACGAACGTATTTGTGGAGATGTGTTCGTAACCAAACGAGTTAAAGAGGAAGGACGCATTATTGCTGTACTTAGTGATGGTATGGGACACGGGGTTAAAGCCAATATTCTGGCTACATTAACTTCAACTTTAGCTGCTAATTTCACGGCTGAACACAAAGATTTTAAAACAACAGCTGAAATTATAATGAATACCTTGCCAGTATGTAGCGTCAAAAAAATTAGTTATTCTACATTTACAATTGTTGATATAAATATTAATACCGGTGAAGTTGCGATATTGGAGTACGACAATCCAGAATGTTTCGTAATTAGAGGCAAAGTACCTCTAAAGCTTACATGGGAAAAAATAATATTAGATAGTGAAAACAACAAAGGAAAAGAGTTACGCTCGACAAAGTTTACAGTTCAAAAAGAAGATAGAATTCTATTTTGGTCTGATGGTATATCACAATCGGGTTTAGGTACTCGTAAATATCCATTTGGTTGGGGAATTGATGAGGCTAAAGTTTTTGCGTTGTCAATTGTAGAACAAACACCATTTATTTCAGCACGTAAATTAGCACGTAGAATAGTCAATATGGCTGTTATGAATGACAGTTATCATCCCAAAGACGACATAAGTTGTGCAGCAATTTATTTTAGAGAGCCTCGCAAACTGCTTATTTGCTCTGGTCCGCCGTATGAAAAAGAGCGCGATGTTGAATTGGGCGAGATTGTACGTCAATTTGAAGGAAAGAAAATTTTGTGTGGAGCTACTACGGCTGATATCATTTCACGAGAGTTGGGAGAAACAATAGTTGATAACTTTGAATTTGAAGATCCTGATTTGCCCCCAACCAGCAATATGAAAGGGATTGATTTAATAACAGAAGGTATTTTAACTCTAAGTAAAGTATCTAACATTCTATTTAATTTTGATAACAATACCAATTTAGGCAGAGGTCCGGCCGATCAGATTGTTCAATTACTTTTAAAAAGTGATAAAATAAAAATGGTTATAGGAACACGTATAAACATCGCGCACCAAGATCCAAACTTGCCTGTTGAGTTAGAAATTAGGCGTACCGTTATGAAAAGGATAGCAAGACTTTTAGAAGAAAAGTTTTTAAAAGAGGTAACGGTTATATACCTGTAATTTATTAAGATACAATGTTAAAAAAACATCTTACACATTAATTTTTTGTCAATTAAAACCATTTTTCTAAATTTGTAGGATACAAATTAAAACCAAAAGCAATGTCTAAAATATTATCGTTTAGTTTTCTAGCAGTTTTTTTTATAAATATTTTTACTCCCGGTTATGCTCAAAAAGGCAATTATGAGTTAGTTGCAGAGTTTCCACCACCTCACATTGATTTTTCAAGAAATAAACACGATAAAAGATATCAACTAAATGATTTAAAACTCAGTGAAAGTGGGAAAATATTGCTTGCTGAATACGGAAATAGAAACTCGTTAATAGCAATATATAATCTTGATTCAATGCAGTGTGTAGGAGCCTATTGGATTGATAATATTGTGGAGTTAGGAGAGTGCTATCTTACAGATAATGACACCAAACTATATGTTCGCGTTAATAGATACTCTTCTGATTACAAAATAATACTTGTTGGACAAAGACATATCCGCGACATAACTTGCGACAAAACACCCAAAGGATGTAATATTGCTAAACCTACTCAAGAAACTGTTCAGTTTTATAGTCCCGACCACAAATACTACTTTGCTCGGAATGCCAATAACAAACGCACGTTACATATATACAAAAAGGTTGGAGATTAAACATATACGACCTCTACATTTCCTAGTACAACTCTACCTGTAATTACTAAAATTTTTTCTTCGCTGTTTGGATTGCTCTCTTTATTTTTAATTAAGATACCACCGAGTACATTGGACAGGTCGTTTTTTATTGTCCAATCAATTGGCACAAACAGTTTGACACTACCTAAAATGGATGAAATATCCAATGTGGTAACAGAATCATCAAGTTTAATGCCTTTAAAGTCAACATTCGTACTGGCGAGAATAGACGAAATTTTTCCACCTTTAAAAATCTGACTTTGATGAGTATAATTTTTACTACTTAAAATAATGAATTCGTCAATGTAGTCACTAAAAGCTATAGTTTTATCACCTTTTTTGTTTCTTACTTTACACTGTTGCAATAATATTGCAAAACCTATAAAAATTATTATTATGGGCCAAAATTGTCTAAGCTTAACTTCAATGTCAATAATTCTGGGGACAAGGAAAAAACAACCCGTAAAAATTATGATTGAGGCTGCGGTATAGTTCTTTCCTGATAAACTTACCAATCCTATGGCGATCAAAAGCATAGGCCAGCTTAGAAAGATATCATCAACTTTTGGGGGCAACAGATCAAAATTACGAACAAGTAATAGTAATCCAAAAATTATGAAAAGAAGGCCCGTTACAATTCTTTTTGCATTAGATGAATTTGTTTTCATATGATTATAATTTTTTTAGTTTATGGTCTATATAAAATTAGAAATTAGAAATTAAAAGTTTATAAAGTTCCTTTCTATTTTCACCTTGTTCTTTTCACACTTTGGCTTCGGTCACTTTGACAAGCTCAGTGACCAAGTGCATCGCCTTGTACCTTTGCAGAAAGTTGGCATGTTCGTTTCATATATCAGTGTTTTTTTGCTTAAGTATATTTGTGGCTCACATGCCAATTACCTTATTCAAAGGTATAAAACAGTGCCACCAAAAAATTGTTATTTTTTTAAATTTGAAAGGTCAAAGTTATAAAAACTCTTGAGTTTACAAATAATTATTCCAAAATGGTTTACAAATTTCAATACCATTTTTCAGACGTGTTCATATCTTGTGTTTCTTAATATTTAATCTTTATTTTTTTGGATCATTATTAAATCAAATAATGGCCTGAAAACAGAATTTTTTGCGCTAATACAAAATAAACCATTAAATTTGTAGTGTTACCTTATGTTTTAATTTTTTTATTAATGCAACAAAGTAGTATTAATCATCACAATACAGAACGCGATATTTGGAAAGGCAATTTTATATCACGATTTTTCGCGTGGTGTAGTGGCGCAAGGCTCTATTTGTTAAAACACTGCCCGACAGAAATTAATGTTTATTTAGGAATAGGAATAGTAGTTTTTTTTACGGGAGTTTTAGCAGCAATATCAGGAGGTTATGCTGTATGGATGATATTTGAAACAACTTGGGCTGCGGTTGTATTCGGAGCATTTTGGGGATTGCTAATATTCTTTCTCGATTGGTATTTGGTGGCTTCGTTGCGTAAAGAAAAAATGTTGTGGAAGGAGCTTGTTATGGCTTCTCCACGATTGATATTATCGGTATTTATAGCTATTGTCGTTTCAAAGCCAATTGAAATGCGGCTATTTGAAAAAGAGATTGAGGCTAGAATGGCTCTCGCACAACTCGAACAGCGTCAAGAAGCTGATAGTGTGCTTAATACTCAATTTTCGGAAATTGAAAAGTTAGTCAATGCAAATAACTCTCTGCAGAGTAAAATAGATGAACTTAGCCAAAGACGTGATCAACTGTTTTCAATGTATATAGCTGAGGCAGAAGGCACTGGAGGTACGGGTATAGTCGGCAAAGGGTCTGTATTTAGAGAAAAAAAGGCAGAGTATGAAAAAGCCGAAACAGAACTTCAGGATGCCAGACTGCGTTTTTTTCCACAAATTGAACAAAACAATGAGCGAATAAAATTTTTACAGAGAGAGAGGGACCAACTATTAACCACTAATCAAATAATTATTACACGCACTAAAGGTTTTCTGTCGAGGTTCCGTAGCATGAGCTTATTACAAGCAGAAGATCAAAAAGTAGCTGTTGTGTCCGCTTTTATCCTGTTATTATTCATACTGATTGAAATATCTCCGATTTTTGTAAAGCTCATATCAAACCGTGGTCCGTATGATGATTTGCTTGCACTTGAGCAGCTTAGAACAAGTGCCGAGGCAAAAAAATCATACACCAGCATTAGAAACCATTTGCTTAGAGAGTTAGATTTAGAACATGAAATGGTGCAGGCTGAAATGTCTATTCATCAAGCTGCAAGTAAGGAATCTGTTGAAATGTTAGCTGATGCGCAAAGGGAAATTAATGCTGTAAGGATACAGAAATGGAAAGAGCACCAGTTAGGTTTAAACCATAACACAACCACAGGTGATAGACCTGTTCTTATAGATTTTCTGCGTAAAGCAAGTGTCGAAGAGCATGAAGACTCTTTAGATAATTCTAAATTGGAAGAGAAGTCTGAAGAGAGGAAGCCAGAAGGCGAAAATGGATAACAATTAGTAGTATGCGATTGACAAATGAGTTAAATGATAAAAGTTTTTAAAGTTTAAAGCTATTTATAATTCCTTTTACTTTGATATTAAATTTCCCTGATTGTTAAACCTATACTTCAACAAACTTCAAATTAAAATTGATCATTTCAGCCAATTCCTTACCAACATCTAACATATCCTCATCACCTTTTTCATAAAGCCATTCTAAAGAGACATTTAATCCACTTTTATGTATCGTGTTTAGTAACAGCATTATGTCAAGAATATATTTTGCAGAAGCGGAGTTAAAATATGACAGTTTAATTTTAAACACAGCTGCGTTCTCTTTAAACCTTTCTATGTAATTAGCGGAATTGGCGTTAAGATTCGCTAACCAATCAGTTATAGGTAAGTAAAAACTTCTAACATCTTCTGGTCTTGAGCAACCAGTAATTTCGAATCGGTTACTATTAATGTCAAATACTACTCGCGGAGTAGATACGGTTTCTTCTATTACAATGGATTTCATTTTGTTTCTATTTTTTCAAGATCACTACAAAAATAATAAAAATATATGTTTTATGTATTAAGATTTTAGTGATAAGAGAAAAAAATACCTGATTTAGTTTTTATTTTTCAATAATTACAAAATATTAAAAGTAACGTAAACGCAGAAATAGTATAAAATATTATTTATTGCCCCTGTTCGACAACAAATTTTATCACTGCAATTTCTTCAGATAATAAATAGCCCTAACCCCGCACCACGTACCAGGCAACTTCTACTATTTTTGTCATGTCCTAAGTAAATTATTATAAAATTTTACAATAGCAAATGTCGATGTATCATATACATAGCCCCAAAAAGCATTAGCGAAGTTTGGACTATAGTATGTGTACAATCGCCATTACGCTAAAAGCTATTGAACTTTAAAAATTAATATCAATTTTTAGAAGTATTAAAAGAATCGTGTAATTGTTTTAAAAGTCAGCCAAACACAAGACTTAGTTTTTTATTTTGTAATAAATAGTTTTGTCTATTTGATTTTAATGTGATATTTTTGTAACAACTAATTTTAATAAGTTTAACAATACAAAAAAATCAAATCTATGAAAAGAACACAGCATTTATTAGCTTTGATAGTTGCTTCAATAGTTATTTTTAGCAGCTGTTCAAAAGAAGTTGAGACATCAGCTTTAACTTTAGACCAAACCAAAAATGCAACTCTAATCGTTCATTTTTATGCAGAATTGGACAAAACTATTAATGGCTTAGAAAAAGCACCAGATGGTACAAAAGCAATTATTCGAATTGACAACAAAGAATTTAATCCTAACGCAGATGGATTTTGGTCACAACTTGTTACCATTAAAGATGGTAAAATAGAACAGATAATTCCTGTTACTGATCAAGGAATTACAGTTGAAATTTTCCCAGTTGAATTTACTTACGAACAAGTTCAACCTTATGGAAGCGTTTCTGAAAAAATCAACAAAACTTACAGATTTTCAGGCAATGCCGCTGAAAATGGTGTTAAACCCAACGAAGTCAGAACTCACGAAATCAATTATGATCTTATAACTGCTTTCGATGATTTTGTAGAGACAGTCGCTCAAAAATTTGAATTAAAAGCGGAACTTGACGCAACAAACTCAGATCTTGAGTATATTCCAAATGGTTCTAGTGTTACATTTTTCACTGACAATTGGTCAAAAACTGTAACAGTTGGTTCTGCCGGACGTGTTGATATTAGCGTACCTGTTGGAGAAGCAATTAGTGCTATATATTACGGCGATAAAACTTACAAAGACAGTAACGGTAATACAGTTGTTAAAAAGCACAAATATGAAGCTCCCATCGGAACTTTTAACATATCACTGCCAATGGTTCAGGTAGTCAATTTAGGTAATGGTATTTTATGGCAATAATTTGTCAAATAATAATTTAACGACTTATAAATATGAGAATATTAGCTTTAGTATTTACAATAGCTTTTGGCGCTGCATCTTTATTTGCACAAGATAACGAAGCCAAAGAAGAGAAGATATATACACCGGAATCAGGAGATATTAGTATCGGTATTGACGGAACTCCTGTTTTCAATTATATTGGAAACATGTTTAACGGAAATATGGGCAACGCTTTTAATCCCGGAGACACCAAGTTTTATTTCAGGTATTTTTTAACGGACAACTCTGCTGCACGTATTGTTTTAGGGATCAATAATGGAACGCTTATCGACCACTTTTATATTGACGATGATGCTGCATTGCTCTTAGACCCTAACAGTAATGCACAATTGGAAGATGTTATGAAAGTGAAAACCAGAGACATGGAAATTCGTTTAGGTTATCAACAATTCCGAGGATATAAACGACTGTTAGGTTTTTATGGTGCAGATATTGGATATAGATACCAAAAAATACACAGAAGCTTTCAGTATGGAAACGAGATGAATGAGTTAAATCCTGCTCCAACAACACAGTGGGGGAATCAAGCTGTTCGCCCATTAGAAATTAATAATGGAGCTATAAATACTATTTTTGCGGGAGTATTTACAGGTGCAGAATACTATCTGCTTCCAAAAATTTGTGTTGGTATGGAATTGGGTCTTACTTATGGTGTTGACTTTGAAAAACAGTCATGGACTAAACAAGAAAGAATGGTTTTAACTCAACATGTTGAGGAAGAGGTTGCTACCGATCCGGGTTCACGTTGGAGAAATACAAATACACAGTTCCCATACACTTATGGAAACTTTTATTTTGCAGTACATTTCTAAACTTTCAATAAAAAAATAGCGGCAATTGCCGCTATTTTTTATCTAACTTTATCTTCTCTAGCTGTGCACTACAATTGGAGGTTATTGTACAACTCCTTAATTTCTTTCCAATTAAATACCCTAACAATATTTTTGTTTATATAGTCGTCTCGGTTCCAAGGTCTATCCATTAAAGCAACTTTAACATTCGGGCATTCGGCCAAATAGTTTGCTGTTGATAAGGAATCTTCAATTGCAAAATCTATTTTTAAAGAACGCAAATACTCTAAGGGTTTAGCTATAGTTTTATCTATATCAGTACGATTATATTTGTCAACAATTATAAAATAATCGTATGGTACTTTGTAATTTGCCAACCATTCTATTGTAGAATCGTATGCAGTGGTTAATCGCCCTGTAACAATGCCTATTTTGTTGCCTTTTTTTGCCCATTCGTGCATTGTTTCAATAGCTCCTTCGACAGGTTTAAACTTCATAAGCTCTTCGTGCGAATGTATAATATCAAAAAATAGTTTGTATTGCTCTTCTGTTAAACCAAACGACTTTTTTAAGTCAAATGATTTAATATCCTCAAAGCATTTGTCGATACCAAATTCTCTTTTAATAATCTCAATGTACGATGATGTGCTCTCTGATATAACATCATCACAATCAACATAAATCATATCTAAAATTATTTAGGTTTGCGAATATACATACATTAATTGATTGATTAATTAATACGCAAGGACAAACTCTGTGTGGTATATAACATATTATACCAATTGTAATTTAAAAATAGTCCAATCTTTTTTAAATTTTACAATTGTAAATACCGATGTTACAGATACATAGTCCGAACAAACGATAATGAGGTTTGGACTATAGTAGCTGTCCAATCGGTATTTTTGCGAATTTTATTATTTTTGGCCAAATTTTACCTTGCAGATATCATTGTTCAAATTAGTGCAAAATAGAATAATATATTTAATTGGTTATTTTCACAAACCTTTTAGAAAGTTAATTCCCTTAGAAACTTTCACTTATGCTGTTTGCGGAGCCTCAAATACGGCTTTTGATATATTCTTATATTTTATTAGTTATAATTTTATTCTAAAAAAAGAACTTGTTGATTTAGGATTTATAGCTATTTCCCCGCATATAGCAGCATTTATCATGTCGTTTTGTATCTCTTTCCCAACGGGCTTTGCTTTAAATAAATACATAACTTTTAATAAATCGAAGTTAAAAGGAACGAAACAGTTATTTCGGTATGGACTTGTGGTATCGACGTGCATTATTCTAAACTATCTGTTTTTAAAATTGTTTGTTGAAGTGTTTTTTTGGTATCCTACGCCATCGAAAATTGTTACGACAGTAATTGTAACCATTTTTAGTTATTTCTCACAAAAATACTATACTTTTAAAACCACAAAATAAATTGAAAGCTAATATGCAGTTGAAAGTTTGTAAAGAGTTGGAAGTCAGTGATACATTGAGCTTGTATTTTGACAGGCTCAATGACCATCGAAGTGAAGATAGGAAGTCGAAGTAATGTAAGTTTTTTTACCTTATTCAGTGTTATATGTGTTCTGTTTTTTAATGTGCATTATTAAAAATTAACATTTCGATAAGAAAAACCTGATATGAATTTATAAATAAATGTTGTAGATTTGTGGACACTATTTTTGCCAGCAAGTGAAAAAAAATAATGAACGAAATAAGTTTTTAACTTAAATTAATAATTGTACATTTCGGCTTTGCTCAATGCACCGCATTGTTTATTGCTGATGACTTTGAACCGATAAAATTAAAAATAAAATGAAAAGAATAGCTATATTTTTTATTGTTGCTCTATTTACTTTCAACATATCAAATGCTCAGGAACAAGACGATTTGACTTTAGCAATAAAAAAAATTGCTAAAGACTTGGAAAACAAACACTCAGGGGCAAATAAAATAAAAATTGCAATTTTACAGTTCCGTACTAAAGACAACAAACTTACCAAATTCAACGATTTTGTTCAAGAAGAGTTGTACTCGGCTTACAAAAACAGTGCACGTTTTGAAGTTATTGATCAAAATGCTATAAACGATTTAATTCAATCATACGGTTGGACAAATGATAAAGCCAGAAGCTTTGAACACAACGAAGAATTTGGTAAATTCATTTTTGAACAATTAGGCTATGTCGCAAATGCAATAATATACGGACAAATTACCGATAATGATGAAACAATTACACTCACTGCATATCTTGTTCCAAACGGTATTAATAGAAATATTGTGTCTGTGGAAAAGTTTAACAGCAGTCCATTTACAGACAAGTTATTAGGTAAGTCTATTCGTGAACGTAATGTAGATCCAAAGCATGCATATGTTGAGAAACCGACCACTACGATTTTAAAATCAAAGATAGGAGACTATAGTTTAGAAGTTACTTCTGTTGCACTTACAGGAAACAAGATTGCAGTAAATATTATTGTACAAAACAGTGTTGAAGACGGATATATATACGGTGTAGATGCTCGCTTCTTTGACGCTGAAGGCAATGAATTTACTAGTGGTATATCCTTCAATACATTACGAGACCGTAAAATTATTAAAGATATCCCCCTTAAAGGAGTTATTAATTTTGAAAACAAAGAAGTCGCACGAGTAACTGAAATGCAAGCACTTGAGATTAATGTATATAAATCATTTGGTTCAGAGATGCACGGAACAGCACACTTCTATAACATCCCAGTTACAAGATAAGAAGTAGCATAGTGAATGTGTGTAATACTATATTATGGAGCTGTCTAAAAAAACGAGACAGCTTTTTTCGAAGTTGCTCCTATAAAGCTTTAAGTTTAAATTCGTAACTTTCCATTATTGGGTTTGACAAGATTTTTTTGCATGCTTCATCAATTAATTGAAGGGCTTGCTTCTCGTTTTTGGCTTCAATTTCTAATGAAATATGTTTGCCAATTCTAACGTTGTCAACACCTTTGTAACCCATATTTTGCAATGTTGATGTTACCAATTTTCCTTGTGGATCAAGTAACGCCTTTAGAGGCATTACATCAATTTCTGCTTGAAATTTCATATGTATATATTTTTTTCGGTTTAAGATTAAAACAATTAAAGTTAAAAATCTGTGTTCGTTGTTGTTATCCTTGAGGTAAATTTTTATTGTTTACTCCTGCAAATATTGTCGCAATTCCAGAGAACAACAAATAAAAAGGTATAATAACTACTCCTGCGAAAAGTTTAAAATAAAAAACAGCAACAATGCTAACAATTGCTAACAATATTGCATTAACAAGTTTTAATTTATTAGCTGAAAGTTTTTTCAATGAAAAAACCTTTATCTCCGAAACTAATAATAGCGAAAAGAAAACAGTTATAACTCCTATTAACACCTGACTTATAATAAATTCTGAATAGTATATTAAATTTGCAAAAGAGATAAAAAATATTGCATTTGCAGGTGTTGGCAATCCAATAAAATCAGTTTCTTGTCTTGTGTCTATATTAAATTTCGCTAATCTAATTGCTGAGAATATAACTATTAAAAACGGCAAATATTTAAAAAAGGCGAAGCTCCAAATATCTTTGCATGCAACGTATAACATTGTGGCAGGAGCCATTCCAAAGCTGATTAAATCGGCAAGCGAGTCGAGCTCTTTACCAATAGCTGAGTAGGCTTTTAAAAGTCTTGCAGCAAAGCCATCAAGGAAGTCAAGCACTGCGGCAAATAAAACAAAATAGAGTGCAACATCAAGTTTGCCATCAAACGCAAACACTACAGCTAAGCAGCCACAAAAAAGGTTGGCTGATGTAAACAAATTCGGAACAAACTTGAAATATTTAATCACTATTTATGGTTTTTAATCTGTTTAAAAACATTTTCCCACCTTGTATCGCTCATTTTTGCGCCTACCTCTTCAATAACGTTTCCGCTGAGGATGGCTCCGTACCAACCGCATTCGCTTGGTGTTTTCTTTTTTATGTATCCATACAGAAATCCTGCTGCATATGAGTCGCCTGCACCTGTTGTGTCAATAGGTTTGGCATCAACAACTCCGACTTTAACTATTTCGTTATTTGCCCAAATTAGTGAACCCTCTTTTCCTATTTTAACAACTGCGACTTTGCATACTTTTGAAAGTTTTTTGACAGCTTCTTCGGGCATTTTTTTCGTAAACGACTTGGCTTCTTCTTCGTTTGCAAATAAAATATCAACATAGTTAGCAACTATATTTTTCAGAAACTCTAAATTTTCCTCAACAACGTTGAAGCTTGCTAAGTCGAGAGAAACCTGTAATCCACTCTCTTTGGCGAGTTTAACTGCATTTAGTATTAAGTTATGATTTTGAACCAAGTACCCTTCGATATGTAAAATATCATATCCTTTAAAAACACTTGCTTTTATGTCATTTGCACTTAGCTCAACGGCTGCACCTAAGTATGTTGCAAAGGTGCGCTCACTATCGGGACTTATTAAGGTAATAGCGCGACCTGATTCGGTTTTTGAACTATTTAGGTGGTTTTTAATATTGGCAGTTTTTAAATCATTAGCGAAAAAATTACCAAGCTCGTCATTGCCAACTTTGCCAATAAAGCCAGTGTCTATTCCGAGTTTAGCTAATCCGTGTATTGTGTTTGCAGCCGAACCTCCAGATGATTGGCTAATATCAAGATTTGAGACTTTTGTAAGAATCTCATTAGAACGTTTTTTATCAACCAACTGCATGCTACCACGAGGGAAACCTAATTCTTGTAAAATATTATCGCTTTTGAGTTTGATTAAAATATCAACAAGGGCGTTGCCCATTCCTATAACTTTCATTTTCTGTACTATTTAACTTCAATGTATAATAAAGTTCAAAAATACTTAATAAAAATTGAAAAGTAGATATCAATTAAAAGATTTGGTTAAAATAAAAGAGACAGCGCATGCGCTGTCTCTACTTTATACTTCGATGGTTATTGAGCTTGTCGAAATACTATACATAGCACATTGCCTTTCAACTCAAATTATATTAGATGGAATGCTACGGTTACACCGGCTGTAACGATAGCAACCATACTCATAAGTTTAATCAAAATATTTAAACTTGGTCCTGATGTATCTTTAAACGGGTCGCCGACAGTATCTCCGATAACTGCTGCTTTATGTGATTCTGAGCCTTTCCCGCCGAAGTTACCCTCTTCGATATATTTTTTTGCGTTATCCCAAGCTCCACCGGAGTTAGCCATAAATATAGCAAGAACAAAACCGGAACCTAATCCGCCGACTAATAGTCCCATTACTCCAGAAACACCAAAAATAATTCCTGTGACAATTGGGATTATTATTGCTAATAGTGATGGCAACATCATTTCGCGTTGTGCTCCTTTGGTTGATATTTGCACACATGATGCATAATCAGGCTCGTCTTTGCCTTCAAGAATACCGGGTTTAACGCGGAATTGTCTTCTAACCTCATCAACCATTTTTTGTGCTGCACGACCAACGGCGTTCATCGTTAGACCGCAGAATACAAATGCCATCATTGAACCAATGAAAACACCTACAAGAACACTCGGGTTCATTAGATTGATTTGATAGTATCCCATTAAGTCAACGATATTAAGTTCTGTAATACTTTTACTTATCCCGTCTGCAAGTTCAAGGGCAGTTTCTCCTGCATGGATTAGTGCAATTTTTATCTCTTCAATGTAAGATGCTAATAGTGCGAGGGCAGTTAAAGCGGCTGAACCTATTGCAAATCCTTTACCTGTAGCTGCTGTTGTGTTTCCAAGCGAGTCTAGGGCATCTGTACGTTTACGTACTTCTTCTCCAAGTCCACTCATTTCAGCGTTTCCTCCTGCATTGTCGGCAATTGGTCCGTAAGCGTCAGTTGCTAAGGTAATACCAAGAGTTGAGAGCATGCCAACAGCGGCAATTCCAATTCCATAAAGCCCTAACTGTAAATTTTGTGGTTCGAGCATACCTCTCACATCAAAATTGATTGCGCATAAGAATGCGATAATAATTGCTGCACATATTGTTATTACAGGAATTGCTGTTGAAATCATTCCTACTCCCATACCGGATATAATCACGGTTGCAGGACCTGTTTGAGTGCTTTCTGCCACTCTTTTTGTAGGCTTATATGATTGCGAAGTAAAGTACTCGGTAGATTGCCCGATAATAATACCGGCTATTAAACCTGTAATTACAGAGAACGATAATCCTACCCAATTGTGAAGTCCTAATAGATAAAGAATTACAAATGTTGATATTGCAATTAAAATTGAACTAACATTTACCCCAAGTCCTAAAGAACCAAGTAGTTGTTTAATTGTGGCATTCTCTTTTGTTCGTACTAAAAATATACCAAAAATTGAAAGAAATATACCTACAGCAGCTACCAACATTGGAGCAAGTACGGCTTTTAATTGCATATCACCTTCGAAGGAGTAAAAGGCGGCGGCACCCAGTGCAGCAGTTGCAAGAATTGAACCAGCGTACGACTCATAAAGGTCGGCACCCATACCCGCAACGTCTCCTACGTTATCACCAACGTTATCGGCAATTGTAGCTGGGTTACGTGGATCATCTTCGGGGATACCAGCTTCAATTTTTCCTACAAGGTCGGCACCTACGTCAGCAGCTTTTGTATATATACCGCCTCCAACACGAGCAAACAGTGCTTGAGTTGATGCACCCATACCAAACGTAAGCATGGTTGTAGTTATAACCACAAGTTTTTGGGCGGATGTAGCTTCAACAATAAATCTGTCTAATATGATATACCATAAAGATATGTCAAGTAATGCTAACCCAACAACAACTAAACCCATTACAGCACCCGAGCGAAAAGCCACTTTAAGACCATTGTTTAAAGAGTTTCGGGCTGCATTTGCGGTTCTAGCTGATGCGTAAGTAGCTGTTTTCATTCCAAAAAATCCGGCTAAACCTGAGAAAAACCCTCCTGTAATAAATGCAAAAGGCACCCAGGGATTTTGGATTTTCAAACCATAGGCAAGAAATGCGAAGATTAATGTAATAACAACAAAAACAATGGCTACAACTTTATATTGCTGTCTTAGATAAGCCATTGCTCCTTGACGAACATGAAGGGCTATTTTTTTCATCATATCTGTCCCTTCATCAAGGCTTAGTGTTTTTTTGTAAAAATAGTAAGCAAAACCTAAAGCTACTATCGAACTGATTGGTACTAACCAAAAAATAATTGGCATGACGTGTTCTCCTTTTTTTTAATTAACAATTCGAATTATTTTTCTCAGAAATTTTATTCGTGTTTTGTAAACGAAAATAATTAATCGGCGAAAATCGTAAAAAAATCTTAAATTATTATTATAAGTTTCTAAAATTTGTAAAACGTTTTTGTAATATAAACTTAAATTTTATAAACCAAAAGCTGTTAATTGCTGAATAACAGTTATATACATAAGGATAATAATTTAAGATTTAACGAGATGATTATTTTTGTTTTCTCATAATGGTTAACATTTTTTTGGAAAAATTTGATTTTTTAACCATACGTGGAAAAATAATAAGTTAAATTAGGTAATATTTACAACAAAACAGGTCACTACATAGAAGCGACCTGTTTTATTTTGCGACCTCGAAGGGATTCGAACCCCTGACCGTCTGATCCGAAGTCAGATGCTCTATCCAGCTGAGCTACGAGGCCCTTATATGTTGCTTAAATCAAAAAGAGGTCAACAACTAAAAACAGTTAGACCTCTTTTTCCGTCGGGGCAGCAGGATTCGAACCTGCGACCCCCTGCTCCCAAAGCAGGTGCGCTAGCCGGACTGCGCTATGCCCCGTAAAATTAATTTTATTTCTTAGACCGTCCTCGCGGAGAGGGAGGGATTCGAACCCTCGGTACAGTTACCCGTACGACAGTTTAGCAAACTGTTGGTTTAAGCCACTCACCCACCTCTCCGAATGAGAGCGCAAAGATAAACAATCTTTTTATCTATCAAAAAAATATTAGCGTTTTATATCGGATTTTTTTTCTTTATTGTCCTCGAATCATGCTGAATATAAAGATATAGGATTACTATTCAACGTTTTTCATTGTCAATTGTATTCGTTCTCTATCACGGTCAATCGAAAGCACTTTAACTTTCACGGTCTGGTGCAATTTAACAACATCTGCAGGACTTTTAATATAGGTGTTGCTAATTTGTGAAATATGAACCAATCCGTTTTGTTTGATACCGATATCAACAAAAACTCCAAAATTTGTAATGTTGGTAACAATTCCTGTAAGTATCATTCCCTCTGATAGTTGGTCAATAGAAGATATTCTGTCGTCAAACTGAAACGATGTTATTTTTCCACGTGGGTCTCTTCCGGGCTTTTTAAGTTCTTCAATTATGTCATTAAGAGTGTATTCACCGCAATCTTCGTCAACCAACTCGGCTATATTTACTTTCTTTAGCAGTGCCGAATTACCAATTAGCTCCGAAACAGTGGTGTCGAGCTTTTCCGCCATTAAATGTACGGTGTCGTAATTTTCGGGGTGTACCGCCGAGTTGTCTAAAGGGTTTAAGCCACCGGGTATTCTCAAGAATCCTGCACATTGCTGAAATGCTTTTGCGCCTAGTCTTGGAACATTGTTTAATTCAGTTCTCTCTTTAAAAGCCCCATTCTCTTTACGGTATTGTACAATATTTTGTGCCAATGCAGGTCCAAGTCCCGAGACATACGACAATAGTTGTATCGATGCAGTATTGAGATTTACTCCCACTTTGTTAACGCTACTTACAACCACTTGGTCGAGTTCGGTTTTTAGTTTAGTTTGGTTTACATCATGTTGATACTGACCTACTCCAATCGATTTCGGGTCAATTTTAATAAGCTCGGCTAATGGGTCCGAAAGTCTTCTCCCGATTGATACGGCTCCGCGAACGGTTACGTCATAATCGGGGAACTCGTCCCGAGCGATTTTTGAGGCTGAATAAATTGACGCTCCACTTTCATCGACAACATACACCTTAATATCTCTGCGAAATCTAAGCGATGAGATAAACCGTTCGGTTTCTCTGCTTGCTGTACCGTTTCCGATAGCAATAAGTTCCACATCATAGGCTTCGATAAGTGTGTGCATTTTCCTTGCTGCTGCAATCTCTTCGGATTTTGGAGGGTGCGGATAAATGGTTTCATGGTGTAGCAAGTTTCCGTGTTCATCGAGGCATACAACTTTGCAACCTGTTCTGAAACCCGGGTCAATTCCCATAATGCGTTTCTCTCCGGCGGGAGGCATCATTAGCAACTGTCGTAAATTTGACGCAAATACTTTAATTGCCTCATCATCAGCTAGTTCTTTATAGTAATTTAATGTTTCGGTCTCCATCGACGGAGCCAAA
>Ga0116159_1002305_pt1 | contig 18725 bp, 21 predicted proteins | sample AD_JPNAS1_MetaG_FD_89878 | JGI IMG/M metagenome (GOLD analysis project Ga0116159, IMG submission 89878) | Active sludge microbial communities of municipal wastewater-treating anaerobic digesters from Japan - AD_JPNAS1_MetaG | ecosystem: Engineered > Bioreactor > Anaerobic > Digestate | place...
AAACCGCCTATCCCAATCTTTTTCTGATCCCGTCCCGGGAGGCCAAATTCAGCGCCCCTTACGCGCTTCGGTCAAAACGCATGAAAGAGATGTTGAATGTACTTAAGGAAACTTTTGACGTCGTTATTGTAGATACTCCGCCCGTGCTGGTGCTTAACGACGCCGTTGCCATAAGCGAATTGGCTGATATTCGTGTGGTGGTCGTGGAGTGGGGAAAGACTGTGATCAAATCAGTACTTCGAACCGTTAGCAAAATCGCCCCCTCGGACTCGGCTTTGACCGGCATTATTCTCAACAAGGTCAAACATTGGGGCAAACAATATTATTATGAGCACTATTACGGTGCCAGGAGCGGGTATTTCTCCAAGGATGTTGGCACGCCGAAAGACGTTACGCCTCAATAGAAACGTTCTGAGCTCTAGGATCTCAGGCGAGTGATATCGGAGGCCACTATCTAAAAACGAATCGGTTCGCGCTTCGTTTGGTTTTTGGCTCTTCCCTGAGTTTTTTACGTTAGCCGCTGATTTGCTTATTCTCCCAGTTTATTCTTGAAAAATCTTGGCGGGAAGCTTACGATCGCATCTTCCTCTGGAGGGGACATGTCACCCTATAAAAATAAACTCGATCACAAGGTTATTTATGGTCTTATCGAATCCGGGGCCAAGGTGCTTGATCTTGGTTGCGGCGACGGAGATTTGCTTAGTCTTCTTGTTCGCGGGAAGAAGATCAAGGCCCAGGGAGTTGAACTGTCGAATGACGCTATTCATGCTTGTGTCGAGAAGGGGCTGAGTGTTTTTCACAGCGATATCGACAGCGGCCTGCCTTATTATCCTGATCAGTCGTTTGATTATGTCATATTGAACCAGAGTTTGCAGGAAGTGAAAAAAGTTGAAACGGTGATCGAAGAGTCGCTCCGCGTTGGCAGAAAGGTCATTGTTGGTTTTTCCAACTTCGCTCATTTCCAGGAGCGGTTATCTCTCTTTTTTGGAGGCAAGGCGCCCGTCAGCTCCTCGCTTCCGCATGAGTGGTACCGGACGCCCAATTTACGGTTCCTTTCCGTTAAAGATTTCAGGGAGTTTTGCGCGAAAAAAAAATACAAGATCCTCAAGTCTCGTTTTTTGGGCAGAAAGAATCTCGTCTGGGGGCTCCCCAACCTTTTCGCGACAAACGCGATTTTTGTGATCACAAAATAGGTTTTTGGCCGTGGCGCATCCGTCAAAAAAAATAGAAGTTTTTAAAAATCCGAATTCGGGGCGAAATTACAAAATTGATCTTGAATGTCCGGAGTTTACGTGCCTTTGCCCGAAAACCGGACAGCCTGATTTTGCAACCCTCCGGATTTGCTATATTCCGGATAAGTTATGCGTCGAACTCAAAAGTCTGAAGCTGTACCTTTGGAGCTATCGCGACGAAGGCTCGTTTCACGAAGCCGTGACCAACAAGATCCTGGATGACCTTGTGAAGGCAGTGAAGCCCCGGCAAATGACCCTTGTGGCGGATTTTTTTGTTCGGGGTGGTATTCACACGGTTATTACGGTCGAATATTTCAAAGATAAGAAATAAATTTTCAACATCTGATCACGACAAAAACCTTACAGCGCTGGAGTGTGCGATGAATACCATGGAGCGTAAAAACGCGGTCACTTTTCAGGGAACCCCGCTCACGGTGGTGGGGCCGGAACTTAAAGTGGGGGATGCGGCGCCGGATTTTTATGTGGTTGATCATGCCCTGAAAACAGTGACTCTGAAATCGTCTCAAGGGCAAATACGTCTGGTCAGTGCCGTCCCTTCGATTGACACTCCCGTTTGCGAACTCCAGACCAAACGTTTCAATTCCGAAGCGGCCAAACTTCCCGCCGATATCGTTCTTATGACCGTCAGCATGGATCTTCCTTTCGCTCAGACAAGGTGGTGTGGCGCCACGGGAATTGACAGGATGCAGATGGTGTCCGATTACCAGGCGGCGTCTTTTGGCCAGGCGTACGGTGTTTTAATCAAGGAGTTGCGGCTTTTGGCGCGTTCAGTTTTTGTGATTGGCCCGGATGACAGGATCAAATACGTGGAATATGTGAAAGAGGTGACCCATCATCCGGACTACGATAAGGTGTTAAGTTTTTTAAAAGGTTGATCTTCTTATGTCGCGTTTCGCATCTTGGATCATACTCACCACGGTCGGTGTTGTTTTCTCTTCCAACGTTTGGGCGAATCCGCCCGTGATGAAAACTCTTTCAGCGCACGTGCTTCAGGTCGCGGAGGATGGATCAAGTTTAACGGCCGATTTTCGTCACCCGGCCACCGGCAAGGTTTACCGGTTGATTTTTCATATGGATTCAGAATCCGGATTAAGCGGTATAAAAAGTCTCAGAAATCTTCGGACAGGACAGGTGGTTTCGATTGACTATGTGGACGGTCCGGCCGGCAAAAAAATCATCCGGCGAATTGCAAAAGTGAAGCTTTCGGGACCGCCACCGGGGCTCGAAAAGTTCAATGGTCTTTAGGCAAAACTTGTTGTGCTTCCTTCTCTTGAGTCTGACACTGGGATTTCCGATCCCTGTTTTCGGCTCCGATCCTCTCCCCGAAGATACTTTAGTTGCCGGGACCCCGTCGATCCTTGAACTGATCGCGGAGGAGAAAGCGATTAAAAGAAAGTTGGGCGAGGATCCGGGGGATCCAGCCCTTTATTTTGAACTTTCCAATGTTTATGCGTCGCTTTTTGACATCACTCGTAAAAAAAAGCCGGAATCTTTGAAATGGCTTTTAAAAAGCGGCAATGCCCTTGAGAAGGTTATCCTGATTGACCCTGGTCACAAGGTCGCCCGGTTCAATCTCGGAATCGTCTATAAACGTCAGGGAGAAATGGAGCGGGCTCGAGAAGAGTTTAAAAGGGTGATCCGGTTTTCAGATCCGGCCACCGATTCGCGATTGATTTCAGCCTGCTGGATCCAGATTGGGATGATTTATTCTGAACAGGGGTTTTATGATGAAGCAAAAGACGCTTTTGAAAAAGCCCTGGAGTTTGACTACGCAAACCACGACATCAGGGACGCGATCGAGGAAGTTAAAGCGGCAAAATTGTCGGGAAATTTTACCGAACAATCCGGAATATTTTCCGAGCAGACAATGATGCGGACGAGATCTTCGCACGATCCCTACGCTAATGAGGGCTGGGGAACTCAGCCGGACTCTTTCGGAGGAGTGGCTCAGGCGCTTCCGTATTTGGGCCAGCTTCTCGCGCAGAAATTCACCCAGGGAGGGGATGATGACTTACTCTAGTAAAATTCCCAAAGAGATCCGCGCCGTTTTTCTTGACGCCGGAGGGACTCTTTTCCGGCCATATCCTTCGGTGGGTTATCATTACCGGGCCGTAGCGGCCAGGTATGGCCTGGTAGCGACCGAAGAAGACGTTGAAATGGCGTTTCGCCGGGTCTGGGAGAAGCACGATGCGATGGGTGGCTTGAAGGGGCATGTGACCGAAAAAAACGAGCGGGACTTCTGGTATAAAATTGTTTCCGAGGTTTTCCGGGGGTTCGGGCCTCTTTCGGATTTTGAAGCCTGCTTCACGGAACTTTTTGATCTTTTTTCGCGGCCGACCGTCTGGCGATTTTTCCCCGAAACCGAAGATGTCTTGCGCGCTCTAAAAAAGAAAGGGTATACTCTCGGACTTATTTCAAATTGGGACAGCCGGCTCGTCAATCTTTGCGAAGGGTTTGACCTCGACCGGTTCATGGATTTTTACCTGATTAGCGCGATTTTTGGAGCCGCGAAGCCGGATCCGAAAATTTTTCGAGCCGCGCTCGAAAAAGCGAACGTGAAAGCCGAAGAATCGGTGCATGTGGGGGACAGCCTAGAAGACGACGTTCGTGGAGCTTATCAGGCGGGTATCCGGGCGATCTGGCTTGATCGTTCCGGTCGTCGTGAGAAACTTGCGGGGCATGAACGGGAAGTTCTGACGGTGATACGCGATTTAAGGGAATTGGTCTAGAGGATCGCGAGAGGAAAGGGAAGATGATAGGGAAAAACATTCTTGTCATGGATCTTGAGACACAAAAGTCGTTCAAGGAAGTCGGGAAGTCGAAGCTTGACAGTCTTTCGAAACTCAAGGTTTCGGTCGTGGGGGTTTACGATTATCTGACAGACCAATATCGCGCCTACGAAGAAAAGGAATTGATGGATCTCGACAAGCGGATCCAGACGGCGGACATGCTGATCGGGTTTAATATCCGGCGGTTTGACATGCCCGTGCTTCAACCCTACATTTTTAAATCGGTCGATTTGTTACCCGTGCTGGATCTGCTTGATGATATCGAAAAAGCGCGTGGGCATCGCGCCAGTCTGGATAGCGTGGCGCGTGCGACTTTGAAAGAAGGAAAGTCCGGCGACGGAGCCGAAGCTCTGCTCCTTTATAAAGAGGGGCGTTTGACCGAGCTTAAAAAATATTGTCTGGATGACGTTCGCCTCACCAGGGGTGTTTATGAGTACGGATACAAGGAAGGGAAAATTCTTTTTACGTCGACCTGGGATTATAAAACCTACGAAATTCCGGTGAACTGGAGACAGTCCACCGAAGCGTTTCTTTCAAAAAAGAATACTCCGGGAGGAAACGATTTTCCCACCAGCCTGTTTTAATGGATTCGCTTTCAAACGATGCTGGAGTGAATGCTCGCGGTGGATAAGATGATGGAATACATTGCCTATTTTATGCTCGGATTAAGCCTGAATTTGACACCGTGCGTTTACCCAATGCTGACGATCACGCTATCGCTTTTTCACGGAGGCCGCGCCGAAAGCCACGGGCAGAGTTTCCTGAAGGCCCTGGCGTATGTTTCGGGAATTACGGTGATGTTTACGTCAGTCGGTCTTCTGGCCGCGCTGACGGGCGAGTTTTTTGGAGGCCTTCTTCAGAATTTCTGGGTTCTTTTTTTGATGGGGCTTTTTATCATCGCCCTGTCCTTGAGCATGTTTGGCCTATATACCTTCCAACTGCCTGCCTGGCTGATGCCTCAGCGGCGGGCATTGAGGGAAAAGACCTGGTTCGAATTTTTTCTTTCGGGACTCCTCGCGGGGGTGGTGGCCGCTCCCTGCGTAGGTCCTGTGGTCCTGAGCCTTTTGACGGCCGTCAGTCAGATGGGCGATGCCGTTTATGGCGCGGTTTGTTTTTTGATCCTGTCGATCGGGATGGGGTTCCCTTATCTTATCCTCGGGACTTTTTCAGGATTGATCCGTCGCCTTCCCAAATCCGGCGCCTGGCTGGTCTGGTTTGAGCGGCTACTGGCGGTCGTCCTTTTCAGTTTTGGTTGTTTTTATATCCTCATCGCGTTTCGATGGCCGATCATTCATTGGCTGATTCCCGCGACGCTCCTCGGGGGTGGTATTTATCTCGGCTGGTTAGAGCGGTCGAACCGGGAATCAAGAAAGTTTGAAATTTTTAAGCGCGTGGCCGGTACTTTGATCGCGGGAGTCGGTTTGTGGATGATCGCGAGCTGGATGTGGACTTACGTTGACCGCGGAGTGGTCTGGGAAGATTATAGACAGGGTGTCTTGGACGAATCACGAGAGATTGGTGAGCCGGTTGTGATTGATTTTTACGCGGACTGGTGTATCCCTTGCCACGACCTCCATAAATCCACGTTTACGAATCCCGGTGTGATCCGTGCCCTGGAACGGTTTAGGAAGGTGAGGGCCGATGCAACCCGTCTTGATAATGAAGACACGAAAAATCTGATCCGTCTTTTTGGGGTTTATGGGGTTCCGACGGTTATTTTTCTTGATGAAGCGGGCCGGGAGGTCGAGGAAATGCGGGTCTCCGGTTTTGTCGGCCCGAAGGAGTTTCTGGGTATGATGCGTGAAACCGGGTTGTTACCATCTTCTGATTCCGAAATGTTGACAAATGCCTGACCCCCTCCTATTATCCTCGAGACGCCTATGAAAATTCTCCAGCGATATGTTCTCAGAGAGCTAATGCTTCCCTGTCTTTTGTGTTTTGCCGTGCTTTGTTTTATTTTTATGGCGGGGTATCTAGTCAAGGCGGCTGACCTGATCATCGGACGGGGCGTCCCGTTTACTCAGACGCTTTATGTTCTGTTGCTTGTTGTCCCTTCCCTGGTGAGTTACACGGCGCCGATGAGCCTTTTGACGGGAATCCTTATCGTGTTTGGTGGTTTCAGCCAGCATAATGAATTCCGGGCCATGAAGGCCTCGGGTGTTCACCCCCTCAGGTTTATGACACCGCCGCTTATCCTCGGATTTGCGTTGAGTGTTTTTATGTTTGTCTTCAACGATCAGGTGGCGCCTCACGCCCGGTTCGAACTCAGGCGGGCGACCAAGAAGATGATTATGCTCCATCCCATGGCGTTGATCGAACCCGGCCGGTTCGTGAAGATTTCGAGCGATATCATCTTTCTGACAAAACGCGTGGAAAAAAACATGATGCTGGATATAGTGGCCCATGAAGGCGTCGACACTGATCGTCCGGTGCGAACCATTGTGGCGGAACGGGGGGAGATCGTGACCGATCCGGAAACGGGAAAACTTGAGGTCCATCTTTATGACGGAAGCGTTTCGGAATCTGTGGACAAGGGGATCCAGTCGGTTCAATTCCAGACCTACAGGTTCCCGACTTTGGCTGAGAATGATGTCCAGAAAATGGGAAAGAAAAAAAAGGACATGACCCTTGCCGAGATTCTCGTTGATGTTTCCGAGAAGACGGATCCCAAGGATCGGCGTGAACTTTGGGCCGTGTTTCACCAGCGCATCGCATTCGCCTTCGCGTCGCTTGTCTTCGTTTTTGTTGGGATTCCCATCGCGACCGTCGTGAAACGCGGTGAAGTGGTGATCAGTTTCGGCATCTCGATGGCCGCGGCAAGTATTTATTACGTGCTTTTTGCCATCGCTCAAACGCTCGCGACCCGTACCGGCCTCCCACCTTACGTGAGCCTCTGGATCCCGAACATCGTATTACTTGGGGTAGGGACTTACCTTCTTCGGAAAGCAATCCTCTCCTGAAAATTTTCAGTTTCCCGAATTTCTGGTAATTTCGTTTCTAAAAAGGAATCTCCCGTCGGAAATTTTGGAAGGGAGTTACTTGATCCCGAGAATTTTGAAAAGTTCGGAAGGAGACTTCAGGACGTAATCGGGTTGGGCGGCTTCAAGTTCTTTTTGGGCGCGAAACGGATCGGCCGCCATCATGGGGAAGGCGGCGGAACAAATCGAAACGTATTTTTTCGCGCGATTTGCGGCCAAGACATCGTCAGGCAGGTCGCCGACATAAAGGTAGTGAAGTTTTTTCCCCAGTTTCTCCGTGGTTTTGAGGAGCGAAAACGGATGAGGTTTTCTTAAGGACTCCTTTTTGAGGCGCTCTTCCTGTTTGACGTCATCCATGGTCGTTATGGCATCAAAAAGTTTGTCCATCCCGAAGGCTTTCAACGCGTAGGCTGCTTCGTAGCTGGATCGGCCCGTGCAAATTCCGAGTTTCATTCCGGCATCCTTGATTTTCTGGAGGAGGGGGCTTTTGAAAATAGGTTTTTCCCGGTCGATCAGTCCGCGTTTTTTCCAGTATCTCATCTTGTTATGGGTCAAGCGGGGGAAAATGTCCTTGCCCAGGTAGACTTCCTGGAAGATTCTTGCCACTTTTTCAATCACGAGGGTGCTTGGCCGGCCGTAAATCGCGGTAATGCCAGAAACCTTCAGAGGTCGTTCCTTGACTGATTTTACGAGTTTGTCGAAATTGGAAGCTTTTTTTAAAGCCTCAATCGTCCGGTTGGTAACTGGAAGTGACAGGAGATAGACCAGTATTCCGTAACAGCAATCCCAGTCATCGTTAAATCCGCCGAGCATCTTGAATTTTTCCACGTCATGAGTCGACAAAAGCTCGGGCATTTTACCGCTGGAAGATTTACTGAAAAAAGGGACGTCGCCGTGGGTGAGGAAGATCTCCACGGTATACCGAATAGCTTCCAGGTAAGAGCGGCGCGTGTCGACAAGGACATTGTCGATATCGAAAAGAACAGTATCGAACTTGCGCGGCTCAACCGGAGGACGAGTACGAGATGCGTATTTGGGATGAATCTTGGAAGCCATGAACCAAGTTTACGCCCAACTTTTCGGTAAGTAAAGAAACTTCTCATTAATTTTTTGAAACGGGCCGCTCTTGGCGAATGAAGGCGCCTGTGCTAGTATACCCGCCACCGCTTGAGAAGGATGTGGCGGTTTTATTTCCCTTGTCAGTGATCTGTCTTGCCGGGGTAGCTCAGTTGGTAGAGCAGAGGACTCATAAGCCTCGTGTCGGCGGTTCGATCCCGCCCTCCGGCAATGTCTTTTTGAAGCCATGAAACGGAACCCCATGAGTGATTTCCTCGCGGATTTTCAAAACCACATCGCGAATCAGTCTTTTTTCCGGGGAAAAGAAAAAATCCTCATCGCCTGTTCCGGTGGCCCCGATTCGATCGCGCTTCTCAGACTGATGGTTGCCCTGGCCCCGAAACATCGCTGGCAACTGGGCGTCCTTCATTACAACCATCGTCTCCGGAAATCGGCAGGGAACGATCTTCGCTTTGTTCGGTTTCTTTCGAAGGAACTGGGGCTTGCGTTTCATTCCGGATCCGGTAACGTCAGACGAGAGGCTGTCAAGACCGGAACTTCCATCGAAGAAGCCGCCAGAAAGATGCGGTATGATTTTTTTCTCGGCACGGCGAAGAAACTTGGAATTCAAAAAATCGCCCTGGGACATACCCTTGATGATCAGGCGGAAACTGTCCTGATGAGGATTTTGCAGGGGACAGGCCTTCGGGGACTCCAGGGGATTCGCGAGGTCCACCGGATGGAGGGGATTGACCTGATCCGCCCTCTTCTCAAGTTTTCCAAAAAGGAAATCCTTGATTTTTGCCGTACAGAAAAAATTGAGTTTCGCAAGGATGAAAGTAACCGTTCCGTCCGGTTTTTCCGGAACCGGATACGCCTGAAGTTATTGCCGGTCCTCAAGCGGGATTTTAATCCCCGGATCACGGAGGCATTGGCCCGGATTCCGGCGATTGCTTCCCGGGAAATTGCGCTTCTGGACCGACTGGAAGCGCAAGCTTGGAAGGCCGCCGTAAAAAAGGTGGGGACGAAACGTATTGAATTGAAGCGGGAGGTCTTTTTTCAGATGGAATCGCCCCTACAGTTTCGGATCATCGAACGGGCTCTCAAAAAAATTCATCCGCAGAGCGGGCTTTCCTATGAAGCCTGGGAACGGATCTGGAGGGGGTTTTCCCGTGCCCGTAACCGTTGGTCCCTTCCGAAGGACATTGATTTTGCCCTCACTCCGAAAACGGTCACTGTTTTCAAGAAATCTTCCCCGTGAATTCCGGACGTGAAGGGAACAGGTTATTTTGACTTTTAACAACGTCAGGAAATTGAAAAGGAACCGGGATGTCCGGATGTTTAGAGAATCTAAAAAACTAAAGCTGTGAGGTATGCTGGGGCAAAAGCTGAGGGTGATTAAACGGGTTTATAGACTTAGGAAAATTTATTTTTGTTTTTTTATTGCGGTGACAGTTTGCCTTCCCCATGGATATTCTTCGGGTTTGGCCATTTGTTCAAAAGAACTTCATCTGGTTTTTACTCCTCTGAACTATCAGGATCCTTCGGATTTTATAAAAGACCGGGAGATTCTGGTTGAACGATTGCGGAAAACAGTCCCTTTCAGTGAATTTCCAGCGAGATTGAAGATTTGGGATCTTGGATTGGCTGAAAAGCAAATCGGGGAAGTTTTTCTCCCGACGGATGTGTTTCCCTACGTGCGCGTAGATCAAGAGTTCATAAAAAAAGTTTATGAACGGGTCGGCGCCAACTATAAACTGGTTCTTTTAAACCAGACAGGATCCACGGATGCTGCGGAATTTTCAACTCTGGAAGCAACCTCGGTGATTGTGCTGGGTCGCCGGCATTTCAATACGGATTTTTATTTTTCAAGCGCCTTCCTTCATGAATTAGGGCATTCGCTGGGCCTTCGGGATGAAACTTCAAAGAATGATGCTCGTGCATGTAATCCGGGATATCCGAATTGTGCGAAATCAAAGGAAGAAGCTGAAATATGGTGGGGTAAGTGGGTCGGGCAAAATTCACAAGTCGGATTTTTTAAAGGTTGTTGCGGGCGCGCAGAGTATTTCAAGCCAACGGCATTATCGCTCATGAATGATATTTATCACTCTTCCAGCTTTGGGCCTGTGAATGAGGAATATCTCAGACGAGTATTCCTTAATTGCTCACAATAGACAATCCGGCTCAAGAGGGAAGAATAAAAACTGCTACATGCCGGAAGACAGCAGAAATTTTCTTGTGGCAGGGAGGGTGCGGCGCACGGCTAAGAGATGAGCTTCTTTTCCCGTCCCTGGATTTTTTTATGGAGAGCTGAAGGGAGAGAACGGTATAATGACATGTTGGCGGGCAATGATTGAAATTTAACGGGAGGAAGAACATGAAGAATAAAAAACAAATAATATTTTACGGAATGATTGCGCTACTGTTTATGCAAATACCGATGCTAAAGGCAGACTCAGAGACCAAGATCAAGAGAGAATTTCAACTGACAACTTATTACCCCGCGCCGCATGGTGATTATGAAAATATCAATACGACCGAAGATACCCGACTGGCGACCTCGTCAGGAAATGTCGGGATCGGGACCACGTCTCCTCACAAAGATGCCAAGCTTGAAGTCAACAACACACTGCGTTTGACACCTGTCACGGGCAATGCGGCGGCACAAAAGGGAGGAGCGGAAGGTGCCATTCGGTATAGTAAGGACGCAGGCGGTGCAAATGTTGGCGGATTGCTTTATAAAAATGCCAGCGGCTGGATGCCTTTGGCGGGTACTTCTCAAGGACAAGGAACGGTGGTTACCCGCTGGAATCATGCTGGCACACAGTTGGCTTTGAATGGTGGCTACACAAAAGGTGTTTCTATAGGAGAACATTTGTTTTGTGCTATTGCCAATGTTCAAAATGCAGAAGATGCCCATTATTGCAGAGTTTATAAAAGTGGGAAAAACTGGTACATTGAAAATCGTAAAACAGCTTGCCAGGCGGTATGTCTGGATTAGAGGTGTTTTAAGTGAGTGTAGCCAGGAGATTTTGTTTAAGAAATCGTTTGGTCTAGTTTCTTTTCCAGTTCCGCGACTTTTTTCTTGAGTGCGCGGACGTCATCAAGGGTTTCCGCGGCGCGGAGTTGCGCGCCAAACTGTTTGCGCATTTCCTGGTAGGGACGTGCCGGCTGTCCGAAATAGACCTGCTTTCCGGGAACTTTTTTATTGGAAGGAAATCCGGCTCCGGCGCCGATTATGGCCCAATCCCCGATTTCCACATGGTCGCCGAGGCCGACGCTTCCGCCCATGGTGACGTGGGCGCCGATCTTGCAACTGCCTGAAATGCCCGTTTGGGCCGAAATGACCGTGTGGGGTCCAATGACGACGTTATGGGCGATTTGCACAAGATTATCGATTTTGCAGCCCTTGCCGATCCGGGTTGATCCGAGAGCCGCCCGGTCGATGGTGCAACAGGCCCCAATCTCAACATCCTCTTCGATCACGACATTCCCGACCTGGGGAAGTTTTTCCTGTTCCGTTTCGGTCGCGACATATCCGAAGCCGTCCGCGCCAATGACGGTGCCGGCGTGAATAATGACATTCGCGCCGATGTCAGAATCCCGGTAGACAGTGACATTCGGGTGAATCACGCAGTTTTTGCCGATTTTTACGTTATCATCAAGGAATGTACCGGAGCGTAGAACTGCACCGTCCCCGATCACCGTATTTTCACCGATTGAGACGAAGGCGTCGATGGTAACATTGCTACCGATCGTGGCGGATTTGGCGACGACCGCTTGCGGAGAAATGCCGGGAATGAATTTGCGGGCGGGGAATATCTCACGGAGGAGTTTGGCCCACGCGCGTTTCGGATGATCAACCCGGATTAGAACTTTCGAAGACTGGGTGATTTGTTTCGGAACGATCAGACAGGTAATTTCGGACGATTCAAGGCTTTTGAAGTTTTTTTCATCCTGGACGAATGTGATGTGGTTAATGAGGGGATTTTCGATATTGGTAATGCCCTCAATCAGGATTTTTGAATCCCCTGTGACAGAGCCGTTGACGATCCGGGCGATTTCATCGACGGTCAGTTTCATTTTCGATTTCTTCCTTTCGAGATTCGGGTGAGGGTGAAACCTTTTCTGAAACCGGATGGGTCTCATCCGGGCTGGTTACGGGAACTTCAGATTTTGGCATTTCTTCGGGCAAAGCGAGATAGTCTTTAACGGCCGCTTTCTGGTTGAGCTCGTGAGTCCAAGTCATGAAGGCTATCTGACGTTTTTGCAGGGCCTCTTCTTCGGTTTGCTTCGGAGTTTCCGCGCCCTTTTCCGTTTCTGCCTCCACGGGTGGATTGGTGGGCGGGTTGGAAAGCTGTCGCCCAAGGAGCTTTTGAATTTTCATAAATTCCCGGAGGCTTTCCTCGAATTCCCGGGGATTTATCTGAAGGTTTCGGGTGAGCCAGATACGGTATTGTTCAGGCGTGGGATTGGAAAGTCCGTGTTGGTCCAGAATCTTCGTGACTTGTTCACGAACTTCGCCGTCCGAGACTGTGATTCCAACATTTCGCGCTTCCCGGGCATAAACGATGTTTTGCCACGTGAAAGAGCGCAGAAGATCCGGGTCGTTGATAGCGGAGCGGTCGCTAATCGGCATGAAGAGCTCTGTGGCACGAAAAAACCTGTTAAATTCCTGGAAGGTAACCGGCTTACCGAATGCTTCACCGGCGTATCGGCCGCTTTTGTCAGAGCGGACGATGTCGACAATGGATCCTGCTCCAAAAAGCAGTACGAGAGCGACGATGGTAATCCAGACAATAACCTTCATGTTTAGCCGAAAGAATTTGAGCGACATAATGGCGCATAATGTAGCATAAAAGGTTCCTTTTTCGAAAATAAAATGTTTGATAACCGTACAACCGTGAATGAAAAAAATATAAATATTTGCCAGATTCCGGCAGGAAAAGTGGTATACTTCGCCAATGAAAGTCCTTTTAATCAATCCCAAATTTGCTCCCACGATCTGGTCGTTTGAAGGTTTGCGCCCGTTTACGGGTACGAGTTTTTCGACTACGCCTCTTGGGCTTGCGACGGTAGCGGCCCTGACTCCATCCCCCTGGGAAGTTGAAATCATTGATGAGAACGTCGAAGCGATCAATTTTGACAAGCCGGCGGATCTGGTGGCCATCAGCGCGTTTAATGTCCAGTACTATCGCGCCCTGGAAATTGCCAGGGAATTTCAGTCGCGTGGCCGGAAGGTTGCGTTTGGAGGCCCGTACTGCAGTCTTTTTCCTGAGGCTTTTGAAGGCAAGGCGGATCACCGCATTGTCGGTGAGGCTGAGGAAATTTGGCCTCTTTTCCTGAGAGATTTTGAAGAGGGGAAGGCTCGGGAACTTTACGTCGCGCCCAAGGCCAGTGTTGATATCCGGAAAACTCCCGTGCCGCGCTATGACCTTCTGAAGGGTAACCGTTACAACATGTTTGCCCTGCAGACCACGCGCGGTTGTCCCTATAGCTGTGAATTTTGTGACATTATTATTACGGATGGCCGGAAGCCGCGAACGAAGACTGTGTCACAGGTGATCGCGGAAGTGGATCATTGCGTCCAACAGGGCGCGCATTACATCGTGTTCGGGGACGCGAACTTTATCGGGAACATCAATTTTGCCCGCGAGCTCCTGAGGGCGCTGGCCGATTATTCCAGAGAGAATGATTATCCGATCGAGTTTTCCTGCGAGCTGACGATCAATGTGGCGCACCACCCTGATCTGCTTGAACTTCTCCAGGAAGCTAATTTTTACTCCGTATTTGTGGGGATTGAGTCGCCCCGCAAGCAGAGCTTGACGGAGGCCGGCAAACTTCAGAACACTCGTGAAGATATCCTTGAGGATATCAAACGGATACAGTCTTATCACATTTCCGTGGTGGCTGGCATGATTGTCGGGTTCGATTCGGACGATCGGCTTATTTTTAAAGAAACGTATGATTTTCTTCAAACACTCGGAATCCCGTTCACGACATGCGGAACCCTGGTGGCATTACCGAACACGCCGCTTCTCAAGCGTCTTGAAAAGGAGGGCCGGCTTCTGGATCTTGAATGGACCGACATGAACGGGCACGGCGCTTCCGACTGCAATTTTATTCCCAAACAGATGACTTCGCAGGAGCTCCGGCAAGGATACAATTGGCTGAGTCGATGTCTTTATCGTTATGATAGCTACGCGGATCGTTTGGTGACCGCGCTAAGCCGGTTTCGCAATCGAAACAAGGAACATAAACGGGCCCGGCTGAATGGGAATTTTCTCTGGCTCCTTTTGAAGGTATTCGCTTATTACACGCTGACATGGGAAAAGGGACGGATACGTTTCTTTTACAGAACCCTGTGGCGTGTCGCGACCGGTGGGCCGTTTTCGGTGGGGAAGTGGCTGGAATTCTTCCGCTGGATTGCCACCCACCGCGCTTTCAGGAAGTATATTCTGGAGACCCAGGGGGATCCTGAGACAATGGACCCGAATACCCCTCCGTTTTCAAGTTCTCAGAGTGAAATTCCCGAGAAACTTGACATCCTCGAAGAAGTATCGGTCCCGGTTGGCAAGTAGAGACGGGTATATCACGTTTTCCGAAACACTTTCATTACCGTCATTTCTGCCGCAAATAACCTTTGTATTCTTTTTTTTCATAAATATAATACACCACTCTGTAAACCCCGCCGGTTTTTAGAAGCGGTTTCATGAAGCTATTTCTGTTTTTCCGATCTTCGGGGAAACAACAGGTTGGAAATATGGGTGAAATTGCCTCGAGCCTACCTTGGGTGCGGATGTTTTCTGAAAGTCTGTAGCGGCGGTTTATTTGAAGGATCCTATCAAGGAGACCCTTGATGTTGTCCTTCAGAACAGGGTGTCCCTCAGGGCGAGTGGTTTGGAAAGATTTCCAGGCCCCTCATTTGCGTGTATCCTCAACAAAAGCAATCAAATCGGAGATCTGTCTGAGTGAAAGCGAAGAAGATCGTTAAAAAACCTGTTTCCAAAGTGAAACCTATTGCCAAAGTGTCCCGCGCAGTTTCTTCCAAGATATCCAGGAAGACTTCTAAAAATTCTGGTAAAAAGAAGAAGTCGGGTTCCGGGAAACTGTCCAAGGCTGTACCGGCGGCAACGCTATCCCCCAAAGAAATGGAGACGGTTCTTGAGCGCCTTCTGGTGATCGGCAAGAAACAGGGTTTTGTAACTATCGAACAGATGAAAAAGAATCTGCCGACCGAAATGCAAGGGGCTGAAAAAGTAGAAGAAATAATCGCGAAGCTGAATGAAAAGAAAATTCAGGTGACAAGTGAATCGGTGGGGGAACAAGGGAAGTCCACGATTGACTCCCTGCATGATGTCGATACCAAAAAGACGAAAAGTTCCGAGCTGGAAGAAGACGGGATCGAAGAGCCGGAGAAGGTGCGGATTGATGATCCGGTCAGAACATATCTCAGACAGATGGGGCAAATTTCCCTTTTGACCCGCGAGCAGGAAATTGCCATTGCCAAGAAGATCGAAGATTGCGAGGAAGATCTTAAAAAGGCCGTTTACCAGACTCACGCGGCCCGGTACGAATTGCTTGAGCTGGCCCGAAAAATCCTGAATGGGGAAATCCAGCTGGAAGAAATTGTCGATGAGGACCAGGAAGTCAAGATCCAGACGATCAAGAAAAAGATGAAACAACTGATCCGGAAATTCAGGGCTTCCCGCAAGCAGGACAATGTTTCCGGTATTTTGTTGCAGTTTAATTTGAGCATCGCGATCGTGGAGCAGATTATCGCGACTCTTCGGGCCAAGCTTCGTGAACTCAGAAAGAATCGGGATGAGATTAAAAAAGTTCGCAAACGGCGTATCCGCGGGAAGATTGGTTTGTTGGAGGAACGGAATCAGCAGATTATTAAGGAACTTGGTGGGTCGGAGGCCGAGCTTCTCGAGCATTTTAAAGAGATCATCAAGCGCGAACATGAGTTGTCCAAGGCGAAAAAAGCCTTGGTTGCCGCGAACCTCCGGTTAGTGGTGAGTATCGCTAAAAAATACACGAACCGCGGCTTGTCGTTCCTGGACCTGATCCAGGAGGGCAATATCGGGCTAATGAAGGCGGTCGACAAATTCGAGTACAAGCGCGGCTACAAGTTTTCGACCTACGCCACCTGGTGGATCCGCCAGGCCATTACCCGCTCGATCGCGGATCAGGCGCGGACCATTCGTATTCCGGTTCACATGATCGAGACCATCAATAAATTCTTTCGTGCGTCGCGGCATCTGGTGCAGGAGACGGGCCGCGAACCGACACCCGAAGAAGTAGCGCATGTCATGAAGATGCCGCTCGACAAGGTGAAGGGGATCCTCAAAATTGCGCAGGAGCCCATCAGCCTTCAGACCCCGATCGGGGATGAGGGGGATACCACTTTTGGTGACTTCATCGAAGACAAGTCGGCTGTCTCGCCGGCGAACGCGACGGCCTACAGCATGCTCAAGGAGCAGATGGACGATGTTCTTTTGACGCTCACCGAGCGGGAGGAGAAGGTCCTTCGTCTGCGATTTGGGATTGGGGACGGGTACCCGCGGACTCTGGAAGAGGTCGGGCACATCTTTAACGTCACTCGTGAACGTGTGCGGCAGATTGAAGCGAAAGCTCTTCGAAAGCTTCGCCATCCGACACGCTCCAGAAAACTTAAGAATTTTCTGGATATCAAACTAAGTGAATAATACAATGTCTCCGCGCGGGTTTTGTCGGGCGCGTTGGCAAGTCTCTCAAGTGAGGAACAGATATGACCGAGAATTCAAAAAGTATTCTTGTGATAGACGATGAAGATGACGTTTGCCAGATTGTTAAGGCCAGATTTGAATCGCTTGGATACAAGGTTTTGACCGCGAATGAAGGCGTTGAAGGATTTAGGAAAATTGAAACGTCCAAACCCGATGTTGTGCTTGTGGACGTTCGTATCCCCCAGGGAGAAGACGGCCTGACATTCCTTCGCAGGTTGCGTTCCTACCGTCATGATGATATTGCCCTCCAGACCCGGATCCGGAAGACGCCCGTGATTATTCTTACAGGGGTCGGGGCGACCATGCGATCCCTGTTCGAGCTTGAAGGAATCAGCGACTATATTGAAAAACCTTTTGATCTCGTCAATCTGCAGACCAAAGTTGAGCAAGTACTTCAATCCTCCTGAAAAATTTCTTTCTCCGAAGCAATTGTTTTATTGCCAAGCTCTTTTTTCTCCGATATCCTAACCCTAAATCGAAATATAAAGGAGTGCCACTGTGTTTTTTGGGGGCCCGTAGCTCAGTTGGTTAGAGCAGGCGACTCATAATCGCTTGGTCCCTGGTTCAAGTCCAGGCGGGCCCAGTTTCATTTTAGGTTTATGTTTTTTTATCATAATTCCCCGTTTTTCTTTTCCTCTTGTGTCGGAAAATTCTCCAGGATTGGCGTGGTTGTCGTGCCAAGAATGATGACAGTTCAGTGCCTCGAGGGGGAAACCCCATCTACGTTTTAAATTTTACTGGACGATATAGTCTTTTTAAAACACAATACCCATTATTTTGCTGAGAGATTCTCAAAAAAAGGAAGTGGATCATGTCTTCTCTGTTTGACGAGCTGATAAGAGAGCGGTTGATCAGTTCGGAGCAGCTTGCTGACGCGAAAATGAAGCAGATTGGAGCCAAGAAACCTGTCCATGAACTCCTTGTGGATATGGGGTTTCTGAAAGAAGAAGATCTCCTTAAAACGGCCTCCAGGATTTACAAGATGCCGCTATCTGATCTGGGCCAAGAAACCATTGATCCTGAAGCCCTTCGCTTGCTGACGCACGAGATTGCCAAACGATACGGGGTATTTCCGGTCAGGCGCGAAGAGGATGCCCTTGTTCTTGCCATGAGTAACCCCCAGGATCTCATGGCGATGGAGCAGGTGAGGATGCGGACGAAACTCAAAGTGAAACCCACCCTTTGCACGAAGAGCGATATTAACAAGGCTATCAACAAATACTACCAGACGGATGATTCAATCTATGACATTCTGAAAAATGTTCCCGATGTGGCTCCGTTCGAAATTATCCGGGAAGAAGAAAATGGAGAAGTTGTTATCGATCAAAGCTCCATGAAGGACGAGGCGTCTCCAATTGTTCGTCTGTATAACCTGATCATGAAGGATGCGCTCAAGGCCCGGGCCAGCGACATTCACATCGAACCGGAAGAAAATCAGGTAAAGGTCCGATATCGGGTTGATGGGGATCTTCGGAACATCATGGAAATACCCGCCCAATTACAGGTGGAGCTTGCCGCGCGGATTAAAATTCTCGCCGGTATGGATGTCGTGGAAAAACGGAAGCCTCAGGATGGACGGCTCAAGTTGCTTTTTCAGGATCGAAAGATTGATTTGAGAATTGCGACGATCCCGACCGCCCACGGTGAAAAAGTGGAAATCAGGATACTGGATCCCAAGGCGATGAAGGTCGATCTCGACAACGTGGGGTTTGATCCACAGAGCTTGCAAAAGTACAAGCATCACATTGTCAAACCTCAGGGGATGGTTCTGGTGACAGGGCCGACAGGTTCCGGGAAAACAACCACGCTTTACGCGACGCTGAATTACATCAAATGTGAAACAAAAAATATTGTGACCATCGAGGACCCCATTGAATA
>Ga0116159_1002320_pt1 | contig 18608 bp, 15 predicted proteins | sample AD_JPNAS1_MetaG_FD_89878 | JGI IMG/M metagenome (GOLD analysis project Ga0116159, IMG submission 89878) | Active sludge microbial communities of municipal wastewater-treating anaerobic digesters from Japan - AD_JPNAS1_MetaG | ecosystem: Engineered > Bioreactor > Anaerobic > Digestate | place...
CGCCAAACACAACGCGTTTTGCATGCCCATGAAGACGGAGACCAGCAGATCGTCGTCGCAGACATCCCGTAGACGTTCGGGGCTAAACCCTGGCCGCGGCAGCCGCGTCGCCGGATCGAGCCAGACGGTCAAAAAATCGCTGGCCGCTTCAATAGCATTCCAGTGTTCGCCGAGAAACGCGGCGCGATCGTTCTCGGAAAGAAACTCCACGTGCTTGGACAAGGTCCACAGAAACGCGCCCGCCGCCTGCACATCGACCCAAAAAGACGGAGAGGCCTCAACCCCATTGGCATATGCGGCAAAAGGCAAGGAACCTCGCGGCGCGGCGCGGCGTCCTTCCAACCGGACAAGGCCGGCAAGAAAAGCCGCATGGCGCGCAGCCTGCTCCCTCCCGCGTATCGCGTCAAAGGCCCATGTGCTCCACAGGGCATGGCGAGGCAATTCCACGGCCAGCGGCGGCTGGGTGATCGGCACGTGAACGATTGCGCCGGCGGAAGCGTCCATGGCGGTCAACAAAGCAATCGCGCATTGCTTGGCCAGCGCGTCCAATTCCGGGTCTTTTGTGACGGGAAAACGCAGCAGGGTCAACGTATCCCGCCATGCCTGCTCTGTTTCGGCGGCGAGCGCGTCGGGGGAAGCGCCGAGCGCACCCTGCAGGAGTTCATCGACTTTGGCCATCGATGCGCCAAACGCGACGTAGACGGTGGCGGCATAGACCGAGTCCCTGCTCTCGGGTTGGAGCAACACGGCCGACTCGCATCGGCCCGCGGCGCTGGAGGCTCCGGAAAGCGCGCCCGCCTCTGCCTGTTCGAAGGGACCGCCCCTTTGATTGACGAGGCCGCATTGAAATGCGCGGACCGGATTGGGCGAGGCATACCCCACCCAGGCGCCGTCGCCCAAGGCGCTCCATCGTTGCGCCAAAGCGCGGCTTTCAACGCATTCCCGAGCCAGATTCCAGATTTTCGCGCGCACTTCGTTCGGGCGAAAATGATAGGTGGTTCGCGAAGTGGCGTCGCGAAAAACCGCGAAATCGTTAACGTCGTCCAGACGCCAATCGGCAAGAGGAAGTTGCGGCAACAGCCGCGTACAGGGCGCAAACCCGGCAAACCAATACAAGTCCGGGGGCGCGGATAGGCCCGATACCTCGATGTGACACACGAACGCATCTCGCTGCGCGATCGTAAAAACGGTTTGCGTCGCGGAAACGCCGTTGCTCAGCGCGCTCACGGTTTCGACCATTTGCGCGCCCGCATAGCGCTGACGAGACGTCCACGGCGGACCGGTCAGCCAGCGCATCGCCCCCTCCGTCCGAAGGCCCCACATCAACCCATGGCGCGGGCTGACGCCTTGCAGCGGCGATTCCGAGGAAGTGGTCCGATACCGCAGTTGATCATGGAATCCTGGGCTGGGCCAGCGGCAGACGCTGATGCGTCCGGACGGATTGACGCCCACCGTCAGCGCGCCCTGACCTATCACGGCGCTGACATCGGCCGGCCCCAACAGCGACTCGCCCGGCCATGCGGCTGCGCAGGCGCCCCACGGCATCAGCAAGATGCCCCATAGCGATCGTATCGCGATCCGGATCACGGAAGCGGCTCCTTGGCTGCCTGCTTTGCGAGAAATCCGTGAAATTCGAGGCGATCGTGGATGGCGACTCCTTCGAGGAAAAGCGCGCCCAGACTCTCGACGGCGTGGATGTTGTTTGCCCAGGCAGCGGCGGCTTCCCGGGCGTCCATTCCGGGAACAAGGCCCAGATCGCCCATTCTCGTGATGGCGCTTTGGGTAATGTTCGCCAGTTTCTCCCAATCAAGTCGGATGGCGATATCGGCATGGACGGGCGAACCGGGGCCGAATTGCGCCGCCAATCGAGCCATATCGGGTTCTTGGGTCGTAACCAGCCAATCCATTGCCGTGCGCCCTAGGCAGAGCGATAGGTCCTGACCCCACAGAGGAGCGACCACTCCCCCTTGCCCGGCCCACTCATGCCGCACGGGATGCAACGCCTCCGCCCACGCAACAAGTGGATGTTCGGCGCGCACAAAACCCCTTGGCCGCATCGCGAACGCCAGCCGCGGCATGGGAAGCGGATCGCGAAAGTCCACATCCAGCAAGGCCATGCTGCAATGGTCGATCGCCGCGTGCCAATCCTCCGGTAAATCCGGCAAGGCCCATCGCTCGACAACGGCGGCGGCCAGCGCACACGCCCCCTCCCAACGCTCATCCCCCGCCACAAAACGCCCGGCAAGCGATCCAAAACGGAGCAAGTCGGGCGCGCGGGCAGCGCTCACAACAAGGATTGGACGTTCCGGCCATGCATTCGGCAGGGACATCGGCGTCGTACGGGCAGTCCATGGAATCTCGATATGGCCGTGAACGGGAATATCGTTGGCCCCGCGAATAAGAATCGCGCCTTCTGGCGCTTGACGCCACTGAAATGCAATCTCGTCGCGCAGGCGAGGCGTCTCAAGCGCGGGTTCGGGCGCACGGAGGGAGGCGGTCACGTAGGCGTGCGACGTGGAGGCGATGAGAAACCCGTCGCGCCAAGCGTAATAATAATCTCCGTATTGCGCGACGGCATCCTCGCCGGCGCGGCGGAAAAAAGAGCGGCAACGCGCCGCCGTTCGCAGCAGAATGCCCGGATGCGCACAAATTCCCGTGCCTTCGGGGGCCGAGGCCGCCAGCAACGCGTCGCCGAGCCATAATCGCCAGCGGCTTGGCGTTGGCCGGATGCCGATCGCCAGCCGGATGTCCCGTTCCCATGACGCCATCGGCGATCCCGACGCGTGTTGAACGTTTTTCCATGTCTCGGACTGCAGCAGGCCGAACCAGGCCGAGGGAAAATCCCTCGAAACGCATGTCCACGAAACATCCGGAGGGCAAAAACCGGGACGATCCGTACGCCGAACGCGGGCGTCCCATACGGCAAAGACGATGATGACGGCGATCGCGATGCACAACGGCCACCATCCTCGTAGAGGACGCAGCGCCCATCGACGGCCTCGAAGGGTGGAAGTCATGTTTGCGCGTTCAGTCCGCAAGGAGGAGACGCGGCGCGCATGGAAAAGCCGGGCAGACGGGGAACGGTTTCACTCGGCATTGCGGACGGATTCCTTCTCCTTTTCCCGCTGCTCTTCGACGCGACAAAGCTCGCCGGCCAATTCCGCGTTGATCTGTTCGTATTCGGCGGGCGTCGCGGCGGCGTTCATCCTATCCGCGAACGCCAGACGGAGTTCCGCCGCTTTCGCTTCGTAACGTTTGTCGAGTTCGGCGATGCGCGTTTTCTGGGCTTCGGTGAGCACCTTTCCCGGCCCGTGCTCTCTTTCAAGCCGCTCCATGGCGATTTCGTATGCGCTTTTCATCGATGGCCTGCCTCCCGGAATGGCCGCCGAACCGGCGGCGCGTCACTCTGCAAATTCGTCGTCGAGAATGGATGCGAGAAAACGCTCCAACGACACGGGATAATACCGGCTGTCGGGGGTGATAATCACGCCCGTGGTGATATCCTCCATGCGATCGAGTTCATCGAGAACGCCTGCAAGCGTTTGATCGACTCCCGTGTCACGGTGGCGCAGTTCGAGATACTCCGATTTGCACTCGACCGGACGGCGCCGAAACCCGAGGTATCCGAACACGCGCCCCGAGATCGCCGCATCGATGTTCTCTTCGCCAAAAATATCCTTGTAGCGGGCATCCATATAGTCCGGACGAATGACGAAACGCGGCGACACGTGGACCTTGCCGCGCACTTCCATCGTCGCCCCGGTTCTCTGGAAGGATTGGCCCAGGCATATGTACGGCAATTCATGATAGCCCGACACAATCCCGTACGTGGGTTTGCGGACTACTACGGTGTTCTGGAATATTTCCCGCATTTCGCCGTGACTCAACATCGAGATGCGCCTTCATTCTCAACACCGCATTCCGCGCGCAGATGACGCCCGCATCGATTGGCGAAGAAAGCGTCGCGCGGCGGCCTACGGTCCTGTTGGGGCTGGTATTGCGGACGTTTCACTCGATTTCGGCGAGGTTTCCGGGGAAAGAGCGCCCAAAGCAGCCTCGGCCCCGCCATCCTGCGCCGGGGATGACCACTCCGAATCGGCATCGTCGGGAATTTCCGGAGCCGGTTCCGCTGGAACCACATCTTCGGGATGGGACGATTCCGGCGATTCCGTCATTTCCGGCGCGGCGACCGACTCGAGATCGCCGGAGACCTCTTGCTGCGGCGACGGGGCCGAACATGCCGCCAGCAACAGCATCGGGGCGACAGCGATGCACAACCACCATCGCACATTCATGGCCACCCCTTTCTCCCTCATCGGCTTTCCGGTTTCCATGCCCCGAGGCAACCCTTTTGCCTGCCGCGCAAACGGCCATGCGCCAGTCTACCGAATTTAAGTTCCGCGAAACAACATCGCATGGGCCTTCTTCGAAGCGCTGCTGCGCATTGCGCAAAAGAATTCAAAAAAGCCACTTGACGGAAGCCTTCTTCATATGCATAATTCATATGTTTGATTGAATCTCTTGTTTGGTTTGGAGGAGGAAGATGGGTAAGCCCATACGCGGTCAGGCCACAAAAGACAAGCTGCTTGAAGTTGCCGGAAGCGTTTTTGCCGAAAAGGGCTACCGGGACGCGACCCATGCGGAGATTTGCAGGCGCGCGCACACCAACGCTGCGGCCATCAACTACCATTTTGGATCCAAAGAGGGCTTGTACAGGGCCGTTTTTGAGCGTCTTATCCAGAAAACGGAGGCGCTGTATCCGCTCGATGGAGGTCTCCCGCCAACAGCCGATCCCGAGGCGCGGCTTCGGGCGTTCATCCAGGCGCGCCTCAACCGGATTTTCGATCCCGATAATCACGAAAAACTTCATAGGATATGCATGCTGGAGATATTTGATCCAACGGGGTTGTTGGTGGAGCCGTTGAGCCGACAGCTTGCCAAAGACCGGGAACACATTGTGCGGGCGCTTCGCGAACTCCTGGGGCCTCAGGCATCTCCCGAGGATGTGACGTGGTGCGAGATGAGCATTGTCGGACAATGTTTTTTCACGGCCCAGCGGATCCGCGACGGGGTCATTCGCACCCTGTTGAATCTCAACGCGGACGACGTGAAGGGACTTACGGAGCATATCGTGGCGTTCTCTCTGGGCGGCATCGCGTCGATCCGCGAGCGGCTTCGGCGTCCTGCGGAAACGTGAGGCAGGGCAATAGGGCAGGTTGATCCGGACGGGCGGTTGCGAAACTTGGATTGGGAGGAGCGGTGAGATGTCAAGAAGCAGGTTCGCCTGTTGGGTGGTAGGAGGGGCCGTGTTGGCGGTCTGTGCGGCGGCGGCGCAGGGACCTGGCGGCCCAGGAGCGAGCATGCCGCCGCCGGAAGTGACGGTGGTCCTGGTGGAAACGAAATCCATGCCGATGGCCTACGAGTACCTTGGCGTGGCGGAGCCCTCCAAAACCATCGATATCCGGGCGCGGGTTCAAGGATTCGTTGAGACGCGGGATTTCGAGGAGGGATCGCACGTCGAACAGGGGGCGCAACTCTACGCGATCGACGCGGCTCCTTTTCGGGCGGACCGCGACATTGCCCGGGCGCGCGTCCATGAAGCGGAGTCACGGCGCCGGCTTGCCGAACAGGAACTGCAACGGGTGAAGTCCGTGCGCGAGCCCGGGGCCGTGGCTGCCGGAGATATCGACAAGAAGGAGGCGGAGCGGGCAAGCGCGGCGGCGGCTCTGGAATTGGCGCAGGCGCAACTGGCCAAGGCGGAGCTTGAACTGGGGTACACGATCGTGAGGGCCCCGTTGTCGGGCGTGGTGGGCAAATCGCTGAAAGAAGTGGGGAGTTTGGTCGACGGCAATCAGAACAGCCTGCTGACCACGCTGAAGCAAGTGGATCCGCTTTACGTGACGTTCCATATGCAGGAAAGCGACTATTTGCTTTGGCGAAACGGCGTGGATTCGCATGAGATTGTGTTGGAGGAAGGGCTGCAGGAGCCGTATCTCGAGCTTGTGCTTGTCGACGGATCCATCTACGATCGCAAAGGCCGGATCGATTTTGAGGACAGTGCCGTCGATCGCAGAAAGGGCTCCGTGGAGATGCGCGGATCCTTCGAAAACCCTGGGCACACGCTCAAGCCGGGACAGTTTCTCAAGGTGCGTGTGAAGGGGTGGCGGCGTCCGAATGTGCCCGTTATTCCCCAGCGCGCCGTGGGCCAGGCTGGCGACGGCAGCTATGTCTACGTGGTCGGGCCGGAGGACAAGGTCGAGCAGCGCACCATCACGATTGGTCCATGGTCCGATTCCGAATGTGGCGTCGTTGAGGGACTGCAATCCGGCGAACGCGTGGTCGTGGAAGGACTCACCAAATTGCGGCCGGGCATTCAGGTGGTTCCCAAGGCGCCTTCGGCGCCTCCTGCCGCAACGGCCATGCCTGACGCGCCTCCCGCGCAGACGGCTCGATAGGTGCGGCCATGATATCGAGATTCTTCATTGATAGGCCCGTTTTTGCGACGGTGGTGTCGATTGTCATCACGCTATGCGGGCTGGGATCGCTGTATTATCTTCCTGTCGAGCAATCGCCGCAGATCACGCCGCCGACGGTGGTCGTGAGCGCCGTCTATCCCGGCGCTACGGCCGAGACGGTGTCGCAGGCGTTGGCAATCCCCATGGAAGAACAGTTGAGCGGCATCGAAAATCTGCTGTATTTCCAGTCTCAATGCTCGAATGACGGCAGCATGTCGATCACGTTGTCTTTCGAGGTTGGAACGGACCTCGACATCGCGGCGGTCGAGGTGCAGAACCGGCTCAAACGTGCGGAGCGCAGCCTTCCCGAGGAAGTGATCCGCCAGGGCATCTCGGTCAACAAACGATCGAGCAGCATTTTGGGCATCATCGCTCTGGTTTCGGACAACCCGAAGTACGATTCCCTCTATTTGGCGAATTACGCGAAGGCGTTCATGGTCGACCGTTTGAAGCGCGTGCCGGGCGTGGGCGATTCCGCCGTGTTCGGGAGCAAGGACTACTCGATGCGGATTTGGCTGAATCCGGACAAGCTGGCGGCGAAAGGAATGACTTTTTCGGACGTGACGTCCGCGATTCGCGAGCAGAACCAACTGTATGCCGCAGGGGAGATCGGGGGCGAGCCCAGCAAGGGGCGTGTGGATCTGACGTTTCCGGTGACGACGCGGGGCCGTCTCGAAAGCGCGGCGCAGTTTGAAGATATCGTGGTCCGGGCCGAGGCGGACGGGGCGACGGTCACGATCAAGGATGTGGGCCGGGCCGAACTGGGCCAGGCGAGTTATTCGATGACGGGACGGCTGAACGGTCGCGAGACGGCCATCATGATGGTTCAGCAGCAACCCGACGCAAACGCCATGAGCGCCATGAATGGCGTGAAGGCGGCGCTCGAAGAATTGCAGGCCGGATTCCCCGAAGGGGTGAAGTGCCAGATGGCCGTGGACGTCACGAAGTTCATTCGGACGTCTGTCCGCGAGGTGATTCAGACTTTTGCCGAGGCCTTGTTGCTGGTGTTGTTGGTGGTGTTTGTGTTCTTGGGAAGTTGGCGGGCGACGATCATTCCGCTGGCGGCGGTGCCGGTGGCGATCGTGGGGACTTTCACCGGCATGCTGTTGCTGGGTTTTTCCGTCAACACCTTGACGCTGTTCGGGCTGGTGCTGGCCATTGGAATCGTGGTGGACGACGCGATCGTGGTGGTGGAGAATGTCGAGCGCATCATGCACGAGGAGCGTTTGCCGCCGCGCGAGGCCACAATCAAGGCCATGGACCAGGTGACCGGCCCCATCATCGCGATAGTTCTGGTGCTGTCGTCGGTCTATCTGCCGGTGGCCTTTCTGGGGGGCAGCACGGGCGTCATGTACCGGCAGTTCGGCGTGACCATCGCTCTTTCGGTGGCGATATCAGGTCTTGTCGCGCTCACGTTGAGCCCGGCGCTGTGTCGGCTGATTCTGCAGCCCAATCACAACAAGATATTTTTCTTCCGCTGGTTTGACCTCCTTTTTGGCGGTCTCACGCGAGCGTATACGCGGGCCGCGCGTCTCGCCATCCGGCTGGCAGCCGTATCCATCCTTGTGTTTGCGGCGCTCATCTGGGCGACATATGGCCTGTTTCAGCGCGTTCCGAGCGGTTTCGTTCCCATGGAAGACCGCGGCGTCTTCATGGTGGCGGTGGCTTTGCCCCAGGGCGCTTCGCTCCAGCGGACAATCGAGGTCACGCGGCAGGTCGAACAATTCATCATGGCGCAGCCGGAAGTGGACAGCGTTGTTTGCCTGGACGGTCAAGACATGCTTTCGGGCGGGATCGCGGCTCCCAACGGAAGCACCATGTTCGTGAGCATGAAGGATTGGTCTGAGCGTCCCGGTCCGGAGCACAGCGTGGACGCCGTTGTCGGTCGGGTGTTCGGGCGCTTCATGGGCATGAAGGAGGCGACGGTTCTTGCATTCAACCTCCCCCCCATCATGGGAATGGGGTTGCGGGCGGGTTTTGAGATGCAATTGGAGAGCCGCGGCGGGGGCGGCATTCAAGAACTGGCGGGGGTTACAGACCGGTTTGTTGGCGAATTGAACCAGGACCCGATGTTTTCGGGAGTCTCGGGCGTGTTGAGCGTGCGCAAGCCGCAGATTTTCGTCGACGTCGATCGAAGCCGGGCAAAAGCGATGGGGTTGTCGCTGTCGGATATCTTCGATACGTTGCAGGCCTGTCTCGGCGCGCAGTACGTCAATGATTTCACGACATTGGGCCGGATGTTCCGCGTGAGATTGCAGGCGGACGCGGATTTTCGGGAACATCCCGACGATATCCGGAAGATCCATGTGCGCACGAAAAACGGCGAGTTAGTCGAACTTTCGGGCGTGGTGAATCTGCGAATGCAGCCGGGGCCAAACCTGGTCAGCCGTTTCAACGGCTTTCCTTCGGTGCAGATTACAGGCGCCCCGGCGGCAGGTTACAGCACGGGCCAAACCATTCAACGGATCAGGGAGATCGCGGCGGAGAAACTGCCTATCGGCTATGGCATCGATTGGAGCGGCGCCTCGTACCAGGAGGCGACCGCCGGCAATCAGTCGGCGTACGTGATCCTTTTCGGCCTCGTTATGGTGTTCTTGGTGTTGGCGGCGCAGTACGAGAAGTGGTCGCTGCCGTTGGCGGTCCTGCTGGCGGTTCCATTCGGCGCTTTCGGGGCGATTCTGGCGGTGCACCTGCGAGGACTCGACCGGGACATCTATTTTCAGATCGGCCTCCTCACGTTGATTGGGTTGGCGGCCAAGAACGCCATTCTGATCGTCGAGTTTTGCTCCAAGCAGCGTGCGCTGGGCCAAGGCATTGTCGAAGCGGCGATCGAAGCGGCGCGGCTGCGCCTTCGCCCCATCGTGATGACTTCGCTGGCCTTCATTTTGGGCGTGCTGCCGCTGGTGATCAGCGAGGGAGCCGGCGCGGCCAGCCGTCATTCCATCGGCACGGGCGTCATGGGCGGCATGCTTGCCGCTACGTTCCTGGCCATCTTTTTCGTGCCTCTGTTTTTCGCGATCATTCAATGGATTTCCGAACGCCTCCGCTTTCGGCGGCGCGAGGAAACGCCGACCGCCGTGGAGAATGCGCCATGACTTCCAACGCCAGACGTGCCATTGCCGCCTGGAGGATGCGCTTTGGGGTGCGCGTCCGCCTCGGTTGGCGCGACGCGAAAAGATACGCGGCGCCTCGCTGCCTTTATGCCGCGTTGCTTATGGCGTCTCTGTTTTTGACGGCCGGGTGCATGACCGGCTCCGAGTGCAAACGTCCTGTGGCGGTTGTGCCCGAACAATGGTCCGTCGCGCGCGCCGACGGCGAAGCGGACGGGCCCAAGCTCGACACGGAATGGTGGAAGAGCTTCCAGGATCCCATACTGGATTCGCTTGTGGCGCGAGGTTTTGAAGGCAATCTCGATCTGCGCGTCATGCAGTCGCGCGTGCGCGAGGCTCGCGCCGCGCGCGGTGTTGCGGCGTCCGGGCTGTGGCCCTCCCTGAACCTTTCCGGAGGCTACGCCCGCACGCAATCGGCAGCGCCGCAAAATCAGTCGGGCGGATCCCCGCTCACGGCGACGGGGTCCTTCGGTCCCGCCGGATTCACGCCCACGTTCACCTTGAGAGGAGATTCATTTACGGTGTCTCGCAGCGGCCTTGGCGAGAATGCCGTCACGAACCTCACCGTCACCACCGCCGGCCAAAGCGGCATCAACCGCCAGAGTGACCTGTTCCGGGCCGGGTTTGACGCCCGGTGGGAGTTGGACCTGTTTGGAGGGACCCGGCGCTCCATCGAAGCGGCAGAGGCCGATGTGCAAGCCGTCCGGGAACGGCTGCGCGCCTCCGCCCTTTCGCTGGCCGCCGAGATTGCGGCGAATTACATTGAGCTTCGCGCCGCCCAAAACCGCCTGGATGTGACGCAGCGAACTCTTGAAGCGCTGGCCAAGACGGAAGCGATCATGCAAGACCGATTCCAAGCCGGCCTCACCAGCGAGTTGGACGTTGTGACGGCCCATGCGCATTGGGCTTCCACGCAGGCCCAGCTGCCGATTTTTCATACGCAGATCACGGCGGCGATCCATCGTCTGGCGCTGCTTTTGGGACATGAGCCCGGCGCCCTGAAAACGGAGTTATCCATCCCCGCGCCCCTGCCTACGGCGCCCGGCGCCGTTCCGATCGGGCTTCCCTCGGACCTCCTTCGCCGGCGTCCCGATATCCGTCAAGCCGAACGTCAAGTCGCCGCCGCCACGGCGCGCGTGGGCGTCGCTATGGCCGAACTCTTCCCGAAATTCACGCTTACGGCAGGGGTGTCGGGCCAGAGCGCCACCCTTGGATCTCTCGCAAGCGGCGCAAACCGAATGTGGTCCTTCGGTCCCGGCATCAGTTGGCCAATTTTTCGGGGCGGTGAAATCCGGGCGAACATCGAGACGCAGAACGCACGGCAAGAACAGGCGGCCATCGTTTACGAGCAAACCATTCTTGTCGCGCTGGGAGACGTCGAAAACAGCCTTGCCGCTTTTGCGAACGAGCAAATCCGGATCGATTCGCTCCGTGCGTCCGTTGAAACGAGCGAGCGAGCTTTTCGCATCGCGAACGAGCGTTACCTTCACGGCTTGGAAGGATATCTCAGCGTGCTTCAGGCGCAGCAGAACCTGTACGCGGCGCAGGATCAGCTCATTCAAAGCCGGAGTTTCGCGCTGACCGACCTGGTGTCGCTGTACAAATCGCTGGGCGGCGGCTGGGAAAGAGCCGTCCCGGAGCCGGAATAGAGGAGCCATGACGCGAGGCGGACAAGGTCGCGGTTCAGTCGTCCCCAAATTCGATCATCGCCTTCACGACGCCGTCGCGTCGTTCGCTCACTAGGTCAAACGCCTCCGGGGTCTGCGAAAAAGGAAACCGGTGCGTAATCATGGCGGAGGCGTCGTTTCCCGCCGTTTGCAGCAGATCAAGCGCCGCGTCGACGCATTCGTTTTGGCGTCGCACGTTGACGATGGTGATTTCTTTCCGGCGCATTTTGTCGATGGAAAACGACAACCGGTCCGCTTCGGGAATGCCGATGACCATCAACTTTCCTCCAGGCTTGAGGATATCGATGGCATTGTCGATTGCGTCCTGCTGCCCGCAACATTCATACGCCACGTCAAGTTGCAGCGGCTCCTCCGCATTGATGCCCGCCGCAACGTCCATGGCGTCGGGATTGCCGGTCCAGTCCGCGCCAAGTCTTCTCGCCAGGGCCAGCCGCGCCTCGATCTTGTCCGTGACGTAAATCGACGCCGCGCCCCACGCCTTTGCCGGAAGCAGCACGCTCAGGCCAATCGGGCCCGCACCCAAAATGCCGATCTTTCTTTCCCGGATTTCTCCCGATTGCCGCACGGCGTACACGCCAATGGCCAACGGTTCGGAGATGACCGCCTCATCCTGCGTCATGCCTGCGGGCAATGGATAGACGCTTGTCTCGGGCATCACGAGGAACTCGCCCAAGCAGCCTTCCGCTTGCCCCGGACAACCGAGAAAACGAAGTCTGCGGCACGTATGAAAACGTCCTGCCGCACACTGATCACATTGAAAACACGGCATTGCGGGGTCAATCGCCACCGAATCGCCCGCCCGAACCCGGGTCGTCGCGCTGCCCGTCTCCTCGACCACGCCCGCGCACTCATGCCCCACCGCAAACGGGTAGTCGACAATCTGACTTCCAATCCGTCCCGTCGTGTAGTAATGCACATCCGATCCGCACACGCCGACTTTGGTCACGCGGATGAGGACATCCCGATCGCCCGTTATGCGCGGTTTCTCGACTTCACGCAGTTCCATATGCCGGATGCCCGTCAAGACCATCTGCTTCATGCAATTCCCCCTTCGTATCGGCGGCGATTCTCTGTTCTGCAGGCGATGCTATGGGCGGAATGCCTTTAGCGCTAGTTCTTCAATGGCCCGGTAGTCCTTGGCGTTTCCCGTGCAGAGAGTCAACTCGTTCTCTGCAGCGGTGGCGGCTATCAAGGCGTCTGGAACGCCCAGATTCGATTTCAGGGCGTATTCCTCGAGGTAAATCGTCGCACGGTGTCCGATGTTCTCCGAGAGCGGCACGATGGCAAACCCGAGGTCGGTCAGAAAAGCCTTTGTCAGCCGCAGGTCCGTCTTGTCCCGAGCGCCTTGCAGCAACTCCATGTAGCTCACCACCGACAGTTTCAGGCTATCCGCCTGGTCGATCACCGTTGTCGCGCGTTTGTTTCCACGCAACGCCCAGATGATGACATCGGTATCAACGAGCATCGAAGCGTCCCTTTCGAAGCCCTCGCACATAGGCCGCCGGATCGCGCATCTCGGGACGGTCGGCCCACATGCCGAACGCCTCGTGCTCGGCGGCGCTCGGACGCCCGGCATCGCGAATGGGTTCTATTCGAGCTACACGTTTTCCGCGGTTGGTCAGGGTGACGGTCTCGTTGCGGGCAATTGCATCGAGAATCTTCTTGGGGTTGCGCCTCATGTCCAGAATCGTTGCTTCCATATCGCACCTCCATACAAACTACACATTTGTAGTATGCACTATGACCGGCAATCTGTCAAGGACCCACGCAGGGCCTGTCCACTTTTCCGCGCCGGTTTTGTCCCGTTCATTTCTTTGTCTTTGCGTCCGGTCTCTGTGCCGGGCGTGTCGGAGTGCAATGATCGGCGTTCATGTGGGAGATCGGTCTGGGAGGGCGGATGACATCTTGTCGCTTGCCGTAAGGCCCGCCCGACACAGAGACCGGGTCTGCGAAAGAATCACCGATGACCATTCTCGTGCGCCATTCGCTCGGCTTTTGAATGCGATGATCCTGTCCGCCTGCTGCTGTTGATTATCCTCCGCAACGCTCATAGACTACTTCATGTCGCGTTGCGCGGCAGGCTGAGGATCGTTCACTACCGGACAGGAGAAACGGAAAATGGAAGCCACGACGTCGGTGAGGCTGATATATGTCAGCCGCATGACCGAGGCATGCGACGTGACCGCAATCGAAGAGATACTGAACGTATCGAGAAAGAAGAACGCCGCGCGCCATATCACCGGCATGCTCTGCTACGATCCGGCATTCTTCATGCAGTGTCTGGAAGGGCCTAAAGACGCCGTGAATGATCTGTACCGGGACATCGCGTGCGATTCCCGCCACACCTGCGTCACGCTCCTCGCGTATCATGTCATCGAAGAACGCATGTTCGACGGCTGGTCCATGGCTTTCGTTCGCGCCAGCGATTTGGATGCGCAGACGCTTCGGAAATTCGGGCGCGGAAAGCTTGACCCCTTTGCCTTGAGCCCGGATCATGCCCGCGATCTGGTGATCGACATTTTCACGCAAAAGCGCGAGCAACTGCGCGACCAAATGGATAGTCGCGCCCCATAGTCAGACCTCCCCGTCTGGAAATGCGCACTCAGTGATCCCCAGTTTCTGAATCACCCCATGGATATAGGCTCGGCGCAGTGCGGGACGGCTCCGAATGGCGCCAAGTTGATTGGACGGTTGCTCTTGGCGGCTTGTTCCACGTGCGCGTGTGCGCAAGAAACTGGGGATGCTCTCCCGGCGAGTCTTCTCGCTTGTGCAGGCGATTTGTTTCCAAGTGTTTGCAGCGCAATGTGTTGCGATCCCTAATTATCCTGGGAATAAAACTGGGGATACGGCGGCAGAAGATGCAAGCTGCGGGCACAGCCAGTGGCAGTGAGCGAGTCTTCCTGAGAAGGAGCAGACTCGACGCCGCGAATGGCCCTTTTAGGGGGCTTTTTCAAAACTGGGGAGCACTGAGATGCGGGCGCATCGGTTGACATCGATCAAGGGCCTGGGATGTAATATGCGCGGCTACGATCCAACGTCCCGATGACGTCCGGGAACTTTTCCGGAGAACCGGGGATAATAACGCATTACAACGAGGAGCCGCCGGAAGGCGGGGGACTGCAATACGATGGCGGAAGGCGTAAGCAGCGCTTCACACAGAAACGGGCCGGTGCGGCTGCGGGTGTTGCCCCGTGGCGAAACGCCGTTTTCGGAGTGGAACGATGAAGAGTTGATGCTCGAACATGCCCGGGGAACCGAAGCGGCCTTCGAGGAATTGGTGCGACGCCACCAAAAAGGCGTGCTGAACTATACCTATCGGATGGTTCAGAACCGGCAAATTGCCGAGGAATTGACCCAGGAAGTGTTTCTGGCGCTCGTTCAAAACGCCCAACGCTACCAGCCCCTGGCGAAGTTCACGACATACCTGTACGCGATTGCCTCGAACATTGTCTCCAAGGAATGGGCGCGGCGAAAGCGCCGTCCGGCCTTGTTTAGTTTGTCTTCGTGGGCGTTCTGGAAGGATCCCGACGACGCCTTCGATCCCTTGGAGCACGTGAGCGACGCCAAGCCCAATGCTGCGTCGGACTGCACGCGAACCGAAGTTTCCGAGGCGGTCAACAAGGCCCTTCGCACAGTGCCCGAGCAGTACCGCGAAGCGTTTATTCTGCACAGAATGCAGGATCTTTCGTACGAGGAGGTTTCCGAGATAACCAACGCCCCAATCGGCACCGTGAAATCCCGAGTGGTCCGCGCGGAGCGAGCCCTGCGGCCCTTATTGGAGTCCTTTCGTGACCATGTGTAACGGAGGTTGCCGGTTCGTCACGCCGGCGAAGCGACCTAGAAGACGAGATGCATCCTGACATGCGGCATCATCGCGCAAAATATGATTTGTTGGCCTATGCCGAAGCCCTCGTGGATGGCGGCGCCGTGTCCGTCATCACCGCCCGGCATGTGGCGGCGTGCAGCGTCTGCCGGGCAGAGGTCGAGAACATCCGCGCTTCCTTGGCGGCGACCGGAAGCCTTCCGGCCATCGAGGCGCCGCAGGACCTCACAGCCCGCATTCTCCAGGCCGCCGCCGTCGAACGAAAAAACGCGCGCCGCAGTCGCCGCCATGCCATTCCCCTGCGTTTCGTCCACGCGGCAGGCTATATCGCCGCGCTACTGCTGACCGCTTCGTGGTCTTTTACTGCGGCACTGAAGCCAGCGCACCCCGGGCCTGCATCGGCCGTTTGGACGGCTGCGGATCGGCAAACGACGGCGGAGGACATCCGGCAGGCGGCGAATGCCGTCACGGCGCTTGCTCAGGCCGTCCGGGTTCCGGAGGCGCGCCATGCAGGACCGCGGGAACACGAAAGCCGGCTCGATGTGGCGGCGCGCGCGGTGGACTTGCAAAAGGGACTGGCCGCTTTCGAACGCAATCCCGAATGCCCTCGGGTGGATCAAGTGATTCGTTCCAATTTGAGCCGTCAGGCCAAGGCCCTAAAGGCCTTATATGTGGAACAAAGCCTGTAACAGGACATTGCGCATGCCAAGCCGAGGGGGGATGGTCGCAAAGGTAGGGGCCATGGCGGTTCTTGCGTGCGGAGCCGCCTGGGGTCAGGAAACCGCCGTGGAACGCATCGGGTCGTTTTTCGATGCCTTGAACCGCGGCCTCGCCTATATGGGCGAGAGGAGCGAAGGCCTGATCGTCCCGCGACTGGGCCCCTTAAGCGAATATCAGGTCGATCCATTTTCCGGGTTGTCCAAGGTCACCCGCGACGTCGAACGCAGCTATCCCTGCCGCCCAGACGCCGCCATTTCCATCGCCAACGAATTCGGCGCCGTGCACGTGACCACATGGGACAATCCCCTTGTCCAACTACAGGCCACGATATCGGTCGGAGCCAAGGAACCATCCGAAGCCAATCGCATTTTGGAGGAAATCGATCCCGCCGCTTCTGTCTCGCCTGAAAACATTGAAATCCGCACCCGCCTTCCGGAGACCCGCAACCGGGGCGCCGTCGTCATCGAAGTGAACTACCTCCTCAAAACGCCCCGAACGGCGCGCATATCGTGCGCCAATGCCTTCGGCGATACGACCCTTCATGACTTGAATGCCCCGGTCGCCCTGGATTCATGGTATGGCGCGGTCGATCTGCAGAACATCGGCGGCCCGGTGACTGCCCGGGCGCAAGGGGAGTTCCCGTTCACGGCGCGTCTGCTGCGACAAGGAGGCGTGTTTACCCTGCGCGACGCCCATGCCGAATTCAGCGGCGTATCGGGCGCCCTGACCGTCGCCAATTTCCGGGGATCGCTCACCCTGCGCGACATGGGGGCTGAAACCACGGTGGAGGCAACCAGCCAGAGCGGCCCCCTGCATGCCTACCTCAGCGAACAAACAACCGCCGACATCGTGGCAAGCGCCCTGTTTGGCGATGTTCAATCCGATATGCCCATGGACAAAACCATGCAGGGGAACGCCGTGCTCGCCCGTTGCGCCAATGCCGACGCCAAACAACGGTTCCGGTTTCATGTCTTCTTCGAAACGGCATATCTGCACCTGGACGGAGGCCTTCCCCCTTCCAACTCCGGGCCGGTTCCTGCGCTGGGAGGCGCGGCGCTGTTTGATCGGGTGATCGAACTGAGCAGCGTCGTGGCGGACGGAGCCCCGTTGTCGTTGAAAACCATTCAAGGCAATGTGCGCGTGGAGGGGGCCGACACCGATCGTCTGACGGTTCGCGCACGGCCCGTGGCGCACATGGAGGCGAACGGCAACGTGCGTGCAGCCCTCGAGGCATTGACGGCAACGCTCACGCCGCGCGAGGACGGCATCCATGTGACCACCGAAGTGCGCGACGACATGGCGTCGCTCGGATGCCGGCATTACAGCGTGGACGTGACCGTCCAATGCCCCAGAACGGCCCGGCTTTCGGTGGTCGCGCAAAGCGGCCGGACATCCGTCGCGGGCTTGGGAGGTCCCGTCGCGATCGAGCAGACGGAAGGCGCCGTGACCGCCGAGTCCGTCAAAGGAGAACTCGTCATCGTGAATCGCAAAGGCGATATCGACATCCTGGATTGCGCGGGACCCGTCACGGCGCAAACAAGCCAAGGCGCGCTCGGCACGCGCATGGTGTACGGACGTCAAACGCTGCGGTGTGAACAAGGCAGCATCATCGTTGACGCGCCGCAGGGAGAAGTGTGGGCGCGCCAACGCGGCGGCGATGTGCGCGTACTCGCGATCGACGGCATTCGCGGCGACTGCGACATCGGCGTGGAACAAGGAAATCTGCGCCTTCTGGCCGGGCCCTCTTCCGACGCCGCGTTCGTCATCACCGCCCGCAACGGCGAAGTTCGTCCGCGCGCGCTGTCACTCCAGGGAAGCATCCTGGAAGACACGCGCCGGTTCCAAGGAAAAATGAACAACGGACGCTACGCCATCACCCTTTTCACGCAGGACGGCGACGTATTCATCGACTGAAACGCCCACTCCAAATTGGCGCGTCTTCCAAGGCAAGCGCGCCCGGCTGTTGCGGGAACCCGCCCGCATGGTATCGTGTGCGGCCATGGACATTCGTGAACTGGACTACGCGCTGCCCGAACGCCTTATCGCACAGCATCCGTCCGACCGGCGCGACGCGTCGCGCTTGCTGGTCGTGGACCGCGCCACAGGATCGATGCGTCCCGCCGTCTTTCGCGAGATCGCGTCGTTCTTGCGCGCCGGCGACTGCATGGCGCTGAACGAAACCCGGGTGATTCGGGCTCGATTGCGCGCGCGGAAAGACACCGGTGGACAGGTCGAGGTATTCCTGCTGCACGAAGAGACGCCGGGCGTGTGGAGCGCGCTGGTGCGCCCCTCGGCCCGCGTCAAGCCCGGAACCGTCGTCACCGTCGGCTCGGATATCCGGATCGCCATCGGAGACGTGTTGCCGGGCGGACGGCGCACGGTGCGCTTCGACGTTCCTGACGTGATACGGATGCTCGAAGCGTGCGGCGAAGTTCCCTTGCCGCCGTATATCCAGCGCGATGGCCCCGACGCGAGCGATCTGACCCGCTACCAAACCGTCTACGCTCACACGCCGGGTTCCGTGGCCGCGCCCACGGCCGGATTGCATTTCACGCCGGAGGTGTTCGCCTCGCTCGACGCGGCAGGCGTGCGACGCGCGTTTTTGACGTTGCACGTCGGATACGGCACCTTCCGGCCTATCCAGACCGAACGCGTCGAGGATCACCAACTGGAATCCGAGGACTTCGATCTTCCCGAGGAAACCGCCGCGACGCTGACGGAAACCCGCCGCATGGGCGGTCGCATCATCGCC
>Ga0116159_1002327_pt1 | contig 18574 bp, 18 predicted proteins | sample AD_JPNAS1_MetaG_FD_89878 | JGI IMG/M metagenome (GOLD analysis project Ga0116159, IMG submission 89878) | Active sludge microbial communities of municipal wastewater-treating anaerobic digesters from Japan - AD_JPNAS1_MetaG | ecosystem: Engineered > Bioreactor > Anaerobic > Digestate | place...
ATCCTCAGGACCTCACCCGAGTCGCTCAGTACGTCAAAGAATCTCCGGCCTTTCGTCTGGACTATTTATCAAGCGTCACGGCCTCTGATTTTCTGGATTATCTCGAGACAATTTATCATTTCTATTCCATGGAAAAAAAATCCGGCCCTTGGGTCCTCCGAGTCCGGGTTCCGAGGGAAAACGCGCGAGTCCCTTCCCTGACCCCGCTTTATCAAAGCGCGGAGCTTCAGGAGCGGGAGGCCTACGACCTGTTCGGAATTCTGTACGAAGGTCATCCGGATCTCCGGCGCCTTTTCCTCTGGGAAGGATTCGAAGGGCATCCGCTTTTAAAAGATTACGAGCAGGAAAACGCGGACACATTGGAGGCTCGGGACGTCGAATGGCTGGAGGCCCACGGCGTCAAGGTTCCTGAAACGATGAAAAAAAATTCCGCGGAACTCAAGGCGTCGGGCAAGCGGGCCCTGGTTGAAAAACCCGCCGAGCCCAGACAGGCATAAAATATGACCCTTTTGGATGAAATAAAAAAAGACGGTGAAATTCTCGAGATCAACTTCGGGCCGCAACATCCCTCAACCCACGGAGTGTTTCGCATGCGCGTTCTGCTGGAGGGCGAAACTGTCCGTGAACTGAAACCCGTCATGGGCTACCTCCACCGTAATCAGGAACAGATCGCCGAAAACACCACTTACGCGGGGATCATCGGATTTACGGACCGGATGGACTACATCAACGCCCTTTCCAACAATTTCTCTTATTGCCTGACCGCCGAAAAACTCGCGTCCATCGAGGTTCCCGAGCGCGCCGCTTACATCCGGATCATCATGGCCGAGCTGGCGAGGCTCATTAATCACTCGGCCGCGGTCGGTTTTCTCCTGAACGACCTCGGTTCTTTTTTTACCCCTCTTCTTTACGCCCTCCGGGAACGGGAACGGATTCTCGACGTCTTTGAGGCGGTCACCGGCTCGCGCATGATGTGTAACTATTTCCGTTTCGGCGGCGTTAAAAGGGATCTCGATGAAGACTCTCTTGCCGCGATCAAAACCATTGTCCGGAAATTTCCGCGGTTTCTCGATGAGTTTGAGACGCTTCTGACTTCCAATGAAATCCTCTGCATGCGTTGCCAAAACGTCGGCGTTCTTCCGGCGGATCTCGCGGTCAATGCCGGCATTACGGGGCCAACGCTTCGCGCTTCGGGAGTCAACTATGACATTCGCAAGATCGACCGTTACGGGCTTTATGATCGATTTGATTTCAAGGTGCCGCTTGGGAAGAAAGGTGACGTTTACGACCGTTACTACATCCGCATTCTCGAAATGCGGGAAAGCGTGAAAATTCTGGAGCAAGCTCTTCAGGCGCTCCCCGCGGGTGACTTCATCCACCCCAAAACCGCCCCCTTGCTTCGAAATCCCCGGAATTTCAAACCGCCAGTCGGAGAAGCTTACGGCCGGACCGAATCTCCCAAGGGCGAACTCGGATTTTATCTCGTGAGTGACGGAACACCCCAACCGTGGCGCTGCCACGTCCGGGCCCCTTCACTGATCAATCTTTCGGCACTCGAAGCCATGTGCCTCGGCCAAAAAATCGCGGACATTATGATCATCTTGGGAAGCATCGATATCGTTCTTGGGGAGACTGACCGATGAAACATTTTTTCAAAAAAGGCTCCGTCCCCTTCTGGGGGTTCGGCATCCTCTCCGGCCTGGGAGTCACGTTAAAAAATTTCATCGATTCTTATTTCAAAAAACCGGACTCAGGCGGCGTTACTACCATTCAGTACCCTGAAGAAAAATCCGCGGATTTTGAGGCGGCAAGAAACTTCCCGTTCCTGGTATACGATGAGACGCCGGGAAAGCCACGGTGCGTCGCTTGTGGAATCTGCGAACGCGAGTGCCCGGTCAAATGCATTCACGTGGTGATGGCCAAGGACGAGGCGGGAAAACCTTTGCGGAAACCCGCGGTTTTTGATATTGATTATGAGCTTTGCATGAATTGCGGAAACTGCGAGGAGGTTTGTCCTTTTCATTCGATCTTTATGGATCATGATTACGAGATCGCTTCCTACGACCGTAGTTCGCTCCTGAGACCCATGAGCAAACTTTTGAAATCGAACGACTATTTTCACAAGATCCGTCCGGTAGACGCCGGAAAAACCGACGCGGTTATCAGAGCGGCCCAGGAAAAGAAAGCCGCGGCGACAAAGCAAAAAGATTCAGCTGGCGGACAATAAGCGATTGGATATTGGAGAAACATGGATCAACTGTTTGTAAATCTGAAAACTTGGTTTTTAAATCTGCTGGGATTGTTTCTCCCCGACTGGCTCGTGATGCTCGCCTCAATCGTGGTCAGCGGGGTGGTAATCCTCTGTCTCGGCCCGTTTATCATGATGTACCTGACCCTGCTGGAGCGAAAAGTCATCGGCCGCATTCAGAACCGTTACGGCCCAAACCGGGTGGGACCATGGGGACTTTTGCAACCTGTCGCGGACGGAATTAAAATGTTCACGAAAGAAGATATCATTCCCGCTTACGGCGACAAACTGATCCACCTTTTGGCGCCGATCGTGATCGTAGTCCCGGCCCTGATGGTATTCCTCGTCGTCCCCTTTGGACGCAACATGACGGCGGTCGATCTTTCGATCGGCGCGCTTTATTTTCTCGCGATTTCATCAATTACGACGTTCCCGATTTTCATGGGAAGCTGGGCGTCGAGAAACAAGTACTCCATGCTCGCGGGCATGCGCACCGCCGCCCAAATGGTTTCCTACGAAATACCAATGACCCTCGCGATCGTTCCCGTGATCATGATGAGCCAAAGTCTTTCCACGGGCGCGATCGTCGCGGCCCAGAACGGTCTGAAATGGTTCGTGTTCACGCCGTGGGGGCTGGTGGGATTTTTGATCTTTTTCTTCTGCGCCATAGTCGAGTGTAACCGTCCGCCGTTGACCTTCCGGAAGCGGAGTCCGAACTCATCGCGGGGTTTCACACGGAGTATAGCGGTATGAAATTCGCGTTCTTTTATATGGCCGAATACATGAACGCGTTTACGCTTGCCGCGATCGCGGTCACGCTTTTTCTCGGGGGCTGGCAGGGCCCGTTATTCCCCTCCTGGTTATGGTTTTTTGGTAAAACATTCGCTCTGATTTTTATGATGATCTGGTTCCGGGGGACTTTTCCCCGTTTCCGGGTGGACCAGCTTATGGGGTTCGCGTGGAAATTTCTTTTACCGATGACGTTGGTCAACATATTGGTCACGGGCTTTTGGCATTTCAATCCAGGAGCCGTGGGATGGGGCGTTTCCGGAGCGGTGCTCGTAGGATTTTTTTTCGCGATCACCGCGTTGAACCGTCCCTTCGTCCCGGAAAAACGTATTTATGAACTGGCGGAGTAACTGATGGATTTATTGCAACTGGCGATTAAAACGGGAATTTACGCGCTCATGGCTGGCACGCTTGTGTTCGCGCTGGGAGTCGTCATGCTCAAAAATCTTTTCCACGCGGCGCTTTCGCTCGCGGCAGTCCTGATCGGAACCGCGATACTCTATCTCGTGTTTCACGCGGAATTCATGGCCGCCGTCCAGATTCTTCTCTACGTGGGCGCGGTCATTACGGTCATCATTTTCGCGATCATGCTCACCGAGCACATCGCGGAACGCTCAATCATTCAGCGCAACAAGCAGAGCCTTCCCGCGCTGCTCGGTGTGCTCGCACTTCTCGTTCTCATCGGAAAGGTTCTTCTTAAAACGCCGTGGCCCGTTAATCCCTCAACGCTTGACGCACGGGTTTCGGTCTCGGATCTCGGCGTTGCGCTTATGGGTACTTATGTTTTCCCGTTTGAGGTGATCTCGATCCTTTTAGTTGGGGCGCTGATCGGGGCCGTGGTCATCGCGAGAAAGGATTCTCGGCCGTGAATCTGATCCCGCTCAATCACATTTTGATTTTTTCACTCGCGCTTTTTGGCATCGGGATTTACGGCATCCTGACCCGGCGGAATATTATCGGGATCCTGATTTCAATAGAACTTGTTTTAAACGCGGCCAATATCAATCTGATCGCCTTTTCCAAGACCACATCCCTTTCACCGGAAACAGGTCTGGTGTTCGCGCTTTTTGTGATCGCGATCGCCGCGATTACCGTCGCTGTGGGGCTCGCCATCGTGCTCGCGCTCTACCGCTCCCGAAAAACCATCTTTGCCGATGAGGTTCATTTACTGAAATGGTAACCGCTGACTGGATCTATTTAGTCCCCTTGTTTCCGTTGATGGCGTTTGTCGTGAATCTCCTTTGGGGCGCCCGCTTCCTTAAAAACAAGGCCGCGTGGGTTTCGATCGTGGCAAGTGTCGCCGCGTGCGCGGTGGCTCTTCCGATCTGCGTTAAGGTTTTTGGCGGAGCGCGCTTTTCAAACGAGTTTGTGTGGCTGACGATCGGAAGCGGTACGCTCAGGTTTGGCTATCTCGTCGATCCCCTTTCCGCGTCGCTTCTTTCCATGGTCACCATCGTCGGAACCCTGATCCAGATTTACGCCGCGGGCTATATGGCCGGCGACCCGCGCTTCAGCCGTTTCTTCGCCTACGTTTCCCTTTTTATGTTCGCCATGCTGACTCTCACGATTGCCAATAATTTTATTCTTTTTTTCATGGCGTGGGAGATCATGGGCCTTTGTTCATATCTCCTGATCGGTTTCTATTTTGAAAAAACCTCGGCGGCCAAGGCCGGATTAAAAGCGTTCCTAACGACCCGCGTGGGAGACGTCGGTTTTCTGATCGGAATGCTCACGCTTTTTGCCACGCTGGGCACACTGGATTTTTCTGAAATTAATTCTCTCCTGACGGGAACCAGCCAGGCCCGCCTTGGAATAAACACGAGCCTGCTGGCCATATCAGCCCTGTGTATTTTCTGCGGAACGATCGGAAAATCCGCCCAATTTCCCCTTCACGTGTGGTTACCTGACGCGATGGAGGGACCGACGCCCGTGAGCGCGCTTATCCACGCCGCCACCATGGTCGCGGCTGGCGTTTTTTTAATCGCCCGCTCCTTCGTCATTTTTATGGCCGTCCCGGGGACCATGCCCGTCGTCACGACGATCGGCTGTGTCACGGCGTTCATGGCCGCCTTCATCGCGCTCACGCAAACGGACATCAAACGGATCCTGGCCTACTCGACGATTTCCCAACTCGGCTATATGGTCACGGCCCTTGGAATGCAAGGTCTTGGCGCCGGAACATTCCATCTAATCACGCACGCGTTTTTCAAGGCCCTGCTTTTCCTTGGCGCGGGAAGCGTCATCCACGGAACTCATGTCCAGGACATCCGCCAGATGGGCGGTCTTTTCAAAAAGATGCCACATACCGCTCTGACATTTATCATCGCGAGTCTCGCGCTCGCGGGCGTACCGCCGCTTTCCGGTTTCTGGTCAAAGGACGAAATCCTTCTTACCGCGTTCGCTTCCGGCCATTCGCTTGTTTTCTGGACGCTTCTTCTGACAGCTTTCATGACCGCGTTTTACATGTTCCGGCTTGTTTTCATGACTTTTTTTGGAAAGGCGCGAGACCCGAAAGTTCACGCTCACGAATCTCCGGCCTTGATGACCTTGCCTCTCTGGGCGCTCGCCGTGGGGGCCATCCTGCTCGGAATCCCGGGCTCTCCCATGACGCACCACTGGTTTCAGCGATTTCTCGCTCACGCGATCCATCACCCCGAGTATCATCCGTCCACGTTTGTGATGACCTGTTCGGTCGTCGCCGCAATCTCCGGCATCGCGCTCGCGGGAATCATTTACTCAAAAAACATCCGCTGGGCGGAGGCGATCGCCAAAACGTTCCGCCCTCTTTATCAGCTTTCATTCAACAAGTTTTATTTTGATGAAATTTATTCAAAATACATCATCCGCCCTTTCAACGCGGTCGGAGCGATCTTCTTCAAATTTGACGCGTCGATCATCGACGGCGCGGTCAACGGCGCCGGCACGGGCAGTCTCTGGATCGGCGCGGTCAAAAACTGGATCGACCAGCACATCGTGGACGGGCTCGTCAACTTTATGGGCACGTTCACGCGCCTGCTGAATTCGATCGTGAAGCGTCTGCAGACGGGCTTTGTTCAAAATTACCTTTTGATCGCTTTTTTGAGTTTTCTTGTTTTTATCATTTGGGAATTAAAACTTATCTGAGTAAGGAGTAGGGCGTTTCGCGGACGGTGAAAAACCGGACGCCGCGCGCCATACTCTGTACCGAAAAGGAGATTGGAATGTCCTCACATTTACTAAGCTGGATCGTTTTTACACCGCTCCTCGGAGCATTCATACTGCTCTGCGTGCCCAAACGGGCCGCGCACTCGATCCGGTGGATCGCGCTCGGGACAACCGCGCTCACGGCCGTACTCGTCTGTCTGGCCTTTCCGGTTTTTCGCGCCTCGGAGCCGGGTTTTCAGCTCGTGGAGCGCGTCGTGTGGATTCCGCAATTTGGCGTCCAGTACCTTCTCGGCGTGGATGGAATCAGTTTTCCGATGATCGTTCTCACGGCGCTGATTTCGCTGATGGCCTGTCTCGGTTCCCTCACGCACATCCGGGTCAAAGGCGGACGGGAAAAAGAATATTATTTCCTGTTTTTGCTTCTTGAAACGGGCATGATGGGGACATTTCTCGCCCTCGACCTTTTTCTGTTCTACATTTTCTGGGAAGTGGTGCTGGTCCCGATGTACTTTTTGATCGGCATCTGGGGCGGCCCGCGGAAAGAATATGCCGCGATCAAATTTTTCCTGTACACGCTCGCGGGAAGTCTCTTCATGCTACTTGGCATTCTTGCCGTCTACTTCGCCGCTCCCATCCATACGTTTGATATGACAGTACTCGCGAACGTGAAATTCGGACTCCTTTTTCAAAAAATTGTTTTCCTCGCGTTTTTCCTCGGGTTCGCTATCAAGGTCCCTATTTTTCCGTTCCACACCTGGCTCCCCGACGCGCACGTCGAGGCGCCAACCCCAATCTCGGTCATCCTCGCCGGCGTTCTCCTGAAAATGGGGACCTACGGATTCCTCCGGTTCAGCTATCCTCTTTTTCCGGAAGCGGCCCATTGGTTTCAGCCCGCCATGGGAATTCTTGCGGTCATTGGCATCATCTATGGCGGCTTTATCGCGCTGGCACAGACGGATTTTAAGAAAATGGTGGCCTATTCAAGCGTCAGCCACATGGGCTTTGTGTTACTCGGCCTCGCGGCCCTGAACGCCGACGGTTTCAGGGGCGCGCTACTTCAAATGTTTAATCACGGGACCATCACGGGCGGCCTCTTTCTTCTTGTCGGCGTCCTCTATGACCGCGCTCACACGCGGGAGTTAAACGCTTTTGGTGGGCTCGGCGCGACCATGCCGGTCTACGCGGGCATCCTGACGTTTTTCTCGCTCGCTTCTCTCGGCCTCCCCGGGCTTTCAGGCTTTGTCAGCGAGTTTTTAACGCTTCTGGGATCCTATCAATATTCGAAGCTCATCACGGGGCTGGCCGCGATCGGGATCCTGCTCGCCGCCGCGTATCTCCTTTACATGATCCATCGAGTCTTGCTCGGAAATTTGAACCCCAAATGGGCAAAACTTCCGGACATAACCGCGCTCGAGCTTTCCACGCTCGTGCCGCTCATGATCTTTATTCTCGGAATTGGTCTTTATCCGAAAATTATCCTGAATTACATGATTCCGACGCTGGACGCGCTCTTAATCGCAATCAAAATATAATGGCTTATGAACTTTAAAAGGAAAAGTCATGGGACCCGTTGAAAGTTTACGACATTTTATTCCGGAGCTGATCTTGCTGGGAGGCTCGTTGACCGCTCTGTGCCTGGACCTGTTTCTCAAGGGGAAGCGGTATATCGGCTGGTTCTCGGTTCTCGTTCTCGCGGCGGCATCCTGTCTCCTAACTTCGCCCCGGGAACCGCTTGAGCTTTTTTACGGCTTTTTCCACCTCGACTCGTTCGCGAACATTTTCCGGGCTCTGGCCCTGATCGCGGTCGCCGCGACCTTGTTGATCTCCTTCGGTTTTTCCCCGATCAGGAAAGATGGCCAAGAAGGTGAGTTTTACGGACTATTCCTTTTGATGGCTTTCGCGCTTATCACGGTCGCGGCCGCCAACAATCTGCTCATGATCTTTCTCACGGTTGAATTCGTTTCCATCCTGTCTTATCTGCTCACGGGATTTCTGAAAAATGACCCGAAGGCCAAAGAGGCCGCGGTTAAGTACCTACTCTTCGGAAGTTTCTGCTCGGGGGTCATGCTTTATGGGATGTCACTCCTTTTCGGAGCGGCGGGTTCCATCAGCCTCCCATCGATCGGACATGCCTTAAACAGCCTTCCCGCCATGAAACCGATCGCGACCGTGGGGCTTCTCGCTTTTTTCGTTGGCCTCGGCTTCAAGATCTCGATGGCTCCGTTCCACCTTTGGGCGCCGGACGTTTACGAGGGCGCGCCGACACCGGTCACCGCGTTTTTGACGGTCGCTCCGAAAGCGCTTGGATTCGCGGTATTGATGCGAGTGCTCAGCGCCATGTTTGGGACGTCACCCATCGAATCGCCAGTGATCCTGATGTGGCTCTCGATCCTCACGATGACGATCGGAAACCTCACCGCGATCTCTCAGAAAAACATCAAACGCCTCCTCGCCTATTCTTCGATCGCGCAGGCGGGCTACATCCTGATGGGGCTCGCGGTATTTCCATCCACGCTGGGGCGCGACGCGATTTTGGTTTATCTTTTCGCCTATCTTTTTACCAATCTCGGGGCTTTCGCGATCGTCACGTTTATCGGGGAACATACGGGAGATGATGAAATCGCCTCTTACGCCGGATTGTCCCGGCGTTCCCCCGTCTCCGCGACATTACTAACGGTTTTCCTTCTTTCGCTCACGGGACTTCCGCCGCTCGCGGGATTTATCGGAAAATATTACGTCTTCGCCGCCGCCATCGAAGCGAACTTTATCCTGCTGGCCGTCGCGGCCGCCCTGAACAGTGCCGTCGCGGCCTACTACTACTTCCGAATCATTCGGGTCATGTACCTGGTGCCCCCGACCGATCCCCAGACCTCGCTTCCCAAGCCATCTGTCTCCTCTTCCGTCGTTACCTGGCTCATGTTCGCCGGCGTCCTCGGTCTCGGTCTTTTCCCCGCCTGCTTTATCCGGCTCATTCTTAATTAAGTCTTTCAAAGTCCCAGATTCTCTTCAAAGTCAAAGAAATATCGCCCCCATTGATCCGTGTCAAATTCGGAAATTTAATATTCCAAAAAAACCTCTCTTTTTTCATATAATGGAAGCGATAAAAATTTTAAAATTTTCAGGGAAAGGAAAAATCCGTGGGATTAATCAAACTTCTTTATCAGGATCCGGTCGCTTTTTTGATTCTCGCGACACTCTTGCTTTACTCCGTCATTCTGCATGAAGTCGCGCACGGGTGGGTCGCCTATCTTTTCGGCGACGATACCGCCAAACGATCGGGACGGCTAACGCTCGCTCCTTTGCCACACCTTAATCTCATGGGGACACTCGCCCTGTTTCTGATAGGCTTTGGCTGGGCCCAACCGGTCCCGGTCAACTATAGCCGTCTTTCATACCAAAGACTTGGGCTTTTCTGCGTCTCATTCGCGGGATGCGCGGCCAATATCCTGATCGCGTCAATCGCGATCGCCTTGCTACAGATTGAAACAATCCGTGCCCTCCCGTTTCTTGCCAAGTCGCTACCGATCCTCATCTATATCAATATTACGCTCGGCGCCCTGAATCTCATTCCAATCCCTCCGCTGGACGGCTCCAAAATTGTGATGTGCTTTCTCCCGGAACAGCTTAACCGCGCCCTCTCCCGGATTGAACCGTACGGATTTTTCATTTTGATCCTTCTGATCGTTAGCGGGCTTCTCACTCCCGTCATTATCAGTGTTCAAAAACTGATCTTTTCCGCGATTGTTTCGATCCTTGATTTTTTGCGTCTGATCTAGAGAATCCACAAACTGAATCCACGCGAAAAAAGGAAGGTAATAAACGTTATTGTATAAAGTTGATAGTAAGTGCTAGCAAGTAAAAACCAGGGATTTGTAAAACAATACCGGATGGGTTATATTCCCCTCAGCTGTTTTTGAGTTGGGGAAGATACTCGATCATTTTCAGAAAAAAGATATGGGTTCTTTTGTCGGGCAAGCTCAAGACTTTTAAAATGTTGAATCTTGAAGGAATTCCGCGTTTTTCGTCTGATCCCCCTACCGCGCGGGCCCAAAGAACGAAGAATTTCAGCTCTGGATCTTTTATTTATGCCGATCGACGATCAAAAAATCTAATTTATATGAAAATTCTGGCAAAATTAAAAAACTGGAAGCTTGCCGCCATTCTTTCCCTTGTCTATGGGACAGCTTCCCTGTCATTTGCGGCCGCGCCTGATTCCGCGGGATCACCGCCTCAAATCATTCCGATTCCCGACGTAGCAACTCCACCGTCTGGCCCTTCCGCCGACTCCGCCGCCTTGCCTCCAAAAACAGTGCTTATTCGCGGACCCGAAAAACCGGTTTCTTACGCTGAAAAACCTTACCTCCCGGTCACTCCCGATTTTTACCTGAAAGACCGGGAGCTTCCACTTTCCGAGCCACTGAAAGATTTCATTCGCAAAACCCTGATTCCGAAAGAAGCCTTATACTTCAAACCCGATGTGGGCCTGGATGAAAAAACCGGCATGCCTTATGACCATATTCGCCTGCGTCTAAAAGAAAAATTGTTAAGTGAAGTCGGCAATTACACGGCGGCGTCCAAACTCTCTCTTCTGATCCCTTACCTGCTAAAAATAATCCAGGAAAAACCGGAGCTCCAGGAAGCCCCGCTTTCAGCGGCAGAGGCCACCGTTTTTCTCAAAAAAACGCTTCTGACCATACTGGATTACATCGGAAAATACCCCGAATACGGCGGATTTCTTCCCTGGGTCGACATCCGCCCCAACGCCACCATCGCGCCCGCGTCAACCAAACTTCCGTCCCTTGATAACGGGCAAATGACCTGGGCGTTGGCGGCTACGGTCGCCGGACTTGAAGACTCGCCCAAAAAAGACCTGCAAGAGATCGCTTCCCTTGCCAGCACCATCCTGAGTTACCAGAATTACCGGAAATTTTACGACCCTGAAAAAAAGCTTCTCCACGGCACCATCCAATACGATCCGCTGACGCAGGTATGGTCAGGAGATAAAACTTACTACCTGAACGACATGTTCGAGGGCACCATGGCGGTACTTTGGGGAGTCCTGAACGGACAAATTCCGGAAGAGGCGTGGGACAATCTGGCCATTCCAACGACGGAGTACATGACGGCTTCCCGGGAAAAAATCACAACCCTGACCGGCTTTCGCTCCTCGTTCCAGGAACATTGGGCGCTGGCTTATCTTCCTTTCATGGATTCGGCGCTGGGACCACTTTATCAAAATTATCTTTACACGCAGGCGGATCACGCGCGGAAGAACCGGCTCCCGGGATTTTTAAGTACGGCCTACGACCCCAAGGGGGTTTACCGCCAGATGGGAATTCCCGCTATCGCCTGCAACCCCGTTGATCGAAGTGACGTCGGAGTTTTTTTCGCGACCGCGATGGGAATGCTAATTTCTCCCGTGGTCGGCGCGTCCTGGCTTTCCGAATTTTATCAATTCAATGATTTTGTCACTCCCTACGGAGCGCTGGAATCGGTCGGTCGTGACGGTTACGCCGATATCTTCACGGCCGACGCCAAGGGAATGACCCTTCTCGCGGCGAGTGGCGGCGTTGTGGAAGAATCGATTAAATACATGCAGGAGCGGTCTGTCCCCAAAAAACAGATTTCCATGTACGTTAAAATGATCGAACTCTTGCATGCCAAGTTCAAACAGATGCTCGTGGAGCGAAACCATGAACCGATGTACCTTCCAACCCAACCTTATCCCGCTCCAACGGATGACACCTTCGAAGTCAAGATCCTCCCCCTGGCGGATCCCGGCCCCGTTTATAACGTCTCGGACCATCTGCAAAGCGGGCATCTTCACGGAAAAAACGTGCGTTCCGTGGGATTACCCACCCTTGAACAGGACGTCGCGCCGGGCAAACCTTTCGCCTTCGAATATGAAATCCCGGCCTATTTTGAATATTTCGATCAGTGGGCCTTCCGGGGAACCTATATTGATCGAGCCGTCAGCATTTCCGACATGCGCTACTTGAGCGTCACGATCCCCACTCGTTCCGATCCAGCCAGTTTTGAAATCGAGCTGAAAAGCGACGGTATCACGCTGGCCGCCGCCGTGATCGATACCACAAAACCCGGGATTCTTTCGGAAGACGGGCAATACAAAACTCTGGTCCACACCCTGGAGCCCATCCCTGAGGCGAGTTATAAACCGTTCAACTATATCGGCGTCGCTCTCCATGACCCGCGCTATCTGCTGTCAAAATCCGGGGCCCATGACCGGAAGGGGACGATTCATCTTCAAAACATTTCTCTTTCAAAATCAGAGATTTCTTCCGGCGCGGCGGCCGTGGCCCAACAGGGGCCGGAGGAATTTGAAGTTTTTAGATTTTGGCGCCCCACGCATGGAGGCCTCCCCTTCCATAAAAACGAGGCGAAGTCATTGCTTCATTTCGCGGGAGGTAAGGGCTGGAGGGGGGGATACATTCCTTACACCAATCTTTCAAAGTTTAATTACCTTTATCTCCGTGTCCGAAATACCGAGGAAGGATGCAATTGCTTCTATATAGAGTTAAAACACGAGGGAGATCCGTTGATTCACCAATTCAAAATTCCCATTCACGTTCCACCCGACCGAAAGTGGCACATTTTTGAAATCGCGATCCCTGAAGGCATTCAGAAAACGTTTAACTACTTCGCCCTGTCCGACCCCTACGCCCCGTTTGACCTTGGAGCTATCCTGCTCAGTCAAATACCGGTCGCCATCCCTTCCATCGAACCGGTCGCGTTGCCCGAAACCGGGAAAAAACCGCTGGAATGCGCTTACCGTCCTTGCGTGAGTAACGAGACATGACCGGTTTTCCCGTGGCAAACTACACACCCTCGAACTGAACGCCACCGAAAAAGGTCCCCGGCAAAACTTCTTTCGTCCAGATGACTTTGCCGCTTCGTTCCAGAGACACGGGACGGCCGTAAAGTTCTATTTCACAATCATAAATATCATTAACCGGAACATTTCGATCCGATTCAAATCCGATCCCACTCAGCGAAAAATCCATGCATTTCGCTTCATAGCGAAGAGCGCTTTCACGACTCCGCATGCGGACCACCCCGAGAACGGGTTCGCGAAGATACCGGCGTTTTTCCCGGCCTGGCCTGGGAAGAAGAGAATCAAGTAACTGGCGGAAAAAAACATAAGCTTTGACCTCCTCCTGGGCCACTCCCTGCAAGAGGGAATAAATCAGCACCGCGAAAGAACCATGCCGAACCTCATCGCAGAAAACATCTTCTAGCGGGCTTTTAATCTGCGGGTCCTTGACGACGCTGATCACTTCCTGGATTTTATGGATCGTGGCCCTTTCCTGGGCCAGAACTTTTTGCAGATAAGCGACGGCCTCTTCTTTAGAATTCATTCTTCTCGGCTCCCTGGACTTTGGCAAGAACCGCTTCCAAAATTCCCTTGTGGCTACGGGCATCCTCAGCCAAAGCCGCGAGCGCCTTTTGAACGCGCTCTCTGTCTTCGGGCGAGAAAACCTGAAAAAAAGCGGGGGCTTCAATCTTTTGAGCGTAAAGCGCGATCGCGTCCGTTTCAAGTTTGATACATTCTTCGAGAAGTTTTTTGAGCCTGGGTTTGTCAATCATGGTGAAATACTACCACCAACCCTCAGGGGCGTAAAGAGCGCGGGCGCCTCGACACGAAAAACCCGTGCTCCGCGACTTGCGGAACACGGGTTTTGGAAACCGACATCCTTTCATTCAAACAGCAGGGCCCGAAACATCATCGCCTTTTTGGGGAAAATCCCCCCGTCCTCCCTTCGGACCCTTCTTCCACTTCCACTGTTTCTTCTCCATCTTTTTTTGATGGTGTTCCTGGAATTTGACAAACTGTTCCGGCGTGAGAATTTCCTTCATTGCCACAATCCCTTCCGTCCGACGGGCAAACTCCTGCCCCTTAAGAGTGTTAATCTCCATCACAATGGCATCGACCTTGGCCTTGTCCATATCAGGTTTTGAAATCTCTTCGTGAAGCGCCCGCATTTTTGTTTTCAACGCCTCACGGCCTGTTTTCCACTGCTCTTTTTCAGCGCCACGGCGGGCCTTCAGTTGATCCTGCTGTTCCTGGGTCAATCCGAGATCCTTGAACATACATTCCGGGCCACCGCCCCTTTTAAAATCGAAACGCCCCGATCTTCCTTGCTTGCCTTCACCCGTTCCGTGATAGCCGTAGGCGAGAGGTGTCGCCATCATCAAACTCACGACCGCCAAAAAAACCATTGGTTTTACGATCCATTGTTTATTCATCTTCACGTCCTCCTTTTTGACAAGTAAGACCATGCAAAGTCCCGAAAAGTTCCCGTCACCTTCAGGCCCAATCAAAAAAATCCGCTTCAAAAATCGGAAAGTCATCGTCAGAGTTTAGCCGCTCAAAATCTCCACTCCCGAGGATGGACATCATCTCCATTTGCTCCGATAAATATTCGGAAACTTCCAGATCGATCGGAGTCGACGTCCTGATCGGAAAATAGATCATGACCCCAATCATGACGACCAGAGAAAACGCAACCGCGGTTTTTAGAGCCGGATGCGGCTTAAAAAACATGGTTATAAAATCCAGCAAACCTCGAATCCCACGCGCCTCACCCCGCTTTCGTGAAATTTTTCGATCGATATTTTCCCAAACGCGGGAATCCGGCTCCATCTCAATTTCTCGCGCGGGCCGAGGGAGGGTCGCGAACCGCGTCACTTCTTCAAAAAGTTCACGGCACGCTTCGCAACCCCTCAAATGCTCTTCAATCTGGGCAATCTCTCGTTTCCCAAGCTCGCCATCCCTGTAATCGGTGACTAATCGCTCACGTATTTTGAAACATCGCATCGTTTGCCACCTCCTTTTTTCCAATCGCGATCAAAGCCTCTCGCGCCCTTTTCAACCGGGATCTGACGGTATTCAGATTAATCCCCAATGTTTCGGAAATCGCCTGATAATCCATCCCTTCCAGTTCACGTAGCACGAGACAAGCCCGCTGGTCGGGATTCAACCGTTCCAGCATCCGCTTCAATTTCAGCTCCGATTCCGATATTTCAACGCTCCGGACCGCTTCGGGCGAAGCTACCGCGTTAAAACCTTCGGTGTCCTCCACCTCATGTCCCGCTATACGTCTTTTTTTCTTGAGATGATTTAGAGCCGTGTTCAAGACCACTCGATAAAGCCAGGTCTTGAAAGCCGACTGAAAGCGGAAAACCGCCAAGGAGCGATGTATTCTTACATAGACATCCTGCGCGACCTCTTCCGCGTCATGCTTGCGGCCCGTCACCCGGTACGCCAAGCCGTAAACATAACCGGAAGTCCGGTCATAAAGCTCCCGGAACGCCCGCGTATCTCCCTTTCCAGCCTTCTCAATAAGCTCTCTTTCAATTTCCCGCATCGTCCAGTCCTCAGCTCACTCCTGTTAGACCCGTCCCCGGGGGAAAAAGTTCCCTCAAAAAATAATTTACTCTTGCCCCGTAAACAGTTGGCAACAATACAAAGGGTCTTGAAACAAAATTGTTCTTGTCAGCTAAGCTATATGTCATCCGGTTTTCAGAAGAAACGAGTCGTAATCTCCTTTCAGAGCTACAATCTTCGAAAACTCTAAAGACGCCTGGCGGCATTTCCGGAGGGAGGATTACGGTAGTAAAAAAATTACCCATCGCCTTGAAACTTGTTACAGTATCTACTCGCGGTGTCCAGCCGCTATGTTTTTTCAAAAAAAAGGCCGGGGCGATAACCCCGGCCTTTTTGATTTGACATACTGGCTCGTTAGAAACCCATTTTCTTTTTCATGTCACTGCCGGCCTGTTGAACCTTTTTGGCGGCTTTCTCGGCTTCCCGCTTGGCGCAGGCCGCCACGCGGTTCGCCTTACGTTCCGCCAACACGGCGTTTTTCTCCATTCCATCCTTCCCCAGCGTCGCGAACCAGTCACCCACCTGGTCAATGGGGCTATCTTTCGTGCAATCGACCGCCGCGAAAGCGCTCGTTCCCCCCAACATCAAAGTCGCCACAAACAAGGCCACGATAACTTTTTTCATTTTGTCATCCTTTCTGGTTATTGTAAAGACGCGCAAGGCGCCACTTTCCGGAGCTTGCGCAAAAGAACTTCCTTGTCCCCCTCGGTCCTGGCCGATTCAATTTTTTCTTTCAATTTCGCGATTTTCATTCGCCGTTTTTGACGTTGAGCGATCTCGCTCTGGCGCGTGCGTTTCCTTCCTGCGTTTGACATGACACAACTCCTCTTTCAGTTAATACTTTTTAGATTTTCCAGGTACCTCAAAAACACAAAAGTTTTTAATCTTTTCCTTTATCGAGGTAATCCAGCCACATCCGCTTGAAACGGGATTGTAGTGTTCACCTCATTGACAGGTCAACCGTTTTTTCCCAAAGCATAAGGCTAGTTGCGTCTCGCCCGCCGACGGTCATTGTCACTCAAATAACGTTTCCGGAGTCTGATATTCTTTGGCGTGATCTCGACCAGTTCATCCTTCTCGATAAACTCAAGCGCGAATTCAAGCGTCATTTCCCGGGGAGGAATCAATTGGATCGCTTCATCCGCCCCCGACGAACGCATGTTGGTTTGCTTCTTTTCGCGAATGGCGTTCACGACCAGGTCGTGACCTTTGTTATTCACGCCAACAATCATGCCCTCGTAAAGACTGTCTCCCGGCCGCACAAAAATTTCACCGCGTTCCTGTAGCCCCCACAAGGCATACGCGACAGCCTCCCCCGGGACCTGGGAAATAAGCACTCCGGATGAGCGGTCCGGAATTTCTCCCTTGTACGGCTGATAATCATAAAAATTCTGATACATAATGCCCGTACCGCGAGTCATCATCAGAAGTTGGCTCCGAAAACCAAGGATCCCGCGCGAAGGGACGAGGAACTCCATGCGGATGGTCCCTACAGCGCTCGTCATGAGGTTTTTCATTTCAGCCTTGCGGGCCCCAAGAGCTTCGATGACGGCGCCCTGGTAACCCGGGTCCACTTCAATGACAACCTCCTCGACAGGTTCAAAAAGTTCGCCCTTTTCTTCCTTGATGATAACCTCCGGCCGCGAAACCTCGAGTTCGTAACCTTCGCGGCGCATGGTTTCTATTAAGATGGAAAGGTGAAGCTCGCCCCGGCCAGATACCTTGACACGGTCTTCTCCCGGTACATCCTCCAGACGAATTCCAACATTCATCATCGCTTCGCGCCGAAGTCTCTCCCGAATATGCCGGGAGGTCAGAAAACGGCCCCCGTCCTTGCCCGCGAGAGGGCTTGAGTTACAGGCGAAATTCATCGCGATCGTCGGCTCATCAATCTTGACCGCCGGAATGGCCTCCGGCTTGTCGGGATGCGTCAGCGTGTCCGCCACGTGCACTTCTTCAATCCCCGCGATCGTGACAATATCACCCGCTTCGGCCAGGTCCACCTCAACACGCTTCATCCCTTTATATTTCAAAATTTTCGTCACCCGTCCGTGAAGAACGTCAGGAGAGTCCCGCTTCACGAGCGCGAGCTGTTCCCCCACCTTGACCGAGCCATGAGAAACTCTCCCGATCGCCATCCTTCCCACATAATTATCATAGTCCAGCATGGTCACGAGCATCTGGAAAGGTTGCTCAATATCGGCGATCGGCGGAGGCACCCTGCGGAGAATTGTATCAAGAAGGGGCCTCATGTCCCGAGACTCGTCTTCAAGATTCAGCTTCGCCCATCCGTCTTTCCCCGAAGCGAACACGATCGGGAAATCAAGCTGTTCCTCCGTCGCGTTCAATTCGCAAAAAAGATCAAACGTCATGTCCATCACTTCGTGGGGACGGCAGTTGGGACGGTCGACCTTATTGACGACAAGGATGGGCTTTAAATGGAGCTCCAGGGATTTTCGAAGCACAAATTTTGTCTGGGGCATGGGGCCGTCAAAGGCGTCGACAAGAAGCAGGACACCGTCCACCATCTTGAGGATACGCTCCACCTCGCTCCCGAAATCCGCGTGGCCGGGCGTGTCAACGATGTTAAAGATCGTGTCTTTGTAAGCGAACGAGGCGTTTTTCGAGAAAATCGTGATCCCCCGTTCTTTTTCAATCGGGTTAGAATCCATCACCGCGATTTCGCCGTCCTTGAAATCATAGGCCCCCGACTGTCTGAGGAGCGCGTCGACCAGCGTTGTTTTCCCGTGGTCAACGTGCGCCACGATGGCAATATTTCGTACGTTTTTTCTTCGCTTTTGAATTGGCATAAGGCGTGGATTGTAACAGAAAAACACAAGATCAAAAGGGAAATACTGTCTCCCGGGTGTATCCCACTTTAGGCAGTTAATTTCTTGAGGCCTGTAGGAGGCTGCCCCATTGATTGTTCAGATAAGTCTGCCGTAATTTCAGAAGACGTTCTGCGCCGTTGCGGGACCATCTCATGC
>Ga0116159_1002335_pt1 | contig 18518 bp, 10 predicted proteins | sample AD_JPNAS1_MetaG_FD_89878 | JGI IMG/M metagenome (GOLD analysis project Ga0116159, IMG submission 89878) | Active sludge microbial communities of municipal wastewater-treating anaerobic digesters from Japan - AD_JPNAS1_MetaG | ecosystem: Engineered > Bioreactor > Anaerobic > Digestate | place...
AAAGATACATAATTGCGCCGTATTGCCCGACCCAAGGAGACATCCCATGCCCAAGAGAAGCGATATAAATTCCGTCCTTATCATCGGCTCCGGACCGATCGTCATCGGCCAGGCCTGCGAATTCGATTATTCCGGCACCCAGGCCTGCAAGGCCCTGCGGAAACTCGGCTACAAGATCATCCTCGTCAACTCCAACCCCGCCACCATCATGACCGATCCGGGCATGGCCGATGTGACGTATATTGAGCCCCTGAACATCCCCTCCCTGACGGAGATCATCGAAAACGAACGCCCCGACGCCATCCTGCCCAACCTGGGCGGCCAGACGGGCCTCAATCTCACCTCGGAACTGCATAAGCAGGGCATCCTGGACAAATACGGCGTGAAGGTCATCGGCGTCCGGGTGGATGCCATCGAGCGGGGGGAAGACCGCATCGCCTTCAAGGAGACGATGAACCGCCTCGGCATCGAGATGCCGAAAAGCGAACCGGCCTACAGCGTCGAGGAAGCGGAGAAGATCGCCGCCGAACTGGGCTATCCGGTGGTCATCCGCCCCGCCTATACCATGGGCGGCACGGGCGGCGGCCTGGTCTACAATCTGGAAGAACTCCGCACCGTGGCCAGCCGGGGCATCTCCGCCAGCATGGTGGGGCAGATCCTCATCGAGGAGTCCGTCCTCGGCTGGGAAGAACTGGAGCTGGAAGTGGTCCGGGATGCGAAGAACCAGATGATCACCGTCTGCTTCATCGAAAACGTGGACGCCATGGGGGTGCACACGGGCGATTCCTACTGCACCGCCCCGATGCTCACCATCAGGCCCGGAACTCCAGGCCCGGCTTCAGAAGCATTCCTATGACATCGTGGAGGCCATCGAGGTCATCGGCGGGACGAACGTCCAGTTCGCCCACGACCCGAAGACCGGCCGGGTGGTGGTCATCGAGATCAACCCCCGGACCTCCCGGTCCTCCGCCCTGGCCTCCAAGGCCACGGGATTCCCCATCGCCTTCATCTCCTCGCTGCTTGCCGCCGGCCTTACCCTGGATGAGATCCCCTACTGGCGGGAAGGAACCCTGGACAAGTACACACCCTCGGGTGATTACGTCGTCGTCAAGTTCGCCCGCTGGGATTTCGAGAAATTCCCCGGCTCCCTGGACCGCCTGGGCACCCAGATGCGGGCCGTGGGCGAGGTGATGAGCATCGGCAAGAACTACAAGGAGGCCTTCCTGAAAGCCATCCGCTCCCTGGAGAAGGGCCGGTACGGCCTGGGGTTCGCGAAGGATTTCCATGAAAAACCCCTGGAGGAGCTGCTGGAGCTGCTCGCCGAACCGTCCAGCGAACGGCAGTACATCATGTATGAGGCCCTCCGCAAGGGCGCGGACATCGACACCCTCTGCCGCCGCACCCACATCAAGCCCTGGTTCATCGGGCAGATGAAGGAGCTGGTGGAACTCGAAGAGAAAATCCTCGCATACAAAGGGAAAGCGATCCCCGACGACCTGCTGGTCCAGGCCAAGAAGGACGGCTTCGCCGACCGTTATCTGGCGCAGATTCTGGGGGTCCCCGAAGGGGAAATCCGCCGGCGGCGCACCGCCCTGGGGGTGGTGGAATGCTGGGATGCCGTACCGGTGAGCGGGGTGGAAAACGCCGCCTATTACTACTCCACCTACAACGCCCCGGACCGGGTGGCGGTTTCCCAAAACCGGAAGATCATGGTCCTGGGCGGCGGCCCCAACCGGATCGGCCAGGGCATCGAATTCGACTACTGCTGCGTCCACGCCGCCTTCACCCTCCGGGACGAAGGTTATGAATCCATCATGGTGAACTGCAATCCCGAGACGGTCTCCACGGACTACGACACCTCCAATAAGCTCTACTTCGAACCCCTGACCGTGGAAGACGTGCTGGCCATCTACGAAAAGGAGCGGCCCGAAGGGGTCATCGTCCAGTTCGGCGGGCAGACGCCCCTGAACATCGCCCAGGAGCTGGCCCGGGCCGGGGTGAAGATCATCGGCACCTCTCCGGAAACCATCGATCTGGCGGAGGATCGGGACCAGTTCCGCAAGATGATGAAAAAACTCGGTATTCCCATGCCGGAGTCGGGCATGGCCGCCAATCTCGCCGAGGCCCTCACCGTGGCGGAGCGGATCGGCTACCCCCTCATGGTCCGTCCCTCTTACGTCCTGGGCGGCCGGGGGATGGAGGTCGTCCACGACGAGGAGATGCTGAAACGCTATGTGGCGGCGGCCGTGGGCGTGACCCCGGAGCGGCCCATCCTCATCGACAAATTCCTGGAAAACGCCATCGAAGTGGAGGCGGACGCCATCTCCGACGGCACGGACGCCTTCGTCCCCGCCATCATGGAACATATCGAACTGGCCGGCGTCCATTCCGGCGATTCCGCCTGCGTGATCCCCCCCATCAGTATCTCCGCCCGGCACATCGACACCATCAACGACTACACCCGGCGGATCGCCGTGGAGTTCGGCGTCGTCGGCCTGATGAATATCCAGTACGCCATCGCCAACGGCGTCGTCTATATCCTGGAGGCCAATCCCCGGGCCTCCCGGACGGTGCCGCTGGTCTCCAAGGTCTGCAACATCTCCATGGCCCGCATCGCCACCCAGGTCATGCTGGGTGGTAAACTCGCCGATTTCCAGGTCGGCAAGCGGGTCATCCCCCATTTCGGGGTCAAGGAGGCGGTATTCCCCTTCAATATGTTCCAGGAGGTCGATCCCCTCCTGGGTCCGGAGATGCGCTCCACCGGCGAGGTGCTGGGACTGGCGGATTCCTTCGGTCTGGCCTTCTACAAGGCGGAGGAGGCGGCGCAGCAGGTGCTGCCCGGCGCGGTGACGGTGCTGCTCACCGTCAACGACCGGGACAAGGGCGGGGTGCTGGAAGTCGCCCGGGCGTTCCACAACCTGGGCTTCCGGATCATGACCACCACCGGCACCCACCGGTTCCTGGCGGAGGAGGGCATCCCCTCGGAAGCCCTCCTGAAGATGCACGAGGGACGGCCGAATATCGTGGATGCCATCAAGAACGGGACCATCAACCTGATCATCAACACCCCCAGCGGGAAGCTCAGCCAGTACGACGACTCCTACATCCGCAAGGCGGCCATCAAATACAAGATCCCCTATATCACCACCATCGCCGCGGCCGTGGCGGCCGTCAAGGGAATCACGGCCTTCCGGAAGGGGCACGGCCGGGCCAAGTCCCTGCAGAGCTACCACGCCGATATCAGGTAGGGGGGACGGACCAAGGCCATGGTCGGACGACGAGCCGCGACGAAGCCGGCGCGGGTTTTTTTGCAGCCATAAAGAACGATCCGAGCGGCGGGAAATAAACACCGGGAGAACAAGGCAAGAAATGAGCGAAACAAAAGACAATTGCGGAGTATTCGGGATCTATTCGCAATTCCCCTGCGTATATGACGTGTACAACGGCATCGATTTCCTCCAGCACCGGGGGCAGGAATATTGCGGCATTGCCACCTTCGACCGGCACATCCACCAGGTCACCCATCACGGCAAGGTCGGCAACTCCTTCACGGAACAGGATCTCCTCTACCTCAAAGGCAACTGGGGGATCGGCCACGTCAGTCTCTGGGAACGTCAGCCCATGGCCTGGCAGTCCCGCCTCGGGAACATCTCCGTGGCCTTCAGCGGCAACGTCATCAACGCCGAGGAGATCATCGCCGCCATGAAGGATCAGGGTCACTCCTTCTACCGGAGCTACAACATCGAAGTCATCGCCAAGACCATCATGGAGGCGGACGACATGACCACCGGCATCGCCGCCCTGGCCGACCGCATCAGGGGGGCCTATTCCCTGGTCGTCCTCGCCGCGGAGGGGATCTACGCCACCCGGGACATCTACGGCTTCCGGCCCCTCATCCTCGGCCGGAACGGAACCCGCTTCGCCGTCAGCTCCGAATCCCGGGCGCTGCAGAATCTCGACATGGAGGTGGTCCGCGACGTCCACCCCGGCGAGATCATCCTGATCGACGCCGAGGGCTTCCACACCCTCCGCCGGCTCCCCTCCCCCCGAAAGGCCCACTGCGCCTTCGAATGGGCCTATACGGCCAGCATCGATTCCGTCATCGACGGCCTCTATGTCCAGGAGGCGAGAAACCGCCTCGGGCAATCTCTCGCCCAACGGGATATCGACGAGCAGGACGTGACGGCGGATATCGTCGCCCCCGTCCCCATGTCCGGCATCGGCCATGCCCTGGGCTATCATCAGCGCTCCCGGCTCCGCTATCAGGATGTTTTTCTCTACAACCGCTACGCCGACCGGAGCTATACCCAGTCCAGTCAGCACGCCCGGGAAAAGATGGCGAAACGCAAGCTCTCCATCCTCAGATCCGCGGTGGACGGGAAAAGGATCGTCATCTGCGATGATTCCATCGTCCGGGGCACCCAGATCCGGGACAAGGTGCGGGATCTGAAAAACGCCGGCGCCAAAGAGGTCCACGTCCGCATCGCCTGCCCTCCCCTCATGTACCCCTGCGATTTCGGCGTTTCCACCCGGACGTTGGAAGAGCTCGCCGCCCGGCAGTGCTTCCCCTCGGGAACCATCGGTTGCTTCGACGATTTGCGGACCCTGGAAAGGTGGATCGCCGCCCAGATCGATGCCGACTCCGTCAAGTACAACGGCATCGATGCCTTTGTGGAGGCCCTCGGGATGCCCCGCGAGGATCTGTGCCTGAAATGCTGGGACGGCGTCAGCCCCCTGGTTCGGTAAATATCCCCATTTTCGTGCCATAAGGAAACATATTTGTATTGACAGCGGGGTCAATTCCATGTAGAGACCATCGGCAAATGATGGCCGATTGCCGATGGGAACGAACCTAACCGATCCGAAAGATATCGAGAGAAAAACGCTGCTGATCCTGAGAATCCTCAACGAGGTCCAGGGTCCCGCAGGGTCGCGCCTGATCGCCCGGCGGATGCAGGAGCTGGGCGCAAACCCCAGCGAGCGGGCCGTCCGTTATCACCTGAAGCTGATGGACGAGCGGGGGCTCACCAGACTCGTCGGCCAGAAGGACGGCCGCGTCATCACCCCTCTCGGCATCGAGGAGCTGCGGGCGGCCCGGGTGGAAGACAAGGTCGGCCTGGCCATCTCCCGGATCGAGACCCTGGCGTTTCAGACCACCTTCGACCCGGAGCGGCAAACGGGCCTGCTGCCGGTAAACGTCTCCCTGTTCCAGAGCGACGATTTTCCCCGGGCCATCCGGATCATGACCCCCGTCTTCGCCGCCGGCTTCGCCGTCAGCAACCGGGTGGCCGTGGCCGCCGCGGGGGAGAGAATCGGGGACATCACCGTTCCCGAGGGGAAGATCGCCCTGGCCACGGTCTGCAGCATCGTCGTCAACGGCGTCCTGTTGAAACAGGGCGTCCCCATGGACTCCAAGTTCGCCGGCACCCTCCAGATCAGGCAACGCCAACCCCTGCGCTTCGTCGAGCTGATCTATTACTCCGGTTCCTCTCTCGATCCCTCCGAGGCCTTCATCCGGGCCAACATGACCGCCGTCCGGAATGCCGTCCAGAGCGGCGACGGGATGATCCTGGCCAATTTCCGTGAAATTCCCGCCATCTGCCTGTCCTTGACCCGGGACATCCTGGAGAAAATGGAGGCGGCGGATATTCGCGGGGTCTTTGTCATGGGGGAGGTCAGTGAGCCGGTCTGCCAGATCCCCGTGGAGATGAACAAGGTCGGCGTCGTCCTCGTGGGCGGGCTGAACCCCGTCGCCTGTGTCCAGGAAGCCGGCATAGTCGTGGAAAACCGGGCCATGTCCGCCGTGATGAACTACGCGGAGCTGACGCCCTTTACAGATATGGACAAAAACCACATAAAATAAATTTAGGGGGTATAGTTATGTCAGTAATCAAAGATGTCATTGCCAAGGTCAAACAAACCGATCCGGACCAGCCGGAGTTCCATCAGGCGGTGGAAGAGGTGATGGAAACCCTGGAGCCCACCACCAAACGGCATCCGGAGTTCGTGAAGGCCAACATCTACGAGCGGATCGTGGAGCCGGAGCGGGCGATCCTGTTCCGCGTTCCCTGGGTGGACGACAAGGGCAAGGTCCGGGTCAACCGCGGCTTCCGCGTCCAGTTCAACAACGCCATCGGCCCCTTCAAGGGCGGGCTCCGCTTCCATCCCTCCGTCAACCTGGGGATCATCAAGTTTCTCGGCTTCGAGCAGATTTTCAAGAACTCCCTCACCACCCTGCCCATGGGCGGCGGCAAGGGCGGTTCGGACTTCGATCCCAAGGGCAAGTCGGACAGCGAAGTGATGCGGTTCTGCCAGTCCTTCATGCGGGAGATGTTCCGCCACATCGGGGCGGAGTGCGATGTCCCCGCCGGCGATATCGGCGTGGGCGGACGGGAGATCGGTTACCTCTTCGGCTACTACAAGAAGATCCGCAACGAGCACACCGGCGTGCTGACCGGCAAGGCCCTGGAATACGGCGGCAGCCTGATCCGTCCCGAGGCCACCGGTTACGGCACGACCTACTTCGCCGCCGAGATGCTCGCCACCCGGGGCCTGGATTTCAAGGGGAAGATCGTCGCCATCAGCGGTTCCGGCAACGTCGCCCAGTATGCCGTGGAAAAGGTGAACCAGTTGGGCGGCAAGGTCATCACCCTCTGTGATTCCACCGCCACCATCGTGGATGAAAAGGGCATCGACGCCAAGAAGTGCGACTACGTCATCGAACTGAAGAACGTCAAGCGCGGCCGGATCAAGGAATACGCCGACAAGTACAAGACGGCCTGCTTCGAAGGGTCGAGCGTCTGGGACGTGATCCGCGACCAGGGCATCAAGGTGGATATCGCCCTGCCCTGCGCCACCCAGAACGAGATCGACGGCTCCCATGCCGCCGCCCTGGTGAAGAACGGCTGCTTCTGCGTGGCCGAAGGGGCCAACATGCCCTCCACGCCCGAGGCGGTGAAGATCTTCCAGGAAAACAACATCCTCTACGGCCCCGGCAAGGCGGCCAACGCCGGCGGCGTGGCCACTTCCGGTCTGGAGATGAGCCAGAACAGCCTGAAGCTCTCCTGGACCAGGGAGGAGGTGGACAACCGCCTGCTCATCATCATGAAGAGCATCCACAAGGCCTGCGTGGAGACCGCCGAGGCTTACGGCCGCAAGGGCGATTACGTCATGGGGGCCAACATCGCCGGCTTCACCAAGGTCGCCCGGGCCATGCTCGCCTACGGCGTGGTGTAAGCGGCTCCATCACCGACAAACGCTGCCTGCCCTCCGTTCCCTCCCTACCCGGGGGAGGGAGGGGGGCGGGGCGGCATCGGCGGGTTCCCCGCCGCCCTTTCCCCGGACTGAAAACGGATAAGCATGAGATTGCTATGCAATCCTGCCGACATCCATGGCGTTGCCGTGCGGGAAGAATTTCGCCGCCGTCTCTGGAACTCTTGCGCGGTAGATGAACCCGCAAAAAGTCATCAAAGGTTGGGGTCCGGAACTGCGCCGCTCATGACGGCTCTGTATTCAGGCCCCTTCAAGTTCAAAACCTTGCTCGCGGAAAAGTCTCAGGCAGGCATCCACCACATCCCCGTCATAAAGCCTCCCTTTGTTGTTTTCAATCTCCGCCAGGGCCGCATTCAACCCCAGGCCCGGACGATAGGGCCGGTGGGAGGCCATCGCCTCCACGACGTCGGCCACCGCCAGGATACGCGCCTCCGGAAGAATCTCCTCCCCCGTCAGGCTCCTTGGATAACCGGAACCATCCATCCGCTCATGATGCTGATAGACAATCTCCGCCAGCGGCCAGGGAGATTCCACATCCTTCAGGATCTCGTATCCCTTCTCGGCATGGGCCTTGACCAGGGAAAATTCGATATCGGAGAGTTTCGTCGGCTTGGACAATATCTCCGCCGGCACGGCCATTTTCCCGATGTCGTGGATGGAGCCCACCATGTGGATGCCTTCGACTTTATCCCGGGGCAACCCCATCTCCAGGGCGATCGCCCGGGCCAGCTTCGCCGCGCGCATCTGGTGACCGGCCGTATAGGGATCTCTTGTCTCCACGGCCTGCACCATGACTTGAATGGTTGCCGTATATGCCTTCCTCAGCAGCTCAAGAGCGTTCCGGAGCTGATTCTCCGCCCGCTTGCGGTCGGTGATGTCACGGGAAACATTGGCGATAACTGAAGGGATCCCGCCGGCAGGATTTTGAATGGGAAAGAGCATCGCATAGACGTCCATCAGTTTCCCTGTTTCGATATTCCGGTATTGCAGCTCCCCCTCCCAAGAACCGCCGCTCATGAGGGTGGGTAAAATGTCCGTCTGCACCTTGGGGAGGATATGTTCCGGAAGGACATCACGGATTTTGTATCGATTCACCGCCTCCGGATCGATGCCCAGCATTTTGCCGCCCGCTTCGTTGAGAAAGGTCATCTTCCCGTCCGGCGTGGCCAGATTAATCAGCTCGCCGCTGTGCCGGACAATGGCTGCCAGTTTTTGGACATCCTCCTCGGCCTTCTTACGTTCCGTAATGTCGATGACGGCCCCCCGGAGCCCCACGGGTTTGTCGTCGCGGTAAATGACGCTCGAGACGACAATGGCCGGAAACCGGGTCCCGTCCATCCTCGTCAGCGTGTATTCCGTGCCTTCGACACGCTCCCCCTTGAGCAGACGCTCGATATTCCGGGCGGATCTTTCCCTGTCTTCAGGCGAAAGGATCATCCAGGCGTTGGCCCCTTTTCGGAGGTCCGCTTCCGTACCCCGGAAGGTTTCGAAGACGGCGCGGTTGGCGGCCGTGATGTTGGCCTCGAAATCCATCTCATAGACGGGGATCGGCAGGAAGTTGTACAGGTCCTGATATCTCTTCTCGCTCTGCCGCAGGGCATCCTCGGCCCGCCTGCGGTCCGTGATGTCGCGGGCCACCGAGACGATCCCGCCGATCCTGCCCTGCTGCATCAACGGGGAACCGCTGACCTCGCCGTACTTGACGGTCCCGTCCCTGGTGATGAATTCATATACCGCCGCCGCGATGGTTTGCCCCCCGAGGATGGCGGCCGCATCGGCGATCGCACGCTCAAGGGATTCGGGCGTCAGCACGATGTGCCCGAATTCCGAGAACGGCCGGCCGACGAAAGTCTGCGCCTCGTACCCCAGGATACGCTCCACACTCGGCGAAATACTCTGTATATTCAGATTATTGTCAATCGTGCAAATGACATCCGACGCATTCATGAAGGTCTGGCGGTAGCACTCCTCGGAGACCCTCAGTTTCCGGTTTGCCGTCTCCAGATCCTGCATCTTCTTTTCGAGCTTCCGGAAGAGGATCTCGTTGTACTGCCGGAAGAACTCCATCTCCTCCTCGAGGGGTTTGGCCTCCACCTGCCTGGCCCGGTAGCCGTCAGCGAGCAGCTCCCGGAATATGCGGATCAGCACGTCCGGCTCCTGAGGCTTGAGGATTAACCGGTCGGCCCCGAGGGACAGGGCAAAGTCCTCGTTCTTGGAGCTCGTGTAGGTGGCCGTGTAGAAGGCAAATGGCCGGTGCCGAAGCGTCTCGTCCGCCTTCCACTCGCGGCACAGATTGTAGCCGTCCATGACGGGCATCAGGATGTCCGTGACCACCAGATCCGGCGGGTTCTCTCGGGCCTTCTCCAGGGCCTCCCTGCCGTTTTGGGCCTTCGTCACTTCGTATCCGTATCCCTTGAGCAGGGTCTCCATCATATAGAGATTAGTGGGGTTGTCGTCGACGATCAGGATGTGTTTCTTCATCATCGTCGTCACGCTCCTTTCCTTCGGTCCGGCAGGTGTAACTTCACTTCGGGGGCAAAGGTGTCCGCCTCAATGGGCTTTTCGATATCCCCGCCGCACCCGGCCACCAGTTGAACTGCATGGATAAGGGCCCCCGTTGCGGCGCTCCGAGTATATGATTATTGGATTGATAAGCACTTTTTGTCGCCCTGGGGAGTATAGGGAGGGCCGATCATGCTTGTCAAGGGGTATTTAACCTGGGGTCATTTTCACTCATTCCCCGGAATTCGTGCGCCTTGCCTCGCCGTCTGTTTTTATGGCTTATCGGGAAATGTCGGGATGAGAGCCTTACCGATTGAGGGTATGGTTCACATGGGCAGGTGCGTCAAGAATGGAACCATGAATGGCTCATCGGAGCCGCGCCGGCGATGTGGGGATGGTAAAATAGCCGGGTGGAATTATTATATTGACACTTGACTTTCTATGTCCTATCTATTTTGTCATTTTGAATAAGGGGTGATGAACCAATAAAAAACTCTCCTGCCTTATGAAGCACCACCAAGCATAAAAATGAAGTTTTCACGGCAAATCATCAGGGGTGAAACGCATTGGGGAAAAGAGTACTGATTGTAGACGATGACCGCGACAGCCTCTACCTTTTGGAAGTCATCCTGAAGGGAGGAGGCTGGCAGGCGATCAAGGCGACAAACGGGGCGGAAGCCCTGGCCAAAGCGCGCCGCGAGCCTCCCGATCTGATTGTCACCGACCTGCTGATGCCGGTCATGGACGGCTTCTCCCTGTGCCGGGCATGCAAGGCGGACGAAACCCTGAAGCACATTCCGCTGGTCTTCTACACCGCCGAATACACTAAAGACCGGGACAGGGAGTTGGCCCTGAGCCTCGGCGCGGTGCAATTCATCATCAAACCCCAGGAGCCGGATGTCCTGCTCCAGGCCTTCACGGAGGCCATGGAAACGGGCGGCATGATCAACCCGGAGGCAGCCGGGCCGCTGGGGCCGGAATTGGAATTTTTCCGGCAGTACAACGAGGTCCTCTTCAAAAAGCTCGAAGAAAAGATGCTGTCCCTGGAAAGGGAAAACGAGCGGTTACGGCATCTGGAACAGGAGTTGCGCCGGAATGAAGAAAATTACCGGCAGCTCTTCGAGAATGCCCCGTCGGCAATCTATCAGGTCAATTTCCGCACCGGCAAATTCACCAAGGCCAACGACATCGTCTGCGATCTGTTCGGCTGCACCCAGGAAGAGATAACCTCGTTGAGTCCCTTGGCGTTGATGACCGACGAGAGCAAAAATTTGTTCGCGGAACGGCTGCACAAACTGTCCCGGGGTGAACAGGTCCCCGCCAATCCCGAATACGAAATCATCACCAGCAAGGGGGAGCGCCGGTGGGCGCAATTGAACAGTAAGTACATCTATGACGAGGCAGGACTTCTCGGCGCGGATGTGGTGGCCCACGATGTTACCGACCGGAAAATCATGGAAGAGCGTCTGCAGCGCGCCGAGAAAATGGAAGCCCTGGGATTCCTGGCGGGCGGGGTGGCCCATGACATGAACAACGTCCTGGGGGTCCTGGTGGGATATTCGGAATTGTTGCTGCGGGAAGTCCCCGCGGAGAGCCGGGCCGCCAAGTATGCCGGGAGCATCCTGCAGGGGGCGGAAAGGGCCGCCGCCATTGTCCAGGATTTGCTGACCATGGCCCGACGCGGCGTCACCGTCACGGAAACGGTGAACCTGAACCGGCTCGTGGTCGAAGTCGTCCGGACGCCGGAATTCTCCCTGCTGGAGACCCGTCATCCCGACATCACCTTCCGGGTGGAGCTTCAGGAGGACCTCTTCAACATCAAAGGCTCACCGATCCACCTCATCAAGACGATCCTCAATCTCCTGACGAACGCCGCGGAGTCCATATCCGGAGCGGGCGAGGTCACCATCACCACGGAGAACCGGTATGTGGATGCCGATCTTCCCGGATATGAAAACACCCGGGAGGGGGAGTATGTCGTTCTGACGGTCCGGGACACCGGGACCGGGATCGCGCCGGCGGACATCGGCAGGATCTTCGAGCCCTTCTACACCAAGAAGGTCATGGGACGGAGCGGAACCGGCCTCGGCCTCGCGGTGGTCTGGGGCACCGTAAAGGATCACGGGGGCTACATCGATGTGCGGAGTACAGAAGACCGGGGCAGCGCCTTTACCCTGTACTTCCCCGCCTCCCGGGAGGCATTGCCGGAAAAGGCGGCGCCGCGGCCGCCGGATGCCTACCGCGGCCGGGGAGAAACGGTGCTGGTCGTCGATGATGTGGAACCCCAGCGGCTGCTCGCCGCCAACATCCTGGAGGACCTTAATTACCGGGTGATCACGGCGGCAAGCGGCGAGGAGGCGGTGGCATATCTGCGGGAAAACCGGGCCGATCTGCTGATCCTGGATATGATCATGGAACCGGGCATCGACGGTCTGGAAACCTACCGTCGGGTCCTGAAATTACATCCGGGGCAACGGGCGATCATTGTCACCGGCTTCGCCAAGACCGACCGGGTCGAGGAGGCCCTGCGGCTGGGCGCCGGGGGATACGTGAAGAAACCCTATGTGATCGGGAATCTCGGCAGCGCCGTGCGCCGGGAACTGGACAGAGGCTTCCCCGGAACGGTTGTGAAATGACGACGATACCTCGAAGTCATCATCGTCCCGCCGGCAGTCGCCTTCCCTGCGTTGCCGTGCCGGCCGGTTTTCCTCCTTAACCGATGTAAAATCCGCCCCAAATACCGACGTATATTCAGAATCGGCCGCACGGCCTGAGCCGCGGTCCTACCGCCCCCGATCCCGGCACCCTCCCCCCGTCGGCGTCATTTCCCGAAGCAGATCAACTGCTGGGTAACCACGTCGGACATGAGGATCAAACCCCGTTCCCGGACGTCATAAACCCGGACCGTCTCCGCGTACTGCCGGTCCCGGGGCGCCAGTTCGGCCAGGCGGTTGGGCATCCCCGCCAGCCACTCCCGGTTGAAGAGCACCCCCTGCTTGTCGGGATATATAGCCATGTAAAAGATGTCCATTTCCACCAGATCCTGGAAGAAATGGGTCCCGAACGACAGATCGGGGATCAGGCTGCCGTCCTGGTAGGCGATCTCCGCAATGGCGGTGATGTTGTTGATCTCCGAGAAGGTCACCGGAACGCCCATGGCCGGCGTGGTGGTCCCCCAGCGTCCCGGACCCAGGAGCGCCGTGGGCGTGCCCTCCCGGTCTTCGATGAGCTTGTTGAGCCGTCCCACCAGCCGGGCGACGTCGTACTTCTCCGACAGGGAAAGCCGCGTGTAACCCTGGGGATCCACATAGATGATCCGGGCCAGGGGCTGGGAGACGCTCCCGCCCATGAAATTACCCTCCTGACGGAGGAGGATGCGTTGTTTTTTGATCTTCGCCGGAATCTCCACCCGAATATGCTGTCCCTTGGTCTGGAAGGGCCGGCACTGGAGGAGATTCACCTGGAGCCCCCCCTCGGCATTGAAATTGGCGGTAAATTCTATATCCACCGGATATTGATAGACCTCTTCCAGGGTCTTGAGCATCCGGGACATGATCTCCGTAAAGGGCGTGGCCGTCAGGAACTCGTCGAAGGTCAGGACCCAGGGGTCCGCGGCGCTCCGCCCGGTGGCCCGGAGACGCTCCGCCGCCTCCGTGTCCCGGACCCCGATCAGATCGAGACGGTTGTCCAGCTCCTCATTGACCACCTGGACCAAAGACAGGGAGTGGAAACGGTTGTCCGTCAGGTTGAGGACATCCACATCGTGCTGGGAAAAACGGCGGATATCCGCCATGCCGCCATGGGGTTTGACCAGAGGGGCGTCGAGGGCGACGATGCGGGGATAGTCGTTCTCCACCCGGTTGACCGCCCGGGTTCCCAGCCCGAAGACGATGCGCAGCATCCCGGCCCGGGGGTCCATGCCCTGTTTCCAGACGAAGGTGTTGTAGGAAAGGCCCACCCCCGCCACCTCGGGGAAGAAATAGTGTTTCCGGTAGGTGCCGGAGACGCGCTGCACCAGGAGGGCCATCTGTTCGTCCTGCTGGTCCAGGCCGCGCTGGAGGCGGTAGGTAAGGGCGTCTTCGTTCATGGTGCTGGCGAAGATCCGCCGGACCGCCTCCTCCAGGGCCTCGTACCGCTGTTCCGGCGTCCCCTGGTTGACGCAGAAAAAGCTCTCGTACTTGCCGGCAAAGGCATTGCCGAAGGCGTCTTCGAGGAGGCTGCTGGAACGGACGATGATGGGGGATTGGCCGAAATACTCCAGCATGAGCTGGAACTGCTCCCGGACCTCTTCGGGAAAGACGCCGCGGAGCATCCGGGCCTGCAGTTCCCGGGCGCCGGCGAAATAACCCTCCTTGGTTTTCTGGGCCATGAGGAGCTTCCACCAGCCGTTCTGGACGATATAGGAATAAAAGACATCGGAGCCGATATAGAAGGAGTCGTGCAGCTCCAGATGGCGCGGCCAGTCGAACCCCTGATCCCGGCGGAGGATATTCCGCGCCAGGAGCATCCCCACCGACTTGCCGCCGATAAACCCCGTCCCGATGAGGCGGTTTTTGATTTCCAGCAGATCCTCCAGGGTAAAGTAGTCCCGGGCCAGGGCCAGCATCCGCCGCTCCCGGCCGATGAGCACCCGGGAGAGCTGATCGACCATCTCCTGCCTTGCCGCGGTCGCCTCCGGGTCCGCCAGGATTTCTTGGGCCCGCAGGAAGATCCGGTCCCAGTAATCGAGATGCCGCTCGGCGTTGACGGCACTCTTGTGGGCGAGAAACGAAAACAGTTGCGTGGCGTCCACACTGTTTATGATGGGCAGGTATTTTTCCCCCTCGGTGATATGGGGCAGGAACATCGTGGGGCTGTAGCGGTGCCAGGCCTTCAGGGGATGGACACAGATCTTGCCCTGATAATTGTAGACGTCCAGGAGGACCTGGGTGGTCTCCCGGATCCGCGCCACGGTCTTGAAGGAATGGCGTCCCCGGAGGATGGCGAAATAGGCCACGGTGTTGAGTTCGAAAAGATAAGGACAGGTGATCACGAAGAAATTGCCGATCATGAGGTCCGTGGCCCAGGCCAGCAGCAGATCGGAGAGGCAATCGAAGACATAGAAGACATCCCTCCCCTCCTGCCGGATAATGTTGTGCACCTGGCTGGAAAAGGATTCGAACCCCGTATCGGCGTTCAGCTTGTACACGGTGACCCGGCCGGCGTCGAGAAGGGGGGCATGGCGGGCAAAACGCACATACACCACCCGCTCGTTGTTTTTCAGGGCCTCGTCCACGAAGGGGAGGACAAAATGCCGGTAATCCTCGATGCCGTCCACCTGGAGAACGACGTTGTCGCCGGTCTGGAGAAAATTCAGGACCTCGTCCAAACCCTTGATGCCGGAGCTGACCCGGGAAAAAGAGACCATCGCCTACCCCCTGGGAGAATTTGGTATGATATTTGATTTCAAAATTCATACCAGAAAAGATTGGCGCCGCCCATTGCTTTTTTAAACCATATTGTATAAGAGATGATAAATTTTTATTGTTGTCCATTTTTGTCCGAAATGAGCGCACACACTTACGAAGAGCTGGCGGCCCTCCACGCCATCGCCAAGACCCTGGCCCAACCCTGGGATCTCCGGGACCAGCTCGAGCAGGTTCTGGGGGAGATGAACGCCCGCCTGGGGATGAAACGGGGGATGATCTCGCTGCTGGACCGGGACACCGGCGAGGCCTGGCTGGAGGTGGCCCATGACGTCAAGCTGGACGGGATGGAGATCACCTACCGGCGGGGGGAGGGGATCACGGGGAAGGTGGCCCAGACCGGTATCCCCCTGGCCATTCCCAATCTCGGCGCGGAGTCCCTTTTTCTGGACCGGACCGGGGCGCGGCGCCATCTCGACCGCAACGAGCTGGCCTTTCTGTGCGTCCCCATCATGTATGATTCCCGCGTCGTCGGCATCCTCTCCGCGGACAAGGGCGCCCGCGAGGTGGCGGACCTGGACCGGGAAATGGCGCTCCTGTCTTCCGTGGCGGAACTGATCGCCAAGGCGGTCCACATCCTGGGGCTGGAGGAGGAGAACCGGCGGCTCCGTCGCCTTGTCAACTCGGGCAAGCCCCTGTCGGTGGATATCATCGGTCATTCCAAGGGGATGGAGGAGGTCTTCGGCCTGATCCGCCATGTCGCCGACTCGGGGACGACGGTCTTGATCTTCGGGGAAACCGGCACGGGCAAGGAGCTCGTCGCCCGGGCCATCCACATGAACAGCGCCCGCAGCAAGGGCCCGCTTATCCAGGTGAACTGCGCGGCCATCCCGGACACCCTCATCGAAAGCGAATTGTTCGGCCATGAGAAAGGGGCCTTCACCGGGGCGTTGCGTCAGCACCGGGGCCGCTTCGAGGAGGCAAACAACGGCACGATTTTTCTGGATGAAGTGGCCGAACTGTCCGCCGCCGCCCAGGCCAAACTCCTCCGGGTCCTCCAGGAAAAGCAATTTCAGCCGCTGGGTTCCCCCCGCCTGGTAACCACCAACGCCCGGATCATCGCCGCCACCAACCGGCGTCTGGAGGACTGCGCCGCCGCCGGCTCGTTTCGGACCGACCTCTACTACCGCCTGAGCGTTTTTCCCATCTACATCCCCCCCCTGCGGGACCGGGGCAACGACATCATTCTTTTGGCCGATCATTTCGTGCTCAAGTATGCAAAAGAAATGAACAAACCGGTAAAGAGGATCGCCACGCCCGTCATCGAGGCCTTTCTGGCCCACCACTGGCCGGGAAACGTCCGGGAACTGGAAAACTGTATCGAACGGGCCGTGCTGCTGGCGGAAGGCGATACCATCGAAATGATTCATCTTCCCCCCTCGCTCCAGATCAGGAACCGGGAGGGCGGCGAAAAGGAAGCGGGCCGGTTCAGCACCGTCATCGAGAGCCAGGAGCGGGCCATGATCGTCGAGGCCTTGAAGGCCGCCCACGGCAACCAGAGCCAGGCCGCCCGGAACCTCGGGGTCACAAAAAGGATCATCCAGTATAAAATCCAGAAGTTGGGCATCGATCCCTGGAAATTCCGCACCGGGAGAAACAATCGGTCGTCGGGTGTTTAGGGAACCGGTCATCGTGCCCAGGCGGTTAACTTCCGGGCCGGGAAACAGAAACGACGGCCTTTTGCCGAGCCGCCGGCCCATACCGGCGGCGCTCTTGGCGAGCCGGAAGCCGGCAGCACAAATATGTTCAGAAGTTTGGTGCCAAGGAACAAATTTGTCATCTCATATACCCAAGGAAAGAACTTTTTTGTGCTCGATTTAGAATTCCTCAAGGAAAACAAGGTTGATCACTCTCAGCAACGACCGGCGGCCTGCGGAGTGTGGCATGTTTTTCGCACAGGCAATAAGGCGCCCTTTAGATAATTAACGTCACGGGTAGTAAAAGGATTATCAGACATGTGCCGTTTATTCGCCATCACCAGCAAGGAGCCGCAGTCGCCCATGGCGGCCATCAACGCCCTGAACGTCATGAAGGAAGGCCACGACGGCTCGGGGGTGGGGCTGTTTCTCACCGATCTGGGGGGTAGCTTCGAGCGGTTCAAAGGGGCCCCCATCCTCTCCGGCATCTTTTCCAACGAGGGGATCCGGGCCCTGGACCGGTACATGCTGGAGCTGGATTTCATGGTTAAGTACAAGCTCTCCATCCGTCCGGCCCAGACACCGCCGCCGGGAACGCCGAAACGGGACAACTATCTGATCCGGGTTTACGACTATCCGCCGGACTGGCTGTCCTTGAGCCAGGCGGAGATCGAGCACCGCCTCATGCTCACCCGCCTCAAACTCCGCCGGATGGGCGAGGCGGACGGCTCCATGATCGTCTTCAGTTTCTGGCCCGATGTGATCATGATCAAGGAGGTGGGCGATCCCCTGGTCCTGGCGGAATACCTGGGGCTGGACAACGAGGAGTTTCAGGCCCGGATCATCCTGGCCCAGGGCCGGCAGAACACCAATTACTCGATCGACATCTACGCCTGCCATCCCTTTTTCATCCAGGGATACGCCACGATGACCAACGGGGAAAACACCGCCTTCGTTCCGATCCGGGAGTATCTGACGTCGCGGAACTACGAGGGCTACACGGGCTATCAGTCCGATTCGGAGGTCTTTACCCATATCCTCCATTTTGCCCAGAAGCGGCTCGGCCTGGGGCTGGATATGTACAAGCATCTCCTCACGCCGCTCAAGGACGAGGAGCTCCAGCGTCACCCCCAGGGAGAGCGGCTGCGGGCGGTAAAACACGCCTGCCGCCCCCTGATCATCGACGGCCCCAATTGCGTAATCGGCTGCCTGCCCGACCGGACCCTCTTCATGGTCCAGGACAGCAAGAAGCTGCGGCCCGGCATCGTGGGGGGCTCCGCGGGGATGTTCGCCTTCTCCTCGGAGATGTGCGGCCTCGACGCCGCCATCCCGGCGCGGAACAAAAGCGAGGATTTTCAACCGATGAAATACGACACCGTCATGGTGCCCCCCAACCGGCAGGAGGTGGTGAGATGGAACCAGTGGGAAAGATAACCCCCTCCACCTTGAGCCGGAGCGACCTGCCCTGGCAGATCCTCTGGAACCGGGAGGCCTGCACCCTCTGCGGACGCTGCACCGCCGTCTGTCCCGTCCGGGCCATCGAGCTGGGGGTCCACCGGAAGCGGGTCGTCCAGACGACGGTCGGCCTGGCGGAGAAACCGGGCAATGTATTCACCGTCTATCACGGCATCGATCAGCGGAC
>Ga0116159_1002340_pt1 | contig 18498 bp, 13 predicted proteins | sample AD_JPNAS1_MetaG_FD_89878 | JGI IMG/M metagenome (GOLD analysis project Ga0116159, IMG submission 89878) | Active sludge microbial communities of municipal wastewater-treating anaerobic digesters from Japan - AD_JPNAS1_MetaG | ecosystem: Engineered > Bioreactor > Anaerobic > Digestate | place...
GGCAAAGTGGCGGCGGAATATGCGGTAATGCCACTCGGTCCGAACCCTGGCCGTGGCCCTGAAAAAATCGGTCATCCACTTTTTGATGTTATAGAGTATGACGTCCTTGGCGCGGGCGGGGTCGTCGAGCGTGTATTTGATATAGTTGATCCTTTCATCCAGAGGCCGCCAGATTTTGCGCGTGGAAAACAGATAGTCGGTAAACCGCTTGTCGATCAGGTAGCCCGCGACGGTGCTCAAAAGGATCAGCGCGATGATCCAGGGACTGAGCGTATAAATGATCGCCCCGTACGTGATCACGCCGAACAGCCCGGAAAACAGATGCGTCATTTGCCCGACCACCTGCTGCGCGCCCTCGACGCGGCCGCCGACGACGGTCTGCGCCTTCATGGCGTCCATCAGCTTGACGGCGCGCTTCATCTTCCCCTGGCCTTGCGGGCTTTCCACGTTGCGAAAGTCCGTTTCCATGATCTTTTCGCTGCAAAGATTGATGTAGCGGAACCGGATGAGCGTGGATTTGTTGTAGAGCATGTTGCCGCAAGTGTTGATGACGGCGTTGCACAGCAATATGGCCGCCGAAAACGCGAGCACGATCAGCAGAAAATCCAGCGGGCTTTGCGAGTTTGTGACGGCTTCGACCACGAGCTTGGACATGTACACCGCGAGCAGCGGCAGCAGCACGAGCGCGGGCACCTCGAGCGCGCCCCACAGGAACATGGACTTATCCCAAAGGGCTATTTTTTTGAGCATAAAGCCGAGGTTTTCGAGCGGGGGATAAGGCGGCTTCGGCCTTTTTTGCCCGGTTGACGATGCCTGATCCATACTTTCCTCCGGTATCCGTTCGCATCGCGTATTCAGGTGTTAAAAAATAAACGGGTTCTTCCGGCGGCATCTGGGCGATTGCATAGGATAACTTGCGGTTTGATATTGGCGGTGTGAACGTATATGAGGTTTATATTAGCATGTTGTGCTACGTTGTGCAACGGAAATCAGCCTGAGAATGTTTCAGGAAATAAGCTCAATATCCCCTTTCGCGCTCGATGATGCTGCCGTCGACGGCGTTGACGGTCAGGAGGCTTCGCTCGGGATCGTCGCTCGCCGCACCGTTCCCGCCGATCACGACGCCGAAGAAGTCCCACGCGGGAACGAGCAGCGCGCTGCCGCCGCGGTTTTGTTCGGTGATACGGGCATACCCGAAGCGGATGATGGTGATCTTCACATCGGCTTGGATTCCCGCATTCTTTACGGAGTACATTTTCTCGAACACGGCCATCGCCTCGTCGAAAGCGAGAAGCCGCGCGTCCTGCACGAGCGTCTCACCAAGCACATAAGGGGAATCCCAGCACATCCCGACGATGCCCCTGTCGTTTACATAAAATGTCAACGTTTCGTATTTCCACGGTTCGCACACGTCGTCCTCGAAAATCGCGTTCCCGGCGTCGCTTGTGTATGTGATCGGGATTCCAGCGATCGCACGCGTGTATTGCAGCACCCAGCAGCAGCGCGGCGGAATATTCGCGTTAAGGCTGCGCCCGCCGTATTTTTTGAGCGCGGAATCGCATTGCATCGAATCCAAACCCATCTTTGCCGCGAATCCGTCGCAGAGATGCTTTGCTTCCGGCCGCTTTCCGCAACAGCTCCGCGAGCGCGCCTTGCGCCTCTTCTTCGGTATAATACTGCAAATCGAAAACGTACTGGCCGATGGTTTCCCAATCCGCGATCCCCGAACGCAAAAGCTCTATTTTACGCTCGTATGCCGCTTTTGTCAGCGTGTCTATCCCTTGCACATATTTTGCATTCTCGCCAAAGAGCGCGCTTGCGAAGCGCTCAACCTGTTCCGTTGTGAACGCGGCCTGCCGTATGCGCACGATGGGCAGCTCGGCCTCGGGCAAAACGACCTCGGCATCCACGTGTATGGCGAGGTTGCCGGCCTTGCTCGTTAATTCCGCCGTATAGGTTGCCGGCGCGTTCAGGCGCACGTATAGATCAACGGCGGCGTCCCCGGCCGCATCGGCGGCGGTTTCTTCGACTTCGGCCGCTTCGAGCATGTCCTCTGTGTTCTTGCCAACCACAATCGGATCATCCGGCGTCTTTTGGCAGCCCGCGAACGCGGAGCAGACCACCAAAGCGGCCGCGAGGAGAAAAACCGTTCTTTTCATACTCAATACCCTCTGCTCACATCGATGATGCTGCCGTCTATGGCGTTGACGGTCAAAATAGGATCGGAGCTTTCCTGATAGGCGACGCGGCCGTCTTTTGCAGCGATCCGGACGGTTGCGTAGAAATCCCAGACGGGAACGATGAGGCCGCTCTCCACGGAATTCTGCTCGGCGATGCGGCGCAGCGAAAGCCGAACCTCGGTGAGCGTGTAGGCGATCTCCTCGACCAAATCCCCCCCGATGCTCGTTTTGTCGCAATAGATGATCTGGAACATCTTCCGGAAGATGCCGTCAATTTCGGAAAAGCGCAGCAGCGCCGCATCGTCGGCGACGCTCCCGACGGTCTGATAAGGGGACGCCCAACAAACCGCGCGGATGCCCTGCCGCATGACGTCGACGGTCAGCTTTTCGTACGTCCATTCCCGCCCCATCGCCTCGTCCGGCACATAGCTTGCGCCCGTGCCGCTCGTGACCGCGACGCCGCCGTATGTGCGGGAATATTCGATGTGATACATGACTTCCCAGCCGTATGAAGACGCGGCGTCCTCGACCGCCTGCCTGTAAGAGGCCCGCGTTGCTTCCGGTTCGCCTAAAAAATCGTTGGAGAGAATCGCGCCCAGCTCATCGCCGATTTTCGCGTCGTCAAAAACCAGCAGGAGTTCGACGGCGCTCGCCCGCATATCCGCGATCCCGGCGTCCAGGAGAAGTTGATCCGCCTGTTCCAGCGCTTCCTCCGGCGTCAGCGCGCCCGCTTTTTCTGCGAAGTCCGGCAGTTGCATCCCGTCGAGAAGGCCCCACGACGCCAGGGAGTTTTCTCCGTCTTTGAAGCCGAGCCCGCCGTCCCTGAAATACAGCCGGGCCCCTCTGGACGCGTTGTCTATGAGTACGCCGCCGCCGGAACCGTCCGTATCCTCGATGAACTCGGAGGAGCCTCCGGCGGCGTTGTTCCGAACCTGGAACACCTTCACATCCGAAACGTGCGGGTCGGGATTCCCGGAGATGTCGACGCCCTGATACTGCCCGATCCTCTCGTGCGTCCTCGGGTGGTATTCATATTGCGTGGCGATTTGCGCGCCGGCCCTCTCCCACGCGAGCGCGTCGAGGGCATATGCGTATTCTTCCTGCAGCGCCGCGATCGCCTGCTCGCAAGCCTGCTTTTGCGTTTGCGAACAGTCCGCGGCGTCCATGATCTTCCGGTATTTGAGTATTTCCGCTTCGAGGTAGGCTTTCGTCGGCCTTCCTCCCACCACCTGATACATTGCGGCGTCGCCGATGAGCGCGCCGTAGAAGCGGTCCACCGTTTCCTGCGAAAAATCAGCGGGCGCGACCCGCACGACCGGGACCCGGTCGGCCTGCGGTATGTGCACGCGAACGTTGGCGCTCAGGGTGACCGATCCGTCCAGATAGCGTTCGGAAAGGACGTATTCGCCGGGGGCTCCCAGCTTTACTTCGAGCGGGCCGCCCTGCGCGGGGCTTTCCCGCGTCGTTTTTTCTATGAGAAGGTCCAGGTTCTTCCCGATTACGATCGGCTTTTCCGGCGTGCTTTGGCAGCCGGATATAAGCCCCGCCGCGATGAACGCGGCAAGAAGAAGGGCGATTGTCTTTCTCATGGAACACCCCCGTCGCTTCATGCTGCCTCCATTGTGCGCCCCGCGCGCGCGATTGTCGTTACCGGCGCGTTACCATTTTATTACGGTTGAAGCTGCGAAAAGACGACGCGCACGGTCGTGCCTTCGCCGAGCCTGCTTTCGATTTCGATCCGGGCGTTGTGCGCGGCGGCGATCTCCTTGACGAGCGCGAGGCCGAGGCCGCTGCCGCCCTTCTTCTTGCTGCGCGAGCGGTCGAGCATGTAAAACGGCTCGGTAATCCTGTCGATCTCATCCTCGGGGATGCCGCAGCCGCAGTCTTTTACCTCGATGATGTTGCCGTACGCGCGAAGCTGCACGGCCTGCCCCGGCTCCGAGGCTTTCGACGCGTTGTCCGCGAGGTTGACGACGAGAGATTGCATGAGGTCGATGTCCATGGCGAGCGCTTCGTCGCCGCACGCAGCGCAGAGCGGCGTGCCGCGCTGTCCAAGCGTTTGAACCATGCTCGCTTCCACGCGGGAAAAAAGCTCCGCCACGCTTTCGCGCCGAAGCTCCAATTGCCCCCGGAGGGCGATCAGCTTGAGCAGCTTTTGCGTGAGCCGCTCCAGCCACCTGCACTGGTCCTGCAGATGGGAAAGGGAGGCCTGCCTTTCCTCCTCGCCGAGATAGGCGTTTTCCAATAGGTCCGCGTGGAGGAGCATGGCGGTGAGCGGCGTTTTGAACTCGTGCGTCACGCCGCCGATAAAGAGCCTTTGCCGCTCGGCGGTTTCCGTAAGCTCCGCGACGTGCGCCTCCACGGCGGCGGCCATGCTGTTGAAGTCCGAGGCGAGCAGGCCCGCCTCGTCGCGCGCGCGCACGTCCGCGCGCCGGCCGTATTCCCCGGCGGCGACGCGCCTGGTCGTTTCGCGAAGCTTCGCGAGCGGGCGCAAGGCGCTTCGAACGAGCAGGAGGGCGGCGCCCGTCCCAAGTATGATCGCCGCCGCGCTGATGGCGGCAAAGCGCCAAGCGAGCGCACGGATGTCGCCGTAGACGGAGGTGATGTCCTCCACGACATACACTGTGTATTCCTCGCCCTTGACCATGACGGCGCTCCCGACGATCAGGATATTCCTGCCGTCGACGGCGCCCGCGAACTGCGCCTGCGCGGAATCCCGCGCGGGGGCGAGGTAATCGCCGGGGGAAACGGAGACTTCCGAGTAGATGGTTTCTTCCCCCTTTGCGAGCACGCACGCGGAATCCGCGAAGCGCATGAAGCAGTATTTCACGAGAGAATAGGTCGTTGCCGGCAGATCCCCGTCGAGCGTATAATAGCTTGCCATGCCCGAGAAGGAGGACGCGAGATTGCTTTGCTTCTCCCGCGCCTGCTCGTATGTGAGCGCGAGTATGCTCGACTTCGATTGCAGGATCAGGAGCGCGCCGCACGCGGTGACGACGCACACGAGCACGGCGCAGCAGACGAGCGAGAGTTTCTGCCACAGCTTCATTTACGTCGTTCCTCCAGCCGGTAGCCCGTCTTAGGTATGGTCCTGATCTCGTCCGCGAGGCCGAGCTTTTTGCGGATGCTCGCGATGCGCACGTCCACCGTGCGCGTATCCCCGAACCAGTCCGCGCCCCAGATTTCGTTGAGGATGCGCTCGCGCGGCACGGTGCGGTTTTTGTTCTTGAGAAGGATCGCGAACACGTCGAACTCCAGCGGGGAAAGCTCCACCGCCTCGCCGCACCTGACGACCGTGCGGTTCTCGAGATCCGCTGTGATGTCGCCGATGCGGTGGATGCGGTTGAGCTTGCCCGTGCGCTCGAGCACCTTTTCGATGCGGACCAGCAGCGTGACCATCTCGAAAGGCTTGACGATATAATCCTCCGCGCCGCCACGAAGGCCCCTGATCTCCGAGGCCGAGTCCGCCTTGGCGGTGATGTAGACGACGGGGATGTTGTATTTTTCCATATGCTCGAACAGAGCGAAGCCGTCGAGCCCCGGCAGCATGATGTCGAGCAGCGCGAGGTCGAAGGAATGATCCTCTTTCAGGTGCCGCGCGGCAAGCAGGCCGTCGTCGAAAACCATGTAATCATAGCCCGAATACTGCAGATGCAGCGCGAGCGCGTCCGAAATGCCCCTGTCGTCCTCGATGACGAGGATTCTGTTCGCCATGCCGTTGCCCCCGATCCGATATAGCTATCCATAGTCTACCATAATCACGCCGGGGAAAAGTTACCGTGATGTTACCATTTTCACGGCTTTTTCGCGCGAGGGCGCACGGACGGGGGAAGGGGGGAAGAAGAAAAAAGCGCGGAGATGATCCGCGCGCTTTTCCGCAGGAGTTTATCAATACCCTTTTTCAAGGTCGATGATCGACCCGTCGATGGCGTTGACGATCAATAAAGGCATATATCCCCTTTCCCAGTCGCTTGTCATGCCCTCGTTTTTCACCGCTTCGTCCACCGTCCTCGTTCCATAAAAACACCAGACGGGCGTGAGCAGCCCTTCGGAATTATCTTCCTTGAGCTTGAGCCTTTGAAGCTGCAGCGATACCTTCGTAACCCTGATGCCGGTTCCGTTTTCGTTTTGCGCCTGGGGCGCGTAGACGGCTTTCATCATGCCGTAGAATATCTCCTCGATCTGCTCGAAGGGAAGCAGCGTGGCGTTTTCCACCTCCGTGTCCGCAACTTCGTATGGGGATATCCAGAAGAAATAGAAAATGCCGTTGCCGGAAATCCAGATCCTGAGCCGCTCGTACGGCCAATAGGGAGAAAGTCCGTCCCCGCCGACGCCCTCGCCGCCGATGGTCAAATTCGCGCCGTTCACCTGGCGGGAACAGTCAAGCTCATAAAACGGAGCTTTTGCCGCGATGTATCGGACATCCTGAACGGTGAACGGGATCCGCACCCGGGCGAACAAGGCCTCCGCCTGCGCTATGGCGCTCTCCGGCGAGAGTCCGGCTGCATCCAGCTCGCCCTGCGTCAAATCGGCGGATGACGCGACGGACAGCCGCTTCGAATTCCAATAGCAATCCCACGAGCTGTCGTAATACCGCTCGTCATGGTATTCCATGTTCGCCTGGCGGGACGGATACATCTTCTCGGACCCCGTGTCGACCGGCTCCGTTTGATCTGAATTATTGAATACGTAAAACGTCTTGCACTTTTTACCGGTATACCATAGAAAATCCTGCGGGCCGGGAAACTCCGAGGCAAGCACATACGTATAGGTTCCGATAAAAACGTCTTTGATCCAGCTTTCCCCGGGATAAAGCGTCCCGTCGCAGACGGAATCCTCGATCGCATCCGGAGCCGCGGCGTATTGCGTCTCGTAGTACGCGACGGCGCTGTCCAGATTCTCGATTTCCCAGGATTCGCCGCCGTTTGCGACGAGCTCCTCTTTTTGCCGCTTCAGCGTGAGGAGCAGTTGTTCGATTTCCGGCTTGCTGAACTCGTTTCGCCCTTTATACATCACCGTTGAGCCGCAAAGGGCCTCGAACAGCGCCGATACCGTTTCCTGCGTGAAGTTGGCGGGAACGACGTGCGTGATGGAAAGCGTGTCCACGGCGGGCACGACCACGTCCGCATCCACCCGGATGATGAGTTTGCCCTCGAACAGGGACACTTCCTTATCGAGATGTTCCTTGATTGAATATCTCTTGGTGAGCGGCAGCACTTCAAGCTCCGGCGGCAGCGTTTGCTGCGCCTTCTCCACCATGCGCTCCGTGTCCTTTTCCACGATGATCGGCGCCTCCGGCGTCACCTGGCAGGCGGCGAAGGAAAGCGCGGTCCCGATAAGAAGTAATATGGACAATGCCTTTTTCATAGAGTTCCCTCTCAATATCCTTTATTGAGGTCGATGACGCTGCCGTCGACGGCGTTTATGACCAGCAGAATGACGGTGTCGTCTTCTCTGACGCCCGGAGCCAAATCAAACGCGCTTACATAGCCGCCCCCCTCGCCCATGGCGTTTTCCGCGGGATCGAAACCGGCAAGCGCGGACGCGCCCTGCAAATATCTGACCGCGCCGTTTTGATCCGTGCCTTTATTGCGTCCCGAGAAAACCCATGCGGGAACGAGCAAGCCGTCCGCCTGCGCGCCGCCCTGCTCGCGTATGCGTACCAGGCACAATTCGACGCGCTCCACGCTGATATCGAGCTCTGCTTTCCCGCCGAACGTGGTCAGCACGACGCCTTCGTAACTCGTTTTCATCATCGTTTCGAATATGTTCATGATTTCAGCGTAGGGCTTCAGCGCCGCGGCGCTTTCAACGACATTCCCGATCTCGATCGGCGTGCGCCAGTCGATGCTGACGATGCCCTCGTCGTCGATCACGAACTCGATGTATTCATAGCCCCAGGGGAGCTCGAAAGCTTCATCCTGGTTGAACAGCAGCCCCGTCCTGTCGAAGAACAGGGGGATATTTTCAAACGCGCGGGTATAGATGAACCTGTAAGCATAGTTCGTGCCGGGCTGTTCGTCTGCCCCCGTATCGTCGATCACAAACGAATCGCCCGCGATGAACGCGCCGTCGGGGAACCCCGCCGCCGCGAAGAATCCGTCGCACAGCGCCTTTGCCTCGCCGTAAGAAAGAACAAGGTTTTCCTTCATAATCCCGGACAGATTCGTTCCGTCCGTGCGGATCATGTTCCTTGTCGAATAGCCTCTGCCGCTATCCTTACTGCGAAAAGTGAGGTTGGGAAGTTGTGCGCCGTTGATTCCCTCGATGCCGGTATGCGTGCTGATCCACAGAAAATACGCGTCGCTGGAAACGTTGAGTATGCGCGCCGTGCCGCCGGGGTCCGACTCAAAACGCGTCAGCGTTCCGTCGGAAAGTCCGCCCTCGGGCGCGGAAACGGGCGCGGCCTGATACGCCTCTTCCATTCGCGCAATCAGATTAAGAAATTCTTCTTCCGTGCCGTCGTACTCGCCTTGCTCATATCGCTTCTTTTGCCACAGGATCTCCTGCTCGACGTCGGCCTTCGTTTCCACCTGCCCGAAATCGTACTTCGGCTTTTCATCCGGAAACAGATAGTTGAAAATACTCGTAACCTGCCGCTGCGAGAACAACCCCATGGATACCTTGACGATCGGCATGGCGGCCGCGTCCGGCTTCAGGATGTCGGCGTCGATATGGATACGCAGTTTGCCGTTCGCGCCGGTCGTATCAAACGTATAACGCCCTTCGGGTATGCCAAGCTCCGCAAGCAGGGCGTTGTTTTCCCCGTTCCTCGCCCGCTCGATCATGCGCTCCGTATCCTTTTCCACGACGATGGGTGCCTCCGGCGTCACCTGGCAGGCGGCGAAGGAAAGCGCGGTTGCGACGATAAGAAGGATAGACAATGCTTTTCTCATAGCCTTTCCTCTCAATATCCTTTGCTGATGTCGATGACGCTGCCGTCGACGGCGTTTAAAGCGAGCAAAACGATGGGCGCTTCGGGCCAGCGCGTCCCTCCGCCGCCGATGCTGAAATCATAGGAAATATCCTCGCCTTGGCCTCTGATGTTATGCCCGTAGAAAACCCACGCAGGAACGAGCAAACCTTCCTTGTCCTTTCCGTTTTGCTCGCGGATGCGCAGCAGGCAAAGCTGAATGGCATCCACATCGACTTCTATCTGCGTTTGGTCGTCATAATAAGCGTCGATGCCGGCTTCGTACATCGTTTGAATCATCGTTTCAAAGATCCGAATGATTTCCTCAAAGGATTTGAGCGCTGAACTCTCCTGAACGGCTTCCCCGATTTGGATGGGGGAAGCCCAGCTTATCTGGGCGATTCCATCCCGGTCTACCGTGAAACAAACATATTCGTAAAGCCACGGAATCGAAAAGCCTTCTCCGAAGCCCCCGCTGTTTTTTGTATTGACGGCAACGGGGATATCGCCCGCCTTTCGCGTGTAATAAATCTGGTATGCATAATTTTCCGCCGCCGTTTTCGGGCCTTCGATATACTTCCCATTCGCGAATGTTCCGCCTTCCAGGCCTGTTCCCCGATCATCTACGACAAAGGACGCGCCGACGCAGAATCCTCCCGCCGTGCCGGCCGCGGCAAAGAAGCCGTTGCACAGCGCTTTCGCGTCGCCATATGCGATCGTTAGCGTGCGCCTGGCTTCCTCGGGGATATCCGCGCCGTCTGTGCGCACGATGCCCAGCGTATTGTATGAAGGCGCGCTGTTTCTGCGGTAGCTCATGGAGCAAGTTCCGCCTCCGACAGAAGCGTCGACGGGATTGGCGATCCAGAGCGACGCCGTGTCCGTCGCCACATCGAGCAAGTACATGCCCCCCTTTGCTTCGGACAATCGAAGCGTCCCGTCGGATACGACATGCTCCGGCGCAACCTCCGGGGCGGCGGCATACTGCGCTTCCTTTTCGGCGATCAGGGCTTTGAACTCTTCTTCGGTGTAATCGTTGTCCTTATAGCTTCCGTCCGCGAGCTGCTTTCTCATGTTCAGAAGGATTATTTCGATATCCGCCTTCGTTTGCACCGCAATCCTGTCGTAAGGCTTTTGAGCCGGAAACAAGTAATTAAAAATACCGGTCACCATTTCCTGGGAAAACTCGCCTATCGATACGCGCAGGATCGGGATATCCCCAATGTCCGGCGCTTCGACGGTAGCATCTACTTTGATATGCAGTTTGCCGCCCGCGCCGACGCTCTCGAATGTATAACGCCCCTCGGGAATGACAATAGCGTCGAGCCGCGTTCCGTTCTGCTCGTCGCCCGCCCGCTCGATCATGCGCTCCGTATCCTTTTCCACGACGATGGGTGCCTCCGGCGTCACCTGGCAGGCGGCGAAGGAAAGCGCGGCTGCGCACACGACGAGCAGCGATAAAAAGCGTTTCAAAAGCGATCCCTCCTCTCCCTTATGGCGGCATTGTGCCACGCGCGCGCAAAAAAGGGATTGCCGGACTGTTATCATTTTGTTATCATCGCGCGTCCGGGAACGCCAGGCGCACAGTCGTGCCTTCGTCGAGTACGCTTTCGATCTCGAGCCGCGCGCCGTGCGCTTCGGCGATCTGCCGGACGAGGGCGAGGCCGAGTCCCGCGCCGCCGCGTTTTTTGCTGCGCGAGCGGTCCACCATGTAAAAAGGCTCCGTCACGCGGGCGATCTCCTCCCGCGGGATGCCTCGTCCATGATCCGTAACCTCGATGATGTTGCCGCGCGCGCATAATTCGACGGTTTGTCCGCTTCGGCTCGCCTTGCGCGCATTGTCCGCGAGGTTCGCGAGCGCCGCGCGCATCAGGTCGAAATCCATGCAAAGGTCGCCGCCGCCGCAGCGTACGATAAGCTCTATGCCGTTCTCCTCAAACACTCCCGAAACCGTCTCTTTTACGGCGCCGAGAAGATCGGCGACGCTCTCCGGCCGCATTTCGATTTCGCCCTGAACCAGTACGAGCGCCATCAGCTTTTGGGAAAGGCTTTCGAGCCACTTGCTTTGGTTGTAGATCCGCGCGAGCGCGCGGTTTGATTCCTCCGGCGAAAGCCTCCTGTTGAGCAGGGTCTCGGCGCTGAGCATGATGGCGGTGACGGGCGTTTTCATTTCATGCGACAGCCCGTTGATGAACGCCTGCCTGCGCGCGGCGGTCTCGCGCAGGGCGCCGACGTTTTCCTCAACCGCGTCCGCCATGCTGTTGAAGTCGCGCGCGAGCGCGGCAAGCTCGTCCCGCCCTTCGACGGCGATGCGGTTTTCATATTGGCCGCGCGACAAAAGGTTTGCGCTTTCCTGCAGCGTGCGGATCGGCTTGAGCGAACGGAAAACCAGCAGCCACATCAGCGTCGCGGCCAGCGCCGTGACGACAAGGCTCGCGGCGAGACAGCGGAGCGCGAGCGCGCGCACGCCGCCGGTCGCATCCGAAATATCCCGCGCGAGCGACAGGTCGTACGTTTCCCCGCCGATGTCGATTTTGCCGTGCGCGAGGAAGTAATCCTTCCCGTTTACGCGGACGATTTTATACTCCAAAGCAATGTAGGAATCCGCCTCGGATGCGGCCGCACCTTTCATGGCGCTTTCCACATCGAAGCCGACGTTGTTGGAGAGAAAGTCGGAGCCGAGCCGGAGCGTGAATTCGACCGCGCCCGGCGTGCCGCGAAACGCGCTCAGGATGAAGCTGCGCCGCACGGCCGGATGCTCCGGCACGTCGGACACGGAGGCGGAGCCGCGAAAAGAACGATAGAACGCCTCATGATCCTGAAGCCCCGCCTGCGTGACATCGCTTAGCGCGTCCTTTTGCGCATACGACAGTATGATCGCGCAGCACGAAATCACCGCAATGGCGATAAGTGAGATGGAGAGGCCCGTCAGCTTCGCCGGCAGCGTCATGGCTCATTCCTCCAGCCGGTATCCGATTTTTGAAACCGCGACGATCGCGTCCGCCAGGCGAAGCTTCTTTCGAAGATGGGCGACGTGGATGTCGACCGTGCGCGTCCCCCCGATAAAATCGATGCCCCATATCTCGTTGAGGAGCCGCTCCCGGGTCAGGGTGCAGTTCTTGAACTTCACGAGCTTGACGAACAGATCGAATTCCAGCGGCTGCAGGGCGACCGGCTCGCCGCAGAGCGTGACGGAATGCCTGTCCAGATCTATGGTGATATCCCGGTAACGCAGGACGCTCCCGAGTTTGCCCGTGCGCGCGAGTATCTTTTCGATGCGGACCAGCAGCTCCAGCATCTCGAAGGGCTTGACGATATAATCCTCCGCGCCGTCACGCAGGCCCCTGACGCGGGAGGATACGTCCCCCTTCGCGGTCAGATAAAGCACGGGGATATTATACTTTTGCATGTGCGGCATCAGTGCGAAGCCGTCGAGCCCCGGAAGCATGACGTCGAGCAGCGCAAGGTCGAACGAATGGTCCGCTCCGAGATGCTCCACTGCCGCTTCCCCGTCGTCAAGCGCCAGACAGTCGTATCCCGACAGCTCGAGGTTGAGCGCGATGCTTTCCGCGATATCCTTGTCGTCCTCGACGATCAAAATCCTGTTTCGAGCCATGCGCCACTTCCCCCAAAGCAACGATCTATGCCATTTTACCATGCATAGCGGACCGAATGCGCCCGTTCAGCCTTGCGCGGTTGTAAATGTTTTGTTATCTTTTGGCATAGTCCTCGGCTGCGGACTGAAAGGCATGGGTATCCAGCTCGGTATTTCGACCAATATGGACTATGACGGCCAACTGCATCGATGTGCGCCTGGAGCGCAAGCAAATCGTTCCGGACGCCTACCATAACGCCCTGCATCCACAAAATAAGCCAACCGAAAAGCGAGAACCCGATATAGTCGATACCTTGAAAAAGCCGAAGAAAAAGAGCCGCGATATGGAACGCTAACGCATATCCTTTTATATCGTCTCAACAATTCGCACGGCTTTTTAGCGGATGTTGTTACCATTTTGCTTTTGCGACCTGCATGAAAAAAGAGTGCGATACATTTTAAACAGAAGCCGCATAGTAACGTGTTACCGACATTTTTGCCATTGCGAGCTTTTATGCAGGGCGCGGGGCAATCACGTGAATATAAAAACCCGCCAAAATCCTTGACTTTAGCGGGTTTCTGGCGGAGAGGGTGGGATTCGAACCCACGTGAGGGATAAGGTACAATAAGTTTCGCACAATTGGATAAGCGGCAGAAAAAGGAGGATATGGCCGCCCTCGCTTGGTAGAATGTAAGTTACCAGACAAAACATCAAACCGAGCAGAGGAGAAAGCCATGTCCGAGAAGATTATACAGCTAAACGAAGCAGTCATAAAGCAGGAACTTGGGGAACTGGTGCGGGAGAGCGTGGAAAAGACGCTCAACGAGCTGCTGGATCAGGAGGCCGACCGGCTGACGAACGCAAGACGGTACGAGCGCAGCGAAGAGCGCGTGGATACCCGTGCAGGCAGCTACAGTCGAAAGCTGTTGACGAAAGCCGGAGAGGTCACGCTGAAGGTGCCGAAGCTGCGGACGCTGACATTCGAAACGGCAATCATCCAGCGGTATCAGAAGCGCGAAATCAGCGTGGAAGAAGCGTTGGTGGAGATGTACCTGGCCGGGGTCTCGGTGCGCCGTGTGGAAGATATCACCGAAGCATTGTGGGGATCGCGGGTTTCGGCGGGGACGGTCAGCGAGCTGAACAAGAAGGTATATGTCCGTATCGAGGAATGGAGGCAGCGTCCGCTACAGGGCAAGTACCCGTATGTCTATCTGGACGGCATCTACCTGAAGCGGAACTGGGGCGGGGAATATGAGAATGTGGCTATCCTGGTGGCCATGGCGGTCAATCAGGACGGTTATCGGGAGGTCATCGGCGCGGCGGAAGGCATGAAGGAGGATAAAGAGAGCTGGCTGAGCTTCCTCAAAAGCCTGAAACAGCGCGGGCTGGACGGCACGCAGCTTTTCATTGGGGACAAATGCCTGGGCTTGCTCGAAGCGGTCCATGAGACGTTTCCCGCATCGAAGTTTCAGCGCTGCACGGTACATTTCTACCGTTATATCTCTTGGAGTTGGCAGTCAAAACGCTACAAATTTACCGTTCAAAAGATTTAATAGCCGCACGCAGCAAAGTCAATTCATAGGCATCTAAAATACGGACTACCCTTTCATGGTTTTGTCTTAAATATATAATAGCATCAAGTGTTGATAAAGTACTAAGCTGCTTGAACTCTTTTTCGAGTGCCCTAATTGTGTCTACCGGGAATCCATATTCAACTAATGAAAGGCCAAATTCCGTGGTAATCCCAAGCTCAAAAAAACGAATTATCGGAGACATATTGAAAGCGGACATATCATATCCGTTTAGCGTTCCCGCAAAAGCGAAAATGGCTTCAAAAAGGCACATGAGTTTTGGAACTTCATACTCGACAATATTTCGGATTTGATCAAATGATCGTATATATGCACGGTCTATAGTATCTAGGGGATTTTTTCTAATATTATTCTCATTCTTGCCTGCACTTTCGTTTTCTTTTTTTACGTGATCATCTATATGATATTTAATTATACCCCTTGTACCTTCAATGCTATATTTTGACACTACAGAATGGTAGACTTTTGCCTTGTTTTTTTCAAGAATACCGCAGCTTTCAAAAGAATCTAAAATAGTATTAATCATTCTTTGATCTAAAAAAAGCCTTATGTTACTTGAATTATTAATGAGTACTTCAAATTTAGAAAATTCCTCTGGTTGCAGTATAAAAGACAAATACTGCTCATGAACATCTCTTGCATATAGTCTATTTCTAATAAAGACTTTATCAGGCAAGAAATCAAACTTTAATTTTTCATCACGAGAAGCCTTCTTACTCTGATTTGACGCAGATAAATCCTCAAGAATAGCATTATCTAAATCAACGTCCAATAAACTTGCATCATTATATGTTGGAAAATCAAGTTGTAACTCATTCGCGTTTTCTATTTCTCGTTGTTTGCGATCCGTATAAAACACTCGGCCAATATAATGATGGTAGTATCGCCCGGCTCTACCTTTGATGTTCTTTAATGCAAAAGCAGACATAGTATTATTGCCCACACTATTATTTATTATGACAACATTTTTGGCATTAGTGTTTACACCCTCAATAATCGTTGATGTGCAAAACAGGTGATTAAAATCCCTTCTATTGAACATTTTAAGAATTTCGTTTTGAATGTATTTGGGGAATTTACCGTGATGAATACCATATCCACTCTCCAATGCACGGACAAGACTCCAATATTCGGCTGTATTATCGGCCATATCGGTTAATGAAATTCCATACTTTTGTTTTAAATGTTCAATAAATTGTGCATTGATTTTTAGTTCGTCTTTACTTTCTGGCAGGGAGTCGATAACATTTCGGACATAATCCATAGAATTTGCAGGAGTTGAACAATAGAAGATGGCTTGATCTAAGTCATTTTCATTGAGGTATTTTATTATTCCAACAATCTTTTCTATTGTGGATGGCGAGCCCTTATCATATAAAGCAATTGAATGTTCGCCTAAGATAGGATGTTTTTCCGATGAGTGCTTTTTCCATGCATCAATTTCTATACGCATTGTTGGTTCAAATTCAACTTGCATTGTTCTAATACTATTTTCCCGTATATATCTTTTCAACCCGTTTTTAGAATTATCTAAATTCAAATATGGGCCTGCAAGATAGAATTCTTTTACTTTTTTAGATAGCAAATAAAGTGTTATTCGAAAAGCTTTAGCACGGTTTCCGCTATCTACCCTAACTTTGCTTTCTTTTGAATCTTCTTTAGGATTGCCTGGGAAGTCTTCATCAACACTAAAATCTTCATCTATCTTATACACTTCGTCAAAGAAGAAAAAATCAATGTTAAGATTTTGTTGATCAGATAGCAACTTTAGAACCCTTTCAGGTGTTAAGATGAAAATGTGTTTATCTTCGTTACTAATATTGGAATATACATTATTTACTATCTTATATTCAGCTTTAAGCGCATTAATCAAATCCTTCATACTTTCAGTATTTTCATTTAGTAATGCGATTGTAGGAAATACAAGCAAAATATTTTTATAGCGTTCTTGATTTAAAAATAAAATCTCTCTTAGGATAAAGGTCTTACCAAAGGACGTGGGAGCACTAACAAGAATTCTTTTGGTATCAAGCTGCATAAACGTGTCAATAATTTCTTTTTGCTTTTTATCAAGAATATTGTTGCCGAAAACCTTAGACGAGTAGTAATTTTGAATAGCTTTCTGTTTTATATCATAAGCACCGTTACTTGAAAATTCATCGATCGAAATGCGATTAACTCCCTTTGCCTGCGCTTTGATCGCCAGAGTGTAAAGCCGGAGCAGAAGCAGCCCGCGCGTGAAAAGGCGCGGCAGACGGCCCACGAGCAGCCGGTTCCAAAGAAAAAGCCGAAATTGAAAGGAAGGTAATCCAAATGCGCTGCTCGTGTTGTTCTTTCTTGTCGGCGTCGTGAAAACAACCGGCAGCTTTACGGAAATCAAGCGCCCCGAGCACGCATTGAAGCTGTTTGTGCGCTTCGCCCTCGCAAAAGCCGTCGTGAGCTATGGGCTTGAGCTGATGACGGCGCTGTTTCGCATTGTGCAGGGCGTCATCACCACAGCGATGAACACGGCGGGGCTTGGCGCGCAGATTGCGGTCACGATGCCTGCCGAAATGGAAGCGGCAATCTCACAGCTGACGTTTTTGCAGAGCATCCCCGCGTGGGCGGTATCCCTGCTTGGAAGTTTGGTTATCATCGTGCTGTCGTTCGTGATGATCATGAGCGTCTACGGGCGCTTCTTTAAGCTCTACCTCTATACCGCCATTGCGCCCGTCCCGCTCTCGGCGTTTGCCGGAGAGCCGTCCGCAAGCATCGGCAAGAACTTTCTCAAATCATATGCCGCGGTCTGCCTGGAAGGGGCGATTATTGTGCTGGCCTGCGTGATATTCAGCGTATTCGCAGCGAGCCCTCCTGCGGTGGCTGCGGGCGCAAGCCCTGTCACGATGGTGTGGAGCTATATGGGCGAGTTAATATTCAACCTGCTCGTTCTTACGGGAGCGGTGAAGATGGCGGACAGGATTGTACGGGAGATGTTTGGGTTATAGAGGTATGCTTCCTTGACAAAATGACAATAATATGAAAAAATAAAGTGCGTTTAATCATTTCGTTGTTTTGGAGGCGTGATATGCAATACATCTCGAGGGAGCTGGAGCGTAAGTTCTTGCGCATGAGCGCTTTTTTCAAAGCGGTTCTTGTCACCGGTGCGCGGCAAGTGGGCAAGACGACCATGCTCAAGCATTTGGCGCAGGGGCAGAACCGTACCTATGTGTCGTTGGACGATATGATGGTGCGCACGTTGGCGCAGACGGACCCGGCGCTGTTCTTCCAGACATATAAGCCGCCGATCATCATCGACGAGGTTCAGTATTCGCCGCAGCTGTTTAGCCAAATTAAGATTATATGCGATGCGAGCGAGGGAGCAGGCCTATTCTGGCTGACGGGTTCACAGCAGTTTGGCATGATGAAAAACGTGCGGGAGACACTTGCGGGGCGGATCGGGATACTGACCATGTACAGCTTTTCTCAGCGTGAAAAGGACGGTGCTCTGTTCGACGATACGCTCGACTTTTCTCTTGCGTGTTTGCAGGAGCGGCAGCGGCAGCGTCCGAAAAACGACATCCATACCGTTTTCGAGCATATTTGGCGCGGCGGGATGCCTATGGCGCTTCATGCGGATCAGGAGCAGCGGCAGGAGTATTTCAACTCCTATGTGGACACCTACCTGATGCGGGATGTGACGGAAGCGGGCGGCATTACGGATTATGCGCGGTTTAAGAGGCTGCTTTCTGCCTGCGCCGCGCTGGCGGGGGAGCAGATCAACTACAATACCTTGGCGGAGAGTGCCGGGGTGGCGCCTCCTACGGCAAAAGCATGGGTAGATGTGCTGGAAGGGCTCGGGATCGTGTACCGCCTGCAACCCTATTCCAACAACGCGTTGAAGCGGCTGGCGAAAACGCCAAAGCTGTATTTTAACGATACCGGCCTTTGCGCGTTTCTTTCCATGTGGCTGACAAAGGAAACGCTGATGAACGGCGCTGCAAGCGGACACTATTTTGAGAACTATGTCGTGATTGAATTGTTGAAAAACTATGCTTATGCGCAGAACAGAGCGGCGATGAGCTATTACAGGGATTCCAACGATAAGGAGATCGATATTTTCGTGGAGGAGAACAATCTGATCCACCCGTTGGAGGTCAAGCGCTCCGCTAACCCCGATGTGCGGGAGGTAAAGAAGTTTGCCGTATTGGATAAGGCTTCCCTTGCGCGCGGCAACGGCGGGA